>Ga0316576_10001838_pt1 | contig 11777 bp, 7 predicted proteins | sample S0NA_FD_203075 | JGI IMG/M metagenome (GOLD analysis project Ga0316576, IMG submission 203075) | Rhizosphere microbial communities from salt marsh grasses in Alabama, United States - S0-2_050615r3r5 | ecosystem: Host-associated > Plants > Roots > Rhizosphere | place: USA: Alabama | collected... | reverse complement strand
CCGCGGATCGGACGACGGTCCCGCCGCGCCCGGGGTCGCCGGCTCCGGCGAAGTAGTCGAGCGACTGCAGGTAGGCGCCGAGGTCGGCCATCTCGCCCGGCTCGAAGGAGGGGGGCTCCTGCCCCCTCGCCGCGAACGCCGCCCGCATCTTCGGCCCCTTGTTCCAGAGAGCCGCGAGGAACGCCTCGGTGGTGCGCCGCCCGGCTGCGCCGGTGAGCTCGGGCGCGGTTCCGGCACCGCGCCCGCCGACGGCGTGACACGAGCGGCAGCCCTTTCTCTCCACGACCTCGCGGCCACGTGCGGGATTCCCGGGCAGGACCCACTGCGGGCCGCCGCGCGGGGCGTCTTCCTCCCGGGCCGATGCGTCGAGGAGAGCCACGAGATTCGCGATGTCGGTCGCCGTCATCCGCGGATACGCGAGACCCAGGCCCTCCATTCGCGGGATCATCTCGCCGGCGTGGTTCCAGAGCCCGGCCGCGAGGCCGTGGGGCGTGCGGAGCGATGGAATCCGGTCGAGCGGAGGTCCGATCACGCCCCCGACTCCGCCGACCTGGTGGCAGCGAATGCAGCCTGACTCCCGGACCACCTCGCGTCCCGCCTCCGGGGAGCCCGATTCTCTCGAACCGCCGATCGCGAACAGGAAGGCGACCAGATCGCCCGCCTCCCGCGTGCTGAGTCGCGGCCTGGCGATGTCGAGAGAGCGCATCTCCTCGGACATCGCGGGAATATGGTTCCAGAGGGCGGCCACGATCCCGACCGCGTCGGTGCTGGAGGTCGCGTCCCGCAGGTCCGGACCGATGGTCCCGCCGACGCCGGAGACCGCGTGACAGGCGATGCAGCCGCGAGAGCCGTAGACGGCCGCCCCCGCTTCGGGGCTCTGAGGGGCATCCGAGGGGACCTGTGCGAGCCCCCGATCGGCCGGGCCGAGGAGCAGGAGCAGCGCCAGCGCCGCGAGCGGACGCGTGCGGGAGCCCGCTGTCAGTCCGATGGGCATTCGATACCGTCCATCGCGCGAGACATCGCGAGTGGCCGTGGACGTCCCCTGGGGGAGCACGCACGCCTCGATATGGACTCAGCTCTGCGAAGAGCCTGCGAACGCAACCTCGGATACGCCGACCTGTCCATTGTACGGGTCGCGACCGGCCGGCGCGAGGCTTCCTCCGGGCGGGGCCATCGCGGATCCGCCCGCCGTCTGGCCGAATCCCGAGGTGGCCCCCTCGTCGGACCGTCCGTAGCTTGCTCGTCCCTGCAGGTCTCGACCGGATCGGTCTCCGGCACCGGGACGGTCTCCGGCCCGGAGATGCGGAAAGCGAGCGACACGACGTGAGCGACCGGAGCTTCCTCATCCTCCTGATTTTTCTCTTCGCGCTCGCCCTCGGCGTCGGGATCTGGGTCGGCCTCGGCTACCCCGGCCTCTACGGCAGGTACGAGAAGACGGGCCGGGTGCGAAGAGAGCCGCCGTTCGAGCAACTCCTCGACTGGATCGTCGGGAAGTTCCTCCGTTGAGCGATTCCGGGAGACGGGACCCGGACGCGGCCGGGCGGTCGCCGGTGACGCCCGCCCCCGAGGAGACGGAGGCCCGCCACCGGTTCGTGCGGCGGGTCCTGTGGGGGGTCCTGTGGGCGAACCTGTTCGTCGTCGCCGTGAAGGTGTTCGTGGGGGTTCGAGCGGGCTCGCTGGCGGTCCTCGGCGACGCGGCGCACTCCGGCGTCGACGCCCTCAACAACGTGGTCGGTCTCGCCGCCGTCCGCGTGGCGCACGAGCCGCCGGACGAAGAGCATCCCTACGGGCACGGGAAATTCGAGACCCTCGCGGCTCTCGCCGTGGTGAGCTTCCTGTCGATTACCGTGTTCGAGATCGGCTCGGGAGCCGTGCGCCGCCTGTTCGGGTCCGGGGCGCCGCCGGCGGTCGACCGGATGACCTTCCTGCTGCTGCTCGGCACGATGGCGGTCAACATCCTGGTGGCGGCGTCCGAGGCGCGCTGGGGACGTCGGCTCCGGTCGCAGTTCCTCTCGGCCGATGCCCGCCACACCTCGGCTGACGTGCTCGTCACCATCTCCGTGATCGGGGGACTCGCGCTCGTCAAGTTCGGGTGGGAGGCCGCGGATGCCTGGCTGGCGCTCGTGGTGGCCGCGCTCATCGCGCGGAGCGGATGGGAGATCCTGCGGAACACGATTCCCGTCCTCGTGGACTCGCGCGCCGTGGAGGCGGGCCGCATCCGACGCTTCGTGAGAGAGGTGCCGGGGGTGCTCGACGTGACCGACGTCCGGTCGCGCGGAACCCTCGGGGGAGATGCCTACGCCGAGATCACGGTCGTCGTCGACGGCGCGATGCGCGTCGAGGACGGGCATCGGATCGCGGACGACGTGGAGGGGCGGCTCGCGGCGCAGGGGTTCGCGGGCGTCGTCGTGCACGTCGAGCCGCCGGAGGAACCGCCGGCCCGGGCTCCCGTCAGCGGGCGTCGGCCCCCGGGAGCCGGGTGATCCAGCGACAGCGGTCGTCGCCCCGCGCCTCGCACAGCGGGTGATCCACCCGCGCGTCCGGGTGCACCGTGCGGCGCGCGCACACGACGAGCGCCGCCGTGATGAGACCGCAGGCGACCCCGTCGTCCGCCGATTCCGGCAGCGGCCCCCCCGTCACGTCGATCCCGCACTCCGCGAGCAGGGGAAGGACGCGGGCCGAAGGGCTGAGCGCCGCGGCGACTCCCATCATCGACCGAACGAGACGTCGACGCCCGAAACGGCCGGGGCCGCCGTCCCGACGGGCGGCCCGGAGCCGGCGGCGTGCGGGGAATCGCTCCTCGGCGAGCCGCGCGCCCGCGACGTCGAACACCGCATCCGCGTCGGGACGCCGGCCGATGAGCCGGAGCAGGTTCCCGTACTCGTCGAGCGTGAGCGCTCCACCCCGGTCGCGCATCTCCTGGTAGCGGCGCATCTGCGCCTCGATCACCTCGTTGAGTCCGAGGCGGCGGGGAAGGCTGATGCGGAAGGACTCGTCCTCGAGGACCTCGTCCGGCGTGTCCGTGGCCCGGAGGGACTGCAGCAGCGCGAGGGCGATGCCCGGGCTGACTTTCTGAACACCTCTGACAGGTCTCATACGCGAGCGAAACGCTAGCCCGCGCCACCGGGCCCGGCAAGCGTTCGGGTCCGCTCACGTTGTCGCGTCCGGTCCCGACGTGCATCTTGCCCGCTTCCCCCGGCCGCGCGGCTCGCGCGGGCGGACAGGGCGGGACCCGAACGTGGGGCCGCGGAGGCCCCGGGGCGCGATGTACGATCCGAAGACGGTGGAAGCGAAGTGGCAGGCGCGGTGGGAGCGGGACCGGACGAACGAGCCGGACCTCGAGGCCGCCGCGAAGCCGTTCTACAACCTGATGATGTTCCCGTATCCCTCGGCCGAGGGGCTGCACGTCGGCAACCTCTACGCCTTCACGGGAGCGGATTTCCACGGCCGCTACCGCCGGCTGCGGGGCCTCGACGTGTTCCAGCCGATCGGGTTCGACGCGTTCGGGATCCACTCGGAGAACTACGCGCTCAAGGTCGACATCCACCCGATGGAGCTGATCCCGCGCAGCATCGCGAACTTCACGCGGCAGCTGAAGCGCTCCGGGATCATGTACGACTGGTCGCACACGGTCACCACGACGGATCCCGACTACTACCGCTGGACGCAGTGGATCTTCCTGCAGCTGTTCAAGGCGGGGCTCGCCGTGAAGAAGGAGGCGCCCGTCAACTGGTGCCCCTCCTGCAAGACCGTGCTCGCGAACGAGCAGGTCGAGGGCGGGAAGTGTGAGCGCTGCGGCTCCGAGGTCGGACAGCGACTTCTCAGCCAGTGGTTCTTCCGGATCACGAACTACGTGGAGCGGCTTCTCGCGAACCTCGACTGGATCGACTGGTCGGCCTCCACCCTCACCGCCCAGCGGAACTGGATCGGCCGCTCCGACGGGGCTCTGCTCCGCTTCGAGCTCGCCGGCGACGCCGACGGGACGATCGAGGTGTTCACGACGCGGCCCGACACGCTGTTCGGGGCGACGTTCATGGTCCTCGCCCCCGAGCACCCGCTCGTGGCGTCTCTCACGACGGAGGACCGGCGCGCGGAGGTCGAGGCGTATCGCGCCGCCGCCGCCGCGATCGATCTCGTCGAGCGCAGGAAGGCCGACGACCGCACGAAGACCGGGGTCTTCACCGGCGGACACGCCGTGAACCCGGCCACTGGCGAGGAGATTCCCGTCTGGATCGCGGACTACGTCCTCATGGAGTACGGGACGGGCGCGATCATGGCCGTGCCCGCGCACGACCAGCGGGACTTCGAGTTCGCCCGGAAGTTCGGCCTCGAGATTCGTCCGGTGGTGGCGGCGCCCGAGATCCTGGCGGCGTCGGCGGATCCCGCGTCCGTCGCGGTCGAGCTCGGCGACGAGGCGTTCGTCGCGCACGCGGAGGGAGAGCGGCTGATCAACAGTGGCCGATTCAGCGGCCTTCCGGCCGTCGAGGGAGGCGAGAAGATCGTCGCCTGGCTCGGGGAGCGGGGGCTCGGGGAGCCGAAGGTGAACTACCGGCTTCACGACTGGTGCATCTCGCGGCAGCGTTACTGGGGGCCCCCGATCCCGATCCTCTACTGCGACGCCTGCGGCACCGTACCGGTACCGGAAGAGGATCTTCCCGTCGTGCTCCCGCACGTGGAGCAGTTCAAGCCCGGCGACGATGGGGTCGCCCCGCTCGCGAAGGACCCGTCGTTCTATGCCGCGACTTGCCCCTCGTGCGGGGGCGGGGCGAGGCGCGAGACCGATGTCTCGGACACCTTTCTGGACAGCGCCTGGTACTTCCTCCGCTACCCGAGCACGGACATCGCCGACCGCCCGATGGATCCGTCCCGGACGGAGCGTTGGCTGCCCGTCGACATGTACATCGGCGGGGAGGAGCACGCCGTGCTCCATCTCCTCTACTCGCGCTTCATCACGATGGTGCTCCACGACCTCGGACAGGTGCCCTTCGAGGAGCCCTACGAGCGCTTCCGGAAGCACGGACTCATCATCCGGGAGGGCGCGAAGATGTCGAAGACCAAGGGCAACGTGGTGAATCCGGACGAATACATCGACCGCTACGGCGCGGACAGCTTCCGTACCTATCTGATGTTCCTCGGGCCCTACCAGGAGGGTGGCGATTTCCGCGACAGCGGGATCGCGGGACCGCAGCGGTTCCTGACGCGCGTGCACGACGCCGTGGAGGCGGCCGTGGAAGAGGGCGCCTCCGGCTTCCCCGACCCGGACGCCGAGCGGGCGGTCCACGCCACGATCCGGCAGGTGACGGAGGACTTCGAGTCGCTCTCCTTCAACACGGCGATCGCCGCGCTGATGGAGCTCCTCAACACGCTGCGGGCCGGCGGCCGCGTCCCCACCGTCGACGAGATCCGGCCGCTCGTCGTGATGCTGGCCCCGATGGCGCCCCACCTGGCCGAGGAGCTCTGGGAGCGGCTGGGCGGGAAGGCGAGCCTGTTCGACCGCGCCCCCTGGCCCTCGTTCGACCCGGCGAAGATCCGCACGGACGACGTCGAGCTCCCGGTCCAGGTGAACGGGAAGCTGCGCGCGACGATCTCCGTGGCGCGCGGGGCGTCCGAGGATGCCGTGCGCGAGCGGGCGCTCGCGGACGAGGGCGTGCGCCGGCACGTGGGCGAAGGGCAGATCGTGAAGGTCGTGTACGTTCCGGACCGGCTCGTGAACCTCGTCGTGCGGTAGGAGCACCGCTCTCTTCTCGCGTCCCGGAACGGGCCGCTGCCGTGACGGCGCGGCGCGGCCGGCCGCGTGGTCCCCCCGACCGCATTCGCCCTCGGCGTGGCGAATGTCGGTCCCGGAATCCGCTCTACGTACTGGAGGGGGGCATCCGCCGTCAGGTCATCGCGCGTTCCACGAGATCCCGGCGCGGCCTCGCGCTCCCCTCGAGTGCGGCCGGCTCGACGCCGCCGTGAAATCGCGGTCTCTGCACGGAGGATGATGTGCGAACACGCACACTCGCTCAGGCTCTCCTGGTTCCGCTCGCCCTTTCCCTCGCCGCCTGCTCGGACGGCGAGACCGATCTTCCGACGGCGCCGGATCCGCCGACGAACCCGGCCCGGGCCTCCCTGGTCCCCTCGCTGCCCGACGTCTGCGGCTCCTCAACCTTTCCGTTCTTCGCCGGCCAGGACATCGACGTCGGCACCGTATCGATCGCCAACGATGAGGACTACCTCTACGTGAGCTTCGAGACGATCGGTGGCTGGGAAATGGTCGAGACCCACGTCGCGGCCGACACCGATCCCGATCTCATCCCGAAGGCCGGGAAGCGACTCGCACCGGGCCGCTTCCCCGAGAAGGCGGTTCACGACCCGACCGAGACCATCGTGCACTACGCCGTGCCGATTCCGGGCTCCGATCCTTCGGAGGTGGTCGTCGCCGCGCACGCCGATGTCGTGAACGGCGAGCGCGAGGAGGGCGCCTGGGTGGAGGGATCCCGCCGCGACGGCGGCGGCTGGGCCTCGTACGCGCTGTACGATCTCGCCGCCTGCGACGACGGCATCGGGCCCGACGGAGGCACGGTCCAGACCGACGCCGGCTCGCTCGAGATTCCGCCGGGCGCGCTCACAGAGAACGTCGAGATCACCGCCGAGCCCGTGGACGGGAACGCGCTTCCCGAGGGCGTGCTGCCCGGGACCGCGGTCGACCTCGGCCCCGACGGACAGGAGTTCGCGGAGCCCGTGATTCTCACCATCTCCTACGATGACACGGGACTGACGCCGGAGCAGGAGGAGAACCTCGCCATCCATCTCCTGCAGGGGGACGGGACCCTGCTCGAGATCCCGTCCAGCGTCGACGCCGCCGCGAACGAGGTCACCGCCGAGATCACCCACTTCAGCGTGTACTCGGTGGCGCTCCCCGAGGCGCGTCTCGAGCTGCGAGTGAGTTCCCCGACCGCGTCCGCGTACTCCGGGGCGGACGAGACGATCTGGGCCGGGTACAAGCTCCAGTACACGGTTCTGGTGCGGAACCTCTCGTCCTCGACGATTCCAGGCGACGAGGTCACGGTGACGTTCGACGCGAGCGGGCCGGTGGCCGAGTTCGGCCTGTCCTACTCCACGGGCACGTGCGACCTGGTGCAGCCCGATCCCTCGACGTACGAGTTCACGTGCACGCTCCCGAACGACATCGGCACGGGCACGGCGGGAACGACGAGCTTCTCGTTCGTCACCGATCCGGCGAGCGCCGGGGCCTCGTTCGACGTCTCGGCGGGGTTCACGTACGACACGTGGGCGGCCAACACGGGCACGGTCTCGACCGACATCATCGAGGGACCGACCGAGGCGGACATGGAGGTCTTCGTGGACCCGGACTTCGCGGAGGTGCCCGTCGGGGCCCCGGCGTCGTTCACGGTGCACGCCGTGAACGGAGGTCCCGCCCAGATCGAGGGAGCGACCCTCGAGCTCGAGATCGTCGGGGACGTCGAGTTCTCCAGTTTTGCGCCGATCTGCCAGCTCGATTCCACGGGACGGCTCCTCAGCTGTCCGGTGGCCGAGGGGAGCGCGACGCTGCCCTCCGGGTTCGGCGAGAACTGGACGGTGGAGGTGACGCCGACCGCGGCCGGCGAGTCGCAGCTGATCGCGACCCTGCGTGACATCCAGGGGGCGACCGATCCGAACGGGGCGAACAACAGCTTCGAGGCGTTCATCGTCGGGGTCGCGCCCTGAATCCGGGGGTGTCCCGAGCTCGAATCCAGGCGAGCGGACCGGTCGTCGACCGGTCCGCTCTTCGACATCAGAAAGATCCCCGCTCCGCCGGAGAGCCGGACTCCCGGCGCCGACCGACCGCGACGGCGATGACCGCGGGCCCGGGAAGGACCGGCGAGACGACGAGCACGCGCCGGCGGCGGGCCACGTGCTCTCCCGCGGGGACGGTGACGCGACGTGGCCCCGGGGAGGCACCGACGTCGAGTCGACGAGGCGGCACGAGGAGACCTGCGCCGAGGGCCTTGGCGCAGGCCTCCTTGCGGGTCCAGACACGCAGGAAGGTGCGGTCCCGGACGCTCGGTCCGGAAGCCTCCCACGCCTCGCGCTCCGCGGCCGTGAAGTGATCTCTCGCCAGGGCCTCGGCCGCCGGCACCGCGCGAAGCTCCTCCACGTCCACGCCGATGGCCCGGGACCGGCTGACGCCGAGGAGCGCCCAGGGCCCGCTGTGGCTCAGATTGAAGTGGAGGGATCCGTCGCGGAGATACGGCTTTCCGCGGAGGTCGGTGGAGAAGGCGAGCTCCTCCGGCCGTCGATCGAGGGTGCGCGCGAGCAGCCACCGGGTGGCGTGATGGGCCGCGAGGAGTCGCCGGGCGTCCTCCCGTCGGACCATCCGCTCGGCGCGCGTCCGGATCGGTTCCGAAACCTCCTGGAGCCGCTCGGCCTCCGCCTCCCACCAGCCGTCGAGGTCGATCCACCACAGTCGCACGTCGCGAGGCAGCGAGCGCGATGGCAGGCCCCGGGCTGCCTCCGGGTCCGCAGAGCTCAACGCGGCCTCCGGGGCACCCGGACCGCTTCGAGACTGGCATGGATGTTGACGATCACGGATTCTCCACGGGGCGCGAACGGGGACTTCGCGCCGTTCGGGGTCGACAGCTCGACGAGGACATGAATCCGATCTCTCCGCCGTTCCTGCTGCATGCGCGGTTCGAGGAGCGGGCCCGACGCACCCCGGGCGCGACCGCGCTCCTCTGCCGGGAGGATTCCATCTCCTGCGCCGATCTACAAGGCCGCGCGGAGCGAGCTGCCGGTGCGCTGGGTGCAGCCGGCGTGGGAGGGGGACAGGCCGTGGGCCTCCACGCCGAGCGTTCGATCTCCTGGGTCGTCGGCCTTCTCGCGATCCTGCGAACCGGGGCTTCCGTCGTTCCGCTGCCGCCCTCGTACCCCGTCGAGCGACTCCGCGCGCTCCTCGAGTTCGCGCGACTCGACGCGATCGTGGATGCGGAGGCGACACCGATGCCGCCGGGGCTTCCCGGCCGGACCCTCCGGCTCGAGGCCCTGGACCGGGCAGGGGCCGCCGGTCGCGCCGCGGAGGAGGTCGACCCCGACGCACCTGCCTTCGTCCTCGCCTCGTCCGGCTCCACCGGGCACCCGAAGCTGATCGTCCGCAGCCACCGATCGTTCTTCCACCGCCTGGGCTGGACGTGGGCGACGCACCCGTACCGGCCGGACGATCTCTGCTGCCAGAAGGCCCACCTGACGACCACGCACGCCGTGTACGAGCTGTTCGAGCCGCTGCTCGGCGGGGCTCCCGTCCTCATCGTGCCGGACGAAGAGGTTCGGGACCTCGAGGGGTTCTGGGAGACCGTGCGGACACGCGGCGTCACGAGGCTCCTGCTCGTCCCCTCCGTCCTGCGGGCGAGCCTCGACATGCCCCGGTTCACGCCGCCGCCGCTGCGGCTCGTCGTGCTGATGGGCGAGTACGTTCCTCCCGGTCTTGCGGAGCGGGCGATCGCGGCGTTCCCGCCGGAGACGGCTCTCGTCTCCATCTACGGAAGCACGGAGGCGAGCTCGACACTGCTCTGCGACCTGCGCGCCGACCTGCGGCGCGGCGAGGAGCTCCCGCTGGGACGGCCCCTCACCCCGGACGTGCGTGCCCACGTCCTCGGTCCGGACCGGACGCCCGTCGCCCCCGGCGGCGAGGGTCGGCTGTTCATGGAGGGTTCGCCGCTGTTCGCGGGCTACTTCCGCGATCCGGAGCTGACGGACTCCGTGTTCGTCGAGGCTCCGGGTCATCCGGGTCCCCTGTTCGACACGCGCGACCAGGTGCGACTGCGTCCGGACGGGTCGCTCGAGTATCTCGGCCGGGTGGACGCGACGGTGAAGGTCCGCGGGTTCCGGGTCGATCTCCCCGAGGTCGAGCGCGCGCTCCTCTCCCACCCGGGCGTGACCCAGGCGGCAGTCGTGGCCGACGAGGCCGATGACGGGAGTGCCCGGCTTCTCGCGTTCCACGTGCCGGCGGCCGTGGAGCGGTCGGACATCTACGCGACCCTGCGGGAGCGACTGCCCGACTACATGCTGCCGGCAGAGGTACTCGGTCTCGATGCCCTGCCCCTGACCGCGAGCCACAAGCTGGACCGGATGAGGCTCCTCGAGGAACGCGCCGTTTCCGGGCGGACGACGGCCCCGGCGCGCGATCTCACGGAGGACGAGAGCCGGGTCGCCGCGGAGTGGGAGCGGGTGCTGGGACGTCGGGCGCCGGGCCCCGACGTCAGCTTCTTCGAGGCCGGGGGGACGTCGCTGCGGGTGTTCGCCCTCGTCCACCGTCTCCGGGAAGCGTTCGGGCTCGACCGGGCCCGGCTCCCGGAGCCGGTCGTCTACCGGGCCCCCACGATCGCCCAGCAGGCCGTCCTGCTCGACGCGATCCGCGCCGGCCGCGGATCGGCCGTCGCGGGAAGCACGCCGATTCTCGTCACGCTACGGGCGGCCCGGGACGACGCGGACCGGGGGCCGCTGTTCCTCGTCTCCTCGGCCGGCGGAACGCTCGGCGCCTACGAGCGGCTCGCGGCCGCGCTCGCCACCCCGCGGGAGATCGTGGGGATCCGAGACCCCTACATCTGGGGGGAGCGCGACCCGCGGGAGAGCTTCGAGGCGTGGGTCGGCCGCTACGCGGGCGCCGTCCGGGAGCGGCAGCCGCACGGCCCCTATGTCGTCGCAGCCTACTCGTCCGCCGGCGCGTTCGGGCTCGAGATCGCGCGGCGGCTCCGGGCGACCGGACAGGATGTCGCCCTTCTCGCACTGGTCGACCCGCTCGCCCTCGCGCGCGGGGGCCGGGGGAGCTTCGGCTGGTGGGCGCTCCGCGCGACCTGGCTGCGCCCGCCGCTCCGGGCTCTCGTCCGGCTCGCCGGTCGTCTCCGGGCGCCGGCCCTGCGCCTGCTTCGAACGCCGGAGCCGACGGCGCCGGACACGGCGCTCGGGGAGGAGGAGTTCGCGCGCGTCTCCCGCGAGGCCGTCACGAGCTCCGGCCACCTCTCGGCCCTGTCCGCGCTGTTCGAGCTCAACTCGGGACTGCCGGTCACCCTGACCGAGGCCGACTTCGAGGGCGTGGAGCCGGAGCGGCGCCTCGACCGGTTCGTCGAGCGGGTCCGGGAGCGGATGCCGGAGGTCGAACGGGAGAGCCTGGAGAGGATCGTGATCCAGTACGGGCTGCAGATCCGCGCTCAGCACGCCTGGAGGCCGTCGCGCTACGACGGTCGCGTCCTGCTGGTCGAGCCGCAGACGTCGTACGCGGGGCTCACGGCCGCGCTCCTGCGGCCCTACATTCGCGATCTTCGCGCGGTGAAGGTCCCGCTCGGCGCGCCCTCGCCCCGGACGCGCGAGATCACCGCCCGCTTCGGCGCCCTGGTGCCCCACTACCGGAGCATGCGCGACGACACATTCGTCGCCGGCCTCGCCCGCGAGCTCGACGCCGAACTCCGGCGCCAGCAGGGAGGGTAGTAGCGTCGGGGCCCGGGTCCCGACGCCGGCCTACCAGTTCACGTCGCCCTGCTTGGAGGTGTCGATCTCGGCGCCGCCCTCCCCCTCGCCGAACAGGAAGGAGCGCAGGTTCGCGAGGAGGAACGCACGGGCCTTCGGGTCACGGACGTTGAGGCCGTAGTGGTTGATGATGACCATCTGCCGGCGCTTCCACTCCTCCCAGCACTCGACGCAGATGGCGGAGGCGATCCGCGCGCCCAGGTCGTCGGCGAACGGGGGCGCGCCCATCGGCGCGCGATCCCCGCGGCCGCAGCGGGCGCAGGCGAAGCCGGGCG
>Ga0316576_10001837_pt1 | contig 11779 bp, 10 predicted proteins | sample S0NA_FD_203075 | JGI IMG/M metagenome (GOLD analysis project Ga0316576, IMG submission 203075) | Rhizosphere microbial communities from salt marsh grasses in Alabama, United States - S0-2_050615r3r5 | ecosystem: Host-associated > Plants > Roots > Rhizosphere | place: USA: Alabama | collected... | reverse complement strand
TCGGCCACCGCTGCCCAGTAGTCGACGCTGGCCCCGCCCATGGGATCGGCACCGATGCGCACCCCGCCGGCGCGGATCGCTTCGACGTCGAGCACTGCCGGCAGGTCGTCGACGTAGTGCGCGAGGAAGTCGTAGGTGGCGGTGGTGTCGACGGCCCGGGCACGCGCGAGCGGGACGCGCTGCACGTCGAGCAGGCCCTCCTCGATGATTGCGTTCGCGCGGTCCTGGACCCACCGGGTCGCGTCGGTGTCGGCGGGGCCGCCGTTCGGGGGGTTGTACTTGAACCCGCCGTCTGCCGGCGGGTTGTGGGACGGCGTCACGACGATGCCGTCGGCAAGGCCGCTGTCGCGACCGTGGTTGTGACGCAGGATGGCGTGGGAGAGCGCCGGGGTGGGGGTGTAGCGACCCGCGGCGTCGAGCAGGACTGTCACCTCGTTGGCCGCGAGCACCTCGAGCGCCGTGCCGAGGGCGGGCTCGGAGAGGGCGTGGGTGTCCCGACCCAGGAACAGCGGCCCGTCGGTGCCCTGGGACGCCCGGTACTCGCAGATGGCCTGTGTGGTGGCGGCGATGTGGTCGTCGTTGAACGAGCCGGTCAGGGAGGAGCCCCGGTGCCCGGAGGTGCCGAACGACACCTGCTGCTCGGCCGAGCGCGGGTCGGGGTGCTCGGTGTAGTAGGCGGTCACCAGGTGGGCGACGTCGACGAGGTCGGACGGCAGAGCGGGGGTGCCGGCGCGTGGGTCAACGCTCATGCCCTCACCGTAGGGTGAGAGAGCGGCCCCGGGAGGTAGACGTGACAGACGACGCACCCGTCACCAGCTCCGAGCACCGGCTGCCGGGCCACGTGCGTGAGCACGTCGGCGACCTCGCCGGCTCGGTGGTGGTCGGCACCGACGGCTCGGCGGAGTCCCGCGCTGCGGTGCGCTTCGCCGCCCAGGAGGCCGGCGCCCGCGGCTGCCCCCTCGTCGTGCTGCGCGCCTGGTCGCTGACGAGCGCCCCCAAGCCGGGAGGCGCGCCGGGTGTCGTGCCGCCGATGACCGACTTCGAGGCCGCGGTCAGCGAGGAGATCCGCGTCGAGGTGGCGGCCGAGCTCGGGCAGGACCCCGGCGTGATCGTCGTGCCGATGCCCGTGCACGCCACGGCCGCCCAGGTGCTCGTGGAGGCATCCAGGACGGCGGCTCTCGTCGTGGTCGGTCACCGCGGGCACGGCGGGTTCACCGGCCTGCTGCTCGGTTCGGTGAGCGACCATCTCGTGCGCCACGCCCACGGCCCCGTGGCGATCGTCCGCGAGGGCCGTCCGCCCACGGCGAACGAAACCGACGCAACGATGTAAGCATGTAATCATGGCTGCATGACAGATGAGGCAACGATCCGCGGCTGGCTGACCGGCCGCGTCCCGCCCGGCTGGTTCACCGGACCGGTCGAGGTGAGCACGGACCGCGACGAGGTGCTCGTCGTCGGGGAGATCCCCACGCCCGCCCTCGGCGAGGGCGTCTCGGAGGCCGAGGAGGCGGCCGCGTGCGACGGCCGGATCCGGCAGTTCCGCGAGGACACTCGGGCCCGGCGCATCGAGATCGCCCGGGAGCTCGAGCACCGCACCGGACGGCGGGTGTCCTGGGGTGCCCGCTGCGGCGGGATGTCGGCGTTGTTCACGACCGCCTCGGTGCCGGTGATGACGCGGCTGCGTCAGCCCGAGCGGGTGGTGCTCGACACGCTCGTCGAAGCCGGGGTCGCCCGGTCTCGCTCGGACGCGCTGGCCTGGTGCGTGCGGCTGGTAGGGCGCAACAGCGAGGAGTGGCTCGGCGACCTCCGGGACGCGCTGAGCCGCGTGCAGGACGTCCGTGACCGCGGGCCGCAGGGCACCTAGCCGGGCCTAGCCGTGCGTGACCGCCACGGCGATCGACGCGTACATCGCCAGCCAGGCGCCGATCGTGCAGGCGTGGAACACCTCGTGGTAGCCGAACCAGCGCGGGCTGGGGTCCGGCTTCTGCGTGGCGTAGACGACGGCGCCGACCGTGTACAGCAGGCCGCCGAGCACGAGCAGGCCGAGCACGAGCCCACCTCCGGCTCGCGCGATGTCGCCGACGAAGAACAGCGCGGTCCAGCCGAGCGCGACGTAGGCGGCGACGTAGGTCCACCTCGGCGCGCCCAGCCAGAGCAGCCGGAACACCACCCCGGCGAACGCCCCCGACCACACCAGCGCGAGCAGCAGCCGCCCCCGCTCGGGGCTGAGCAGCACGACGGCGAACGGCGTGTAGGTGCCGGCGATGATGAGGAAGATGTCGGCGTGGTCGAGCCGCCGCAGGAAGCCGGCCATCCCCGGGGACCACGAGCCGCGGTGGTACACGGCGCTGACCGAGAACAGCAGGAGGCTCGTCGCCGTGTACACGGCCACGGCCGCCCGGGTGGCGGTGTCGTCGGCCACGACGAGCAGGGCGAGGCAGGCCACCAGTGCCAGCGGGATGGCGCCGAGGTGCAGCCATCCACGCAGCTTCGGCTTGACGTGCGGCGGGAGGCGGTCGAGGGCGCCCTGGACGCGGGACTCCACCCTGCCGGCGAGGTGGTCGTACGCGGCCTCGGCCCGCTCACGGGGGCTGTGCTCGCTGCGCGTCTCCACGTGCTCTCCCGACCGGACGTGAAACCTACGACTCCGTAACCTACGTCATTGCCATGGTTCGGCTGAGTCGGCGGGTAGCCTCCGCAGCGTGGCGGTGGCCGACCTCGTCTACGGCGTCTACGAGCGAAGGCTGGCCCGCTCCCTCGACCCGGAGCGGATGCCCCGCCACGTGGGCGTCATCCTGGACGGCAACCGGCGGTGGGCCCGCAGCATGGGGGAGCAGGCCGACGCCGGCCACCAGCGGGGTGCGGACAAGATCGTGGAGTTCCTCGGCTGGTGCGAGGACGCCGGGGTGTCCGTGGTCACGCTGTGGATGCTCTCCACGGACAACCTGTCCCGCCCCGCCGAGGAGCTGGCCTCGCTGGTCGCGATCATCGAGAGGGCCGTGGGACGACTCGCCGACACCCGGCGCTGGCGGCTGCACCCGGTCGGGGCACTCGACGTGCTGCCCGACTCCACCCAGAGGGTGCTCAAGGACGCCGAGGACCGCACCCGCGACCTGCCCGGGATGCTCGTGAACGTGGCCGTCGGGTACGGCGGTCGGCAGGAGATCGCCGACGCCGTCCGCTCCCTGCTCACCGAGCACGCCGCCGCCGGCACGTCGATCTCCGAGCTGGCCGAGCTGCTCGACGTCGGGCACATCGCCGAGCACCTGTACACCCGTGGGCAGCCCGACCCGGACCTCGTCATCCGCACCTCCGGCGAGCAGCGGCTCTCGGGCTTCCTGCTCTGGCAGAGCGCCCACAGCGAGTTCTACTTCTGCGAGGCGATGTGGCCGGACTTCCGGCGCGTCGACTTCCTGCGCGCGCTGCGCTCCTACGCCCACCGCGAACGGCGGTACGGCAGCTGACCCCCCACCCATCGAGAGGAGTGCCCATGCCGGCACGGCGGACGTACGTGATCGACACCAGCGTGCTGCTGTCCGATCCGTATGCCCTGACGAGGTTCGCCGAGCACGAGGTCGTGCTGCCCGTGGTCGTCATCACCGAGCTGGAGGGCAAGCGGCACCACCCCGAGCTGGGCTTCTTCGCCCGAGCCGCCCTGCGCATGCTCGACGACCTGCGCGTCGAGTACGGCCGGCTCGACGCCCCCGTGCCGGTGGGCCATGACGGCGGGACGCTGCGCGTCGAGCTCAACCACACGGAGGTCGAGGTCCTCCCGCCCGGCTTCCGGCTCGGGGACAACGACTCCCGCATCCTCGCCGTCGCCCGCAACCTCCAGGCCGAGGGGCACGCGGTGACGCTGGTGTCCAAGGACCTGCCGATGCGGGTCAAGGCCTCCGCCGTCGGCCTGCACGCCGAGGAGTACCGGGCGGAGACCGTGGTGGAGTCCGGGTGGACCGGCATGGTCGAGCTCGACGTGCCGGGCGGCGTCCTCGACGCGCTTTACGAGGACGGGTCGGTCGACCTCGACGAGGCGCGCGACCTTCCCTGCCACACCGGCCTGGTGCTCGTCAGCGACCGGGGCAGCGGCCTGGCTCGGGTGACGCCCGACAAGCGCATCCGCCTCGTCCGCGGCGACCGCGACGCGTTCGGGCTGCGCGGGCGCTCGGCCGAGCAGCGGGTCGCCCTCGATCTGCTCCTCGACCAGGAGGTCGGCATCATCAGCCTCGGAGGCCGGGCCGGGACCGGGAAGTCGGCGCTGGCCCTGTGCGCGGGCCTGGAGAGCGTGCTCGAGCGCCGCACCCACACCAAGGTCGTCGTCTTCCGGCCCATCTACGCCGTCGGCGGTCAGGAGCTCGGCTACCTGCCCGGCAGCGAGGCGGAGAAGATGAACCCCTGGGCCCAGGCGGTCTTCGACACGCTCACCGCGGTGACCACCTCCGACGTGGTCGACGAGGTGATCGCTCGCGGCCTGCTCGAGGTGCTGCCCCTCACCCACATCCGCGGCCGCTCCCTGCACGACGCGTTCGTCATCGTCGACGAGGCGCAGTCCCTGGAGCGCAACGTGCTGCTCACGGTGCTCTCCCGGATGGGGGCCAACGCCCGCGTCGTGCTCACCCACGACATCGCGCAGCGGGACAACCTCCGGGTCGGCCGCCACGACGGCATCGTCGCGGTGGTGGAGAAGCTCAAGGGGCACCCGCTCTTCGCGCATGTGACGCTGACCCGTTCGGAACGCTCGCCGATCGCCGCTCTGGTCACCGAGATGCTCGAGGAGCTGCCCCGCTGACTCAGGGGCGGGCCATCCGGAGCACGTCGAGGGCCTCGTCGAGCTGCGCGCCGGTGAGCGCACCCCGTTCCACCCATCCCTCGTCGATGACGACGTCCCGGATGCTGCGCTGCTCGGCCAGGGCCCTCTTCGCCACCGCGGCCGCCGCCTCGTACCCCAGGTACCGGTTCAGCGGCGTGACGATGGCCGGTGACCCCTCGGCCAGGGCCCGGGCATGGTCCGTGATGGGCTCGATGCCGGCGACGCAGCGCTCGGCCAGCACCGCCGCGGCACGTCCGAGCAGCCGAGCCGACTCCAGCAGCGCCTGGCCCATGACCGGGACCTGCACGTTGAGCTCGAACGAACCCGATGCTCCCGCCCACGCCACCGTCGCGTCGTTGCCGACCACGCGGGAGCAGGCCATCAACGTCGCCTCGCACAGCACCGGGTTGACCTTGCCCGGCATGATCGATGAGCCCGGCTGAAGGTCGGGGATGCGGATCTCGCCCAGCCCCGCCCGGGGGCCCGAGCCCATCCAGCGCAGGTCGTTGCAGATCTTGGTGAGCGCCACCGCGGCGGCCCGCAGCGCACCGCTGGTCTCGACGAGGCCGTCGCGGGCCGCCTGAGCCTCGACGTGGTCGGCCGCCTCGGTCAGCGGCAGCCCGGTGCGCTCGGCGAGCCGGCCGACGACGAGCGGCGCGACCCGCGGGTCGGCGTTGAGACCCGTGCCCACCGCGGTGCCCCCCAGCGCCAGCTCGGCCAGGTGCGGCAGGCTGTGCTCGATCCGCAGGACGGCCTTGGCCACCTGCGTCGCGTAGCCGGAGAAGCGCTGGCCGAGGGTGACAGGCGTGGCGTCCATGAGGTGGGTGCGGCCGGCGGTCACGACGTCGGCGAGCTGGCCGGCCTTGGCCATGAGGGCCTCGTGCAGCAGCCCCAGCCCCGGCAGCGTGACCTCGACGACCACCTCTGTCGCGGCCAGGTGGACGGCGGTGGGGAACGTGTCGTTGCTGGACTGGCCGGCGTTGACGTGGTCGTTGGGGTGCACGTCTCGGCCCAGGGCGGACGTCGCGAGCGTGGCGACGACCTCGTTGACGTTCATGTTCGTGCTCGTCCCCGAGCCGGTCTGGTAGACGTCGACCGGGAAGTGCTCGGCGTGCTCGCCGGAGGCGACGGCGTCGGCGGCCCGGGCGATCGCATCGGCGAGGTCCTGGGGCAGCAGGCCGAGCTCGGCGTGTGCGCGCGCCACCTCCGCCTTGACGGCGGCGAGGGCACGGACCACCGCCGGGTCGACCGGCTCACCGGAGATCGGGAAGTTCTCCACGGCGCGTTGGGTCTGCGCCCGCCAGAGCGCGTCGACGGGCACCTCGACCTCGCCCATCGTGTCCCGCTCGACCCGCACCTCGCGCCGCTGGCTGTCGCTGCTCATGGGCGTCCATCGTCGTCGCCGCCGTCGTGCTTGCCTAGGGTTTCGCCCGTGGCGAGACGCTGGGCCGACCCGGGGACTGTCCTGGTCGTCGCGCAGGCGGTGTGCCTCGGCGTGGTCTGGCTGTGGCCCGCTCCCCCCGTCTGGACGGTACCGACCGCGGTGGTGGTCGCCTGCTGGGCGGTGATCGGGGCGGCGCTGTTGCTCGGGCTGGCCGGCGCGGGGCTGCTCGGCCGCTCCCTGCGGGTGCACCCCGCACCACCCGAGCGGGCGGTGCTGCGTACCAGCGGTGCGTACCGGTACGTGCGTCACCCGATCTACGTCGCCGTGCTGGTGGGGTCACTCGCCGGGGCGGTGCTGGCGGGGCGGCCCGAGCCGCTGGTCGGCTGGGTGGCCTTGGCCGTCGTGCTGCACGTCAAGGCCGGCTACGAGGAGGGGCTGCTGCGGGCGCGGTTCGGTGAGGCCTACGACCTCTACGCCTCCCGGGTGCCTCGGCTCGTCCCCCGGCCTGGTCGGCGCCGCTGAGCCCGACGGTCGGCGTCAGGCGGGGGGTCGGCGCCCGATCGTGAGCACCGGACGCGACGTCTCGGCGAAGAAGTCCTCGCCCTTGTCGTCCACGACGATGAAGGCCGGGAAGTCCTCGACCTCGATGCGCCAGACCGCCTCCATACCGAGCTCGGGGTACTCGAGCACCTCGACCCGGCGGATGCAGTCCTGGGCCAGGCGGGCGGCCGGGCCACCGATCGAGCCGAGGTAGAACCCCCCGTGCCGTCGGCAGGCATCGGTGACCTGCTGGGAGCGGTTGCCCTTGGCGAGCATCACCAGCGAGCCGCCGGCGGCCTGGAACTGCTCGACGTAGGAGTCCATCCGGCCCGCGGTGGTCGGGCCGAACGACCCCGACGCGTACCCGTCGGGGGTCTTGGCAGGCCCGGCGTAGTACACCGGGTGGTCCCGGAGGTAGCCCGGCATGGGCTCTCCGGCGTCGAGACGCTCCTTGATCTTGGCGTGCGCGATGTCGCGGGCCACCACGAGCGGGCCGGACAGCGACAGCCTGGTCCTGACGGGGTACCGGGACAGCTCGGCCCGGATCTCGTCCATGGGGCGGTTCAGGTCGACGCGCACCACCTCGCCGTCGTCGAGGTGGTCGTCGGTGACGTCGGGGAGGAACCGGGCCGGGTCGGTCTCGAGCCGCTCGAGGAAGACCCCCTGCTCGGTGATCTTCGCGACGGCCTGCCGGTCCGCCGAGCAGGAGACGGCGACGGCGACCGGGCAGGACGCGCCGTGCCGGGGCAGCCGCACGACCCGCACGTCGTGGCAGAAGTACACGCCGCCGAACTGGGCGCCGATCCCGAACTGGCGGGTCAGCTCCAGCACCTCGAGCTCGAGGTCGAGGTCCCGGAAGCCGTGGGCGTCCAGCGACCCGGACGTCGGCAGCGTGTCGAGGTACTTCGCCGAGGCCAGCTTCGCCGTCTTCAGCGCGTGCTCGGCGCTGGTCCCGCCCACGACGATCGCGAGGTGGTAGGGGGGGCAGGCAGCGGTGCCGAGCGAGCGCAGCTTCTCGTCGAGGAACCGGAGCATCGCCTCCGGGTTCAGCACCGCCTTGGTCTCCTGGTAGAGGAAGGACTTGTTGGCCGAGCCGCCCCCCTTGGCCATGAACAGCCACGCGTACGCGCCGGCGTCGCCGTAGGGGTCCTCGGCGTAGACCTCCACCTGGGCGGGCAGGTTCGTGCCCGTGTTCCGCTCCTCCCACATGGTCAGCGGCGCGAGCTGCGAGTAGCGCAGGTTGAGCGTCGTGTAGGCGTCGAAGACACCGCGGCTGACGTGCTCGGCGTCCCGGCCGTCGGTGAGCACGTGCCGTCCCCGCTTGCCCATGACGATGGCGGTGCCGGTGTCCTGGCACATCGGCAGCACGCCGCCGGCGGCGATGTTGGCGTTGCGGAGCAGGTCCAGCGCCACGAACCGGTCGTTCGCGGACGCCTCGGGGTCGTCCAGGATGCGTCGGAGCTGGGCCAGGTGGGCCGGGCGAAGATAGTGGGCGATGTCGTGCATCGCCTCGGCCGTCAGCAGCCGCAACGCCTCCGGCTCGACCTCGAGGAAGCGGCGCCCGGCCGCCTCGGTGACCCGGACCCCCTCCTCGGTGAGCAGCCGGTACTCGACGTCCGGCGGAGTCAGGGGCAGCAGGTCGGCGTAGCGGAAGTCCGGCACGGCCCGACAGCCTAGGACGCCCGGCGCAACGACCGGCAGCCTGCTCAGCCGAGCAGGCGCCGTCGCATGGCCCGGATCGCGAGCACCGCCATGAGCGCGGCGAACGACACCAGCACGGCGACATGTACGGCGTCCCTCCACGACCAGGTGAGGAACACGGCGTCCCGCACGAGCTCGACGCAGTGGTAGAGGGGGTTGAGGGCGGCCAGCGTCTGGGCCCAGCCCGGTGCCTGGTCAAGCGGGAAGAACGTGCCGGACACCAGGAACAGCGGGGTCACCACCGCGGAGGTGACGTAGTTGAACGAGTCGATGCTCGGGACGACGGCGCTGGCCAGGATCCCGAACAGGGCGAACCCGAGGCCGGTGAGGAACCCCACCAGCGGGACCACCAGCATCCCCCAGGACGGCGGCAGGCCGAAGACCATGGCCGCGAGCAGGGGTGCGCACCCGTACACCGCGGCCTTGGACGCGATCCAGAGGGCCTCGCCGATGACGATCTCGTGCACGTCGATCGGCGCGGCCAGCAGCGAGTCGTAGGTCTTCTGGAACACCCGCCGGACGAACGTGGTGAACATCCCGGTGAAGACCGACGTGAACAGCACGGCGCTGGCGACGATCCCGGTGCCGAGGAACTGGATGTACGGGACGTCGCCGATCGCGGCCACCAGCGAGCCGAACCCGAACCCGAACGCCAGCAGGTACACCAGCGGCTCGACCAGCGCCGCGAAGGACGTGGACCGCCAGTAACGGGTGAACAGCGTGACCTCGCGGGTCCAGATGCCGGCGAGGGCCGACGTCTCCAGCCAGCGGACGTCGGCCCGCTGGGGGACAGGGGTGGTCGGCGGCGAGGTCACGCCACCGGCTCCCCGGTGAGCAGCACGAACACGTCCTCCAGCGTCGTGTCGCGGGTGGACCCGGAGGGACCGAGCGCCTCGGCGAGACCGGTGGGGGCGGTCTCGGCCCGCAGCACCGAGACCGACGGCCCGGTGCGCCGCGTGGGCAGCCCCGCGGCCTCGGCGAGCCCGGTCACCTCGTCCAGCCTGGCCGGGGGCCCGTAGTACTCCCAGGCGGACGTCCCGACGTGGGTGCGCATGAGCTCGCCCGGCGTCCCGCGGGCCACCACCCGGCCGCGCGACATCATCGCGACGTCGTCGGACAGGCGCTGAGCCTCCTCGATGTAGTGGGTGCTCATGAGGATCGTCACCCCCGCCGACCGCAGCTCGTCCACCAGCACCCAGAGCTCGGACCGCACCTGAGGGTCGAGCCCGACGGTCGGCTCGTCCATGAGCACCAGCCTCGGGGAGTGCACGAGCCCCCGCGCGATGAGCAGCCGGCGCTTCATGCCGCCGGAGAGGTTCTCGGCCTTGGTGCCCTGCCGGTCGGCGAGCGCGGCGAGGGCGAGGGCGCGGTCCACGGCTTCGGCGCGCCGGGTGGCCGGGATCCGGTAGAGGGTCGCGAAGACCTCGAGGTTCTGGCGGACGGTCAGCTCGCCGTCGAGGTTGTCCTGCTGCGGGACCACCCCCATCACCGCCCGGGCCTGCTTGGAGCGCGCCGGCACGGGGTGGCCGAGGACCTCGATGGTGCCGGCGTCGGGCAGCACCTGCCCCGTCAGCATCCGCATGGTCGTGGACTTGCCCGCGCCGTTGGGGCCCAGCAGGCCGAGGCAGACGCCGGAGGGCACGACGAGGTCGAGGCCGTCGACGGCGCGCAGCGAGCCGAAGCTCTTCACCACCCCCGACAGGGTCACCGCCGGCGTGGCAGCGGTCGTCACGTGTGGTCCACGAGCCACCACGCGGCGTACGGGGGCAGCACCACCGTCCCGTGCTCGGGCTCGACCGCCGCCTCGTTGAGCACGTCGTAGGGCCGCTGCAGGCCGTGCCGGGCGACCTCGTGCCAGGAGACGGGCTGCCAGTGCTCGCTGACGTTGTACATCTGCAGCAGCGTGCCCGCCGGGTGCACCCGCAGCGCGGCGAACACAGCCGGGTTCGGGGTGGCCAGCACCTCGGCGTCGACGGCGGCGTGCAGCGACTCCAGGCCGGAGCGCACCCGGGTCAGTCGCCGGATGCCGGCGTAGACCCGGCCCGGCACGCCGGCCGGGTCGTGACGCTCGGCGGCGACGTCCCAGGGCATCCGGGGCCGGTGCATCCAGCGGTTGTCGTCGGAGTGCGCCGGGTCGGTGGCGAAGGCGTGGTCGTTGAGCAGGCCCAGCTCGTCACCCATGTAGAGCAGCGGCAGACCACCCAGCCCCATGACGACCGCGTGGGCGAGGAACAGCCTGCCCAGGGCGGTGTCCACGGCCTCGGGGTCCTCCCGTCGCAGGCCGTCCTCGAGCCCGGCCAGGCTGGCGGCGGTCCCGCTGGTCCGCTTGTCACCGGTGGCCGGGTTGGACTGGAAGTGGGCGCCCCGGGCCCACGAGCCGGGGGTGAGCCCGGCGTAGAAGTCCGCGAGGAACGCCCGGTGGGCCGCGCCGCTCCAGCCGAGCGCACCGGCGTCGACGTCCTCGACGGCCCACCCGATGTCGTCGTGGCAGCGCAGGTACGTCGCCCACGACGTGGTGACGGGCTTACGGGGCATGCGGCTGCGCTGCTGGACGAGCAGCCGAGCGTCGCGGGTCGCCAGCGCCGACCAGATCTGCACCATGAGGGAGTTGTCGTAGGCGAGGTCGCTGACGCGACCGGCGTGCTCGCCCTGCCCCAGGTAGGCGACCACCTGCGAGGGGGCCACGATGGCCTCGGCCTTGAACACCAGCGATGGGGCGATCATGTGCGCGGCCGCCCGCAGCACCTGGGTGAGGGCGTGCACCTCCGGCTGGTTCTGGCAGTCGGTCCCGAGCCGCTTCCACAGGAACGCCACGGCGTCCAGGCGCAGGCAGTCGACCCCGAGGTTGGCCAGGTAGCCGACGATGTCGACGAACTCGCAGAGCACGTCCGGGTTGCGCCAGTCGAGGTCCCACTGCCACGTGTTGAACGTCGTCCAGACCCAGCCGGCGAGGTCGTCGTCCCAGGTGAAGCTGCCGGGGGCCAAGGTGGGGAAGACCTCGGGCAGGGTCTGCTCGTAGGCGTCGGGCGTGGTGCGGTCGCCGAAGACGTGGAAGTACGCGCGGTACCGCGGGTCCCCGTCCCGGGCCGCCTGGGCCCAGGCGTGCTCGCGGGCCACGTGGTTGAGGACGAGGTCGAGGGCGAGGGCGATGCCGGCGTCGTGGAGGGCGTCGGCGAGGGCCGCCAGGTCGGCCACGGTCCCCAGGTCGTGGCGCACCGACCGGTAGTCCGCGACGGCGTACCCGCCGTCGTTGGGGGCGGGCCGCGGCTGCAGCAGTGGCATGAGGTGCAGGTAGGTCACCCCCAGCTCGGCGAGGTAGTCGACCCGTGACGCCACCCCGGCGAGGT
>Ga0316576_10001836_pt1 | contig 11780 bp, 11 predicted proteins | sample S0NA_FD_203075 | JGI IMG/M metagenome (GOLD analysis project Ga0316576, IMG submission 203075) | Rhizosphere microbial communities from salt marsh grasses in Alabama, United States - S0-2_050615r3r5 | ecosystem: Host-associated > Plants > Roots > Rhizosphere | place: USA: Alabama | collected... | reverse complement strand
CCACCACCGCGGGGATCGCCGCCGCGCCGATCACCGACGCGCCGGCGACCTTGAGGAAAGTCCGCCGCTCGGTCACCTCGAAGTCGTGCGTGTCTTTCTTCTTGTCTGACATGGCTTACCTCCCCTTCTTCGGGACCACGTGGCAGTCCCAGCAGTAGGGGTCGACCCCGGCGTAGTCGTGGCAACGGTCGCAGAACTCGGCCTTGTTGCTGTGGCAGTCGAGGCAGGTGTTGGAGAGGCTCTTGACGTACTGCTTTCCGTCGGGCGCCTTGTGCATCATGTCGCTCCGCCGGACGTAGTCGTCGCGCCAGGTGTTGAGCAGGGCCATGTGCTCGGTCCGCATGTACGCGGTGTCCATCACGCACTTGCCGGTCTTGGGGGCGACGATCTCGGGCCGGTAGCCCGCCTTGCCCATCGCCAGGTTGTACCAGACCGGGAAGAGCACCAGGACAAGGAAGATGACGATCCCAAATACGATCTTGCTGCGATCACTCATCGCCGTCCTCCTTGTCGCGGAACTTGAGCAGCGGTTCCTGCCGCATGTCCAGCTCGCGCTCCTTCTCCTCGTCCCTGAGGATCAGCGCGTTGCCGACGAACTCGTGCACGCCGCAGACCTCGACGCCCGGCACCCAGTACTCCACCAGGGGCTGCAGCGTCGCCTTGTCGATGGCGCACATGCAGGCGAGGGCGTTGACCCCGTGGCGCTCGTTGACGTACTGCACCGCGTTGGCCCGGGGGTAGCCGCCGCGCATGCGCATCTCGATGTTCTCGTCGTTGCCCAGGCCGGCGCCGCTGCCGCAGCAGAAGGTCTGCTCGCGGATCGTGTTCTCCGGCATCTCGTGGAAGTTGTTGCAGCAGGCCTTCAGGATGTAGCGCGGCTCCTCGAGCAGCCCCATCCCCCGCGCCGGGTTGCAGGAGTCGTGGTAGGTCACCGTCCAGTGGTCGTTGCGGCTCGGGTCGAGCTTGATCGCACCGTGCTTGATCAGGTCGGCGGTGAACTCGGCGATGTGCACCATCTTGGTCGAACGGGTGTTCTCGAACACCGTGCCGGTGATCGGCGACTTGGGCACCTCGAGGAAATCGGCCGGGCCGTTCATCGTGTCCATGTACTGGTGGACCACCCGCCACATGTGCCCGCACTCGCCGCCGAGGATCCACTTCACGCCCAGCCGCTTGGCCTCGTGGTACATCTTGTCGTTGAGCCGCTTCATCAGCTCGTGGGAGGTGAACAGGCCGAAGTTACCCCCCTCCGAGGCGTAGGAGCTGAAGGTGTAGTCCAGCCCGATCTCCTCGAACAGCGCGAGGTAGCCCAGGAAGGTGTAGTAGTGCGGGTTGCCGAAGTAGTCCGCCGAGGGGGTGATGAACAGGATCTCGGCGCCCTTGCGGTTGAACGAGAGCTCGACCCGCTTGCCGGTGATCTCTTCCAGGTCGTCGGCCGCGAACTCGATGTTGTCCTTGAAGGCGTGGGGCTGGATCCCCAGGTGGTTGCCCGTGCGGAAGCAGTTCGAGATCGGCTCGATGGCCCAGTTGATGTTGATCCCGACCAGGTTGAGCAGCTCGCGCCCCATCATGGTGATCTCGGCGGTGTCGATGCCGTAGGGGCAGAAGACCGAGCAGCGCCGGCACTCGGTGCACTGATAGAAGTAGTAGAACCACTGCTTTAGCAGGTCCTCGTTCAGCTCCATCGCGCCGGCCAGCTTGCCGAAGCCAAGCTTGCCGCCCAGCGTGTGCTCTTTTCGATAGACCGCGCGCAGCAGCTCGCCGCGCAGCACCGGCATGTTCTTCGGATCGCCCGAGCCGAGGTAGAAGTGGCACTTGTCGGCGCAGGCGCCGCAGCGGACGCAGATGTCCATGAACAGGCGGAAGGTGCGAAACATGTCGAGCCGCTTGCTCATCCCGGACAGGATGCGCTCCTTCCAGTCGTCGGGGAGCTGCCAGTCCTTGTCCGTGGGCTGCCACTTGCGCGGGTTGGGAAGCTCGAGGTGCTCGATGGCCCGGGGGATGCCCGGGTAGCACCAGCGGCCCCTGGTCTTCTCGAAGTCGACCTTGGTCTCCATCCAGCCGCCCTCGGGCAGGTCCCAGTGGACGTCCCTGCCGAGCTCTTCGCGTTTTGGGATGTCGGACATGGTCTACTCCTCTTCCTTCTTCTCGGCCGGGGCCGGGGCCCGCTCCTGCTCCACCGGCAGCCCGCAGCCCACCATCAGGTCGTAGAACTCCTCCTCGTACTCGTGGTACGGGTGGGTCTTGACCGGGTAGTTCCAGGGGTTGATGTGGCGTGTCGCCCGGTTGTTGTTCGCCAGGTTCCGGGTCGGGCTGAGGAACACCCCGCCCAGGTGCATCAGCTTGCTGAAGGGGAAGTAGGCCAGCAGCACGCTGACCAGGAACAGGTGAACGTAGAACATCGGTCCCACCGTCTGGGGGATCACCGGCGCGCCGGCGAGCAGGCCCGTCGCCAGCGACTTGACCCCGATGATGTCGACCTTGCCAAAGTAGCGCATCCAGATCCCGGAGAGCGCGATGCCGAGGATCAGCATCAGCGGGAAGTAGTCCGAGGCCAGGCTGATGTAGCGCACCTGGGGAATGCACACCCGGCGCAGGAAGAGGTAGGTCACCGCGGCGAGGATGATCGCGTCGGTGAGGTAGAGGATCGGCAGGCCGATCTGGAAGAAGCCGTCCAGCTCCTGGGCGATGGTCACGAAGGCCGGGACCGGCTCGGCGAAGTACTTGAAGTGCCGGATGAAGATCACCAGGAACGAGTAGTGGAAGGCCAGGCCGGCGAGCCAGAGCCACTTGGTCGGCCCGTAGACGAAGCGCGTGTCGCCGTCGCGGTACTTCGCCCGCGTGTTGCGGAACAGCGAGCGGAACAGCAGGATCTCCAGCGCCATGCGGCCGATGACCTGCAGCGTGGTGTAGGGGCTCTCCAGCTTGCTGTGCTTGATCCAGTCGAGCGACTTCTGCTGCCCACAGGTCGACGGGATACGGAAGGGCACCGGCGCCTTGGCCCACTTCAGGATGCGGTAGACGAAACCCACCAGGAACAGGGCGATGGCGGCGTAGGGGATGTAGATCCCGAACCACGGCTGGAGCCCCACGCTGACCACCCCGAGGTAGGCCAGCAGCACCAGCACCACCACCGCGAGAATTGAGAATATGGCGCTCATTTGACCATACCTTTCGCGCACAACGCTCCCGCTTGTGCGTCCAAATCTTTCGCGTGCAGCATGCACGCGCAAACCGGCGGTCCGGAGCCCCGACTCCGAACCCTAGCTACCTGCCCTCCTCCTCCTCCTCCTCGGTCAGCCAGCCCTTCTGGTTCATCCGCTCCACCAGCTTCGCGGTCTTTCGCTTCATCTCGTTCACGCGGAGCTCGTAGAGCTGCTTCTTGCAGCCCAGGTAGATCTCGAACGCGAGCAGCGCGAGCTCGTCGACCTCGCGCTCGAAGCCGCGCTGGGCCTGCTCCAGCCCACCGGCGCGGATCGCCTCGGCGCACAGCTGGTGCACCACGTCCTTGAGCCCGAAGACGAAGCCGAGGGCCTGGGCCGTGGACAGCTCCTGGACGGCGCGGATGCGGATGATGCCGTCCAGCGCCCGGGCCAGCTGGTCCGCCGGCCCGTTCTGGAGCAGCACGTCCACCAGGGCGTGGATCCCCCGGGTCAGGTTCTGTCCCAGAGGGTTGGCGAAGCGGTCCTTCTCGGTGCGCAGGAACCGCGTGGTGTCGGCCGGATAGCTCTTGATCAGCCCGTCGAGCCAGCGCTCGACGATGGCGTCCTTCTGACCAGACAAGAGGCTGTGTAGCTTCTTATCCAACTTCCGGCTGATGCCCGATCTGGGGAAGGAGGGAGGCCAGAGCCCACCCTGCACGGGTGAGCTCGTTCCGCGGCCAGAATCAGACGCAGCCCGTGGGCTTCGGCAGACCGGCCACCTTGCAGGCGCCCTTCGCGGGTCCCGAGGGGAACAGCTCGTAGATCTGCTTGAGCTTGAAGCCGGTGTCCTTGCACAGCTTGCGGATCATCGGCGCGATGCCGAACTTCATGTAGTAATCGCGCAGATAGTTGACGAGCTTCCAGTGGTCATCGGTCATCTCGGCGACGCCCTCGGTCTCTGCCAGAGACTTGGCGACCTCCTCGTCCCACTGCTCGGGGTCCTGGATGAATCCATCCTCGTCAACTTCGATCTCTTTGCCTCCAAGGGTTGCCATCGGCACGGTAAAGTCCTCCTTTTGACGGTCCAACAAAAGTGAATGGCCGGGCCCCGGCCAGCTCGTTGTGACGTCCGCCCACCCCACTCGCCACCCACCATATTTGGCCTGTCCGTCCACATTAGCCGCACTGCGGCGTACAGGTCAGCGCTTTACTATCTCGTGGGATTTCCAGAGTCAATGCTTTTCGGATCGTCGCTGGGACACATTTTGTCAGTCAACACTAAGGCTTTCATGGAACGTGATTAGCGCAGACTAACTCGCGGAAGATCAGGTTGATTCCGGCCCGTCGACACAGCCGATGGCGTTGCTAGAAAAGCTGGTGTCGATAGTCCAGCAACAGATCCAGACCCAGCGCGACATCGTTCGCCACCGATGTGTCGTTTTCGCCCTCGATGCACTCCGAGCGGGCCCGCGTGCACTGGTTGTCGAACAGATACAGGGAGTGGCTCGCGGTCACGTACAGGTACGGCGTCAGGCCGAAGTAGAGCTTCGACTGGACGCTGAGCTCCTGGCGCCGGGTCCCGCCGAGGTCGGTCGCGAAGTAGTCCAGCCGTGACTCGAGCTGGAGCGGGTTGCGCACGCTGGCGATGAGCTTGAGCCGGCGCAGCTTGTAGCCCAGGTAGAGGCCGGTGCGGGGGGCACGCTCCTCGCCGATCTCGGCGAACGCCTCGGACGGCGTGAGCAGCTCGCCGCTCAGCGCGAAGCCGGCCTTGGCGAAGAGGTAGGGGTGCAGCAGGAAGCCGACCCCGACGGTGCCGCCCAGCTCCAGGTAGTGGTAGCTCCCGGTGCTGCCGTCGCTCTTCGTGTAGGTGTTGTCCGAGGTGAACTCGGTGATCAGCGTCGCCTCGGCGTAGGGCACCGGCAGGTACCAGCGGCCCGGCGCGCGGCGGTTGCGGATCATGTTCAGGCGGTAGAGGAAGTCGGCGCGGATCTGGTCCACGGTCTCCGCACCCGTCGCTGACTTGCCCTCGAGCTCGTCCTGCGCCGTCAGCGTCCAGGTCTTGCCGTACTTGAGCCCGATGTCGGCCTCCACCGCGTGGTCGCGGTTGGAGGCGCCGAGACCGATCCCCATGTCCAGCTTCAACGCGGTGACGTTGTCCAGCAGGAGCTGGGGCTTGTTGTAGCGCTTGCCGCCCGGGCCGTTCTGCACGGAGAGGTTGCTCATCGCGATGCCGACGTTGCTCTCGCCGAAGAGCAGCCACCTGCGCCACGGATCGGGGAAGTCCGTCTTGACGTCGATGGTGCTCTCGCCGTCGAGGGCGGCCTGCCGGTCCTCCTCGAAGAAGCCCTCCACCACGCGCCGCAGAGAGAAGCCGCTGTCCCGGAACCGCTCGGCGAGCAGGCTGATCAGCCCGTCGCCGCCGGAGGCGACGAACTTCGTCGCCGCAACCTTGTAGTGCTGCCCGTCGAGGAGCGTCCGGCTGTTGACATACCAGCTCGACCCGTTCTTGGTCAGCCCGAGCACGTCGAGCCCGGGGGCGCCGCCGACATAGGCCGCGAGCACCTTCTTCAGCCGGGCTCCCGACATGCGGAAAGTGCCGAGGTGCGTCTCGGTGCGGATCGCCCGCAGCACCTTCTCGCGGGTCAGCGCGCCCGACATGGGGAACGAGGTGTCGGCCACCGCGCCGTCGTTGAGCAGGGCGATCTCCGCCCCCTCACGGTTGCGCATCACCTCCATCACGTAGGTCATGAACTCGTCCTGGGTCACCGGCTCGCGGAAGCGGCCGTGGCCGAGCGGCTGGTTCAGGGCTCGACACAGCTCCGCGCGCAGATCGTCGACGAGGCGCGCCGCGCGCTTCTCCGGCGGCAACGCCGCCACCGGCTGCATCTCCACCTGGACCCGGGAGATCGAGACGCCCCCGTCCGAGCCCCGGCCATAGTGCACGACGGCCTCGCCCAGGTGCTGGCCGAAGCGGTCTGTGCCGAGGATCGGCGGACCGTTCTGGTTGTGGATCCGGGTGATGAAGTCGTCTCCCTTGAGGTAGAACATGTTGTCGGCGACGACCAGATCCGGGGCGTCGCGCTTCAGCTTGCGCACGAAGCTCAGCACCGGCTCGGGAGAGTTGGACTCGAGGTTCAGGTTGGCCAGGACCACGACGAGATCGACCTTCTCGCCGCGCCGCAGCTCGCTGACCAGCGCGCGCGCCACCTTGACCGGGTCCTTCGCGTCGAGGCTCCCCGCGCTCCGGCCAAGGATCCGCTTCTCGAGGTCCTCGCGCACGACGGCGAACAGCCCGACGCGCAGCCCGCCCCGCTCGAGCACGAGGTAGCGCCTGCGCTTGCCCCGGTCGATGTACCGGCAGCGAAAGTCGCCCGGATCCTTGCACACGACGTTGGCGGCGAGCAGCGGGACGCCGGCCCCCGCCATCTCCGTCATGTAGGCTTTCAGGGCGTCGGGCCGGGCGCCGAAGTCGTAGGCCCCGACGGCGACGGCGTCGAAGCCGACCCTGGCGATGAGCTCCACCGCGGTCTTGGCCCAGGCCCGCCCCTCGTTGAAGATGTGGTTGCCCATGGCGTCGGGCCGGATCATGCTCCCCCCGGCGACGACCAGCGGCTCGCCGTCGCCCGCCTGTCGCGCGTCCTTGCGGCGGCGCTCCACCGCGCTGACCAGCTGGGACAGGTCCGCGCCGTCCCGCTTCGCCCCGTCACACCCGGGCCAGCCGTAGCGCCCGTAGATGTCGGAGGTGAACAGCAGGTGGAAGCGCCGCTCGCCCGTCGCCGGCCGGCTGGTCGGTTGGCTCTGGCTCTGGGCCGCGGCGGTTGCAGAGACGAGGATGATCAGCGGTGGCAGTAGCAGTACCCGTCGCATCCGGGGCTGCTAGCACACAACGGCCGGAGTGGCCACCCGCCCTAGAAGGCGCCCCCGAACGTCAGGCCCAGCCAGGGCAGGAACCCGTTCTTGTTGAACAGGCCCATCAGCGCGACGCGGAAGAGGAAGCCCGAGCGGTACTCGTAGCCGATGGAGACCTGTCCTCCCACGTCCACGCCGTCCACGTCCTCCCAGAGCAGATCGTCAAGCAGCTCGTCGTTGGGCCGGCTGACGTTGACGATCTGCACCCCGGCCTGGAGCATCAGCGCGCTGCGCAACCCACCCACGGGGTAGACATTGACGTAGGGAGAGACGAACGCCGCGGGATCGAAGTAGGAAAACGAGCCCCCCAGGGCGAGGTGCTCGTTCACGGCGTAGTCGTAGCCCACGCTGTAGAGCAGGCCCTTGCCCAGCAGCTCGCCGTAGACCGCCGAGGGCTTCGTGACCCGGTAGGGCTGCAGCGGCCCGGTCTGGAGCCGGGGCGGGGGGACGTAGCCGTACAGGCTGGGCGGCGGGGACCCCGGGTCCATCGGGGGCGCGGGGTAGGCCGGGGGCGGCTCCTGGGCCCGGACCGCGGACCCGAGCGCCAGCAGCGCCACCACCGCACCGATCCCGAACAGCCGCGCCTGCATCGCCGGTTATTGTACCACAACTCGCCTCGCCCCCTATTGACATGGCAGGTGCTTCAGAACAACATGCCGCCGGTTTCCCGGATCAAGCCCCGCGCGCGCTGCGCGGATCATTTCCGACGTCTGGACGTACTGGACACGAGCAACCCAAGGAGGACAACGTGAGTAACCTGGTTCCGCCCCATGGATCTGACAAGCTGAAGATCCTGCTCCTCGAGGGCAAGGCACGCGACGAGGAGCTGGCCAAGGCCGAGAAGCTGCCCAAGATCATGATGACGACCCGCGAGACGGGTGACCTGATCATGATGGGCATCGGCGGCTTCACCCCCCTCGAGGGCTTCATGGACGAGGCCGACTGGCGCGGCTCCGTTGTCGACATGAAGCTGAAGAACGGCGTCTTCTGGCCCATCCCCGTGACCCTGTCGGTCTCGGAGGAGGACGGGAAGAAGTTCAAGGAGGGTGACGAGATCACCCTGATCTCCGGCGAGACCCAGGAGATCATGGGCACGATGAAGGTGACCCAGAAGTACAAGATCGACAAGGAGCTCGAGTGCAAGGAGGTGTTCCGCACCAACGACATGGAGCACCCGGGCGTCAAGATGGTGATGGAGCAGAAGCCGATCAACGTCGCCGGCCCGGTGAAGGTGGTCTCCGAGAGCTACTTCCCCACCGAGTTCAAGGGCATCTACCACCGCCCGGCCGAGTCCCGCGCGCTGTTCGAGGAGCGGGGCTGGGACACCGTCGCCGCCCTGCAGCTGCGCAACCCGATGCACAACTCCCACGCCTACCTCGCCTGGATCGCCATCGAGGTCTGCGACGGCGTCTACATCCACCAGCTGGTGGGCAAGCTGAAGCCGGGCGACATCCCCGCCGACGTGCGCGTCAAGGCGATCGACGCCCTGGTCAACAACTACTTCCGCAAGGAGCGCGTGATCCAGGGCGGCTACCCCCTCGACATGCGCTACGCCGGGCCGCGCGAGGCGCTGCTCCACGCCGTGTTCCGCCAGAACTACGGCTGCTCGCACCTCATCGTCGGCCGCGACCACGCCGGCGTGGGCGACTACTACGGCCCGTTCGACGCGCAGAAGATCTTCCACGAGCTCCCCGAGGGCGCGCTGAAGACCAAGCCGCTGCCGCTTGACTGGACCTTCCACTGCTACGACTGCGGCACCATGGCCTCGATGAAGACCTGCCCGCACAAGGACAAGGCCGTCATCGACGACAACGGCAACCACGTCTCCGGCTCGCGGCTGCTGCTCTCCGGCACCATGCTGCGCAAGATGCTCTCCGAGGGCAAGCCGGTGCCCAAGGAGTTCAGCAAGCCCGAGGTGGTCGAGATCCTGCGCGAGTACTACGCTGGCCTCGACGAGAAGGTGGAGATCAAGCTGCACGGCGCCGCCACCGGCGACGCCCCCAAGAAGTAGCCGTTCTGATCTCTTGATCCCGTGACGGGGCGCCCTCGCGGCGCCCCGTTTTTTTGCCCCGCGATCTGCGTTGCGCCCCCCGGCCCTTCTGCGTAAGCTCCGGCGCCTGTATACGCCATGACCGCCCTCGTCCTCAGCCTCGTCGCCCTCGCCGTCGGCCCGCTGGTCCACCACGCGACCCGGCAGCGCCCGGCGGCGCTCGACGCCCTCGAGGGGTTCGTGCTCGGCGCCATCGGCGGCCTGGTGCTGCTCCACATCATGCCCGACTGCGTGCGAGACGTCGGCTGGCTCTGCCTCGCGCCCGCGGCCCTCGGCTTCCTCGGCCCGGAGCTCTTCGAGCGGCTGCTGCACCGCGCCGCTCACAGCGTGCACGCGGTCACCCTGGCCATCGCCCTGCTCGGGCTGCTGCTCCACGCCGCGCTCGACGGAGTGGCCGTCGCCGGCGGCGCGGGGGGCCACCTGGGCTCGGACGCGACGCGCCTCGCCGCGGCGGTGGTCCTGCACCGGGTGCCGGTCGGGTTGACGATCTGGCTGCTGCTCCGCCCCCACGGTGCCCTGCTGCCCCTCTCCACCCTCGTCCTCGTCGCCGTCGCCACCGTCGTCGGCTTCGGCACCGGCGGGCGCCTGCTCGGCGGGATCTCCGGCCACGCCCTGTCCTGGTTCCAGGCGCTGGTCGCCGGCACGCTGCTCCACGTGGTGCTGCACCGCCCCCATGCCCACGAACACGACGAACACGACGAGCACGGCGCGCGCCCGGGCCGGCGCCCGGGCGGCCCGGTGATCGTCGGCGCGCTGCTCGGGATCGGGCTCGTGCTCTTGCTCTCGCTGCTGCACTGATCGCCCACCCGCCCCTTGCCGTTCGCGGGATTTCCTGTTCTTGTCCTCTTGGAGGGTCCGATGCCCAGACAAGGAGCGTACCTGTTCATGGCCGCAACGATCTGGCTCGTCGGCTGCAGCGACGACGGCGGCGCGCAACCCGACGCGGGACGCGACGCGGCCCCCATCGATCGCGGCCTCTCGGAGGGACCGATCGCCGACGGGCTCTTGCCCGGTGACGGCGCTGCTCCCGACGGCTCGACGAGCTGCCCCCGCCCCCTCGGGCCCGCGGACCGCGAGCGGTTCGTGGTCATCGCCCACCCGTTCGGCGCCTCGTCAGGCGCGAAGAGCCCGCGCTTCGAGGTGCTCAGCCTCTCCGCGGCGGGCAAGCTCGCCACGACCGGGGTGACCTTCGACCTCGCCGCCGCGGCCAGCGACGGCCAGATCGCCTTCACCCCGGACGGCAAGGTCGGGCTGGTGGCCCTCGAGGACGGCAGCGTGGGCGTCTTCTCCCTCGACGCGAAGGGCGAGGCCACCGTGATCCACAAGGGGCTGAAGACCGCCGCCTACGCCTCGCGGATCGTCATGGCCCCCGACGGGCAGGCGGCCTACATCCTGAGCAGCCAGTGGCGCAACGTGGGCGGCGGCGTCTACCGGGTGAAGATCAACTGCGACGGCACGCTGACCGACGACGGGCTGGTCGCCGCCTCCAAGCTGCCCTACGCCATGGTCTTCTCGGGCAACGACGCGCTTGTCGTGGCCCGGGACATCCTGGGATCCAAGGCCGGCGACGACGTCCACCTGCTCGCGACGGCGACGCCCTGGACGCTGGTCGCCGGCGCCGACGCCTTCGGCGACGACGACGCCATCGTCTCCTTTGCCGCGCTCACCGCCGACGGGAAGTACCTGCTGATCGCCGACAACAACGGCTTCTCCGCCACCGCGGGGGACCGCATCGCGGTGGTCGAGGTCGGGGCGAAGAGCCTGACCCCCGCGCTGGTGCTCGCGCCGATCGAGGATCCCTCATCCATCGTGACCTCGCCCCACGACAACGCCGCCCTGGTGCTCGGCCCGATCCCCAACGCGATCACCGTGCTGGACTACACGCCCGGCGGCTCGCCGATCTTCAAGGTCCGCGGCCCGCTGGCGACGTCGAGCAAGCCCCAGCTCCCCGTGGACGCGGTGATGGTCGGCCGCGGCTCCCTCGCCGGCCGGGTGCTGATCACCGAGAACACCGCGATCCGCCAGGCGCAGTTCGAGGCCTCGGGCCAGGTCGCCGAGATCGAGCTGTTCGACCTGGGCAGCGGCTCGGAGTCGATCCCCGGCGCCATCGGCATCCAGCCCTGATCCGGTTTCGGTCGCCATCCTCCCCGGCTCGCGGTACCCTCGGCCCGAGCCGAGAGGGAGGACAGCATGGGTCGATGGACGGTGGCGCTCGGGATCTCTATCGCGCTTTGTGGCTGCCCCGACGAGGATGACCGGTTGCCATGCCCGCCCAGGGGCATCGGGGTGGAGCCCCTGCAGACCGACATCGGCGGCGGTCCCGGCGAGTGCACCGGTGGCCTAACCTGCCAGCCCCAGACCACGCAGGCCGCCTGCCACAAGTAGTCCTCAGCTGGCGACCCCAATAGCCGATCCGGGGGACAGACCCCACCACTTGGATCACCTGATTCCAGGGACTTACCCATGGCACATCGGCTGCACTGTGTTGGTGCATGCACCGCATCTGGCTGGTCGGGCTGCTACTGCTGGTCTCCCGGGGCGCTGACGCCGAGAGCGCCCGCCTGCAGCGGCTCTCACCCTGGGCCCGCCAGACCATCGAGCTGCGGCGAGCGGTGCGGGGCCTGCAGCGCGAGGGGCGGCTCCCCACCGCGCACCCCGCGGTCGCCTCGCGGCTGAGC
>Ga0316576_10001835_pt1 | contig 11784 bp, 8 predicted proteins | sample S0NA_FD_203075 | JGI IMG/M metagenome (GOLD analysis project Ga0316576, IMG submission 203075) | Rhizosphere microbial communities from salt marsh grasses in Alabama, United States - S0-2_050615r3r5 | ecosystem: Host-associated > Plants > Roots > Rhizosphere | place: USA: Alabama | collected... | reverse complement strand
CTTCGGCACGAAGTTCCAGGCCCCGATCGCGGCGGCGACGAGGAAGAGAGTTCCGTCGAGACCCGGAGGGGTGCCGAACCCGTGCGCGTGCTCTGTGAGGCCGCGGCCCGCGAGAAGGCGCGTCGCGAGGCCCACAGCGTAGAGGGCCCCCGCGGCGTACGTGAAGTACGCGCGCCGGGACCTCCAGGCGCCGGCGTGCGATCGCTCCCCGGCCTCGTCCGCGTGGAGCGCCCGGTACCCCAGGTCGGAAATCGCCCGGCGGACGGCCTCCGGGTCAATCAGGGTCCCGTCGAAGGACACGACGAGGCGGCGACTGACCGGGCTGCCCTCCGCGGACACGACCCCCGGCCGGTCCGCGAGCGCGCCCCGGATCGTCGCGAGGCAGCTGGCGCAGTCCATGTCCTCGATCCGAAACTCCGCGCGCGACAGGCCGGCATCGACGCCGCGCGGCGGAACGTCGGGGACGGCGACGCCGGCCCCGCACTCGGACGCCTCCGCCCCGCAGGCGCAGTCGCCGGCGGCGGAACGCGTCCCTTCGGTTCGATCGTCGCTCATGTGTTCCCACCGGACATGCGAAGCGGCCCGGGTCCAGGCCCCGGGCCGAGGACGTCCGACCGATCGCGCGTCGCGCCGGGACTCAGGCGCCGGGCGCTCCGCCTCCCGTGAACACGCCGTAGAGGGCGAGCATCGCCAGGATGATCGCGATCGCCACGGCCAGGGGACCGACGAACAGGCCGCGGAACAGTCGGGCATCGTACTTGAGGTGCATGAAGAACCCGACCACGAGGACGAATTTCGCGGCCGAGAGCGTGAGGAGGATCGGCACGAGCACCGGGTGGAGGGCCTCGATGTAGAACACCATCACCTCGACGGCCGTGATGATCCCGAGCGCCGCCGCCACGCCGAGATACGTGCGGACGCTGGCGTGCTCGACGTGCCCGTGCTCGTTCGTCGCGTGCTCCATTCCGTCCCCTCCTACGACACCAGCAGATAGATCAGCGTGAACAGCACGATCCAGACGACGTCGACGAAGTGCCAGTAGAGCCCCGTGATCTCGACGGTCTCGGCGTGCCGCGCGTCGAGCCGCCCGCGCACGGCGAGGACGAAGAGCGAGAGCAGCCAGAGGACTCCCACGAACACGTGCGCCCCGTGCGTCCCGGTGAGGAGGTAGAAGCTCGCCCCGAACAGGTTCGTGCTCAGCCCCAGTCCCTCGTGCAGAAAGTGCGAGAACTCGTACACCTGCCCGCCCAGAAACACGGTCCCGAGCAGGGCCGTCATCAGCAGCCACAGCTTGCCCTGCCGCATGTCGTTCCGCTGCACGGCGGCGAGAGCGAGGACCATCATCAGGCTGCTCATCAGGAGCACGAACGTCGTGACCGTGATGAACGGGATGTTCAGGAGCTCTTCCGGATACGGCCCCGTGATGCTCCGGCCCCGGTAGACCAGGTACGTCATGATCAGGGAGCCGAAGAGCATGCACTCGGACCCGATGAAGGTCCACATCAGGAGCTTGCGGTTCGGCAGCCCCGTCGAGGTGTAGTGCCCCTCCGCGGTGGCCGCGGCGTCGTCCGTCACGATATCTCCTTGTTTTTCCGTCTTTTCAGTCCGGGTACGTGATCCCGTTTCTCAGGCGTACGCGCCCGGGCGGTCAGCGCTCGAGCGGCTGGAACGCCCAGCCGTACGTCGACGCCACGACAACGGCGGCCCCGGCCAGCGCCAGCGGGACCGAGTGCGTGAGACCGCCCGTCGCCGCGACGATGATCCCCACGGCCAGGATGAACGGCCACAGGGACGGGCTGGGCATGTGCGGCTCCGGCGCCTCCGGGTCGTTCACGGCGACGTCGAGCCCGCCCTCGGCCCACAGAGGGTCGCGGCTGTGGACCCGCGGGAGCCTGCGGAAGTTGTAGTGCGGGGGTGGCGAGGCGATCGCCCACTCCAGGGTGGCGCCGCCCCACGGATCGGGACCCGCCTTCGCGCCCTTCCGGAGGCTGACCACCACGTTCCACAGGAAGATCAGGATCGAGAACCCGAGCACCAGGGACCCCACGGTGGACATCAGGTTCATCGCCTCGAACCCGAGACCCTCCTGGTAGGTGAAGGTCCGCCGGGGCATCCCGTGCAGGCCCAGCAGGTGCTGCGGGAAGAACGTCAGGTTGAAGGCGAGCAGCATCAGCCAGAAGTGCAGCTTCCCGATCCCCTCGCTCAGCATCTTCCCCGTGATCTTCGGGAACCAGTAGTAGATTCCGCTGAACAGGGCGAACATCACGCCGCCGAACAGCACGTAGTGGATGTGCGCGACGACGAAGTAGGAGTCGGTCTGCTGCAGGTCCGAAGCGGCCGAGCTGTGCATGATGCCCGACAGCCCCCCGATGATGAACATGGCGATGAAGCCGACCGCGAAGTACAGCGGCGTCTTGAAGCGCAGCGAGCCGCCCCACATCGTCGCGATCCAGTTGAAGATCTTCACGCCCGTGGGGATCGCGATCAGCATCGTCGTCGCCGAGAACACCGTGTTGGCGATCGGCCCCAGCCCGACGGCGAACATGTGGTGCGCCCAGACGCCGAACCCGAGGAAGGCGATCAGGATCCCCGAGTACACGACGAACGGATACCCGAACAGCGGCTTCCGGCTGAACGTCGGGATCACCTCGGAGATGATGCCGAGCGACGGGAGAAGCAGGATGTAGACTTCCGGGTGTCCGAAGATCCAGAACAGGTGCTGCCAGAGCAGCACGTCCCCGCCCGCCGCCGGGTTGAAGAACGACGTGCCGAACGTCCGGTCGAACATGAGCAGCACGAGGCCGACCGTGATCGCCGGGAACGCCAGGATCAGCAGGAACGAGGTGACGAACGTCATCCAGGTGAACAGGGGCATCCGCATCAGGGACATCCCCGGGGCCCGGAGGTTGATGATCGTCACGATGAAATTCAGGGCCGCGGCGATCGAGCTCACCCCGAGGATCTGGAGACCGAGCACCCAGAAGTCGATCCGCATGCCCGGCGAGTACTGCGTCGACGTCAGGTTCGCGTACCCGAACCACCCCGCGTCCGGCGCCCCGCCGAACAGGAAGCTCGCGTTCAGGAACAGCGCCCCGAGCACGAACACCCAGAGGCTGAAGGCGTTCAGTCGCGGAAAGGCGACGTCCCGGGCACCGATCTGCAGCGGCACCATGAAGTTGAAGAAGGCGGCCGACAGCGGCATGATGGCGAGGAAGACCATCGTGGTGCCGTGCATCGTGAACAGCTGATTGTACAGGTCCGGATCGATCAGCGTGTTCTCCGGGGATCCGAGCTGGAGCCGGATCAGCAACGCCTCGAGCCCCCCGAGCAGGAAGAAGGAGAACGCGAACACGGCGTACATGATGCCGATCCGCTTGTGGTCCACCGTCGTCAGCCAGCTGACGAGCCCACCCGCGTACGTTCCCTCCCGGGTGCCCGTCCCGCTCGCCGGTCTCGCCGCGGTTTCCGTGGCTGCCATTCCGCTTCCCGCTCCTACTTCAGGCTCTCGAGGTAGGCCACGAGAGTCCGAATCGTGTCCTCGTCCAGGTTCAGGTTCGGCATCAGCGAGCCCGGTTTCACCGTGGTCGGATCCCGGAGCCAGGCCGCCATGTTCTCGGGCGTGTTGTCGAGAATCCCCGCCGCGATCTTCCTCCGGCTCCCCACGTGCGTCAGGTCCGGTCCGAGGACCCCGGCCGCCGGCGTGCCCGCGATCCGGTGGCAGGCGATGCATCCCGACTGAAGGAATTTCTGCTGCCCGGTCTCGAGGATCTGGCGCAGCTCCGCCGACAGCGTGTCGCCGGGCAACGTCTCCTCCGAAACCGCCGCGAGGCTGTCGGCGGGCACCGGGGCCGCTCCCGTTCCCACCGCCGGCCGCTGCTGCACGGCCACCCACTCGGCGAACGCCGCGGGGCTCGACGCCACGAGCTCCATCTTCATCAGCGCGTGAGAGAGACCGCAGAACTCGGCGCACTGGCCCGGGAAGACCCCCGTCGAGTCCATGGTGAACCAGAGATGGTTCTCGTGCCCGGGAAGGACGTCGCGCTTCCCGCCGGCCCGGGGAAACCAGAAGCTGTGGATCACGTCGGCCGAGGTCAGCCGGACGTCGATCGTCCGTCCCACCGGCACGTGCATCTCGTTCGCCGTCACGATCCCGTACTCGGGGTACCGGAACTCCCACCACCACTGGTGTCCGATCACCTCGACCACGAGCGCGTCGGGGTCCCGCGTCGGCCGGTCCACGTCCCAGATCGTGCGGAAGGTCGGCACCGCGATCAGCACGAGCACGATCGCGGGGGCGAGCGTCCAGGAGATCTCGAGAATCGTGTTGCCGTGCACCGCCTCGGGACGGCGCTTCCCCTCCCGGTCACGGAACCGGAAGACCGCGACGAGCAGCGCCCCCTCGACGAGCACGAAGACGATCACCGCCCAGAAGAAGATCCCCCGGAACAGGTCATCGAGCCGCGTCGCGAAGTCCGACGCCGGGTCGAGGGCGGACTGCGGATACGGCCCGCCGCAGCCGGCCAGCAGCACGACGGCCGCGACCGCGAAAAGCGCGAACCCGGCCTCGCGAGGAACTCGACGAAGGTCGTTTCTCACCGGCTTCCGTTTGTCGTTGCGCGGAATGTCGAGGCCCGGGCTCGCGCCCGGGCCGATGCCCGCGCCACTCTAGTCGCGGGCCGTGGGACGGTCAAGAACCACGATCGGTTTCGGGGGCGGCGCCTCGCCCCTCAGTGACGGAACAGTCGACGCCCCGTGAACACCATCGCGATGCCGTGACCGTTCGCGGCGGCGATCGCCTCGTCGTCGCGCTTCGACCCGCCCGGTTGGATCACGGCCGTGACCCCGGCCTCCGCCGCCGCGTCGATGCCGTCCCGGAAGGGGAAGAACGCGTCGGAGGCGAGGACGAGTCCCTCCAGCGGGTGTCCCGCCTGACGTGCCTTGCGAGCCGAGAGCTGCACGGCGTCCACCCGGCTCATCTGGCCCGCGCCGATCCCGACGCTGGCGCCGTCCCGCGCGAGCAGGATCGCGTTCGACTTCACGGAGCCCACCGCGGCCCACGCGAAGGCGAGGTCGTCCCATTCGGCATCGGTCGGCGCGCGCTCCGTCACGACGCGAGCCGTTCCCTCCGAACGCAGCGCCGAAGGCCGCGCCGGGGTCGGCGAGCCCTGGACGAGGACTCCGCCGAGCACCCCCCGGATGTCGAGGCCGGCCGCGACCTGGCCGACCTGTGCCCCGAACCGCGCATCGTCGGCCGGCGCCAGGATGCGGAGACTCGGCTTCTCCTGAAGGAGCCGGAGGGCCGCGGCGGCATAGCCGGGCGCCACCACGCACTCGACGAACAGCTTCCCCATCTCCTCCGCCACCGCCTCGGTGACGGGCTGGGAGAAGACCACCGTCGACCCGAACGCCGAGACGGGGTCGCAGGCGAGGGCCTTCCGGTACGCCTCCGCCACGGAGCGACCGACCGCGAGCCCGCAGGGCGTGGTGTGCTTGAGGATCGCGCAGGCCGCCTTCTCCTCCCCGAGGAAAGGCGCGATGGCGAGGAAGGCCCCGTCCAGGTCCAGAATGTTGTTGTAGGACAGATCCTTCCCGTGGAGCTGCCGAAGGGCGGGAATGCCGACCGGCGGCCGGGATGCGACCCGGTAGAATGCGGCCCGCTGGTCCGGGTTCTCCCCGTAGCGCAGGCCCTGCGTGCGCACGAGGGAGAGCAGGAACTCCTCGGGCGGATCGTCGTCCTCCGAGCTCCCGATTCCGCTCTCGCCGCCGAGATAGCCGGCGACGGCCGCATCGTAGGTGGCCGTGTGGCGGAAGACCTTGGCGGCGAGCTCGCGCCGCAGGTCCGGATCGTCCTCGTCCACGTCGATCGCGGCGAGCACCCGATCGTAATCGGCCGGATCGCAGATCGGCCAGACGAACGGGTGATTCTTCGCCGCGGCGCGGAGCATGGTCGGCCCGCCGATGTCGATCTGCTCGAGAGCGTCGGCGAGCGTGGCGTCCGGCCGCGCGACGGTCTCCCGGAACGGATACAGATTCACGGCGACCAGGCCGATCGGGCGCAGGTCCTGTCGCTCGAGATCCCGCACGTCCTGTTCGACGGACAGGCGGGCGAGGAGCCCGGCGTGCACCGCCGGGTGGAGAGACTTCACCCGACCACCCAGGATCTCCGGGAACCCCGTGAACTCCGAGATCGGGGTCACGGGCACGTCCGCCTCCCGCAGCACACGGGCCGTGCCGCCCGTCGAGACGAGCGTCCAGCCGCGCTCCACGAGCGCCGTGCCGAGCTCCACGAGACCTGTCTTGTCCGACACGCTGAGCAGCGCGTAACGCATGACTTAGATCCTGGTCGTCAGGCGGGCGCGTCCATCCCGAACCGCTCCGCCGTGAAGAAGGGCCGCGCCCACCGCGGACGCCCCCCGTCGTCGATCGACAGGTCGCCGGCCGCGAGGGCGGCGACGACCTCCGGCAGCAGACGATGCTCGACCTTCAGCACCCGGGCCGCAAGTCGCTCGGGATCGTCGTCCTCGAGCACGGGAACCGGCCACTGCGCCACGATCGCGCCGTGGTCGTACTCCTCGTCGACGACGTGCACCGTGACACCGGTCACCCGCGCCCCGGACGCGAGAACGGCCTCGTGGACCCGCCGGCCGTACATGCCCGAGCCCCCGAACGCCGGGAGGAGGGCCGGATGGATGTTGAGAATCCGTCCGCGGAGGCCCCGGACGACCTCCGCCGGAACGAGGCGGAGAAAACCGGCGAGCACGGCGACGTCCGCGTCCGCCGTCTCGACCTCGGCCAGCATCGCCGTCGCGAGCCGTTCCCCGGTCGCGCCGGCGGGCAGGACCGCCCACGGCACGTCGGCGGCCTGTGCCCTCTCGATCGCCCCGATCCCGGGACGGCTCGCGACGACTCGGGAGACGCGGACGCCGACAGGACCGGGTTCCGCGTGGAAGCGGTCCAGGAGAGCCTGGAGATTGGTGCCGGAGCCGGAGACGAACACCACGAGCTGGAAGGGGCGCGTCACCTCTGCCTCCGCCTCGAGAGCCGCGCGCACGGCCGAGAGCAGGTCGGGTGCCCGAAAGACGCCCGTCGGAACGGGACCATCATACGTCCCGTCCTCCGAGGCCACCAGAACGGCACGCCCCCCCAGCGCCAGCCCGGGTGTGACGTCGCGCACGCGATCGCCGGCGTACAGGCACCGGTCGAGCCGGAGTCCGTGCTCGGCGGCCGCCCGCCGGAACAGGCCCGTTCCCGGCTTCCGGCAGTCACAGCCCGCGTCGCCCGGCGCGTGCGGGCAGTGATAGACGGCGTCGAGGCGCGCCCCCGCCGCGGCGAGCCGTCGCTCGATCTGCGACTGGACCCGCGCGAAATCGGCCTCGCCGTAGAGGCCCCGACCGATGCCCGACTGGTTCGTGACCACGATCGCGGGAATCCCTCGCCGGTTCAGGAGACGCACGGCGTCTGCCGCTCCCGGCAGCAACCGGACGCCGGCCGGGTCCGAGAGATAGCCGGGGTCGTGGACGAGCGTGCCGTCGCGGTCGAGGAACACCGCGTCGTACGTCAAGGCGACGGACTCGCGCCGTCGGGCTCCGCCACGGCGCCGAGAGCCTCCTCCACCCGACCCGCGAGCTCGTCCTCCTCTCCGGGCGCCACGGTTCGAAAATCGAGGCAGACGGCGTCGGAAGCGATCCGCGCGACGACCGGAGGATTCCCCGCGCGGAGCACCCGGTCGAGCGCCGGAGCGGGCCCGTCGAGCCGCCAGCCTGCCGACGGGAGGCCCGCATCCGGGCAGGATCCCGCGCCCACGAGCGACGTGAGGTCGACGACGACGACCCGGTCTCGCGTCCGGGCGGACAGCGCCCGGCGCGCCCGTTCGGCCCGGAACCGGACTCGGTCGGCGGGCTCGGCGAGGCGTGCGAGCGCCGGGACCTCCCGGAGGGCCCGGCCGGGATCCCGGCACAGGAGGAGCGTGTCCTCCAGTGCCGCCAGGGTCATCTTGTCGACCCGGAGCGCACGGAGCAGCGGATCGCCTCGGAGCGTATCGATCCATCGGCGCTGTCCGTGGAGGATTCCCGCCTGGGGTCCTCCGAGCAGCTTGTCGCCGCTCCACAGGGTGAGGTCCGCGCCGGTCGCGGTGGACGCCCGGGGCGAGTGTTCCATGGCCAGGCCGGGCACCGCGTCGGGCACGATCAGGCCCGAGCCGAGGTCGTGGACGACGGGCACTCCCGCCTCCCGTCCGAGGGCGACGAGGTCGGCCAGCGTCGTCTCCTCGACGAAGCCCTCGACCCGGTAGTTCGAGGGGTGCACCTTGAGCAGGAGACCCGTTTCCGGCCCCGTCGACCGCCGATAGTCCTCGATCCGGGTCCGGTTCGTCGTCCCCACCTCGACCAGACGTCCACCGGCCGCCTCGAGGATCTCCGGCAGCCGGAAGGAGCCGCCGATCTCCACGAGCTCTCCGCGAGCCACGAGGACGTCCCGCCCCCGGGCCAGCGCGTGCACGGCCAGAACGAGCGCCGCGGCCGCGTTGTTCACGACCAGCGCGTCCTCGGCGCCCGTCAGCTCTCGAAGCAGGTGCGAACAATGGACGGACCGATCGCCTCGCGTCCCGCTCCCGAGGTCGTACTCGAGATTCGCGTAGCCGCCGGCCACCTCCCGGACCCGCGACAGTGCCGAGGCCGGAAGAGGGGCGCGACCGAGGTTTGTGTGGAGCACGACGCCGGTCGCGTTGAGCACCCGGCGCAGATGTCCCCGTTCGAGCTCCTCGAGCCGTGCCGCGGCACGCCCCAGGAGCTCCGGTTCCCCCATCCCGCCGTCGACCGCCTCCGTGTCCGCGCGCAGCAGGGCGAGCTCCGCGCGCAGGGCCGCGACCACGGCCGCCCGACCCCACCGGGCGGCGAGCACGGCGGCGCCTTCGGTCCGGAGCAGCCGGTCGACGGAGGGGAGTCGCCGGCGGACGTCTCCCTGTCCGCTCAAGGGCTCGATCCCTCGACGACGGCCGCCAGGCTGTCGGGCGGGACCTCCGTCAGGCTGTCGGGCGGGACCGCTCTCACGCTGTCCGCGGGCAGCGGCGCGAGGGTGTCCGCGGGCGGCGGCGCGAGGGTGTCCGCCGGGACGACATCCAGTCCCGGCGACGGGATCTCCTCCTCGACCGGCGACGGCTCGTAGACGAAGGTCGTGTCGCCCCCTCCGAGGAGGCCCCGCAGGTTCGGCAGACCCGAGGCCCGAACCCGCCACGACCCGGCCGAGAGCGGCGACGCCAGGTGGACCGTGACCGACGTCGACGCGGCCGGTGGGAGGTCGGCCCTCCGCAGGGCCTCCTGCTCCGCGTCCGCCTGCTCCCCGGCGGTCGCGGGCTCCGGCGGGGTCCGTTCGCGCTCGCCCTCCGGGGACGGCGGCCGCGGCACGTTCTCCTCCGCCGCTCCGACGGAGACCGAATCCGGCGGAGCCGGTGCCCCGGCCGAGTCGGCGCCTTCCCCGGTCACCGCGGGAACGGAGTCCGCCGCCGGTTCGGGGACGCCGACCGCCACGCTGTCGACCGCCGGGCCGGGAGCTCCCTCCTCCGAGACCAGGGACACGCCGACCGCGTCGCGCGGAGCGTCGGGATCGATCGGGTCATCGAGCTCGAGCACGACGGTGATGCTGTCGGCGGCCGTCGCCCCGGTCAGGACGGGCGGGGTGCTGTCGGGCGGGATCATCCAGAGGTCGAGCGCGAGCCGGGTGTCCTCGTCCGCGATCACGACCTCGACGCTGTCCCAGGGCTCGAAGGTGTCGTCGAGCCGGCGGTTCTGGTTCTGATCGACGAATCCGAGAATCGTGTAGGGACCCGGCGGAAGTCCGCGCATCGAGAAGACGCCGCCCGTGTCCGAGACCACCGTGTACGGCGTCGAGTCCGGAGGAAGGAAGAGCAGACGCGCATCCCGCACGCCCTGCACCGTGACCCGATCGAAGATGGTCCCCTCGATCCGCGTCCGGGGAATCTCCGGTCCCGTGCTGAAGCTCCACTCGACGGGAAGCGTCGTCCGGTTGCGGAGGAGATCCGAGACTCCCGGCTCGAGCCGGATCCGGTAGATCACGCCGGCTCGCCAGCCGTCCCGCGGACGTACCTTGAACCCGTTGATGAGCGGCGTGAACCGCCACTCGAACGCCGGCGAGTAATCCAGCTGCCGCTCCAGCGAGCGGGGGCTCTGGATCGGCTCGTCGAACCGCAGCACGACGTCCCCGTCCAGCCGGGGCACCACGGCGTCCGGCGCCGGATATCGCTCCCGGACGGTCGGCGGAACGAAGTCGGGCGAGGTCCCCGGCGGCGCTTCCACGTTCGCGCAGGAGAGCGCGGCGGCGGCGACCAGGACGGCCGCACCCGACCGCGGAAGGCGGGCTCTCACCCGACGCCGCCTCCGAGCACGGACCGTTTCTCGACGAGGCGCGCGCGCCGCTCCTCGAACGCCCGTTCCTTCTCGCGCTCGCGCTCCACCACGTCGGGCGGCGCCCCCTCGAGAAACCCCCGGCTCTCGAGCCGCTTCCGGGTGCCGCTCAGGAGGCCCTGCAGCCGCTCCAGCTCCTCCTCGACCCGCTCGCGCTCTCGCGCCAGGTCGACCACGTCTCGCAGCGGGAGGAAGACCTCGCCGCCCGCCCGCAGCACGACGTGCGCGCCGGGCTCTCCCTCCGGCGCGTTCGACGCGACCTCGATCGACGCGAGCCGGGCCAGGCGGACGAGCCCCTCTCGCTCGGCCTCGAGCGCCGCGCGCAGAGCCGGCGGCGGGTCCACGAGCAGCAGGTCCACCCGTCGACCCGGATCGACGCCGTATTCCGAGCGCAGGTTCCGGACGGCGCCGACCACCTCCTGGAGCGCCTCCACGGCCTCGGTCGCGGCGGGCGCCCGCTCGAGATGCGCACCCGTGGGCCAGGGGCCGCGGAGCAGCGTGTCGTCCTCGTCGTTCCCGGGGAGATGGCAGTACAGCTCCTCCGTGATGAAGGGCATGATGGGATGCAGGAGGCGCAGCCAGCCATCCATCACGAACGCGAGCGTCGCGGCCGCGGCGTCCCGGCTCGCATCCCCCCGGTCGCCATTGAGACGGGGCTTCACGAGCTCAAGGTACCAGTCGCAGAAGTCGCTCCAGACGAAGCGATACGCCTCCTCCGCGGCCTCGTGCAGCCGGAACCGCTCCAGGTCGTCCGTGACCTCCGTCGCCGCGGCGGCGAACCGGGACAGGATCCAGAGGTCCGCCAGTTCGAGCGCGCACGTCCCGGGGACACGACCCACGTCGTCCTCGCGCAGATGCCCGAGCGCGAACCGCGCCGCGTTCCAGATCTTGTTCGCGAAGTTGCGACCGACCCGGAACGACGACTCGAGGTCCTCGTGATCGAGCTGGATGTCCGTTCCCAGGGCGGCGGCGCTGACCAGGGTGTACCGCATCGCGTCCGCCCCGAACAGCTCGACGACGCGCAACGGGTCGATTCCGTTCCCGAGCTGCTTCGACATCTTCCGGCCCTGCGCGTCGCGCACCGTGCCGTGGAGCAGCACGTCCGAAAACGGGATCTCGCCACGGAACTCGAGGCCGGCCATCACCATCCGCGCGACCCAGAAGAACAGGATCTCGGGCGCCGTGCTCAGAGCGTCCGTCGGGTAGAAGACCCGGAGGTCCTCCGTCTCCTCCGGCCATCCGAGCGTGCTGAACGGCCACAGCCAGGAGCTGAACCAGGTGTCGAGGACGTCCGGGTCCTGCTCGACCGGGCCCCCGCACGCCGGACAGGCCTCGAGGTCCTCGCGCGAGACGGCGATCTCCGCGC
>Ga0316576_10001834_pt1 | contig 11797 bp, 9 predicted proteins | sample S0NA_FD_203075 | JGI IMG/M metagenome (GOLD analysis project Ga0316576, IMG submission 203075) | Rhizosphere microbial communities from salt marsh grasses in Alabama, United States - S0-2_050615r3r5 | ecosystem: Host-associated > Plants > Roots > Rhizosphere | place: USA: Alabama | collected... | reverse complement strand
ATCGCCGGCAGCAACTGTTTTTTACGCGAAACTATTCCCTGCGCATTCAGCGTGCCGTCGGGGAGGTGCGGATAAGGTAGGACATCCAATGCAGGCACAATGTCCGTGAGCAGCAGCCGGCTGGTACGCCTGACAACATCCGTTACCATGAGCACCACAAATTCCAATCCTTTCGAATCACTTAATTCTGTCAGAGCTGTCCTGAGTGAATCTAAATGCTCGCCAAGAGGGCTGAAATTCGTCACTTCCACCTGTGCTATCCCAAAACGTACTCCTTCTGCATCATAAACTTTAAAGTCAGCATTGACGATATCTTTAGGATCACGCGTAGAAAGCCCGGCGCCGGCTTCCAATATCTGTGCGCCATAGGATTCGATTGTTTCTCCCTCCAGCGGTGAGCCGATCATAAATGCCCAGCGTGCAAGCCGTTCTGAAGCCTGGATATCGCGCGGGGTGGTTGTTGGCGAGGATAAGACTAATGAATCTGACAACAGGCCGGCCAGCAGTAAACCCGCTAGATCGGGCGGTGCACTTAGGCCGGCTTGATCAATGCGCTCAGAGACGAGAGTGCTGGTGCTGCCGACAACATCGACAGTAAATTTAATAGGTTCACGCGTGGTTGGATTATCTAACCGGTGGTGATCAAGTATCTCTAACAAATCAGCCTCAGCCAGTGCGGGAATCGCCTGTTCTTCTTCATTGTGGTCCACGAGTATAAGCTTCAGCCGCGGCGGGTTTAGTGCTTCACGTTGCCTGGCGATACCAATATAAGTTCCAAGATCGTCTACGATCCAAAATTCACTGCGCTCTTCACGCAGTATACGAGGTAGGGCATCCTTGATGCGGCTAATATCTTGAAACTGGGGCACGGCCGTATCACAGGCTTCTTTACAGGGTTTGTCAAGTAAATCGCCGATACGTGTGTCTTCAAGGCGACGGTGAGCTCCTACCGATCGGCTTAGAAAATCAAATAGGCTGAGGACTGTGACTAAGCCATATGGTTTGCCATCAGGATGCAGCACGGGGGCTATGCCGCCTGTGCGATTAGCTATATCCCAGGCTTCCCTAAGTGGTCGATCAGGTGTTGTTGTATTCATACGGTGTGAAATATCAGCAAAGCGAGGTGAGGCGTCTGCGAGAAGCACGGGAGGTTCCATTGAAAGGCGCTGCAGTACCCAAGTTGTTTGGGGGTTGAGCTGTCCGGCACGTGCTGCCTGAACGGGACCTTCCATCTGATCCTGCATCAGCCACGCATAACCCATTGCCGAGGCGATGGCATCTGTGTCTGGATTGACGTGTCCAACCACGTAAGTGATATCAGTACGTTTTTTATGAGAACCAGGCATGGTTCCTCTCCTTCATAAAGCCTATTCAGTGGGTTTTGGTATCAGCTGATCGGGCGTCCGGTTCTTAGGTCGATGTGGTCGATAGGACATGAACATCTGAGGATCTTGTTCTATATCAAATCCAAACTGTCGATAGAGATCTTGGGCATCTTTTGTGAAGAGTGCCCAGCGGCCTACCAACTGCAATTCCGGATAGTTGAGTATGGTCGACACCAGCCACTTTCCTAGACCCTGGCTTTGATACTCCGGCAATATAAACACATCTGCTAAATAAGCAAATGTTGCAAAGTCGCTGATCACGCGGGCAAAGCCAACCTGGACCGGTGAACCAGCGATACCCTTATAAACGCCGAAACAGACCGATTTTTTTATCGACAGTTCAACCAGCTTCCGGCTTCTACCTCGGGCCCAGTAAGATTGCTCACTTAAATATTGATAGACCGTGGAAAAATCCAGCAGCTGCGGATCAGTGCTGATAAAGAAGTCGGTTTTTGTATAAATTTTCGGTGAATGTTTTGAAGCAGTAGACATTCTGGATTTTATATAAAACGATAAAAAACCTGATTACTGATGAACCAGCTGCGTTCTGTCAATAGAAGTTTACCATTTTGACGACGCAGGAGATCCCACGATTCAAGTTGGTCAACCACACCATTAAAAGCATCATCAATTGAAAGCCCAAACCGCCCTTTAAAGCTCTCTAAGTCTAGCCCTTCCTCTAGGAGACGCAACTGGGAAATAACACGATCGGACATAGCCTCCTGTTCGTCCAAAGTATGCGCCTGGGCAACGGCCGTGGATAGGGGATAGACAGCCGTATCTTCAGAATTGATGCGCCTGATGTAAACTCGAGGCTGGCGAACCAGGGCATAACGATAGCCATTTGCCTTTCCATGAGCGCCAGCCCCTAATCCAAGATATTCCAGGTCTCGCCAGTAGGCCATATTATGGCGGCATTCGTATTCGGGCAGAGCCCAATTTGAAATTTCATAATGTCTGTAACCGGCCTGATCCAGCAGCTGGCAGGCGAGTTCATAGTGATCGGCAGCCAAATCTGGATCGGGCATTTTGATCCGGCCGTTTAGCAGTAATCGCTGCATCGGCGTTCCAGGTTCGATGGTTAAGCAATAAAGGCTCAAATGCGGTGGTTTTAGCTCCAAAGCTAAACGTAGACTTTGCTCCCAGGTCTGTAGACTCTGCGCTGGCAGACCATATATCAGGTCCAGATTGATATTGCCGGTGCCTGTCGCACGCGCCTGTTGAACGGCTTTAATAACGGTATTTACGTCGTGCGTACGCCCGAGCAAAGCCAGTTCATCAATATTCGCGCTTTGCATACCGAAACTGATTCGATTAATACCAGCATTCCTGATCGCTGCAAGGTAATCGTGGCTAACAGTTTCTGGGTTTGCCTCTAGAGTTATCTCGCTGCCACTCGTAAACCCAAAAGCTTTCTCAACGGCCGTTAGCAGGCGTTGAATTTCTTTTTCTGACAGCAAGGAAGGGGTTCCGCCGCCGAAGAACAACGTCTGGATAGGTCTGTGTTGTCCGGAACCGTCAGCCAGGTTGGCTACTTGATAAATTTCTTTCTCAAGCGCATCGACATAACTTTGTTGTAACTCTCCCACTGAGGTATAGGTATTGAAATCACAGTAAGAACAGCGATGTCGACAGAACGGAATATGCAGGTAGATGCTCAAAAGTTTATTTGAATTAGCTTGAGTCATTTAGCCATTATACCCTTAAGCAGTGGGGAGAGCGTATTGCATAGAGGATAAAGGATTTGATATCCTATCTCCAGATACCGAATTACTGTTATGGAGCGTGCTACAAGAATATGAATGTTTCGCAATCATTCCTTGCTCGTCTAAATAAGCATCTATGGATGTTCTTTTTCGCCATGCTGGCCTTTCTGGTCCTCGCAGTGTCTGACAAGGATGTTCACGCCCAATCAGATGAAGTGATTATCCTGGAAGCAAGCGGCCCGGTGACTCCGGCAATGGCCGGTTATTTACAACGCGGCTTGGAAACGGCCGTTGACTCCGATGCCGTTGCTGTCATCCTGCTCCTGGACACCCCCGGGGGCCTGCTCGATGCAACCCAGGACATCGTCCAATTATTCCGTGCCTCTGAAATCCCGATCGTAGTCTATATCACACCACGCGGGGCGCAGGCAGCCTCGGCTGGAAGCATCATCACGATGGCTGGACATGTGGCAGCCATGGCGCCGGAGACGGTGATTGGCGCCGCTTCACCTGTAGGCGATGGTGGCGCTGACCTCGAAGAGACCATTTATCGCAAAGTAAGTGAGGATTTAAAAGCAACAGCCCGCAACCTGACGGCCGCTCGTGGGATGAGGGCAATTGAACTTGCTGAGGCTATGATCGATGATGCACGCGCCGTGACGGCGGAGGAAGCATTAGCAAGTGATCTCATTGACATTCTCGCCGAAGATGTTCCTGATCTACTGCAGCAGCTTGATGGTAGGACCGTCATGGTCAATGATGCACCGTACACCTTGCATACTGCCCAGGCCGGCCAATTAGCGCTGCCGGCGTCCCTGGTTGAACAGGTGCTGCTTGCCCTCGCAAATCCCTTGTTGCTGGGCATTTTATTAACAATTGGCGTTCAAGCGATTTTGATCGAGTTATCCAGCCCAGGCGGTTGGATTGCAGGGCTTATTGGGGTCCTGGCCATCGGTCTTGCCCTTTATGGCCTGGGCCAGCTGCCGGTAAATTGGCTTGGTTTAGGTTTGATTATCATCGCCTTTGTCTTGTTTATGATGGAGGTGAAAGCTGCTGCCCACGGGGCGTTGGCGGTAACCGGTACCGTGCTTCTGGTCGGGGGCTTGTTGGTTTTATTTAATACACCGAGCACTCCGGAATTCCTGGCCATATCAATTCCTGCGGCCATTGGTTTGAGCAGCCTTACGGCTGTATTCTTTCTTTTCATTATCGGCAAGGCGCTTCGTGCCCAACGTGTTCAAGCATCAACGGGGGCAGAAGCCTTGCTTGGCAAAACAGGCCCAGTGCGTAGTACGTTCTCCTCCGATTCCTTTAAAGCTCCTTATTCAGGAATGGTTTTCATCGCTGGCGAATTGTGGCGCGCTCAATCAAGCGAAAAAATTCAGAGAGGAGAACAAATTATCGTTATTGGCCTGGAGGGATTCACCTTGCAGGTCGAGCGCCTTGACAAATAGAAGAGGCGTTGGTTAACTTACTCCCGCGAACATCGACACGGGCACGCATTGAACTGGGAACAGCAAATTGCCTGGCCCGTCTGGTTGCGAAATGACCAAATTTAAACTTGCATTTTCAGACCAACAGAATGAGTTTAATGTCACCAGACAAGGCACTGTATTTCATGTTGATTATGATGGTAAGACTTTTGAGTGCCAGATGCGCTTTGGCGACAGCTCCTATTTTGTCCTGGAGTTGATCGGTACCGATGGCACGCGAAAAACGATCCGCGCTGCCGGTTTCGCAAGCGGCGATAACCGACAACTTTGGGTAAACGGCCGAATGGCTCAATATCAGCGTGACCGCCAGGGTGGAGAGACAAGGATAGAAGGATCGCTTTCAGCCGCCATTCCGGCTGTCGTCATGCAAATACTCATTGCGCCTGGGGACTTTGTCTCAGCAGGTGAGAAGCTGATTCTTTTAGAATCGATGAAAATGATCATTCCCATTCAAGCGCCTTATGATGGACTCGTTACCGCAGTTTACTGTCAGGAAGGCGAGTCAGTACAGGCAGGAGAACAATTAATCGAATTAACTAGGAAGGAAGAATGAATAACAAAAGGTTAGAGAATCTTCGCCAGAAATTGGCCGCATATCAAATGGATGGTGTAGCCTTGGTTCCAGGCCCCAATTTAGTTTATTTCAGCGGCATCCATGCCCATTTAAGCGAACGACCTATAGTTCTCTTTATTCCGGCTAAGGGACAGCCGGCAATCATAATCCCCACGCTCGAGGCGATGAAAGCGCGGGCAGCCGATATCCCTGAAGAACGCATCTTTGATTGGAGCGACAATGTGTGGTGTGAGGGCGCATTTGAGATAACAGCAGATGAATTAGGCCTTTCTGGATGGAAATTGGGCGTCGAATCACTCTACATGCGTGTCCTTGAGTCGCAGCATTTGTTCGCCTGTGCACCAGGTTTGGAAATCATTCCTGCCGATGATTTGATAAACACACTTCGAGGAGTCAAAGATGCTGAAGAGATCGCCACCATGCAGCAAGCCGTTGTCGTAGCCGAAGAAGCCATGAACTCCCTACTGCCGGATATTCAAATTGGTATGAGTGAAAAACAGATCGCGGGTATGTTGACGCAAAAACTGTTGGATGCCGGAGCTGATGGCGTCTCTTTTGACCCAATCGTAGCCTCTGGTCCCAACAGCGCCATTCCTCATGCAGTGCCGACAGACAGACAGATTCAAGAAGGCGATCTGCTGTTGTTTGATTGGGGAGCCTTGATAAACGGTTACGCGTCCGATCTCACGCGCACGTTTGCCATCGGTGAAATTGAACCAAAACTGCGAGAAATCTACGAGGCAGTGCGCCTCGCTAATGAAGCGGGTAAGTCGGTTGTGCGTCCAGGTATAAATGCGCAAGACGTTGACCGCGCTGCTCGAGACGTGATTGACAAAGCGGGATACGGCGATCAGTTTTTTCACCGCACGGGACATGGATTGGGTCTGGAAGTTCACGAGGAACCCAGCTTGAAAGAAGGTAATTTGCAACAATTAACAGCGGGAAATGTGTTTACGGTCGAGCCAGGCATTTATCTGGAGGGTCTGGGTGGAGTGCGCATCGAGGATAATGTTTTGGTTACCGAAGATGGCTATCGCTCTCTTTCATCATACCCACGCGAGCTAATCTCCTTGGGTGTGTCTGCCTGATCCGTGTATCAATGACCGAAGAGGACAGTGCGGCCGTAATCGTATGGCCGCGCGCCATCCTACACCTGGATATGGACGCATTTTACGTCAATGTACATATCCAGGATCATCCACAAGATGCAGGGATTCCGCTGGTGGTCGGTGGCCGGCCTGATCAACGCGGCGTTATTTCCTCGGCAAGTTATGAGGCCAGGCGATTAAACATTCACTCGGCCATGCCAACCAGCCACGCCTTACGAATTTATCCGGGATTAAAGATTGTACCCGCGAACTGGAAGCGGATCCGCGAGCGCTCGCGAGAAGTCATGGCCGTCTTACAGCAATATGGACCCCTGGAACAGATGAGTGTTGATGAAGCCTATCTGGATCTGAGCGGTCAGGGTAACCCACTTTTTGTTGCTAAGGCGATAAAGCGCGATGTTCAAGAAACCACAAACTTACCCTGCTCAGTGGGTTTGGCGACCAGCAAGCTTGTGGCCAAGGTGGCCTCTGACCACGACAAGCCGGATGGCTTTACCGTGGTCAATCCAGGCGCTGAACCTGCTTTTCTCGCCCAAAAACCAACTCGGGCAATATTAGGAATCGGTCCGCGAACGGCCGAACGCCTGGCCGCTTTAGGAATCCAGACCTGCGGCCAGCTCGCCGAAGTGCAACCTGCTCAGATTCGACCAGTTCTGGGTAATCAAGCACAAGAATTTATCCATCGTGCTCAAGGAATTGACAAAAGAAAGGTTCACGCTGAAGCACGCCAGGCGAAAAGCATTAGCCAGGAGATCACCTTCAATCGTGATATTAATGATTCCAGCTTATTGGAAGCACAGCTAAAGGACATGTGTGCTTCGGTGGCTAGATCGCTGCGAGATAAGAATCTAGTTGCACATACCGTCATCCTAAAAATTCGTTGGGTGGATTTCACCACCATCACCCGGCAGAAGTCTTATGAGGTTGCTTTTGATGATGAAACGGAAATATTGCGAAGAGCGACCGCAATCTGGCGTGAAAATTGGCAGCAAGGTCAATTTATTCGTTTGCTAGGAGTTGGTGTGAGTAACCTGGAGGTTCTTCAAGTAAGGCAGCTGCAATTACCTCTTAAATAATGCAGCCAGTTCAAATATAAGAAAAATACCTCTATTTTTCTCTTCTTTTTGTATTCTCTTCTAGGCTGATTGATGATTAGGGCAGTCAGGAAACATTGGATCGGCCAGGTGGGAACAAAAAAGCTTCAACACCCGGGGGTAATGCCCCATCTTCCGGCTGAGGGGTTGGTGTAACTTCTTCATTATCGATTTCATTCTCGGTGCCAGTCGCTTCCTCTCCCACACCTTCTTCAGATGGTTCTTCCTCCTCCGGCGCAACCTCTTCAGCACTATCGCTGTTTAAATCCGGTTCACCAAAATAAGGTTCGTCGACATTGAAATAATTATAGACTGCACGTGAGATTTCTCGCAGAATTGGGAAGCTTGTATCGTGCACCAGCCAGTCGGTCTGAGGCTGTGAAAGGTATTCAACAATGACGTAATCCCCGCCAGGAGAGTAAACGATCCCGGCGTCTCCATGTGTATTTCCGGCCCAGCCATGTTTGTGAGAAACGAGCGTATCCGGTGGTACCCCATAACGAATCAGCTGTGCTTCTACATTTTTGCTAAGAGAATCGATCACTGCTTGACATTCGGCTTGCGTTAGTTCTTCTGGGTACAGAGCCAGGAGGGTACCTCCTCCATTTGCGCAATGATAGATCATCGCCAGCAGAGTGCCCATATCTTCGGCCGTTGTCTGCATCGTAGGATCTGGGTTCGTATAAATGTCGTCACGGGAATTGGCTGGCGTGCTCATGGTCTCCTTGCCAGCACGGTTCGGTTCTTCGTAGGGTGTGACAATGAATGTGTTTTCAAGGCCAAGGCGATGCATCGACTCAGTGAGGATATCTACGCCAAGGTAAGCATTGTCCATGCCCGCAACAACGTCCAGGAGTAAATTGGCGCTGTAATTTCCGGAATGTTCGGATGTTTCGGCAATTAACTTTGCCTGATCAGAATTGGGTTCGGTGTCCAACGCGCGATAGGTCTCTAATAAAATGGCGATTTTGACCACGCTTAATCCGGATAAGGCAACATCTTCATTAATGCCCAACTCCTCCCCGGTTTCTAGATCAAGAATGAAAAAACTACCCAGACCGTCAAACCCTTGAATTTCACGGTTAATAGTTTGTTCGAGCATGGCCATATCAAAGGCTTTTGGCTCTTGATCAATGATCACTAGTTGGACTTCTCTATGAAATGGTTCGTATAAGGCCGCTTCAACTAGAGGGAGACTAGCGTCAATATCGGTTACGAAGCCCGGCTTTCCCATTTCATAAGTTTCTGTCTCTTCAATCAAACGCGGGCCTGTGGCTGGGCTATCCATGAAGCTGGCCAGCATTTCCAGCTCATGCAGCAAAGCATCGCGATCATGGGTTGCCTTTAAATCGACAGTAATAGGAGATAGCGAACGGCCAGCTACAAACTCAAGAAACCCCTGCCATTCTTGATCGGGTTGACTCAACGCTTCAGCCTCGGTTAACATGTTGTCCATATCAAGCATAAAACCGATATCCTCAGGATGTAACTCAACCCTTTCTGTTTTATTACTAATTAAAACTGGGGACAGGTAATATTTATTCAGGAGTTCTTCAACTTCTTCGAGATTCATGCCGCTTACATCTAATCCGGCTACAGTCATTCCCGGCGGCATACGATCGTGGCTCCGATAATAGAGAAATCCCTGGTAGGCTAAATAGCCAGCGGCAACGGCTATTAAGATTATCAGAAGGATCTTTTGAATTGCTTTTAGCATAAAAAGATGTCTTAACCTTGCACGACGTCCTAACCCGTGTCTGGTTCTCCAAAATAGGGATTGTCGAAATTGAAGTAATTATAGGTTGCACGGGAGATCTCTTCCAAGAGGGGCGAGCTAAGTTCCCATTCAAGCCAATCAGGTTTATATAGATAAGCAGCGATCACGTAATCGCCCCCCGGCGATTTGACCAGAGCAGCATCGCCATGGGTATCGCTGATCCAGCCGTGACGGTGAGCAATCTCTATATCAGGAGGCACTCCCGCTTCCAAAAGGCTGCCGATGCGATTTTGTTCCATATAGTCAAGGATTTGTTGACACTCATCAGCCGTGATTTGATCCGGGTAGGCGGCAATGAGTGTTCCACCAAAACCTTCGGCGCAGTAATAGATCATGGAGAGCAACAAGCCCATATCTTCAGCTGTCGACTGAATTTCCGGATCAGGAAGTGTTCGTAATTCTTCTACTGAGTTGGCGGGGGTTTCTCGGGGCGTTGTGCCGGCTAGCAAAGGCGCATTAAATGGCGCGGCAATAAAGGTGTTAATCAGGCCTAATCTTTGCATTGATTCGGTAACTCTCTGCGCACCTTCGTACATATCATCTTCGCCTGCTATCACATTAAGCAGTTGATTGGCGCTGTCCGGCTCCGGATTTAAAATGAGGGTGTCTGAGATTAGTTTACGTTGGGTCAGTGTGGGAAACTGATCCAATGTGCGATATGTTTCCACAGCGATGGGAACTCGTACCAGGTCTGTCCCAGACATGGCGACATTCTCGTTAATCGGAACAACACGGCCGTTATCCAAATCCATGATGAAAACACTTGCTACGCCGCCTGTTTCTTGCTCAAACACCTGAAGCCGGTTAACTAAGAGCCTGGTCAACAGGTTGATATCTGGGCGTTCCGCTTCGCGGGGTTCTACCACCAGGCGCGCCTCACGATTGTTGGGGCGGTGAAGGGCGGCCTCAATATCGGGCAAACTTGCCTCAATATTAGTTTCAGTTCCCGACGATCCATACTGAAAGCTCAATGTCGAGGGAACTGGCTGGGGAGGCTGCGCGGGTTGATCGGCCAGGTTGGCGATTTCACTCAGCGCATTACGCAGCGCGTCGCGATTGATAGCTGCTCGCAAAGGAACCGGCTCGACTTCTACTGGACGTCCCCACAAATAGCCCCAGAAACCAGACCAAAAATCCTGTTGAGTGCGCTGGAAATCTGCTTCACTTAGCATCGTCTCTATGTCCGGTGTGAATTCCGCTGCGCTGGGATCGATCTCGAAGGAATCTTCACCATGAAAAATGGTGACAGGTGCTTCCAAATAGCGGCTTGTTATCCTCTCACTTGCTTCTTCTCTGGTTAATCCTCCCACGTCGACGCTGGCAACATCCAGTCCAACCGGGTAATAACTACGTGCTCCTGCGTACTGGTATAGCTTGTATAGCAAAAAGAGCGAAACGGTAACCATAACCGTAACGGTAATCCACTGTCCAAGCCCTGGGGATGTACTCCTGTTCATAATTTCTAAATTACGTCTAATAGGAGGAAAAAATCCTCTTTAAAATTCCGATCTGGCAGTATAACAAAAACAAATAGCCTTTCCAGCGTGCCTAATCCCCCACTCAACCATTACACTCTGCAAGATAAAAGAGATATTAACTGACCAGCAACTTTCAATATCTAGTCACGTATAGAGGATAGATTAAAGAAAATGGAGGTTTAGATCATGGCCCAAGAACGGCTGACTCGCAGCAGCACTGACAAGATGGTCGCTGGTGTGTGTGGAGGTCTGGCTGACTATCTGGAAATTGATCCTGTTTTTGTACGCCTGGCATTTATAGTCTTATTCTTCGCCAGTGGCATCGGTTTTCTGATTTATTTAATTTTGTGGATTGTTATGCCGGAAGGGGATGATGGAGCTATAGCTGACAGCGAAGTAATTCAAAAAAATCTCAACGAGTTTGGAGAATCTGTGCAATCAGGAGCGAGACAACTTGGAAAACCGGCCACCCTTGGCTTATTTCTAATTCTGTTAGGCGTCTATTTTCTATTGAGTGAAATTGGATTATTTAGCTGGATAGGCGGGGCGATATTCTGGCCGTTGGTGATAATCGGCATTGGGGTTTACATGCTTATTCGCCGCAAGAAGTAATGGCGAAACACTGGCCGAATAAACGCGATTAGGATGAGTTTTAAGCGCCCCGTCTAAAGTTGGTCCCCAAACCTCGCAAGGTGGGGCGCGTTTTTTCCGGCTGCTTTGTCTCAACTACAACCGGTTGGGGAACTGGTTCATAGATGGGTAAGGTTACCGTAAAAGTCGTGCCTTCACCGAGCTGGCTCTTAACACGAATTGCACCCCCATGTGCCTGAGCGATCCACTTGGCAATTGACAACCCCAACCCAGATCCACCATGAGCCCGGGCGCGGGCTTTGTCGACGCGATAAAAGCGATCGAATATATGCGAAAGATTTTCAGGAGGGATACCAATTCCTGTATCACATACTTCAAATTGAGCCCAGCCGCCCTTTTTTGATAAACTCAATTCTACACTCCCACCTTCCGGAGTGTACTTAATTGCATTTTCTACAAGATTTAGGAAGAGTTGTTTTAAACGATCGGCATCACCCAATACAGTTACCTGATCAACATCAACCAGCTTCACATCCACCGGTGGGTTAAGCATGGCTACTTGCCGGTAGACGTCAAAAAGTATGTTGTCT
>Ga0316576_10001833_pt1 | contig 11798 bp, 13 predicted proteins | sample S0NA_FD_203075 | JGI IMG/M metagenome (GOLD analysis project Ga0316576, IMG submission 203075) | Rhizosphere microbial communities from salt marsh grasses in Alabama, United States - S0-2_050615r3r5 | ecosystem: Host-associated > Plants > Roots > Rhizosphere | place: USA: Alabama | collected... | reverse complement strand
TCTACTTCTCCGACGACGGCGACCTCACCGCACTGCGCTACGACGACTGGAAGCTGATTTTCATGGAGCAGCGCGCCGAGGCGACGTTCCAGGCGTGGATGGAGCCGTTCGTGCCGCTGCGGATGCCCCTGATCTTCAACCTCCGGCGCGATCCCTATGAGCGGGCGCAGATCACGTCGAACACCTACTTCGACTGGCTCCTCGATCGGGCCTACCTGTTGGTGCCGGCTCAGACGTACGTCAGCAACTTCCTGGCGACGTTCCAGGAGTTCCCGCCCCGACAGAAGGCGGCCAGCTTCAGCCTCGATCAGGTGATGGAGATGCTCGCGCCGCCCTCGGGCTGAACGGGGATCGATTGAACGTGGTCACCGGGCTCCCTCGTGGAGCCCGGTGTTGTTTTGGCTCCCGTGACCTCGCCGGACTCGAATGGAATGCCCGGCGATGCCCGCCCGTTCGCCTGCGCGAATCCACGAACCGGAGTGAGATCATGAAACGACTGGCCTTCCTGCTTCTCGTCGCCTCGATCGTCGTGCTGACTCCCGGGGTGGGGGTGGCCCAGGACGCCCCCGAAACCTGGCAGCCGTCGGTGCCCGACGGAGTGCCCGCGGACTTCGACTGGATCCGGCTGCCGTCGGACGAGTGGCTCAAGGGCGAGATCATCTCGATGTACGATGGTGTGCTCGAGTTCGACTCGGACGAGCTCGACGAGCTGACGTTCGACTTCGAGGACATCAAAGAGATCCGGTCCTCACAGATCGTCCAGGTCGGGTTCGAAGGGAAGGGGAAGGAGCCGGCCATCGGACGGCTGATCCTGGACGCCGACACCGCGCGCGTGATCGGGGAGTCGGGCGAGGTCGAGTTCCCGCGGTCCGAGATCCTGACGCTGATCGTGGGCACGCCGAGGGAGATCAACTTCTGGTCGGCGTACGCGACGGTCGGCGGCAACATCCGCAGCGGCAACACCGACCAGGTTGACTACACCGCGCGGCTCGGCGCCATGCGGCGGTCGGTGAAGAACCGGATGGCGTTCGACTACCTCGGAAACGTCACGACCGTCGACTCCGAGGAGACGTCGAACAACCACCGCGCCACGCTCGGATGGGACTACTTCCTCAGTGATCGGCTGTTCGTGAACGTCGTCGGAGCCGAGTGGTACCGTGACGAGTTCCAGAACATCAAGAACCGGTGGACGGTGACGGCCGGTCTCGGCTACGAGATCATCGACACATCGCGGACGTCGTGGAGCGTGATTGCCGGTCCCGCCTGGCAGTCGACGCAGTTCTACAGCGTCGGAGCGGGTGAGGATGACACCACCGACAGCCCCGCGTTGCGAATCGGAACGCGGCTCGACCACGACATCACCGACGACATCGAGTACTACGTCGACTACACGGGGATGTTCACCGACGAGGACAACGGCACGTACAACCACCACCTCGACACCGGCATCGACATCGAGCTGATCGGCAACCTCGACCTCAACGTCGCGTGGATCTGGGACCGGACCCAGGATCCCCGTCCGCTCGAGGACGGTTCGGTGCCGAAACAGGATGACTATCGGCTGATCTTCGGCCTCGGCTGGGATTTTTAGAGCAAAGGAGTGAGAACGATGTCGACCAGAACGCTGCAGTGTGGTCTCGCTTTCCTCGTATGTGCCGTGCTGGTGACGGGCTGCGCGCCGTCGCCGTCCGGAAACGCCCCGGACGCCACCGCCGTGGCGACCGATCCGCTGCCGTCGTGGAACGACGGGCCGGCGAAACGGACGATCCTCGACTTCGTCGTCCGGGTCACCGACCCGGCGAGCCCGGAGTTCGTGGCCGAGCCCGAGCGGATCGCCGTGTTCGACAACGACGGCTGCCTGTGGTCCGAGCAACCGGCCTACTTCCAGCTGTTCTTCGCACTCGATCGCGTGCGGGAGATGGCCCCCGAGCACCCGGAGTGGCGTGACTCGCCGGCCTTGCGGGCCGCGATCGACGGCGACATGGACGCGCTGAAGGCCGGCGGCATGCACGGCCTGATGGAGATCATGGCCGCGACCCACGCCGGCATGACGACCGCAGAGTTCCAGCGCGCGGTGTCCGAGTGGATCGCCACCGCGCGCCACCCGACCACCGGCCTGCTGTACACCGACATGGTGTTCCAGCCGATGCTCGAGGTGCTCGACCATCTGCGCGCGAACGGTTTCCAGACGTACATCGTGTCCGGCGGTGGGATCGACTTCCTGCGGGTGTGGGCGGAGGACGTGTACGGCGTCCCACCGCAGCAGGTGGTGGGCTCGAGTATCGTCACGAAGTTCGAGATGCGCGACGACGGCCCGGTGCTGATGCGGCTGCCCGAGATCGACTTCGTCGACGACAAGGCGGGCAAGCCGGTGGGCATCGACCGTCACATCGGGCGACGGCCGATCGCGGCGTTCGGCAACTCCGACGGCGACTTGCAGATGCTGCAGTGGACGACCGCCGGCGACGGTGCGCGCCTCGGGGTGATCATCCACCACACCGACGCCGACCGCGAGTGGGCGTACGACCGCGACTCGCACGCCGGCCGCCTCGACGTCGCGCTCGACGAGGCGGCGACGCGGGGGTGGACGGTGGTCAGCATGAAGGACGACTGGAAGGTGATCTACCCGGCGGGCGGGTGATCGAGGACCGCCGTGTCTCGACTGCCGACCGAGGGGGAGTGATCCGGCACGGATGACACGTCGTCGCCGGTGACGACGTGGAATGATCGACGGCCGAGACGTGATTCCGGAGTCGAGGGTGACATTCGAGTGACAAGACCGCAGCCGAACCGCCAACTCGGGCTGCGGGGTGTGCGAGAGGAACCACAAAGGAGGAGCTGAGCCATGAAAGCGCTACGTGTCTCGTGTGTGACGGGTGTCGTGGGAGCCGTGATGCTGGCTGGGGCGGTGTGCGCCGAGGCGCAGACGGCTCCGGCAGCGTCAGCGTTGTCGGATCCGTTGCAGGATTACACCCTGGACGTCCTGTTCCCGGTTCGCACGGCAGACGACTTCGAGGCGATGAAGCAGGTTGCCGAGCAATGGCAGGACATGGGCCGGGCGCGACAGGCGAACGTCGACAAGGCGAGGGAACTCATCAAGGCGCGACTCGCTGCCAAGGAGGCCGAGACCGAGGCGCTCGAGAAGCGTGTGAAGGCAGCCAAGAAGGGCGGTGACGACGCACTCGAAGAGCAGCTCAAGGCCGAGCTGAAATCGCAGCGGATTCAGGTCGACGCCCTCGACGAGATCGTGTCCGTTGCCAAGGCCCACGACGACCTCGGCAAGGCCCAGGAGAAAGCCGGCGAGGCGTGGGAGCGGTACCTCGATGCCGAGCTGCAGTTGCGGGAGCGTTTCGACTCGATGGCCGAGCGTGCGAAGGCGGCGGGACCCGACGCGCCGCTGCCCATGCCCACGGCCGACGACTTCGAGGTGCTCCAGGACGGGTTGAAGGCGTTCGGGGACTTCGGCGACGCGATGGAGGCGTACGGCGACGCATTGAAGGACGTCGAGAAGTACTCGAAGAAGGTCGCGGACATCCTGGAGAAGCGGACCCTGGGCAAATGACCGAGTGAGCCGGTTCGTGCGGGTCGTCGTGCGCGAAAACCCGCTGCAAACGTGAGCCCCCGGCGGCATCGTCACGAGCTGCTGCGGCGTGCGCGTCGGGACCGTGACGAGCCGGCTCGATCCCGTCATCCGATGCCGGGCCGGGCACGCGGGCAAGCGCGTGCCCGGCCGGTCCGATCGCGTCGTGGAATACGAGGCGCTTGCTGCGTGCTGAACAACGGTCTTGACACGGTCATGACATACTGCGAGTCGAGGCGGACCTGTCGCGGAAAGGCGAAACGAACGCTGCCGATGACCCGATCACCAATCGGCTCGCGTCGTCCGGAGGAGGTTGAACGTGTCGGAGCCGGGATCAGACTTCGCGGTCGTCCTGACGGATGGCATCGTGCCGGAGGCGGCGCGTGTCTGTTCACCCGACGCGGATCGTCCACCGTCACCGACGGTCCGACCGACGAGAACGCCATGACGAGGTCTCCCGATAGTCTTGCGCCGCTCGTGGGGTCGTGGACGCTCATCGCGCTTGACGGTGAACCGCTGCCTGTCGTGGGTCGATCGCCGACGATCGCGTTCCGCGAGGATGGCGCGGTCTCGGGCACCGGTGGTGTCAACCGGATCATGACGCGGCTCGCGAAGGACGACGTTGCGCAGGGGCGAATCGCGTTTGCCCCCGCCGCGACCACCAGGATGGCCGGACCACCGGAGGCGATGGAGCTCGAGCGCGTATACCTCGATCACCTCGACGCGATCTCGACCTTCGTCGTCGACGGTGCGACCTTGCGACTGTTCGCACGCGCCCACGAGGCGTTGACATTCGAGCGGGCCGAGTGATGACGACTGGAGGACGGACATGATGTCGAAGCGGACGGTACAGACCTGGGCACTCACAACGACGCTGGTGGCGTTCGCCGTCGGGCCGGCAGCCGCCCAGAACGCCGAGGATCTCGCCAAGCAGCTCGCCAACCCGGTCGCGAGTCTCATCAGCGTGCCGCTGCAGCTCAACTGGGACGGGAAGATCGGCCCCGACGACGATGGCGACCGGACGCAGTTGCTCGCCCAGCCGGTGGTTCCCGTGTCCGTGAGCTCCGAGTGGAACCTCATCAGCCGGACGATCGTGCCGGTGGTCCACCAGAGCGACATCTTTCCCGGCGCCGGTAGCCAGACCGGGCTCGGCGACACGGTGCAGAGCTTCTTCCTGTCGCCGAAGGCGCCGACCGACGGCGGGTGGATCTGGGGCGCGGGTCCGGTTGTGCTGCTGCCCACCGGCACCAACGACCTGCTGACGGCCGATCAGTGGGGGCTCGGGCCGACTGGCGTCGCACTCCGCCAGCAGGGACCGTGGACCTACGGCGCCCTCGCCAACCACATCTGGAAGATCTCCGGCGGGGATGACCGGACGAGCGTCAACGCGACCTTCCTGCAACCGTTTCTGTCGTACACGACACCCACTGCCTGGACGTTCACGGCCCAGACGGAGACCACCTACGACTGGAACGGCAACGGCCTCTCGGTGCCGATCAATCTTCTGGCGACCAAGGTCGTGAAGCTCGGTGATCAACTCGCGAGCGTGGGCGGTGGGGTGCGCTACTGGGCGGAGACCCACGACGGGACACCCGAAGGCTTCGGGGTCCGCGTCGTGTTCGCGCTGCTGTTTCCGAAATGACGACGAGCGCCGGGACAGTCACGGTGCCCGATCTCTGCGGTCGCAGCCGCGCGCTGGAGGACATGTTCGAGGCGTGAGGGAGTCGTGAGGTGGTGGTGACCCGTGCGCCGGTCTCGGATGAAGACCGGCTCGAAGGAGGAGCGTCATGACGAAGCGGTTGGGGGCGGAGTTCCTGGGCACGGCGTGGCTGGTGTTCGGGGGGTGCGGATCGGCGGTGCTGGCCGCGGCGTTCCCGAGCCTCGGGATCGGGTTCGTGGGTGTGTCGCTGGCGTTCGGGCTGACGGTGCTGACGATGGTGTACGCGGTGGGCCACATCTCGGGTGGTCACTTCAACCCGGCGGTGACCGTGGGCCTGTGGTCCGGCGGGCGGTTCCCCGCGCGCGAGATCGCGCCGTACGTGGTCGCGCAGCTGCTCGGCGCGCTCGCGGGCGCTGCGGTGCTCGCCGCGATCGCGAGCGGAAAGCCCGGTTTCGATCTCGTCGCGAGCGGATTCGCGTCCAACGGGTACGGCGCCCATTCGCCGGGGGGCTACTCGATGGGAGCCGGCTTCGTCGCCGAGGTGGTGCTGACGTTCGGCTTCCTGGTGGTGATTCTCGGGGCGACCGCCCGTCGGGCGCCCGCGGGGTTCGCGGGCCTGGCCATCGGCCTGTGCCTGACCCTGATCCACCTGATTTCGATCCCGGTCACGAACACCTCGGTCAATCCCGCCCGCAGCACCGGTCCCGCATTGTTCGTGGGGGGATGGGCGCTCGAGCAGCTGTGGCTGTTCTGGGTGGCCCCGTTGCTCGGAGCGGTCATTGCGGGCGTCGCCTGGAAGTGGTTGGCGGCGGACGACGACGGCGCGTGACCCGACAGGACGCGGAAGGATCACCTCGGAGGGAGTCATGTTGAAGGAGTTCAAAGAGTTCGCGATGCGTGGCAACGTCCTCGACATGGCCGTCGGCATCATCATTGGCGGCGCGTTCGGGACCATCGTGAAGAGCCTGGTGAACGACGTCCTCATGCCGCCGATCGGCCTGCTGCTTGGCAAGGTCGACTTCTCCAACCTGTTCTGGACGCTCAGCGAGGGTTCCCCGGCCGGGCCGTACGCGACGGTGGCCGCTGCCCAGGAGGCCGGCGCCGTCACCGTGAACTACGGCCTGTTCGTCAACTCGGTCATCAGCTTTCTGATCGTGGCATGGGCGGTGTTCATGCTCGTCAAGGCCTTCAACGCGGCCAAGAAGTCCGAGGAGGAGACGCCGGCCGAGCCGCCACCGCCGGCGCCAGAGGTCGTGCTCCTCGAGGAGATCCGGGACGTTCTGAAGGCGAAGTGAGCGGCGGGCAGTGGACAACGACGTGCCGCGACACTGGAAGGGAGGGACGCGATGGGACACCAGCCATACGGCAGCAGGCAGACGAGGTGGGGCGGGCCGGTGCTTGCGGCGGCTCTGGCGGCGGCCGCCGTCGTCCCGATGGCCGAGGCGGCGGACGTGATCCGCGGAACCGCCACCTACCGTGAGCGCATGGCGCTGCCCCCCGGTGCAGTCCTCGAGGTCACCCTGGAGGATGTGTCTCGGATGGACGCACCGGCCGAGGTGATGGGTCGGGTCGAGATCGCGAACCCTGGCAACCCGCCGTTCACCTTCGAGATCCCCTACGAAGCCGACGCCGTCGACGATCGCCACACCTACTCGGTGCGGGCGCGGATCACCCTCGATGGTCGGCTCATGTTCACCACCGACACGGTTGCGCCGGTGCTGACGCGCGGCGCCGGGACCGAGGTCGAGCTGCTGCTGAAGCGAGTCGGTGGGGGCTCATCGCCCGCCGCCGCAGCGCGTTCCCGTGCGCTCGCGGGCAGCTTCGTCGGTGTTCTTCCGTGCGCCGACTGCGAGGGGACCGAGGTCCGGATCGACCTGTTCGAGGATGGCGCCTACTACCGACGGATGGCCTCCCTCGGAAAGGACGACGACGCGGTCGTATACGGAATAGGGTCGTGGTCCATCGCGGACGATCGGTCGACGATCGGGCTGTTCGGTGAGGACCGCGAACCCGAGCGCTGGAGGGTCGTTGATCGCTCGACCCTCCGCCAGCTCGATCTCGAGGGGCGCGAGATCGAGTCCGCGCTGAACTACGATCTCTCGCGCACCGATGAGCTCGAACCGATGGAACCGCGTCTCGCGATGCGCGGCATGTACATGTACATGGCGGACGCCGCGATGTTCCGCGAGTGTCTCACCGGCCGACGCTTCCCGGTGGCCATGGAGGGCGCGTCGATCGACGTCGAGCGGGCGTACCTCGAGGCGCGCCATGGTCCGGGCGCCGAGGTGCTGGTGTCGGTGGTCGGTCGTCTCGCACCGCGGCCGCCGATGGAGGGTGACGGCACCGTCGAGATGCTCGTCGTGGACGAGTTCGACGGCATCTGGCCGGGGGAGACCTGCGGCGCCCGAATGTCCGTCTCCGAGCTACTGGACAACTACTGGAAGCTGACACGTCTCGGAGACCAGCCGGTGGTCGTCGAGCCGCAGCAGCGCGAGCCGCACCTGGTGCTGCGCTCGGACGGACAGGTGACCGGTTTTACCGGCTGCAACCAGCTGACGGGCCCCTATACCGTGGACGGCTCGATGATCTCGTTCGGCGCGCTCGCGATGACCCAGCGGGCGTGCCTGCAGGGGATGGAGACCGAGGCGGCGTTTGCCAGGGCACTCAACTCGGCGGTGCGGTTCCGGTTGCTGGCGCACCACCTCGAGCTGCTCGACGCGGAGGGGACGACGGTCGCGCGGCTGGAGGCGCGCGAGCTGCGGTGACGCGCCGCAGGCGAGAGACCTGGGGAGGAGGGACCCGATGGGAAATCTGATCCGGACGACGATCCTGATGGCGGCGCTCACCGTGCTGTTCGTGGTGGTGGGCGGCGCGTTGGGAGGCGAGCAGGGGGCGGTGATGGCGTTCGTCCTCGCCGCAGGCATGAACTTCTTCGCCTACTTCTTCTCGGACAAGATGGTGCTCGCTCGCTACCGTGCGCGCCGGGTCGGCCCGGAGGACGAGCCGCGGCTGTACCGCATCGTCGAGCAGCTCGCGCAGCAGGCGAACCTGCCGATGCCGAAGGTGTACATCATCCCGGACCGGACGCCCAACGCGTTCGCCACCGGCCGCAACCATCGCCACGCCGCGGTGGCGGCCACGGAGGGCATCCTCGAGCTGCTCGGCGACGACGAGCTCGCGGGCGTGATGGCCCACGAGCTCGCCCACGTGAAGCACTACGACATCCTGAGCGGCACCGTCGCGTCGACCTTCGCGGGGGCGATCGCGCTCATCAGCCGGTCGGCGATGTACTCGGGCCAGAATCGGCAGTCCGGGTCGAACCCGCTGTTCGCGCTGTTGACTGTCGTGGCCGCGCCGTTGATCGCGATGATCATCCGCATGTCGATCTCGCGGGTGCGTGAGTTCGCCGCCGACGAAGGTGGCGCCGACATCAGCCGCAAGCCGCTCGGCCTGGCCAGCGCGCTGGAGAAGATCTCGGCGGCGGCGCGGCGACGGCCGTTGCTGCGCATGAACTCGGCCCACGCCCACATGTTCATCGTCAATCCGCTGTCGGGGCGGGGTCTGTCGAACCTGATGGCGTCGCATCCGCCGATGGAGGAGCGCGTCCGCCGTCTGCGGGCGATGGCGACGTCCGAGGCGTGATCGACAAATTGATCCACTGGAGCGTCCGTCTGCGGGCGCGCTGATCTGAAGGAGGAGGAAGATCATGTTCGAGAACTTCGGCAAGCACTGGTGGGTGTTCCTGCTGCGCGGTGTCCTGGCGATCCTGTTCGGGATCATCTGTTTCGCGATGCCGGGGATGGCGCTGACCGTGCTGGTCGCGCTGTTCGCCGCGTTCGTGCTGGTGGACGGGGTGTTCACGATCGTCGCGGCGATCAAGCACCGCGAGGAGGTCAGGCACTGGTGGGCCTACCTGCTCGAGGGCGTCCTCGGGGTCGGCATCGGTGTCGCGACCTGGTTCTGGCCGGGGATCACCGCGATGGCGCTGCTGTACCTGATCGCGTTCTGGGCGATCGTCACCGGGATCTTCGAGATCGTCGCCGCCTGGAAGCTGCGCGAGGAGATCAAGGGTGAGTGGGCCCTCGGCCTCGCGGGCGTGCTGTCGGTGGTGTTCGGCGTGCTGCTGATCGCACGGCCGGGCGCCGGCGCCCTCGCGGTGATCTGGCTGATCGGGGTCTACGCCATCCTGTTCGGCATCCTGCTGATCATCGTCGGCTTCAAGGTCAAGGGCGTGCGAGGCAAGCTCGAGCACGCGGCCGAGGCGATCCGGAACCGGTAGTCCGATCGACGTCAGGGGCGGCGGACCCTCGTCAGCCCGACGAGGGCCGCCGCGCACCACACCGCCTCGAGCACCACGAACGGCGCGAAGTCGAGCAGCACGGATGCCCAGCATGCGAGCGCGGCGCCGATGGCGTTGAGCGCCAGGTAGCTGCGGCCGCGGGTCGCGAGAACGCCCGCTCCGTTGAGCACGAACGCGGCGAGCAGCACGCCGACGCCGAGCGAGCCGATGACGGTCGCCGGGTCGGTCACTTCGCGATCGCGGCGATGCGCTCGACGAGCGCGGCGCCCTCCTCGGTGTCCGGGATGATGCCCGGCTTCGTGAGTCTGCGGGTGAGCTCGATCCAGGACGGATCGGCCGCGAACACCCGCTCGAACATCGGCTTCGCCGTCGCGAGGTCGCCCGAGGTGGCGAGAGTGATCGCCGCCCAGTACTGCACCTCGAGGTTGTCCGGCAGCAGCTCGGCGGCGCGACCGTACTCCGCCATCGCCCGATCGAGGTCGCCGTGCTCCACCGCGACGTCGCCGGCGTTCATGTGCTCGTAGGCCCGGTGTACGGTGAGCAGCCGCGAGAGCTCGGCGAGCGGTTCGGCGTGATCCTCCACGCGCAGCTCGAGTACGCGGTCGGCCCACGGTCGCCCGGTGGACTCGCCCCGCACGATCAGCATCGCCGCGGACTGGCGGCCGCGGATGTCGCCGCCCGCCGCCTGGGCGGCCTCGAGGGCGGCGAGCATCCGGTCGGCGAGGTCGCCCGTGGCGCCTTCGAAGGCGGACTTCATGGCGGGCACGACCTCGTCGCCGCGCATCATGTTCGCCTGCACCGAGAAGCCGTCGCCCGTGAGGTGACCGGCGGACTCGATGCACGACGCTCCCGTGTGGGTGGCCACCTCGCCGCGCGCGTCCACGAACGCGACCTGGCGGACCGCCTTTCCGGGATCGACCGACACGAGCGCCTCGAGGGCCTGCGTGGCGGTGAGCCCGGACCCCATCAGCTCGAGACCTCGAGGGCCGTAGGCCGGTTCGACGAAGCTCTGGGTGGCGATCGCGCCGACCCCGGCTTCGGCCCACGTCACGATCGAGCCGACCGAGAACCAGTGCGACTGGACGGCGACGCCGAGGTCCCCCGTTGCCGGGTCGCGGGCGACGATCGAGTAGGTGTGGAGCGGCCGCTCCACCGCGGCCACCGGCAGTGCGAGTCCGATGAGCGACACCAGAATGATGCAGCGACGCATGACGACCTCCCGTCGGGTACCGAGGTCATTGTAGGCGGTGGTCCGATTCCTGGTTCTCGTCCCCGTCCGCGCCCGATAATAGGGTCGGCGTCGGGGCCAGCAATCAGCGGCAGTGACAGGGGCAGGGACAGCGCCTGGCGACCAGCGACTATCCGTCGGAGACGAGGCCTTCTATACCCCTGGGGGGTATGGTATGGTGTTGGTCCGGAGGTGCCGGTGTCGATCGACGAACAGACCCGCAAACAGGCGATCCGGCGGCTGTCGATCATCGAGGGCCAGATCCGCGGTCTGCGCAAGATGGTCGAGGACGACGCGTACTGCGTCGACGTGCTGACGCAGATCTCGGCGATCCACGAGGCGCTGCGAGGCGTGGGCAAGGTGGTGGTCCGCCACCACCTCGAAACCTGCGTCACGGAGGGGCTGCAGGGCGACGACCGGGAACGCCGTCAACACTACGACGAGCTCATGAAGCTGATCTACACCCTGAGCAAGTGAGGACGTGATGGTGCAGCTGCTGATGGACATCCTCGTCGCCTCGTGGGCGATGCTCGCCGCGATGGCGCCCTACCTGCTGCTCGGATTCGTGGTCGCGGGTCTGCTGTCGGCGTTCATCTCACCGGAGTGGGTCGAGCGGCACCTCGGCGGCAGCCGTGTCGGGCAGATCGTCAAGGCGAGCCTGTTCGGCGTGCCGTTGCCGTTGTGCTCGTGCGGTGTGATCCCGGTGGCAGCGTCACTGCGCCGGCACGGCGCCGGGAAAGGCGCGACGACGGCGTTCCTCCTGTCGACGCCCCAGACCGGCGTGGACTCGATCGCCGTGACCTGGGCTCTTCTCGGTCCGTTCCTGGCGGTGTACCGCCCGGTCGCCGCACTCGTGACGGGGATCTTCGGCGGCGGGCTGGTTCACGCCCTCGACCGGGAGGACACCACGGCCGGCTCCGCGCACGCGGCGGCGGTGAGGGCCGACTCGTGCTGCGACGACGGCGCATGCGCGCCCTCGGGAGACCGCGCGACGAGCCGGTGGCTGCAGGCGGCGGAGTACGGCCTCGTC
>Ga0316576_10001832_pt1 | contig 11798 bp, 16 predicted proteins | sample S0NA_FD_203075 | JGI IMG/M metagenome (GOLD analysis project Ga0316576, IMG submission 203075) | Rhizosphere microbial communities from salt marsh grasses in Alabama, United States - S0-2_050615r3r5 | ecosystem: Host-associated > Plants > Roots > Rhizosphere | place: USA: Alabama | collected... | reverse complement strand
ATGTTGTCAGGCGGTGTGTGAGCTGGATTGAGTATGCCCGTAAATCGTGCAAAAAAAAAGCGCAGCGGAGGATGCTGCGCTCAAGTTTGGATAACCACCAAAGGAGGATGGAGGAGTACTGAACCACCATGTGATTCAGTATGTAAGAATCTTCTAATATAAAAGACTGTTTGTCAAGTCCGGTTCAGAAAAAAGTGCCGTCAGGAAGGTTTAGTTGATCGAAATCAATCGCTTGGGAGCATCAGGCGTTCCACCGGTTGCCCGTTGGCAAGATGGCTGTCGAGAATTTCATCAAGGTCATCCTGGTCAACCCAGGTGTACCAGATCTCTTCCGGGTAGATGACCATGACAGGCCCCTGTTCACAGCGGTCAAGGCAACCGGCGCTGTTGATCCGGCAGTTTCCCCTGCCATGGATGGCCATCTCCTTGGCGCGTTTCTTGAGGTAATCGCGCGCATGCTGTGAGTCATAGTCCTGGCAGCAGGGCTCGCCATTCTGCCGCTTGTTGGTGCAGACAAAGACATGATGCTTGTAGTAGGACATGGATAATTCCATCAGGATTGAGTTTGTCAATAGTATACTTGCCGGTTCGGATTTACGGGAAGCTGCGGGTTTCATCAGGGCGTGGATACAACCTCCATACAACAGAAGGCAGACCAGTGCGTCAAGTGCGGCCTTTGTCTGCCCCATTGCCCGACCTACCGTCTTTTCAGGGACGAGGGCGAATCACCGCGAGGGCGAATTGCCCTGATGCAGGGTGTTGCCAGCGGTCAGCTCGAAGCTGACAGCAGGCTTCTTGGCCATCTCGATAATTGCCTGTTGTGCCGTCGTTGCGAGGGCGCCTGTCCGTCCGGCGTCGAGTATGGCGCCATGCTCGACGAGGCGCGCACTGAACTGACTGCCGGCAGGCACGGGCGCCTGCTTGATCTTCTGACCAGCAACAGGCTTCTCGACGTGGCGCTTGCGATCGGACGGGGGGTCGGCAGGATTTTGCCGCAATCTGACGGAATCATGCTCGCTAAGCTGCTTGCATTTGTTCCGCAACAAAAGCCTTTCAGTCTCAAAACGCGACTCTACCCGGCGCTCTCGGAGCCACGCGGACATGTCCGGCTGTTTGCAGGATGCATCGGCCGGCATACTGATGCTCCGGCTCTCCAGGCGCTGATTCTGTTGCTCACACGCCAGGGGTTCAGTGTCAGTGTACCGCCTGATCAGGCATGCTGCGGTGCGATGCATGCGCATGCCGGAGAGCGCGAAAAAGCGCTTGCCTTTGTCGAGAACAATCACAAGGCATTCGGTAGCAAGGCGGATCCCGTCCTCGTGACAAGTAGCGGTTGCGGTCTGCAACTGCAGGAATCCCTCGGCAGTCCGGTCTTTGAGGCAACGGTCTTCGTTGCGGAGCATTGCGCGTTGCCGAAACTCCCCGGTGACGGCTTCCCTGAAACGGCTTTCTACATCCCCTGCAGTCTGGATGCGATGAAACAGGCCGGGAGCCTGCGAAGCCTGTTCACCGCAATCGGGGGCGGGGGCATTCAGGAGATCAGTGGATTCGGCTGCTGCGGGGGGGCAGGCATGCACCTGCTGACACACCCGGAAATGGCAAAGGAGCTGGCAGAGCCTCTCGTCGAGAAAGTCCGTGAGCTTGGGATCAGGACCCTGTTGACGACCAACAGCGGTTGTTCACTGCATCTCGGTCGCTCTCTCGCGGATGCCGGTCTTTCCGTCACTGTCATGCATCCGCTAGAATGGCTGCACCAGCAGCTGGAGGCTCATTCATGAAACGTGCCTACTCACCTTTCGACAGACTGATCATGCAGTTCGACCAGGCCGTACAGACTGTCTTCGGGCAGCCGCAGGTGACAGAACGCCCGAACCCTGCAGCGGGTATGCAGGAAACCGGGCTGAGCGACAGCGAACGGGATCATACGGCCCGACTCATGCGCATCAACCACACCGGTGAGGTCTGTGCCCAGGCCCTCTACCAGGGGCAGGCTGTGACAGCGCGTGACCCATCTGTACGCCAGAGCATGGAGCGTTCAGCGCAGGAAGAGAACGACCATCTTGACTGGTGTGAAAGGCGTATCGAGGAGCTCGGTGGCCGAACCAGTTTTTTAAACCCGCTATGGTATGCCGGCTCCTTTGCGATCGGTGCCCTGGCAGGTGTTGCCGGAGACAAGTGGAGCCTGGGGTTCGTTGCTGAAACCGAGCGCCAGGTCGAAAAACATCTCGAGGAGCATCTTGCGCAAGTCTCTCCCGAAGACCGCAAGACCAGGGCCATCCTCGAACAGATGAAAACGGACGAGATAGAGCATGCCACCAAGGCAGTTGCCAAAGGCGGTGTCGAGCTGCCGGAACCGATCAGGCAGGCAATGAAGCTCACTTCGAAAATCATGACGGGCAGCGTTTATCACGTCTGATATCGAATGTCTGCAAGATTACAGAACAGTCTGAACGACGCCGGCCAGTAGCCGGCGTTTTTCATTTGCGTCAGGCGAAGTTTGGTTACAGCAGGAAGATCGTGGCAAGCCCGAGGAAGGCGAGAAAACCGACGATGTCTGTCACTGTCGTCAGGAAGACGCCGCCGGCCAGTGCCGGGTCGACACCGAAACGGTCAAGAACGACAGGAATCAGTGCTCCGCTGATGGCGGCTGAAATAAGATTGATCGTCATCGCCACGGCAATCAGCCACGCGATATTGATATCCCCGAACCAGATGCCGGCGATGACAGCCACAACCGCGGCCCAGATAAAGCTGTTGATGAGCCCGACGGAAAGTTCCTTGATAAGCAACCAGCGCATGTTCGATGAAGAGAGTTGTCGCAGCGCGATACCCCGTATGGCCAGGGTCATGGTCTGGGTGCCGGCGATCCCTCCCATATTGGCGACGATCGGCATGAGAACCGCGAGCGCGACGATTTTCTCGATTGTTCCCTGGAACTGGCCAATGACCCAGGAGGCGAGGAAGGCAGTGATGAGGTTGACGCCGAGCCAGAGTGCGCGCCGCTTCGCGCTGACAATGACCGGCGCAAACATGTCTACATCTTCCGACAAGCCTGCCTGGCCCATGAACTGGTGTTCGCCCTCTTCCCGGATAACATCGACAACGTCATCGATGGTGATACGGCCAACCACTTTCCCGGTATCATCGATGACCGGTGCCGATACCAGGTCATGGAGTTCGAAGCGGTTTGCGACTTCGCGTTCAGGCATATCAGTCTGGAAAGGCTTGATATCAAGACTCATGACTTCGGCCACGATTTCCGAGAGGTTGCCGGTGACCAGTTTGGCGAGCGGCAGCATGCCGAGATACTCAGCGTTGCGGTTGACGACGATGAGTGCGTCGGTATCTGCAGGGACGCGATCCCCGAGTCTTCGCAGGAATCGAAGGGCGGCATCGAGTGTGACTTCAGGACGAATCAGCACCATGTCGGTGTTCATGAGTCCGCCTGCCGTGTCCTCGGGATAGGAGAGTACATCCTCGAGACTCTCACGCCGCTGCTGATCGAGAGACTCGATAACCTCCTGCGTAATGGTCTCGGGCAATTCCTGGATCAGGTCAGCAAGATCATCGAGGTCGAGGTTTTCGGTGGCCGCAAGCAGCTCTGCCGTGTCCATCTTCCTGATGAGTTCGGAACTGACCTCGTCGGAGAGCAGGACCAGCACCTCGCCGTCCTGGTCGCCGATCAGTCCCCAGATGATTTCCCGCTCCGTGATCGGAAGACTCTCGAGAAGGTGCGCAAGTTCTGCAGGAGCAAGTGCGTTGAGCAGTTTGCTTGCTTGCTGCAGGGCGCCGCTGTCGAGCATGCGCTGCACCCGTTCGTAGCGAGAATTTTCCTGGGGAAGGGCAGTCACTGGGTTGATGTCGGGCTGTTGATAAACAGCGGCCAGTGTAGCAGGCAGGCAGCAGAAACAGAATCTGATGTCCCAAATGAGTATCCGGATGATCTTCCGGAAAGGAGATGGCTGATCTCACTCTGCTGATCGACCGGAAAGTTCAAACCGGCTGCGAGCGATGGCTTACTCTGCTTCGCCGAACCTGTTGTTGATGAGTTCTTCGAGTGCGTCCAGTGCCGCTTCGGCATCCTCGCCCTCGGCCTCGAGACGAATGCTGGTGCCTTGCGATGCTGCCAGCATCATGACACCCATGATGCTCTTGGCATTGACGCGTTGCGAATCCCTGTTTACGTGGATTTCGGCATTGTAGCCATTGGCAACGGTGACGAGTTTGCTGGCTGCGCGTGCATGCAGCCCGAGCTTGTTGATGATGGTGAGCTCTCTTTCGATCATCATTCAACCGTGGTGATGCAATTGCAGGCCCCTTCGATTGCTGCCTTTGCGACGCCGGTATGGTGCTGGTGCATATAGTTGATGCCTCTCAGCAGCATTGGCAGGTTGACGCCGAATACCAGGCTGCTCTCTGCATGCCGGAGGTGCGCGCGCGTGGCGATATTGCCCGGTGTGGCGCCCTTGAGATCACAGAGGATCAGGACGCCGTTACCCCGGTCAGCGTTTTCGACTTCCTGCAGCAGATTCCTGGTCATGCTATCGCTGTCGCAGTCCAGGTCAATATCGAATGCCATGAGCAGGCCTGTATCCCCAAGGATCTGGTTCGCAACAGAGACGAGGGAGCTCGCAAGAGGGGCGTGAGCAACGACGATAAGACTGCAATCAGGCATTGGCGGAAGCGAGTTCCCGGTGGTTGACGAGGCAATTGTAGCCGTTTTCTGAAAGCTTTTCGGCGATCTGCTCGACGAGATAAACGGATCTGTGCTGGCCGCCTGTGCAGCCGATTGCCACGGTCAGGTAGGAGCGTCCTTCGTTACGGTACCCGGGAATCCATGATTGCAGCAGCTGTTCGACCTCGCCGAGATAGGCGCCTGTGGCCGGTTCGCCGGCAAGAAATTCCTGTACTTCCTTGTCCTTGCCGGTCAGCGGACGCAGCTCGGCACGCCAGTAGGGGTTCGGCAAGAGGCGTGCATCGAAAACAAGGTCTGCATCCTGCGGAATGCCATACTTGTAACCAAAGGACTGTATCTCGATCTGTAACTCTTCCGGGATTTGCGCGATCTTGCGCCGGATTTGCCTGCGGAGCTGATGCAGGCTCGTGCGGCTGGTATCGATCAGCAAGTCCGCTGCCTGGCGTATCGGTAGCATGCGCGAGCGTTCCTCGAGGACCGCTTCGGTCAGGGTGTGCTGCCTGTCCGATAGCGGATGCTTTCTCCGCGTCTCACTGTAACGCCGCAAAATCACGCGGTCATCAGCCTCAATAAAGAGGATGGTGCAATCGATTCCATCCTGTTTGAGACTCTCGATGACAGGCGGAAGGATATCAATGCCTGCAGTGGCCGTCCTGACGTCGATACCGATAGCAACATCCTGGTTGTAGAGCCGGTCGTTACCGAGGAGTTCCCTGGTCAGTGCAGGCAAGAGGGAGACCGGCAGGTTGTCGATGCAGTAGTAACCGGCATCTTCGAGCGCATGCAGCGCTACGGTTTTGCCGGAACCGGAGAGTCCGGTGACGACGATCAGTCTCATCGGTCATGCCTGATGGTGCAATGTGACAACAGCTTATAGCAGATAAATAGGGATGAACAGGGCAGGCCCTTGCATGTCTTTCAGGTTTCGGTGTTGCCGGGGGATACCGGACTGGCTAGCTCAATGGCACTGCGCTGGCGTTCGATGAAATCCTCGCTGGCGTCATAGCCCTGAAGACGCAGCAGGTAGTGTCGGACTGCGGTCTCGACAAGCACAGCCATGTTGCGTCCGGGAGCGATCGGAACCGTGACCTGCGGGATCTTGAGGCCAAGCACCGTGCGTGACGTGGTCACGCCTGCAAGGCGGTCCATCGCGGCAAGCTCGCTGTCGTTGAACTGCGCCAGATGGACGATGAGTCGCAGGTACTTTCCTCGCTTGATGGCCGTGTCGCCGAACATGCGCCGGACATTGAGCAGGCCGAGGCCTCGGACCTCGATGAAGTCCTGCAAAAGCGGGGGGCAGCTTCCTGTCACGATATCTGGAGCGATACGGGCGAATTCCGGCGCATCGTCGGCAATCAGCCGGTGTCCGCGGTTGAGCAGCTCGAGGGCGAGCTCGCTCTTGCCGGATGCCGCTGTGCCGGTCAGCAGGATGCCAAGTCCCAGAACCTCCATGAAGACGCCATGAATCGTTTCCCGTTCTGCGAGTTCCTGTGAGAGGTAATACTGCAGGTTGTTGAGCACCCGCTGGTCGCTGTGATGCGTTCTCAGCAGTGGTGTCGAGGTTTCATTGGCGACGTCGATGAGGTCAGCAGGAACCTCGATGTCGTTGGTGCAGATCACGATTGCCGGGTAACCGTTGAAGAGCTGGTGAATCGTGTCCTTGCGTGTCGTCTTGAGCAAGCTGTTGATATAGGCGATCTCGGTATGACCGATGATCTGGATCCGGTTCGGATGGATCAGGTTAAGGGGGCCAACGAGTGTCTGACCACTGGTTTCATTTTCGTTGTCAGTGAAGTGGTGACTGGTACCCTCGAAACCGGCAACCCAGATGAGATCGAGCCGCTTGCTGACTTCGGCGATAAATTCGCCGATCGTACTGCTCATGCGCTCTGGCGCCGGGCCTCGGAACGGCCGAATGCGCTGATCACATCCCTGGCCGACTTTGCACTGCGCAGCAGCTCGCGGTTTTCCGCATCGGAAAAGAATCGAGCCAGCTGTGCGAGCAGGCGAAGATAGTCCTCGTTTGATCCCTCCGGGACCAGGAGGGCGAAGACCAGATCGACGGAGGTTTCGTCAGGTGCGATGAAATCGACGGCATCCCGTGTCCTGATGAAGGCGGCGCGCGTCGATTGCAGTTTCTTGAGCCGGGCATGAGGGATTGCAACACCAAAGCCGATGCCGGTGCTGCCGAGTTCTTCTCTTTCAACGAACTTGGCCTCGATAGCATCCCCGGAGATCTCACTGTCTGCAAGCAGACCCGCGAGCGCTTCGAGGACCATCGACCTGGTCGTGAGGGGCGCATCGATCAGGATGCGCTCCTCTTCCAGCAGATTGGGAGGAATAGTCATTAACGGTGGCTCTGGATTTTTTCCTTGTATTTCAGGAGTTGGCGGTCGAGCTTGTCTACCAGCCCGTCAATCGCCGCATACATGTCCTCGTGCTCTGTATCTGCGAAGATATCCTGACCGCTGACATGAAAACTGGCTTCTGCCATCTGGCGCGTTTTTTCAATACTGAGAATCACGTTGACGTTGGTGACATGGTCGAAGTGACGTTCGAGTTTGCCAAACTTTTCATTCACATAGTTGCGGATCGAGTCAGTAAGGTCCATGTGACGAGCTGTGAGATTGACTTGCATGTGATGCTCCTCTCGAGAAATTGTGTTGTCAGATAATACGTTTCCGCTCACTCGATGACGGGATCGACATCGATTCGCGGTACTTTGCCACGGTACGCCGTGCAACGGAAATGCCCTCCTGCTTCAGCAGGGCTGTAATCTTGTTATCGCTGAGCGGCCTGCCGCTCTGTTCATCCTGGATCATTTTGCGAATACGCGCCCGGATCGCTGTCGACGAGTGGTTGTCCCCGTCCATCGAGCCGACATGGCTCGAGAAGAAGTACTTGAATTCAAACACTCCCTGGGGAGTGAGCATGTACTTGTTGGTCGCGGCGCGCGAAATGGTTGATTCGTGAAGGTCGAGTTCTTCGGCGATTTCGCGCATGACCAGCGGTTTCATTGCTTCGGGTCCATGCTCGAGAAATGCCTTCTGGTGTTCGATGATTCTGTGAGCGACCCGCAACAGCGTCTCCTGCCGGCTGTGCAGGCTCTTGAGCAGCCAGCGCGCTTCCTGCAGGTGATCGCGCATCATCTGGTTGTCATGGCTCTGGTCACCGCGTTTGATCAGGCTTGAGTAGTAGCTGTTGATCCGCAATTTCGGCAGTGTTTCCGGGTTGGCCTCCACGAGCCAGCGGCCGTTGTGTTTGCGCACGATCACATCCGGGGTCACATACTGGCTGTCATTGCTGGAGAAGTTTTCGCCAGGATACGGCGAACATTGCCTGACAAGCTCTATCGCCTGTTTCAACTCGTCGTTATCGAGGCCGCTGCGCAGTTTCAGAAGTGCAAGATTGCGGTTGCTCAACGCCTCGAAATGATCGCTGACAATTCGCAGCACTCTGGACTTGAGCGGCGTTGTGGGCGGCAGCTGCCGCAGCTGGATGAGAAGGCATTCCTGCAGGTCGCGTGCACCGACACCGGCAGGGTCGAAAGTCTGGATGGTTTCAAGGACTTCCTGCGCGAGTTCGGTGGTAACGTCCTGCTCCCCGAAGCCTGCTGCAATGTCCTCGATATCGCCCGTGAAATACCCCTTGTCATTGATGCCGTCGATAATCGCTTCGGCAACGGCCTGCTGTCTTGCGTCGAAGGAGGCGAGACAGGTCTGCCACCGGAGATGGTCTCGCAGCGTCGTAATCGCGGCTGTCGAGGCCATCATGTCATACTCCTCGTCGGATGGCGCAGCGTTCCTGTAGGGTGCCGGTTCGTAGATAGACGACCACTCGGCATCGACCGGAAGCTCCTCGGGAATGACTTCCTTGCTCAGTTCGCTGCTGTCAGGGTATTCCGGCTGCCCATTTTCACCTTCAGGGCTGCTTTCCTGGCTTTCATCAGCCTCGAGCATGAGATTGCTGTCCAGTGCCTGCTGGATTTCTGTGTTGAGTTCCAGGGTGGACAGTTGCAGCAGTCTGACAGCTTGCTGAAGTTGTGGTGTCATGGTCAGCTGCTGACCAAGACGGAATTGAAGGCTCTGCTTCACAATGGCTCTTTCAGATGTATCTGTCGTAACCCGACTGTTTGTTCCATTTTAGCGCATCACGAGACTTTTATTAACGTGCAAACTCCAGCCCGCTTGATGCAAAGCAAGGGAGCGGACCTGTTTCGCGGGGACATGGGGGACGATGAGCAAATGGATAACTGATTGAATTGATTCGTTAATACGCAGATTACATGCGAAAATCATGACCGAGGTAGACATCGCGCACATCCGGGTTGTCCAGCAGCATCTGTGGTTCGCCTTCTGCCAGAACCTCGCCGTTACTGATGATGTACCCGCGATGACAGATGCCGAGGGTTTCCCGCACATTGTGATCGGTGATCAGAATGCCGATACCCTCGGATGCCAGCTGCCTGATTATCGACTGGATATCGGCGATGGAGAGGGGATCGATACCCGCGAAGGGCTCATCCAGCAGGATGAAGGCGGGTTCCATGGTCAGGGAGCGCGCAATTTCCAGTCGACGGCGCTCCCCGCCTGACAGCCGCATGGCAAGTGACTCGCGGAGTGCACTGAGGCCAAATTGGCGCAGGAGGTCGTCGCAGAGTGCCTGCTGTTGTGATTTTTCAAGCTCCTTGCGTGTTTCGAGAATGGCCAGCAGGTTGTCCTCGACGCTGAGGCGCCGGAAAACGGAGGGTTCCTGGGCAAGGTAGCCGATTCCCCGACGTGCCCTGACATGCATTGGCAGGTGGGTGATCTCCTCACCGTTCAGCATGACGACACCCTCATCAGCCGGCACGAGCCCGACAATCATGTAGAAGCTCGTTGTCTTGCCGGCGCCGTTGGGCCCGAGCAGGCCAACGACTTCTCCGCGCGTCACTTCAATCGAGACGTCCTTGACGACAGTGCGCTTGCCGTAACGCTTGACCAGTGATGTTGCCGAGAGTGTTCCCATGGTGCTATTCCAGCTCAAGGAGGGTTTCAACGCGTTCCTTTGCGTTGGCCCTGGCGCCTGCTGTGATGATGGATTCCTTGAGGTTGAAGACAATCCGGTCGTTCCTGACGGTATTGCCATCCTGCTGTACGGTGGCGTCGCCACTCAGCACGAGAAGCTTTCGATTGATGTCGTAATCTGCCTGTCGCGAGGTGCCCATAACCGGCTGGTCATCGCCGGCCGGCGTCTGTCTGAAGTGCACGGGAGATCCGGACATGGTGAGAAAGGATGCTTCCATGTCGTAGCGTGCTTCGCTGGCGCTGCCGTTCAGCTTCTGACCGCGTGCATCGACAGACTCGAAATGCATCGGTGAACCACGGAGTTCCAGTTGTCTGCTGTCAACCTGGTAGGTGGCGCTCGAGGCATCTCCGCTGACCATCTGCCCTTCGCTGTTGCTCAGAAATTTCAGCGGAGCGCCGGTAGCGGTAATCATACCCTCACCCGTATTGCTGTCCCGGGTAATCACGAGAGTATCGGACAGCAGCTGCATCTCTCCACGGGTTACGACGACATTGCCTGAGTAGGTTACCTTGCCAGTGGCTTCATCGTGTATGACATTGTCAGCCTCGACGCGAACTGCACTTTTCTCCTCTGCGACCGGGAGCAGCGGCAGCGCCAGCAGAAGCAGGAAAAGCGTAACCCTACTCGAAGACATGGGTGCCGCTAACACGGGAAAGCAGGCTGATTTTGCCCGGTCTCGAAAAATTGATTAAAAGTCCTGTGCCGCTCGTCATGTTCTGTCCATTCAGGAGGGTTGCGGGAGCGGAGGAGTAGGCCAGGGTGTTGGCATAGTCTACGAGCATGTCACGGGTCAGGCCGGTAATATCCGCATTGCCCTCTTTTCGCTGGTTGACCAGCACCTCTCCGTGCAGCAGCAACTGCTTACTGGCTGCGTCCATCCATCCCGCCTCGGCAGTGAGTAACCAGTCAGCGTCATTGCTGGAAGAGCTGACCATCAGCCGCAGGTTTTCAAGCTCTGTCGAGCGCTGCAGGTAGTGCTCAGCACGTTCTGCATGCAGGAGGTACTTGTGGTAACCGAAATCGTCTGTCTTGAGGATGGTCGCATTGCGTATCTGGACATCCGGCTGGGGTTCAGCCGGCCCGGGTTTGCCAGCTGGCGCAACCTGCTCACCAGACTTCTCTAGCGTGTTCAGGAACAGGGTGACCGCAAGGATCAGCCCGAGTGTTGCAGTAATGGAGACGATTTCTTTCATGCAAGGTAGCTGTTGAGTCGTGCCTCCAGGGTGCCCTGGGCCTGCATGAGCATTTCGCAGACTTCCCTTGCAGCGCCACGACCACCACCGGAAGGCGTTGTCCAGTGCGCATGCTGCTTGACCACCGGATGAGCATCGTTGACCGCGATTGCGAGCCCGACCCTGGACATGACCGGCAAATCGACAACATCATCGCCGACATAGGCGATCTGAGCGTCGCTGAATCCCGTGACCTGCTTCAGTTCCTCATAGGCAGGCTTTTTCTCGCGCTTGCCCTGAAAGACATGTTCGATGCCCAGACTCTGCATTCGAATGCGTACGACTTCGGAGGTTCTGCCGGTGATGATGGCGATCTGAACACCGCTCTCCTGCAGCATCACCATGCCGTGGCCATCCTTGGAGTGAAATGCCTTGTACTCCTGTCCGTCGTCGCCAAGGAAAAGACTGCCGTCAGTCAGGACGCCATCGACATCGAAGATGACGAGCCGGATCCGGGCGGCCTTGTGGTCGAGGTCCTGCATCTGTATTTCACTCTGAGTGCGTTGCCGGTGATGTTGCTGAAATTATCCCTGTTTTTCAGGTGGCATCAATCAATTTTCGGTAGATCCCGGCATCCTCTTCGCTGTAGCAGCAAAAGAGAATGCGGCTGAAGTCTTGCTCAAAGGGGCTCACGCTTTCAACAGCAATGCGTGCGGCCTGCTCTTTGGGATAGCCAAACACCCCTGTGCTGATCGCGGGGAAGGCGATCGATCTCACCTGGTAGAGCAGCGCCAGCTGGAGCGAATGCCGGTAACAGTTCGCGAGCAGCACGGCTTCGTTCCCGCTGTCTCCATGCCAGACGG
>Ga0316576_10001831_pt1 | contig 11800 bp, 7 predicted proteins | sample S0NA_FD_203075 | JGI IMG/M metagenome (GOLD analysis project Ga0316576, IMG submission 203075) | Rhizosphere microbial communities from salt marsh grasses in Alabama, United States - S0-2_050615r3r5 | ecosystem: Host-associated > Plants > Roots > Rhizosphere | place: USA: Alabama | collected... | reverse complement strand
GTTCGGAAGGGCCGACGAGAGCATGTTCAGAATGGAACGCTTCGACCGCGAAACGATTTCTCCGGCCGCAAGCGCCGGGCCCGACAGCACCAGACCACGTAAGTGGTTCTGGATGCGCAGTGCGCTGGCCGTCGCAATCGCTCCACCCATGCTGTGGCCGAGCAGGAACACGTGTGCGTCCGGATGCTGCCGCGCCGCGCGGCCGGCAAACGTGCTGAAATCCGTAACCAGGAATGAAAAGCGCTCGATGTTTGCCCGACGACCCGGCGAGCGCCCGTGTCCCCGGTGATCGAGCGCGTATGCGGCATAGCCCTGGCCAACAAGCCGGCCAGCCAATTCACTGTATCGTCCGCTGTGCTCGGCCAGCCCGTGGGCGATCACGACGATGGCACGCGGGTTGCGCTCCGGCAGCCATGCCTGCGCATACAGGTCGATGGCCCCGCTTCCGGGGGTCGTCAGCTCACGGTGTTTCATAAACCCGTTCCTTGTCCATGCCAACCGCTGCTACCGGCAGCTCAGTGTTCAAACATCGCCAAATGCCGCCAGCGCCGCCTCTGCGACCTCACGCCCGTGCTCCTGTACGAAATGGCCGGCCTGGGGAACCTCCATCGGCGGCGGGCAACCGCGCACGGTCTTCGCCAGCACCTGCATCACCGGCGGCCCGAGCACCGGGTCTTTCATGCCGATGGCCATGAAACTCTTCCCGGTCCATCGTTCCTTTAGAAACTGGCCAGCCTTGCGTGACACCGCAACGCCGTCCATGTGCGGCTGCACCGGCACCAGTGCGGGGAAACGCCGGGCTCCCGCGCGATAGCGCGCATCGGGAAATGGCGCGACATAGGCTGCTGCCTCGGCATCAGTGATGCCCTCTACCGATTGCTTCATCAGCTTGGCGATGTCGAAATCCGGATTTGCCGCAACGAAAGCCTTCCAGCTGTCGAATCCGGGGCCGGCGGACTGTCCGGTTCCGAGTCCGGTGTTCATGATGATCAGCCGCTCGATACGATCAGGAAACTCCATCGGCAGCGTCAGCCCAAGCAGCCCTCCCCAGTCCTGTACGACCAGGGTAATGCGCTTCAGGTCCAGCGCCTCGATGAACCTCAGCAAGAAATTGCGGTGGAAATCGAAGGTATAGACCGCGTCGTCCACTGGCTTGTCCGAACGACCGAAGCCGAGGAAATCCGGCGCAACTACCCGGTGCCCGGCCGCGGTAAATACCGGGATCATCTTGCGATACAGGTAGCACCAGGTTGGCTGACCGTGCAGGCACAATACCGTTTGCCCGCTTCCCGACTCGCCTCGCACGTCCAGGTAGTGAACCCGGAGCCCTTCGTATCCCGGCAGGCCGTCGAGGTAGTGTGGACTGAAATCGAACCCCGGGAGTCTTGCGAACCTTTCATCCGGCGTCCGTAATGCTTCGATATGATGGCTGCTCATTTTGCTTTCCCCCAGAGCGGCGAAACTACCATTGACAGCGCGGCGTTCCAACTCCGGCGCAATGAAACTTGCCGGCCCGCTCTGCGGCTGAGAGCATCCACATTGTATTGGTACGGATATTAGAGAACTGGTGATTCAATCCCGCACCCGGCCAACTGACTTCATTGTGTTTGCCCTGACGTGGCTGGCAGCGCTGACCCTGTCGGCGTTGGCGGTCGCTCAGCCCGTCGCGGAACCGGATCCGCAGCCCGATTTCCTGCCTCTGCCACCGGCGCTGCACGCCGACGGCATGCCGGAGATTCCTGCCACCATCGCGCAGCGTGTTGCTCGTTATTCGGACTTCCGCCCAACCGTGCTGGCCGGATGGCACCCGCGGCGTCACGCGGCGCTTGCCCTTGCCCAGGCCAGGGAAATCGCCCAGGTCTATGAACTGGCAACGCCAGGTGGCCAGCTGCAGCAGCTCACTCGGGCCACCGAACGAATTGGTGATGCAATGTGGCCGCGCGAGGCCGATGACTATTTCGTCTACGTATCTGACCGGGACGGCGACGAATCGTGGCAGATTTACCGGCAGGATGTCGCCGATGCAACCGTTACCTTGCTGACCGACGGGGGACCGTCCCAGAACCTGCTCGGAACCTGGTCTCACCGCAACGACCGGCTCGCCTTCGGGTCAACCCGTCGAAACGGGATCGACCGCGACATCTACGTCATGGACCCGCGCGACCCGGCCAGCACACGACTGCTTTTGGAAGTCACCGGGTCCGGGTGGAACCCACTGGACTGGTCGCCCGATGACAGCCGGCTCGCGGTAATGCAATACGTCTCTGCGGTCGAGAGTTTCATCTGGTCTGTCGATCTCGAAACCGGCGTGAAGACGGCCGTCACCCGGCTTCCTGCCGCGACGGCGACGGTGAGCGGATCGATGGCCTGGTCTTCGTATCAGCGCCGCGGGCGCGCTTCGGGAACTTCCGGTGAGGCGAAACCGGATGACTCACGGATTCGCGTTTCGTACGCCGGCGCGCAATGGAGCAATGACGGACGCGGCATTTACACGGCCACTGACCGGGAATCCGAATTCAAACGGCTGGCCTACATCGATCTGGGTTCGGGCCGGCACACTTACCTGACCTCGCATCTGCCCTGGGACGTCGAGGAGTTTGCGGTGTCGAACGACGGACGATGGATTGCGTTTACGACCAACGAGAATGGCGTCAGTGTCCTGCGACTGCTCGACACTGAAAGTCGGGCAGAATTGCCGCGCCCGAAGATGTCCGTGAAAGGGGTCATCAACGACCTGACCTGGCATCCGGACGGGCAGTTGCTCGGCTTTACCGTCAACACATCGAGCACTCCGAGCGATATATATGGGCTGGACATGGAAACAGGGCGATTGCAGCGATGGACCGCTGCGAGAACGGCCGCCAATGAGACCGATGAATTCCCGGACCCGGAGTTCGTGACCTGGAAAGGCGCCGGCGGCGTGGACATTCCAGCGCTGCTTTACCGCCCCCCGCCGCGCTTTGCCGGTAAACGACCGGTGCTGGCACTGATACATGGTGGTCCCGAGGGCCAGGCACGCCCGGGCTTTCTCGGGAACGCCAACTTCTTCCTGCTCGAAATGGGCGTGGCGCTTCTGATGCCTAACGTGCGCGGATCGACCGGGTACGGAAAGAGTTTCGTTGCACTGGACGACGGCAGACAGCGCGAGAATGCCGTCGAGGACCTTGGCGCGATGCTCGACTGGATCGACGAGCAGGATAGTCTCGATGGCAGTCGGGTCATGCTGACCGGCGGCAGCTACGGTGGCTACCTGACGCTGGCAGCTGCCGCGCGCTACAGCAGGCGCGTGCGATGTGCGATGTCGATCGCCGGTATTTCGGACTTCGTGACCTTTCTCAAGTCCACGGGGGACTACCGCCGAGATTTTCGGCGCGTGGAGTACGGTGACGAACGTGAGCGCAGCACACGAAGATATCTCCGGAAGATCTCTCCGTTGAACAACGCACGCGAGATAAAAAGTCCCTTGTTTATCGTGCATGGCCGTAATGACCCGCGTGTCCCCTACACTGAGGCAGAACAACTGGTGCGAACCGTCAGAAAGAACGACGTGCCGGTCTGGTACCTGCTTGGAGACGACGAAGGCCACGGTTTTGCCCGAAAGACAAACCAGGACTACCAGTTTTACGCCACTATCGCTTTCATGCAGACCTACCTGCTGAACTGACCTCGAGGAGAAACCCTTCCATGTCCGAAGTCCACGCCTGGCTGGGCACGATCAACTCGTTCGTCTGGGGACCGGTGATGCTGGTCCTGATACTGGGTACCGGCCTGTATCTGCAGATTCGTCTCAAGGGCATGCCGATTCGGAAGATCGCCAGCGGACTGCGCCTGGTCTGGCGTGGCCGGACCGGCGACGTCGACGGCAAAGGCGAGGTCAGTCCGTTCGCGGCACTGATGACCACGCTCGCCGCGACGATCGGCGTTGGCAATATCGCCGGTGTTGCGACCGCAATCGCGCTCGGCGGCCCCGGCGCGTTGTTCTGGATGTGGATGACCGCGATGGTCGGCATGGCGACGAAGTACGCCGAGGTCGTGCTCGCAGTTCACTATCGGGAACGCGATGCGGACGGGCGCTGGGTCGGTGGGCCGATGTATGCGATTCGCAACGGCCTTGGCAGTCACTGGGCGTGGCTGGGCTCGGCGTTTGCACTGTTCGGCGGACTCGCGGGCTTTGGCATTGGCAACATGGTGCAATCTAACAGCATCGCCGCGGCGATGCAGAATTCATTCGGCGTGACGCCGACCGTGACGGGTATCGTCGTGTGCGGGCTGACGGCGGCCGTCGTGCTCGGCGGCATACGGCGTATCGCGGCGGTCGCCGAATGGCTGGTGCCCTTCATGGCAATCACCTACGTGCTGACCGCGCTCGTCGTGCTGTTCGTTCACGCAGCCGACCTGCCGGCTGCGTTTGTCTTCATCGTCAAGAATGCCTTCTCTCCGACCGCCGCCGTCGGCGGCTTCACCGGTGCGGCCGTAATGGCCGCGATCCGCTATGGGGTGGCGCGAGGCATATTTTCGAACGAAGCGGGTCTCGGCACGGCCGGCATTGCGCAGGCCGCCGGGGTCAGTTCGAGCGCAGTACGCAGCGGCATGATAGGGATGATGGGCACGTTCTTCGACACGCTTGTCGTTTGCACAATGACGGGGCTTGCGATCGTCGTTTCCGGGGCATGGACGTCCGGAGAGAGCGGCGCAACACTTACGCAACTCGCGTTTCAGTCCGGAATACCGGGCATCGGCGACGAACTCGTCGCGCTTTCACTGGCAGTCTTTGCGCTGACAACGATCTTCGGTTGGGGCTATTACGGCGAGCGATGCTGGGAATTCCTCGTCGGCGAAAAGGCTGTCACACCGTTCCGCTGGGTGTGGACAGCGACGGTCTTCGTCGGCGCCGTCACTCAACTTGAACTGGTCTGGCAGATATCAGATACGCTTAATGCACTGATGGCAGCGCCGAACCTGGTTGCGCTGATTGTGCTCGCACCGGTCGTCGTTCGCCTGACGCGGGAACAGATCGACAGCGTTCTTTAACAGCGAATTCCGCCAGGCGGCGCTGACGGCGATCGTCAGGCCACCCTGTATACTGAGCGACGGAGAGCTGCAACTTCTGGGGCCTGAAATGCTTAACGGGATTTTTCATGGGCTCACCGCCCTTGTGTTGATGACTCTGTCTTTCGCGGCCGCCGGTGACAACAACCTGCGCTGCGGCAGCAAGCTCATCAAGACGGGGATGACTTCGGACGAAGTGCTCAAATACTGCGGTGAGCCGGCTCAGCGTGAGGTCGAGGACCAGGACGTGCGCAGCGGCAACAGGGTCGTCGGAAAGACGCAGCTCCGTCGTTGGACATACACGCACTACGGCGCGACTCGCGTACTGGAATTCGACCAGGACAAGCTGATGTCCATCAAGTAAGGCGACCGCGTTTGAGCTGGCTCACCCGTCGTTGTCTGGCTTCTCCGCATCCTTGGTCGCCAGTTGCCGGTCATCCTCGAATATCCCGATGACCTGCACCTTTTCATTCCCGCGCAGCAGCTCGGCACCACGCACAATCACCGGGTCGCCCGGCTTGATGTCACCCTCGATGGCAATCCAGTCGCCGTCTGCCACGCCGGCGGTCACGTCGACCCGCTCGGCACGCTCATCCTGAGCGACCCGGTACACGTACAGTCCCTCCGCTCGAATCACCAGCGCATCGCGGGGCACGGAAAGCAGGCTGCGCGGAGTACCCAATGGCAGCTCGACCTCGACGGTGTTTCCCGGCGCTAACAGCCCCTCCACGCTCGGAGCCTTTATCAGCACCTCAAATGACTGGGAGCGCGGGTCGCCCGCGGGAACGATCGCCGTGACGGCCGCGGTAAAACGGCGTTGATCCAGCGTAACGTTGACGACGTCGCCGGGTTGTATCGAACGTACGTGCCGCAGCGGGACGAACATCCGAATCTCGAGTTCGTCCGGATTGACGAGCCGCACGACCGTTTCGCCGCGTGACACTTCCTCCCCCGCACGTCTCATGCGACTTGAGACAACGCCGCCGAAAGGCGCGGCCAGCCTTGAACGACTGAGCTGGTCGTCGGTCTGCGCCAACAGGGCTCGTGCGACCTGCAGGTCGGCCTCGGCGAGGTCACGGTTCGATTGCGCCTGATCCACGTCGAACCTGGAAACAGCAGGACCGGACGCGCGCAGGCGCTCGAGTTCACGTTCCAGATTCTTCCTGTTCACCTCAGCACGGGTGACCCGCGCGGCCTGCTCCGCACGCGCCAGGGACAACTCACGGGTATCGAGCCGCGCCACGGCCTCGCCTTCCTCAACCGCGGTGCCGGGCTCCGCCACCCACTGCAGCCGACCCGCCACGGCCGCCGCAAGGTCGGCGGCGGCGCGGGACTGCACCAGACCGGTCGCCTTGACGACCGGCGCCAGCTGCCGAACCTCTGCGTAGGCCACCTGCACCGGCGAGGGCCGCTCCTGCGCTGCTACGAAAGGGCTCGCAAGGGCGAGGATCAACGCCGATGCGCTGGCCAGGCAAATTCTGTTGTTCGCAAAATGATTCATTAGCTGGGTTCTCTCAGCGGACCGCCAGTGAGCGATGGCGCGACGGCGGCCGATTTTTCCTCGCCAATACGCAGCAGGCTCGGCAGCAGCACCCACGTGAAGACCGTGCCGACAACCATCCCGCCGGCTACGACGGAGGCCAGACCCCGATATATCTCGGCGCCCAGCCCCGGCATCAGGATCAGCGGCAGCATTGCGAGAACAGCCGTAATGGTTGAAAGCACGATGGCCCGTGCACGGGTTTCCAGCGCTTCATGCACAGCCTGGTGACGCGGGACACCGTCGCGTTCGCGTGCCCGCGTTTGATCGACCAGCAATATCGCCGCGTTGACAACGAGGCCCAGCAGGATGATGAAACCGATCATCGTCAGCAGATCCAGCGCCTGAAAACCGAACAAACCGACGATGCGCAATGCCAGGATACCGCCGGCGACGGACACGGGAATCACCAGCATGACCAGCAAACTGTCGCGTATCGAGCGGAACAGGGCCGCCATCAGTGCGAACAGGATGACCAGCGCGAGCAGAAAGTTCCCGCCCATCGCACGCAGCGCCTTGTGCAGATCGTTCGCCGAGCCCGCATAGGTTAGCTGTGAATCGGGTGACATCACCGCGCGCACCTTTGGCTCGACGCGCTCGCTCAAGGTTTCCATTGCTTCATTCAGCGTCATGTCATCCGGCGGCTGAAATTCGACGCTGACCGTCCGCCGTCCATTGATGCGAACCAGTTGAGACGGGCCGACCGTCTGCCGGACCTCCGTGAGTTCGCCAACGGTCTGGACACCGGAGGCCGGCGTTACGATCGGCAACTCGGCGAGTTCCTCCGGGGAACGCCATTCGTTGGCCTTGACGATAATGTCGAGCCGCTCGTTGCCATCAAAATATTCGCCGGCCCAAAGTCCGCCGGTGAATGCGCGTATAGCCGCCGCCACCTCGGTGCGGCTCAAACCCGAACGGGCGACTCGCCACTCATCCGGGATCAGCTGCAGCTCGGGCTGATTGAACTCCAGTCCGGGCTGCGCCTGAGGGTAAGTCTCCGGGATCGCAACCGGTATTTCTTCGACCGCAACGCGGGCCGCTTTCATCAGCGCGACCAGATCGGGCCCCTGGAAATCCAGGCGAATTTCCCGGGCATTGTCACCATCGACGTTCAGTAGTGATCCGCGCTGCACGAAAATCTGTGTATCGGGAAAGCCAACCATCAATTCGTTGCGCAGCAGCTCGGTCATTTCCTGAATCCGGCGCGGATCCCGGGGGTAGACGACCACGACACCCTGCCGCCCGCCCCACGCGGAAAGGTTGTAGTACTTGATCGCGGGTTCCTTCTCGCCCTCGAGATAGGGCCGCAGTCGTTCGATTATCACGGGTGCCAGTTCGGCGCGAGCGGTCTCGTTGCTGCCACCGGGCGGCAGGCGCATTTGATTCCAGATCATGTCGGTCTGCGCGACGGGCAGGTAGTCGAATTTCGGCGCAAGCATAATGATCAAAAGCACCGATCCGACCGTTACGCTGACGATCCAGCCGATGCGAGCCGAGGGGCTGTTGGTCATGCGCATTGCAAAATCGCTCATCGCACGCCACCAGTGCCCATGCTGATCGGCCGGGATGCCTTTCGCGAGCGCCCACCGGTTGGCCGCGGGAATGACCGTCATCGCCACCAGCAGCGAGGCCGCATATGACACCGACATCGTGATCGCCAGGTCCTGAAAGAGTTGCCCCTCCAGGCCCTCCATGAAGAGTATCGGCAGAAAAATCGCAATGCTGGTCAGCATCGATGCGACCAGTGCAGGCATGACTTCGGCTGCCCCTTCGACGGTTGCCTCCCAGGCGTCGTGTCCACTCTGCATGTAGCGCAGTATGTTTCCCTGAACGATCAGGGCCGCATCGATTACGATGCCCGTGGAGAACGCAAGTCCGGCAAGCGAAACGACATTCAGCGTCCGACCCATCAGCTGCAGAGTGATGATCGCGAAAAACAGGGAAATCGGTATCGAGGCCCCGATCACGACCAGGGCGCGCGGCCCTCGCAGGAAATACCAGAGCCCGAGCACGACCAGCATGATGCCGAGTCCCAGGCTCTGTTGGACAAAGCCTATCGCGCGGCGCACATAGACACTGGCGTCCCAGGACAATTCGACGAACAGGTTTTCGGCCGCCAGCGGCCCGGCATTGAGTTCCTCGATGGCCTCCTTCGCGCCATCGATCAGCTCGACGGTATTTGAATCGGAGTTTCGCGTCAGCGTGATGTAGTAGGCCGGCACGCCACTGCGGTAGGAAAACCAGACTGCATCGATGTGGGCCGTGCGCACCTGGGCGACGTCACGCAGGTACAGCGGACGATCCTCACTCCATCCGACTACCAGGTCGCCGAGCTGGGCAACCGGCTCGCGACCGGTCACGCGCACCGTGAATTGCCGCCGGCCCACGTTCGCGAATCCGGCAGATACGTCGTGCGCAGCGATAACCGTCTGAGCGATGTGCTGCGGCGTGATGCCCAGCGCGGCTATCCGATGCGGATCGAAAGTGATCTGCACCTCTCGCGGTCGCCCCCCCTCAAGATTCACGCGCGAGACGCCGGGGACACGGGCAAGCCTCGGCTTGACGACCTCCTCCATCAGCTTCTGGTATGCGGCCGCAACGTCCGGAACGGAATGCCCGGGCAACGGACGCACCAGCAATGAGCCGGCGCTCTCAGTCTGCCAGTTGTCGCCACCGAAAACCTGTGGCTCGTCGGCGTCCGGCGGCAGGGGCGGCAGGGTATTGAGACGGGAGACGACATCGAGCATGACACGCGTCATGTCGGTACCGATCTCAAAAGTCAGGCGCACGCCCCCTCTGCCCCGATTCGACTCCGACCGCATCTCGACGAGGCCCGGCAGACCCTGCATCGCGTCTTCGATCGGCTCGATCAGCGCCTCCTCGAGTTCCGCAGGAGCCGCTTCGCGCCAGTTTGCGTTGACAAACAGCTGAGGCTGCTTCGTATCGGGTAACAGCTGAATCGGTAATTTCAACAGGGCCAGCATGCCAAACAGCACGACGATGCCGGCAGCGGCCACCACGGCCGCCGGGTTGTGCAGGCTCCTTTCCGTCAGTCGCATTCCCCCTCCCGATCGCGCACGATCTCCACTTTTTGATGCGACATAGGACGAACCCGTTTGAAGTGCCGCCAACGTCTACACCGGGGCCTCCCCAGGGCACCCGCGGCTCAATGCGTGGCGCCGAGGTCGACCTGCTGCGTCACAGCAGCGCGCCGCGGGCGCAAAGACCGGGCGACCCACAGGTGGCGTTTATGCAAAGCGGCGCGGCGGCCCGGCCTGCCCGATCAGTGTGCAGCTGTGGCAGACGTCTCAGAACAGACGAACGTCAGCAGCTGACCATTCATGGTACCTGCATCGGCAACCAGCCAAGTCAGATTCTTGTCCTTGTAAGAGACTTTCTGCACGACTTCGCCCTGAAGGTCCGCCTGCGCAAAGGCCTCCATCTTCTGGAAGGCCACCTTGCCTTCCGCGCAATTGATTCGATAACGGTTCTTTGCCGACAGATAGGTCTTTCCTTTCTTGCCGGCCGGCTGCGGCTGGAAGTAGTTCTCCTTGACCGCCGCACTGGCGATGTCGCCCTCGCGGGTCATCGAACTGCGCTTGACGTAGAACTTCTTGCCTTCCGACTCGCCGACAGCCCGCCATTCATCACTCTGCGCCGAACCGAGGGCGGGCAGGACGACCGCTGCGGCCGCGGAAACAACCAGTAGACGGCGAAAAATGCTCGGACTCATACGAAATCTCCAACTTTGGTTCGCAGGGCAGAGGCGACGATTCTAAACCCCGGGGGGCGATTGGGCGACCCGCAAAACAGAAGAAGGCCGGCACAGGGCCGGCCTTCCGCTACCGGGCGCTGGCGGTCGCCTAGAACTCGTAAGAGATATCGAATTTTGCGTTGACGCCCAGCGTCTGCTTCAGGATCGTCACGCCACCCTGCTCAATCTCGATTTCGTCGTCCAGCAGGTTCTGAAGCCTGAACCGCAGGCTCAGGCCGTCGATCGGATAGTAGCTGTAGATCAGGTCCAAAGAACCGAAACTCTGCTCATAGGCATCCTTCGCCCCATTCGATCCGGCGAAGAAGAGTCGATCGTCGAAGGCCGAGTAGGCCAGCGTCCCGGCATGCCGATCGTTTGGCGAGTCCCATCCGAGCTCGAGGTTCACGACCCACGGCGAATGCTGCGACATCGGCCGCGAATTGTTGGTCAGGTTAAGGGCCGCATTGCCGATCGTGATTTCCGAATCGCTCAAGGTGAGGTTACCGGAGAAGAAGAACCCCCTGGCCCAGTCACGCTCACCCGAAACAAATCTCAAATCCTTGAGCCATTCGAACTCGACGCCGTAGACGTCGGCGCTGTCGCCGTTGACAAAAGTCAGCGAGATGTTGTCGTCGGTACCGGCACCCTGGATGGTCTCGATCGGGTTGTCGATCGCCTTGTAGAACAGGGACACCGTGTAATTGTCGCCGCTGTTGAAGAACCATTCGCCACGAATGTCGAAGTTCGACAACGGCGAGGTCTGCAGGTCCGGATTGCCCCGCACGCGTGCCTCGGTCAGCGGATCGATGAATGATGCATCGGAGACCTCGCGCAGATCGGGGCGCGCAACCGTCTCGCTCCAGCCGAACCGCAACTGGAACCGGTCCGCCCAGAAATCATCGCGCATGTAGGTCAGCGCGACCGCAGGGTAGTAATCGTCTTCCACCTTGGCGACCGATGTCAGGTCCTCGGCGGCGATCGGGATCTTCCCGACGGTGGTGTCATACTCGTACTGGTTCACCGGGACCGAGAGCTGCGCCCAGTCTTCCCAGCGTACGCCGGCCATCAATCGCCAGGTGTCCTGCCAGGTCGCATCGACCTTGCCCCAGGCCGCATCGACTGTCTCGCCAGCCAGGTAGCTTTCGGTGCCGATACCGCCGAGAGACAACTGAAATCCGTTGGCCGGGTTCAGTATGTTCTCGTCCGTAAACACCTCGCTGGGTGTTCCCACGAGAATCGGCAGGGCCGCATTGGTCGTCGTTCCCAGGTTGAACTGGGTCTGCAGGTAACTGCGACCCTTTTCGTAATAGTCGTATCCGCCGCTGCCAACGAGTTCGACGTCGCCGAACACCGTCGGCCAGTCGAGGCTGAACCCATAGCTCGTGACTTCGTCCTCCAGCTTCGTGTATCTGTATTCGGCCGCGCTCGACGTCGCCCGAATCGACGTCGATATCAAT
>Ga0316576_10001830_pt1 | contig 11804 bp, 9 predicted proteins | sample S0NA_FD_203075 | JGI IMG/M metagenome (GOLD analysis project Ga0316576, IMG submission 203075) | Rhizosphere microbial communities from salt marsh grasses in Alabama, United States - S0-2_050615r3r5 | ecosystem: Host-associated > Plants > Roots > Rhizosphere | place: USA: Alabama | collected... | reverse complement strand
TGTACTGCTGCGCCACTTCGGGTGCACCTTCTGCCGCGAGGCGGTCGCCGATCTCGCCACCCGACGCGCCGCGATCGAGGCCGTCGGCACCCGGCTGGTGTTGGTCCACCAGGGCCGCGAGGAGGAGACATCGGCGTTTCTGAGCGCGCGCGGTCTCGGCGACGTGCCGCGCGTGGCCGATCCTGAGGCGGTTCTGTACCGGTCGCTCGGACTCGGGCGCGGGTCGTTCCTGCAGCTGTTCGGGCCCCGCATCTGGTGGCGGGGACTCGGCGCGCTCCTCGTGGGCCGCCACGGCCTCGGTCGGCCCGTCGGAGACGGCTTCCGGATGCCGGGAGCGTTCCTGATCGCGTCCGGCCGAGTCGTTCACGCCTACCGACACGCCTCCGCTGCCGATCGCCCGGACTACGTCGAGCTCGCCGGCGCCTGCGCCGTGAGCGGGCTCGAGCACGCGGCGTGATCTGGGTCGCCGCGGTCCACTGCGTCGCGACCCTGACGCTGGTGGGTCTGATCTGGTTCGTCCAGGTGGTCCACTACCCGCTGATGGCCGCCGTCGGCGACCACCGGTTCCGCGCCTACGCGCACGAGCACGCCAGCCGCACATCCTGGGTCGTGACGGCGCCCATGTTGCTCGAGGCCGCCACCGCGATCGCCATGGTGGTGGAACCGCCCGCGGCCACCGTCCGTCCCATGGTGTGGGTCGGGCTCGCGCTGCTCGTGCTGGTATGGGCGTCCACCTTCGGCCTCCAGGTCCCGTGTCATCGCAGGTTGGCATCGGGCTTCGACCCGCGGGTGCACCGCCGGCTGGTGCGCACGAACTGGATCCGGACGCTGGCGTGGACGGGCCGCGCTCCCGTCGCGGTCGCGGCCGTGATGATGGTGTGAGCTACCATCGCCGGGGATGTCCGACAGCCTCGTCGCGATCGCACGCCGCCTGACCGAGGATCTACGCGACCTCGAGATCCATGGCCCGGTCGCGCACGTGTACCGGCCGCTGGAGTACGCCGCCGCGACCCACGAGGCCTACCTGAGGCGTTTCGGGACGCCGCCCAAGGAGGTCGTGCTGGTCGGCATGAACCCGGGGCCGTGGGGGATGGCTCAGACCGGAGTCCCGTTCGGGGAGATCTCGGCCGTGCGGGAGTGGATGGGGCTCGACGGGCCGATCGGCCGTCCGCGTCACCCGCACCCGAGGAAGCCGGTGACCGGGCTCGCGTGTCCGCGATCCGAGGTGTCGGGCGCTCGGCTGTGGGGCTGGGCGCGCGACACGTTCGGGTGCCCGGAGGCGTTCTTCCGGCGCTACTTCGTCGCCAACTACTGCCCGCTGCTGTTCCTGGACGAGGGAGGGCGCAACCTGACGCCCGATCGGCTGCCCGCACAGGTCCGGACCGAGCTGGAGTCGGCGTGCGATCGGGCACTGCGGGCGACGGTGGAGACGCTCGCCCCGCGCCTGGTCGTGGGCGTCGGCGCCTGGGCGGAGACGCGGGCGCGGCACGCCCTGCGAGACCTCGACGTGCAGATCGGGCGGATCCTGCATCCGAGTCCGGCGAGTCCGGCGGCGAACCGTGGATGGGCGGATGCCGCCGCCGCCGAGCTCGCCCGCCTCGGAGCGCCGACGTCGGCGTAGCGCCGGCGTCGGCCCTGCGGTATCCTGCGGTGTGGAGCCGGCCATGCACTGGACGTACTCGTGCCCCCATTGTCGCGCCATGTTGAACCCGGATGAGACGATCGTGCTGCTCGCCGACGACGGCGAGGCGACGTTCCTGGCCGGATTCCACCCCCAGCCGGGAAACTACGAGATGTACCTCCCCAGTGGGGTGACGATCACGCAGGGGTCGCGTTGGGACTTTCGCTGCCCCGTGTGCCGCGAAAGCCTCGTGACCGACGTCTCCACCGACCTGTGCGCGCTCGACGTCCACACCGGCAGCGACGCCCACCGGGTGTTCTTCTCCCGTGTGGCCGGCGAGCGTGCCACTTTCGTGGTGTCCGCCGAAGGGATGCTCCGGGACTACGGTCTGCACACCGACCGTTACCTCGAGCACCTGGTCCACCAGAAGTACATGCGCTGACGACCGCCGTCCCAGGCTCCAACGGATCCGCGCACCGATGTCCTGCACCGCCGTTCTCGTCTCGGGAGGGGTCGATTCGTCCGTCGCCCTCATGCGCCTCGCCGCGGAACGCCGCGACGAGCTGACCGCGGTCTACCTGAAGATCTGGCTCGAGGACGACGCCGCCTTCCTCGGCGAGTGCCCGTGGGAGGAGGACCTCGCCATCGTGCGCCGCGTGTGCGACATGGCGGGAGTGCCGCTCGAGGTCGTCCCCCTGCAGCGCGAGTATCTCGAGCGCATCGTGACGCCCACGGTGGAGTCGCTGCGTCGCGGCCTCACTCCGAGCCCGGACGTGTTCTGCAACAGACACATCAAGTTCGGTGCGTTCGCCGAGCTCGCGGGCGACCGGTTCGACCGCATCGCCTCCGGCCACTACGCGCGCACCTGCCGTCGCGACGGCCATACCCGTCTGTTGCGCGGTCTCGATCCGGTCAAGGACCAGACCTACTTTCTCAGCCAGATGACCGAGGCACAGCTCGCCCGCGCGGTGTTTCCCATCGGGGGCCTGCACAAGTTCCAGGTCCGTGCGGAGGCGCGGCGGCTCGGGCTGCCGAACCGCGATCGGCCCGACAGCCAGGGACTGTGCTTCCTCGGGCGCATCCCCTACGACCGGTTCGTCCGCTTCCACCTCGGCGACCGTCCCGGCAACATCCGAGATCGCGACTCGGGACGCGTCCTCGGCACCCACCGGGGTCCGTGGTTCCACACCATCGGTCAACGGCGCGGACTCGGCCTGTCGGGAGGCCCCTGGTATGTGTGCGGCAAGGACCTCGAAACCGACACCGTGTGGGTCACCCACGGCGACCGTCTCGACGCCCACGCCCACAGCGAGGTACGGGTCGCCGAGGCGCACTGGATCGTCGATCCGCCGACGGTCGCCGAGCTCGAGGTCAGAATCCGTCACGGCCAGCAGCCGGTGCCGTGTGAGCTCGAGCTCGAGGGGTCCGGCTTCGTGGTGCGGATGCATCGCGGCGATCCCGGCGTGGCTCCGGGTCAGATCGCGGTCGTGTCGTCCGGCGACGAGGTGCTCGGGGGGGGCGTCATCAGCGACTGCGGCGCGTGAGTGGAAACCGACGCGGGCTCACGACGTACTGCAGGGTGCATCGCACCCCCCTTCGAGTCGACGGCCCCTCACGGGGCCGTCGGCGCATTCGGGGCCCGGCCGGGCCGGGCTCCCGTCACCAGTCGACACGCACTCCGAAGTAGACGAAGAGCTCGCGGCAGGCGTCGCAGCGTGCGGCGTGGGCACGCCACGTCGTCACGTAGAGGGAGTCGACGTCGCACGCGGCCAGCATCAGGGGGTTGACGTGTGGACCAGCGCCCCGCATCGTCGGCGGCCGACGGAAACGTCGCGCGAACGCGGGGTCCGCGAGCCTCGCCACCACGTCGTCGATGGAGAGACGTCCGGCGTCGTGCTGCATCCGCTCGGCTGCCACCCGATCCTCCGTCGTCAGGCGCTGTCCGACACCCCACCAATATAGGTCCGTGGCCCACGGATCGCCCGGAGCCCGGTCACACCCCGACCGGACAGGTGGGGCTGTCAGTCGTCGGACCCGACGTCCTGGAGACCGAACCGGTGGACCATCTCGTTGAGGGTCGTCGGCGACAGACCGAGCAGCTTGGCCGCCTGACGCTGAACGCCGCCGGAGCGTTCGAGGGCGCGGCGGAGCAGCCGCGCCTGGTAGTCCTGGACCGCGGTGCGGAAGTCGAGGCCCTCCAGAGGCAACTCGTCGACGGCCGGTCGCTCGTCGCTCGCACCACGGATGGCCGGGGGCAGCTCGGCGACCTGGATGGTATCTCCGCGACACAGCACGACCGCCCGCTCGACGGCGTTCTCGAGCTCCCGGACGTTGCCCGGCCAGGAGTAGTCCATGAGCGCGTCCATCGCGTCCGGCTCGAAGGTCAGGAGGTCACGGTCGTTCTCGTCGGCGTACAGGTTCAGGAAATGGCCCGCGAGCAGTGGAATGTCGTCGCGACGGTCGCGCAGGGGCGGCAGCTCGATGGTGATGACGTTGAGACGGTAGTAGAGGTCCTCGCGGAAGCTGCCGTCGTGCACCGCCTGCCACAGGTCGGCGTTGGTGGCCGCGACCAGCCGGACGTCGACCGGCCGTGCCTCGACCCCGCCGACACGCCGGATCTCTCGTTCCTGGATCACGCGCAGCAGCTTCGTCTGGGTCTCCGGCGAGATGGTGCCCACCTCATCGAGGAACAGGGTGCCCTCGTGGGCTGCCTCGAAAAGGCCCTTCCGGCTCGCGATGGCGCCGGTGAACGCTCCCTTGACGTGACCGAACAGGGTCGACTCCAGCAGCTCCGAGGGGATCGCCGACGTGTGCACGGGGACGAACGGCTTCTCGCGCCGGGGGCTGATGCTGTGGATCGCCCGGGCGACGAGCTCCTTGCCGGTTCCCGACTCGCCGGCGACCAGGATGTTCGAGCGAGCCGGAGCTGCGCGTCGGATGAGCTCGAAAACCTCCTCCATCCGCCGACTGCGGCCGACGATCTCACCCATTCCCTCGAGCCGGCTGCGCAGCTGCAGGTTCTCGACCTGCAATCGGCGGCGTTCCGCCGCGCGCCTGACGAGATGGGTGACCTCCTCGTTCTTGAACGGCTTCGGGACGTAGTGGAACGCCCCGAGACGCATCGCCTCGATTGCCGACTCGACGGACGAGTGGGCGGTGATCACCACCACCGGAAGGTGAGGATCGTGGGTCTTGATGTCGGGGAGCACCTCGAGCCCGTTGCGATCGGGCAGCATGAGGTCGAGGAGCACGACGTCGATCTCCTCCTCGCGCAGGATCCGCAGGCCCTCTTCGGCGGTCATCGCCGCGTGGTACTCGAATCCGGCACCGGACAGGAGGGTCTCGAGCACGTCCTGCAGGACGGGCTCGTCATCGATCACGAGGACGCTTCCGGCACCTTCCACAGCTGCAGCCTCACGGTCGCCCGCGTGCCCCCCTCCTCGCGATTCTCGAGTCGAACCTCCCCGCCGAGTTGCGAAATCATATCACGCGTGATGGCGAGCCCCAGGCCGGTTCCGCCCCGCTCCGTCTTGGTCGTCACGAACGGTTCGAACACCCGCGACAGGATCTCCGGCGGCACCCCGGGACCGTCGTCCTCCACCACGATGACGCCCCATCGTCCGTCCGCCGTCACCCGCACCCGCACTCCGTGATCGCTCGGCGACGCCTCGAGGGCGTTCCGGATGAGGTTGCCGACCGCCAGCTCGATCGGACCCGGGGCGGCGTGGACCGACACCGGTTCGGGAGGCAGCTCGACGCGCAGCCGCTCGATGGCGCCCACCGACCGTGCCGTGTCGCGTGCGGCACGCTCGACCACCGGTCCGAGCTCCATCATCCCCCCCGTCGACGCAGTGCTGCGCACCGCCTCACGCAGGTTCGCCACGATCCGAGCCACCCGGAAGCTCTGATCCTCCAGCTTGCGCACGAGGCGTGCTCGAGGATCGTCGTCCGGGGTCATCTCGCCGAGCATCTGCGCGAACGAGGCGATGCCGGTGAGGGGCGTGTTGATCTCGTGCGCGAGGCCCGAGGCGAGGCGGCCGAGAGAGGCGAGCCGCTCCTGGTCGCGCATCCGATCCTGCAGGTCGCGCAGCTCGGTGATGTCCTGGAGCACCACCACCCGGCCGTTGAACGATCCCGAGTCGAGCTCCAGGACCGACACCGCCATCACCACGCGTCGCTCCGGCTCGGCGCGGGTACGGCTCTCCGCGTTCTCCGCGTGCAGCGGCAGGTGGGATCGCCAGTGCTGCGGCAGGTCCACCAGCGATGCGAGATCGCGGCCCACCAACGACGTCGAGTCGGTGTGGAAGATGCCGGCCGCCTCCGAGTTGGACGACAGGATCCGCCCCGCCGCGTCACACACCAGGATCGCGGCGGCGGACGACTCGATGATTCGTTGGGTATTGGCGTGCAGGATGCGGTACTCCTCCGCCTGCCGCCTGAGATCGTCGAGGTAGCGAGCGCTCTCCAGCGCCACCGCGGCCTGGGCCGCGAAGGCCGAAACCACCTCGCGGCTCTCGGTACCGAGCGGGAAGATGCCGCGCCGCAGGCCGAGGTACAGCAGGCCGTGCGTCGTTCCGGCTCGATCGAGCGGCACGCGCTCTGCGAAGCCCGCCGCCCCGAGCGTCGCCTCGACGGGATGCGGAAACGGGGATTCGAGCACGGCCGCGGGCAGCCGCTCCGGCAGGCCGTGCTCGGGGCCGGGCACCCGCACGAAGCTGCCGTCCGCGGACCGCAGGTAGGCGGCCGCGTGCTCCACGTCGAGACCCTCGCGCAGGGTCTCGATGAGGCGCGCGAGCAACTCGCGAGGGTCGGTCGCGTCGGCCAGCTCGCGCGCGGAGTTCGTCAACAGCCACCGCGGGGTCAGTCGCCCGTGGTACAGCCATTCGTCGAGAAACCGCTGCACGCGGAGCCGCACCGGCTGCAGCAGGACCACGAGCAGGACGCCGGTCGCGAACGCGGTCAGGTTGCGCAGCGGGCCGAGACCGCGCGCATGGTTCATCAGCACGTAGTTCGTCACCGCGAAGATGAAACCTCCGGTGACCACCACCAGCGTCGCGGTGAGCAGCTCGCGCGTGATCGGTTCGAGGTCCCACAGGCGATACTCCCGAAGTGCGGCCAGGAGCGTCAGGGGCAGCGCCACCATCGACAGGACGGCCATCCACGAGAACGGGTCGAACGCGATCCCGAGGCCCCTCGGGATCGACACCAGCACGACGTACGGGACGAGCCCGACGAACAGTCCGAGCGCCGCCCACTCGATCTGGCGGCGGATGCGAGCGTTCTGCGACGCCGCCCACCAGCGTCGCGCGTGAACCGCGATACCCCCGACCAGACCGAGCGCGAACACGCCGCGCAGGGCGGACGCCGCGAGTGGCCACCACGCGTCCGCCTCGGGTCGCAGCGCGGTCGCGGCGGCCAACGCCATGACGACGCCGGTGACCGAGTCGAGCATCCGCATCGACCGGATCCGCTCGGGGAAGATCGCGAAGAAACGGATGACGAGGAACGGCAACGCCGCTCCCGCGACACGGTGGATCACCTGCAGGACGGTGCCCGACGCCGCGGTCCGGTGCGGAACCGTTCCGAGCACGACTGCCGCACACGCGAGCAGCAGGAAGGTCGCGGCCTCGCGACGCCGCGTCGTCACGACCGCGAACACGGCGCACGCCAGCCCCACCAGCCCGACCACGGAGCGCGTCAGGTAGACCGGATCGATCTCCGGCGGCGGCGGAACGTAGGTCAGCTCCCGATGCTCACCGAGCGGGTCACGGACCCGCAGACGGTGGCTGTCGCCCGCGGACAGCACGAAGATCGGGTCCTCGAGACGCGCGACCGGGGTGCCGTCCACCGAGACGATCCGGTCGTCCGGTTCGAGGAACGCCTCGGCCGCCGACGATCCCGCCGAAACCGACCCCACCACGAGCCCGTCCTGTTCCCAGGTGACGGTGAAGTCGAGCTGGTAGAACCCGCGGATCGTCCGCACGAGAGACGTCCCGGCCACCGCCAGGGTGACCGCGGCCACTACCATCAGGATCGCTCGCTTGAACGCCACGAACCGAGTATACGGAGCGACGGTCCCGACAACGACGTCGCCGCCTGGTTGCCGGGACCGCATCCGGGAGTTCAGGCCTCTCTCGAGGCCTCACGCACGATCGCCACCCCGGACGAGGTGCCGAGTCGTGCGGCGCCGGCGGCCAGCATCGCGCGGGCGTCGGCGACGGTGCGGATGCCGCCCGACGCCTTGATGCGCGCCGCCCCGCGAACGGCACCGTACAGCAGCTCGACATCGGCCACCGTCGCGCCCCCGGCCAGGAAGCCCGTCGACGTCTTCACCCAGTCGGCCCCCGCGGACACGGCACGCCGCGCCGATTCGCGCTTCTGATCGTCGTCGAGGAGACCGCACTCCAGGATCACCTTCAGCTCGCCTCCGTGGCGGTGCACGATCTCCGCCACGGCCGCGACGTCCGCCTCGACCACGTCCCACCGCCCCGCGCAGGCCGCACCGATCGACTGCACCATGTCGACCTCGCGGGCACCACCGACCATCGCGCGGCGTGCCTCCTCGACCTTGACCGCGGTCTCGTTCGCACCCAGCGGGAAGCCGCACACGGTGGCCACCCGGACCGACGATCCCGTGACCGCCCGTGCGGCGGTCGCGACCCACACCGGGTTGACGCATACCGCGGCGAAGCCCCACTCGACGGCCTCGACGCACACCCTCTGGATGTCGTTCGGGCCCGCCTCGGGCCGCAGCAGGGTGTGGTCGATCGTGGCGGCGAGATCTGTGGCGACGGACACGGTGCCTCCAAGCTCTCGGATCGTCGGCCGGACCGGTCAGGTGACGTTGGGGGCCGCCGGGTCGGGTGCCTCGAGGACATCGAGGGGTCGATCCGACTCGATCGAGCCGTCGAGCAGCATCTGTCGGACAGCCAGCGCAACCTGCGCGCGACTGGCGGCCAGGCGGTCGGCGAGCTGTCCCCAGCCGCACGGTTCGGCCGACAGCTCCTCCCAGATGCGCGCCGCCAGCTCCGGGTCGCCCTCGCCACGCCACTGCAGCTGGCGGCTGACGACGCGCAGCAGCGCGTCCCCTGGCATCACGCCACGGAACCTCGCGAACTCGTCCTCGAGCCGCATCGACTCCAGCAGCAACGGCCGCAGCTCGAGCTCCTCAGCCCCGTCGCCCCCGGGGCCGGCGGTGGAGAACGAGAAGCTGCCGCGATCCGGCTGCGAGATCAGGATCTCGTAGAACGCCTCCCGGCCCCGCAGCGATCCGCAGCGCACCGTGGCGACCTTCCGGTCGTGCACGTGGATGGTGCCGAAGGTACTGCCCTTTTCATCCCGCACCGTCACGAGACCGCCGGCGCCGGAATCGGCCACCGTCTGCAGGATCGTCGCGAGGTTGAAGTGGTCGAGGCGTCCGCCGAGCTTCGCACCGCGCCGCGCGCCGAGATTTTCGAAGCTCCCCTCGAGGCGCCTCGCCAGGTTCTGCAGGAACACCATGGACAGCTCGCGGGAGTTGTACAGACGTCGCAGAATCGCGGTCCGCGGCCACTGCAGAGTCGAGCCGCCCTCCGGAAAGCGCGCCAACGACGTGAACACCGTCCCCGTGATGATCTTGCTCTCGCCGAGCACAGCTCCCGGGCCGAGGTAGGCGACCGGCTCGGGCTCGCCATCCTCGGTCTCGGCCCGGCAGATCTCGACCAGGCCCTCGAGGACCAGCACGAGCGACCCGGGAGGCTGCCGTGGCGTGAACAGCACGTCACCCTCACCGTGAACAAACACGCGCCCCATGTCCGCGAGAGCCACCCGCTCGTCGTGTGGCATCGCCTGGAAGAACGGGCTGTCGGCTATCGCGCGGACGACGTCATCCGACCGCATGGGCCGAGATTATCCCATCACCTCCGGCGGCGGGCAACGTCGCTGCGGCGACAGCTGCCGATGCGGCGCAGGCGTCGACACGCCGACCATGGCATGCGAGACACCGTAGAATGGCCGCATGGCGCCGTCGCTCGACGATCTGCCGCCGGACACCTTCCAACGGGTGCTGGAGGACGACCTCCAGAACCCCGTGTACCTCACCCCCGAGGAGGTCGCCGGCGGCTGGCGGTCGCTGTTCCCCGAGCTCGCGAGCTGCCTGCCGTACCCGTACCCGATCTTCGGACGCGACGAGGAACGGATCGTCACGTTCGGGTTTCCGGTCCTGGTGTCGCCCGGCATCGAGCGGCTGCGGAAGGAGCTCGAGCGCGTCGTCCAGCTCGAGTGCGCGTACCGGCTGACGCGTGGCGATGACAAGTCCAAGGTGATCGCCCAGCGGTCGCGGTACCTGCAGTCGCTGTCGACGATCCTCGAGAACACCTTCGTGAACGCGTACGGACGCGGCCTCACCGAAGTGTTCCTCCTGTTCCACTCCGGAGACGTGATCCGCGCTCTCGGGCAGGTCCCCAAGATCGCCCGCATGCGCGTCCCGTCCGCGTCCCGCAGCGCGGTGGAAACCACCCGTCAGTCGATCGCCAGCATCTGTGCGGACCTCATCCAGCGCGCCTCGGTGCAGGCCGTGGACGCGCTCAAGCGCCTCGCGGACCTCCCGATCACGCCCCGGACCTCGCCGCTGTTGAGCGTGATGTGCTCGGACCAGCTACTGCTGTCCGAGTCGCGCCCGCCCGCCGACCTGACACAGCTCGCCGGCTATCTGCGCGCCCGGTTTCGCCAGGATGCGGGATCTGTCGCCGCCGCGTGCAACCACGTGCTCCGGCGGCTGCGCGAGCTCGTGCAGCGGCAGCCCGAGCTCGAGGAGCTGCTCGGGGCCGCGTCGGGCATCCGCCTCGATCTCGACCGCCCACAGACGCTGCTCGAACCGAAGCTGCTCGACGCTCTCGAGCGGGCCGGACTGACCGAGTTCCTCGACCTGTCCCGCGTCCACCGCGAGCTCCTGCGGGAGCTCGGCCGCCGGCTCAAGACGTTCGAGCTGCTCGCGACCCTGCGTCGACGCATCCTGCCGATGGAGGTCCGGGGCGGCGACCTGGTGCTGTGCGGCCCGTCGTCAGCGACGCCCATCGCACCGTCGTCGCGGCCGTTCGACTTCGGCACGCCCGGCGTGGTCGAGTCGGCCGTACGTCGATTCGGACTCGTCTACGACCTGACGAACTTCACCGCCCTGTACGAGAGCGTGCGCAAGGCCGGACACCGCGCCGAGGAGACCGCCCTGCGGCTGATGTACGTGTTCCAGGGGCAGCTCGAGACCATTCGGACCCGCCGGCGACTCAACTTCGAGAAGTTCCTCGGTGACGGCGCCTTCTACTCGTCGCGGCGCGCGTTGCGGGTGATCGCGGCAGCGTGCGAGATCCAGTGTCTGTACGACCGGCTGCGCGACAGCGGCTTCCCGTTCGACCAGGGCATCCGGATCGCCATGAACTACTCGACCTATCACCTGCTGCCGTTGCTCGGAGGCGGGAGCGACGGGCACCGGTTCGAGTTCTTCGGGCACGGCGTGGTCGAGCTCGCACGGTTGACCACCGGCAAGAGCTCACGCGAGATCGACGACATCGCGGAGTTCCTGGTCCACTCCGGTTACAACTCGGCCGAGGTCGACGCGTTCCTCGGCCCGCTGCTGGTCGCCCGCAGCGGCCAGCAGGCTCCCTCGGGGCGTCGCTACGCGGCGGCGATCGACGCCCGGGGCGAGCTTGTCAACGAGGGCATGGTGCTGACCCTCCCGTTCCTCGAGCAGCTCGAACGCGAGCTCGAGCTCACGACCCTGAGCCTGCTCGACGCGCAGGATGCGCGATGGGTGTTGTTCCCCGTCGATCCCGGAGACCCCAACACGCTGCACGTCGGCCTGCGCGCCCTCGGAACCGCCCGTCTCAAGGGTCTCGCGCCGATGGAGCTCGTGGAGGCCACGGTGTGGACCGAGGTTCCGGCCGAGGCACGGGCGGTCACCCTCCAGGGACCGCTCATCGCCCTGCTGCGACGGCTGGCCCAACAGGCCGAGGCCTCCGCGGCGGAGGCCGCGGCGGCGAACATCCCGGAGAACCTCGCCGCGCTGACGTACCTCGAGGCCGACGGTCGCAGGCGGTGGATCTTCGGCCAGTACCGCGACGCGGACGACGTCCTCCTGCACGCGATCCAGATGCCGCTCCAGACCGACGACCTCTCCGACGGGGAACCGATCGAGATGTGGCTGTTCCGA
>Ga0316576_10001829_pt1 | contig 11805 bp, 5 predicted proteins | sample S0NA_FD_203075 | JGI IMG/M metagenome (GOLD analysis project Ga0316576, IMG submission 203075) | Rhizosphere microbial communities from salt marsh grasses in Alabama, United States - S0-2_050615r3r5 | ecosystem: Host-associated > Plants > Roots > Rhizosphere | place: USA: Alabama | collected... | reverse complement strand
GGCGTGGTCACGAGCATGCTCGGCGCCGGGGCCGTGACCAGGCCGAAGATCGCGACCTCCAACAGCCCGGCCGCGGGTGATGCCCTGACCTGGAGCGGCTCGGGCCTCGAGTGGGCCGCGGGCGGCGGCTCCGGCGACATCACCGCCGTCCAGGCCGGCGCGGGCCTCACCGGCGGCGGCACCTCCGGCGACGTCACCCTTTCAATCCCCAACGACGGGGTGACGGAGGGGATGATCTCGACCCCGCTGGCCCTAACCGCTAATACTTCCAACCCTTTTAGTGTGTTGGTGCTCCGCAACTTCGGGTCCGGCAAGGCGCTGTGGGCAGAATCGGCCTTCGGCTCGGCGATCCAGGGTGATGGTGTGAACGGATCCGGCGTCATCGGAACCAGTACGGAAGCTCACGGGGTTTATGGTACTTCGATCAGCGGCTACGGTGTCGCGGGTTTCAGCGACTTCATCGGTGTGTACGGCGAGAGCAACAACCACATCGCAGTCTTCGGCAACAGCGATTCATGGATAGGTGTCATCGGGAACTCAATCTCTGGCACCGGCGTCATCGGTGGATCGCAATCCGGAATCGGTGTGAACGGGAACAGTCATGGGGCAGACAGCGTGGTCGGCGAGAACTACAGCAGCAACGCCGCCCATCGCGCGGTCGCCGGCTACAGCAACAACTTCCCGACCATCGGTTACCTCGGAAGCGGACGAGCCGGCGCCTGCGGCTACAGCGAGAGCGCCTCGATCCCCGGCGTCAAGGGTGAGAACACAGCCGGCGGTCTGGCCGGTGTCTTCTACGGCAACGTCAGTGTCCAAGGCACCCTGAGCAAGTCTGGCGGCTCCTTCCGCATCGACCATCCCCTGGAGCCGACGACCAAGTACCTGCAGCACTCCTTCGTCGAGTCCCCCGACATGATGAACGTCTACAACGGCAACGTGACGCTCGATGCAAACGGCCAGGCCTGGGTCGAGCTGCCGGACTGGTTCGAGGCTCTCAACCGCGACTTCCGCTACCAGCTCACGCCGATCGGCGCCCCGGCCCCCAACCTTTACGTCGCGGCGGAGGTCGAGGACAACCGCTTTCGCATCGCTGGCGGCGCTCCCGGAATGACCGTCTCCTGGCAGGTCACCGGCATCCGGAATGACGCATGGGCCCGGACGAACAGAATCCAGGTCGAGGTCGACAAGCCCGCCGACGAGCAGGGTCTCTACCTCCACCCGGAGGCATGGAACCAGCCGGTCGAGCTCGGCATCGAGTGGCACCGAAACGAGGTCGACCGCCAGGCCCTCGAGGAGCATCGCCGGCCGCAGCAGAAAGCTCGAGAGTAGTCCGGGCAAAACCGCATCATCCGTGTCAGGTCCACGGCTCCGTGTTCTTGCGAGCACGGCTGCGAAGCTGCGATCGAGGCACGCAAGGAGGGCTTTCGGCAGGTGACCGGAATCACGGCTCGGCATCGCGCTTCGCACCAAAGTGGTCCCGACGTGCATTCTCCGGGGTAACTCCCCCGGCCGTGTCGGCGGCCTGAAACGAAGGCGGTGGTCCATGACGACTCGAGCTCGTGTTGCGGTGGTCGGCTTCCTCGTGCTGGTGGCCACGGCCGGCTGGGCCGACCCGCCCCCGTCGATCCTCGTCAACGGAGATTTCGAGGAGTTCTCGGGGCCCGAGCCCATCGGCTGGGATGGGTTGACGAGCGGAGACCTCACAACGGCGGTGACGCAGCACGGCCAGTGGGCGGCCTTCATCGATCACACCGGCAGCACCTCCTCCGGCCCATGGTGGTCCCAGGGTTGGATCCCGGTCACCGCCGGCGCCGCCTATGTCCTGACGGGTTGGTTGCGCTGCGATCAGTTCTCCGGCGACGGCTGGGGTCAGATCCGGATCGGGATCGTCCAGTCCGACTGGAGCGAGGTTGCTGCGAGCCCGAGCGAGCTGCTCTCATACTGCGGCGACGGCGTGTTTCACAAGGTGGCCGTCTCCTTCTCGCCCACCGGCACCCAGGTTCTCGCCCGCTTCGGCATCTTCGGGCCGAAGGAGAACGCGACCCTGTTCTTCGACGATCTGCGTCTGTTCGCCAAGACCTCCAACTCCCCACCCTACGCCAGCCCGACCGGATCTCCCCTTTCGGGCGAGGTTCCCCTGACGGTCCAATTCGCCGCCAATGCCGACGACGACGATGGAGCGGTCCGGCACTTCGTGTGGGACTTCGGCGACGGCGGCGCTGCGCGGAGCTCGACGCCGAGCTATGTGTATCGTTCCGGGGGCGACTTCGCCGTGTCGTTGACAGTCGTCGACAACGACGGCGCGAGCTCGACCTACGCCCTCGCGGTGGCATCGAGCGATCCGTCATCGCCGCAGGTGAGCATCGATGCTCCGACCTCCGACCCGCAGTGGACGACGACGTCGCCGACCGTCGTGTTGTCGGGAAGCGCACAACCGGCAGCCGGAACCGGAAGCTCACTTCAGACGCTGACGTGGGACAACCTCGATGCCGTCGCGACCGAAACCGTGTCCCCCTCATCGTCCTGGACGACGGGCGAGATCGACCTCGAGCCCGGGAGAAACCGCCTTCTGGTGACCGTCATCGACGGCGAGGGACGGGTCGGGACCGATCTTCTGGAGGTATTTCGCAGCCTCACAGCACCGGCGCTCGGGAACATCCAGACCACGACCGGACCGGTGCCGCGCAACGGCCGCTGGCAGGCCACCTTCGAGCTGGACACGGTGGCGACTCATCCCCTGTGCACCTACGACCCGGCGCCGCCGCCGGGCGTTCCGGCCGACTCGGGCGTGACCGTCGACGCCACCATCACGACGCCCTCATCGTTGGTCGTCACCCAGCCGGCCTACTTCACGACGCGGGTCGAGACCTCCGGATCGCATCTCGTGGAGACCATGGACCGGCAATGGGCGGTTCAGTTCACACCTCGAGAGATCGGCTGGTACGACGTGACGCTCGAGGCCACCGACGCGTCCGGGACTTCCACCTTGGCGATCGGCGGCTTCGAGACGGTTCCGTCGACGCTGCCCGGCTTCGTCCAGGTCAGCGACACCGACTCCCGGTACTTCGAGCGAGACGATGGGTCGCTCTTCTTCCCCATCGGCCCAGCCCTCGACGACGCCTCACCGGTCAACGATGGTGTGCTCACGATCCGCCGGCCGTGGATGGGCGGCTACGGCGCCTACAGCACCAACTGGTCGCGATGGATCTCGTCGGCCGAGCAACACGGCAACGAAGGCTTCATGGCTCCCCTGAGCTTCAATGATCGCGCCCCGGGCAGCGAGCTGTCCTTCAGGCTCTTCTGCGAGAGCACCTGCGGCGCAGACGACTCCGATCTCGACGGCTGGCGGTTGTGGCAGGGATGGATGATTCAGGATACCGCCCCGTTGCTCCTGGCGGGCCACCGGTATCGCGTCGTTCTGCGACTCAAGACCGCGGGTCTGCAGCCGGCCACGGCCGGAAACCCCTTCGGCGTGACGATGAAGATCCACGGCTGGCGCGGGTCGAGTCAGACCTGGAAGGAGTACCTCGACGGTCTCCCGGCGTCCTACACGATGGTCGAGCCGATCGGCCAGGATCGCCCATGGCATACGGTCGTCTCCACCTTCATCTCGCCGGTCCAGGCGACCTATGTCAGCGTCTACCTGCACAACGTCGCCGCAGGCGTCGCATTCGTCGATACGATTTCCGTTTGCGAGGTGGACGGCGGAGGCTCGGTCGTCGGCGGTGAGCTCATCCGCGACCATCAGGCGGACCTCCATCTCGCAGTCGATCCTCGCGGCGCCGCGCTCCTCGACGAGCAGCTGCGCCGGGCCGAAGCCGACGGCGTCACCTTGAAGCTCGTCGTCCAGGACAAGAACGACTGGGTTCCCAACCACCTCACATCCAGCGGCTTTTTCAGCACCGTCGGGGACGGCTACTACCAGCCGAACGGCACGCGGACCCGCTGGCTGCAGAATCAGTGGTGGCGATACATCGCGGCGCGGTGGGGCGCATCCACTGCGATCCACTCCCTCGAGCTGCTCAACGAAGGCTCACCGGACTCGCAGTCGCACTACCAGGCGGCACAGGACTTTGCGGCCTTCGTCACAACGACCGGCGCCCATCCCCATCTGGCGACCACCTCGTTCTGGTGCTGCTGGCGTCCGGAGCTCTGGGGGGATGAGCTCAACTACCCGGACGTCGGCTATGCCGATCTCCATGAGTACACGGACAACTCGGGGCTCGGAGGCCTTCAGGACGAGCTCGAGCAGGATCTCGCGGGTCTCCACCTCTATCTGGTGGACAAGGTCAAGGCCGAACCGGTCGACAAGCCGGTCGTTCGCGCAGAGTCCGGGATCGCCAGCGCCAGCACCAACTTCGAGGTTCTGGGCACCACGCCGAACCCCGGCTGGTGGTATCACAATCTACTGTGGGCACAGCTCGACAGCTCCGCCGTCACCGACGTCAACTACTGGTGGTCACAGCATTTCCGTCAGGTCGACCAGTGGACCTTCGGCGGGGACATGAACGGGCTCTGTCGTGTCGAGCTCGCGCGCGGCTTTGCCAGCTTCGTCGCCGGTCTCGACCTCAATCTGGGCGGGTACGAGGATCTGGATGCCTCGGTGAGCAACCCCGAGCTCCGCGTCGTCGGGCAGAAAAACCAGAGCGCCGGCAGGGCACATCTGTGGGTGCAGAACCGCCAGCACACCTGGAAGACCATCATGGACGCTCCCGGGTCGATCGTGCCTCAGTTCGGGACCATCGGCCTCGACATGGGAACACCCGAGTCGCCCTACGTCGTCGCCTGGTGGTCGACGACGGCGGGTGTCGTGGCCTCGTCGCAGACTCTGACGGCCGACGGAGGCGGAGTCGTGACGTTGACGGTGCCGTCCCTCAGCGGCGACACGGCGGCGCAGATCGAGCCCGGCGACGGTTCGGGTCTGATCTTCGCTCACGGCTTCGAGGACGGTGACACCCGCCTGTGGTCCCAGACCGAGCCTTGACGCGTCTTCGAAGCAGGTTCGGTTCCGTGGTACCGAGACTTCAGGATTCGTTCGACGCCATTCGGTCGAGCAAGGCGACGAGCTTCTGGATGTAGAGCAGATCTCCTTTCCGATCCGGAGCGTCAAGCATGCGGATCAGCTCGTCGGCGGGTGTATTCAGGACGTAGGCGTGGAGCATGAAGGCGGTCCACGAGATCTCCGGGGTGGTGTAGGCGTTCTCGCCGTGGCTCATGGCGGCGCCGGTCAGCCACCACAACGGGATCATGGCGGCGATCTCCGCGACGTAGTCCGTCACGGCGGTGACGGCGTGCTCGTGAAGGTGCTGACCGATCTCGGCGTCGAAGTGGACGGCAACGGGGGCGCGGTGGAACATGAAGACCGGCGTGGTGGAGTTGTGACTCCCGTTCGGAAACTCGGATCGAGCGGTGATGAGGAACTGGTCGAAGTCCTCGCCGGCGACGAGCCCCACCTGAGCGAAGGCGGATGCGTCCTGGAAGTCGGCCGTCTGGGCGAGGTGCTCGGCAATGTGCGCGAAGCCGAGGACGCCGGACAGGTCGGGGTAGCTCTCGATCGAGCCCGAGCTCCGGAAGTCGAAGTAGAGCGTCCGCAGTGCGGCGTAATTGGCGGTCGCGTAGGTCCAATCGCCGGTCGAGCTCGAGTACCGCCAGACGGCGGCCAGAACCGGCATCGAGACCGGCACCCCGGGCCAGATGTTGAAAGGCTCGTCGAGCTTTGGCGCGAAGAGCTCCCTCCTGGCCCCGACCAAATCGGCCATCGTCCCCGAGTAGGGCGGGTAGTAGCCCTGAGAGTGCGGCGGGTACGCGAGGATCTCGGCGTCGAGGAAAGCCTTGACCTCCGCTTGGAGATCGGCCGGGAGGTGAGGGTAGGCCAGGCTCAGCGTCGTGATCGTCTCGCAGGGCGTCGCGTAGAAGACCTCCGGGTGCGCGCCCAGACCCTTGTAGTAGAAGGCCGGCGCCATGTGCCCGGCGTCGACGATCTCGGCCACGACGCGCTCGAGCTCGGCCGCCACGTCCAACGACCGGGGACCACCAGCCTGCGACGGCCGCCGTGGCGCCGTCGATGATATCGCGCGGCCGTCAGCGGGCGCGCCTTCGAGCGCCCGCGCCTGCTTCCGAGAGCCGGCGATGGTGCCCTGAACGGCAACCAACGTGTTGTAGTGCAACACATACAGCACATCTCCCACGATCGGGGTGGGCCGTTTCAGGTCATTGCCGTCGCTCGCGATCTCGGCCAGGAGGTTGTCGTAGTGGACTCTCCATCCGGTTGGCGGCGGTTGGTAGTCGGGATAGGTCACCAGGCAGTCCGGGAGGTAGTACGGGAACCCCATCCCGTCGCTGTAGCAGGCCACCGTTGGGAGCATGAGCTCGTTGACCGTGTCCAGACCGTAGGTGCCGCGAGCGACGTCCAGGTAGATGACGTCGCCGGATCGGATCAGTGCCGCGGACTCGTCCGAGGTGAACGCGCTGGTGAAAAAGCCACAGTCGGCCCATCCTCCGGATCCGGGCTGACAACGGTCGACCGGGATGATGTCGCCGGTGGTCAGGTCGAGCTCACCGGTGAACAGCGCGTCGGAGGTCGTCGCACCCCATTGCGCCGCCTCGCCGAAGCTGCGTCGGTAGATGACGTTGGCGTTGCCGTTGGGAAGCAGCACCACCTGGGAGTGCGGCGACTGGCTCCCCCCCGAGGCGTACAGGACGGGCGGAACGAAGGCCTCCGCCCCGGTCGTCTGCTCGAGCACGACCAAGGGCTGAAAGAACGGCGCGGCTACCAGATGGTCGAGGATCGCCTGGCGTTGAACGGCCCAGGGCTGGTCATAGATGGTCGGGACTGCATCCACATGGAACAGTGAGGTCCCGGCGTTCAACGGGCCGTGGTGCGATCCCCAGATCATCGGGGTGAAGAAGACGTGCCCGTTGCCCGCCACCGTCCAGCGATCGCGAAAGCCCTGACCGGGGATGGGAACGCTCCAATTGATGCTGCCGGTACCGGCATCGAGGGCGTAGCCGACCGAGTCCATGCCTCCGAAGAACACGCGGCCGTTGTCGTAGGCCGCGGTGTCGACGATCGGTGCACCGATGCACGTCGTCCAGACGGGGTCTCCCGTTGTCTGATCCAGGGCGTACATGCAGCCGTCGCTGGCACCGATGAACACCAGGCCCTCGGCAACCACCGGAGCGGCCTTCACCGAGCCGCCGGTCTCATATGCCCAGTCGAGACTGCCGCTGCCGATATTGACGGAGAAGACCGAGTGATCGGTCGACCCGACGAACACGCGACCGTTGGCATAGGCCGCCGAGTTGACCAACGGACCGCCGGTCTCGAACGACCACGCCAGATCCCCGTCGTCGCATCGCAACGCGTCCAGCGATCCGTCGTTCGAGGGGAGGATGACCAGCCCGAGCGCAACGATTGGTTGGACCCGGCTCGAGACTGGCGCTGTGTCCCGGGACCACAGGACGGTGTAGGGCGCCGTGACGGTCTGCGAGACATAGCCGGAGTGACCGGCATCCCGCTGGACCTGGTGCCATCCGATATCGAGATAGCCGACCCAGCTTGACCACCGGCTCAGGTCGCCGGTCTCGAAGTCGTCGGCGAAGATCTCACTCTGGGCCATTCCGACCGACGAGCCGAGCAGACTGGCCAGGAAGATGCTCGAAACCAACGCGTTGAGCCTCACGATTCGCCCTCCTCACACCGCGCTCGTTCTCGGCACACATCGCGACAGCGACCCGAGGCAGCGGGAGCCCGTCGCCCGGTCGAACTCCTGGCGTACGAGACCGCTCCGCCGGCAATTCAACGAATCGAGAGCCTCGCTGGACGCCCTCGACTCGACACCGCAACGTGGCACACCGACTCGATCGTCCGGTGTGTCTCAGGTCACCGCAGCGCGCGGCCCGCGCGACACGACCGGACTCGCGGTTTCGCGGGGATGGGAGCCGGACGCAGCACGATCCGACGGGATGGTTGTGGGGCGGGCGTCCCGGCCGCCTGGTGGGCCGTGACAGCTCTGGTGGCTGGATCGGCCATCAATGCGGGTCTGAGACAACCACGCACTCCCGTGCTGGACAGCTCCCTGGGCACCCTTCGTTCCGGGGCACCTTTCACTCTTCACTGACGTACGACGACGGGACGGTGGTTCTTCGGGCGGGAAACCTCCCAGGCAGAGGTGCTTCCGTTTTCGAATCCATCTTCGAAGAGGATCTGATCGACGAGAATCGCGGCCGATTCCTGGCAGGGATGGCCCCATCCATTGAGTGTTGGTGCGTCAGCCGGGCCCGTTCGTGGCATTGAACAACATCATCAACGTCTGACGCTCGATCTGCGGAATCTGGGCGAAGGTCATGCTCACTGAGAGCGTGAGCACGCAGCACACGGGAACCACGATCCCTGTTCTCCCCGCCATGCGGGCCTCCAGGTCGTCACTCGCTCGGCGCAATCTTCATGCTTCATGCCGGTCTACGGAAACCCCGAGCTTGGCGTTCGCCCGGACTGCTCATGAAGTTCCGTCGCGAGGGCGACGAGGCGCCGATGCTGGCAGCGCATGATCATGCGTGTCTTCAGCACAGCCCTGCGGGATCTGTAGTGCTCGACGGGGAGGTGAAGGAGGCCCGCGTGTGTTGGAGCTCGGGTCAATCCCAGCGGTTGGCGCTGCCGATCTCGAAATCATCGGCAAAGAGGTTGCCCCACTCGTGGGCGCCCACATCGACCGTGCCGTCGTGTACGCGTTCCATGTGGTTGTAGTCGAGCGCGCTCAGACCACCCGGCGGAGAGTTGTTGCCGGCGTTGATCGCGAGCGAACCGGTGCGGATCTGGTAGTTGCGATCCGCAGGGGCCGTGAAGAGGGGATCGGTTGCGACGAGGTTCCCGCCGGTCGCAACGTCGCCATCATTGACGAGTGTGTCGCTGCCGTTGCCGTAGATGATGGAGTTGTAGATGCTCTGGTACGGACCGGCGGCGACACCGCGATAGGCATATCCGGGACAGCCGGTGATCGTGAGGTTGCTCGAGTTGACGGTGGCCAGTGCCTCCGAAACCACCTGCAGGGCCTTGTAGGTGCAGGTGGACGGTCCGATGACCGAGTCTGTCAGCGTCACCACTGCGCTGTCATAGGCGTTGATTCGGAGATGATCAGGCATCGATGACGTGGTGTTGTCGGTATCGAGCAACGCCACCCTGTGGACGTCCACCTGGGAGAGGACCCTGGCGATGATCCTGACGCCGGCAACATCCGAGACGCCGGTGCCGTTGATCGAGTTGTTCGCGATCATCGAGTCCTCGAGGGTCACGGTCGCTGCATCATCGGCCCAGATGAACATCCCGCCACTGCTCACGGCGGTGGAGTAGCTCCACCCCTCGTTGTACTCCACGGTCAACCATGACATCTCGACCGACGCCTGACTGAAAGCGGCAAGATAGATGCCGGCACCGCCGGCCGCGTTTGCCGACCCGCTGGACGTGACCGAGTTCCCCGAGACCGTGCAGTCGGTGATCTCGGCGTGACTCGTGCCGGATGCATGCAGATAGAGCCCGCCTCCGTATGGGAGAAGGCTGTTGACCTCATTGTTGACGATCCGGCAGTGGCGCATCACGAAGGAGGCGTCATAGTAGGGCAACGCGTATACGCCGCCTCCCTCTTCCGATCCCACCACGGCCCCGCCTGTGAAGGTGATGCCGTCGAAAACGATCTCGCCTCCGGTCAGCTCGAACGCGGCGGCACGCTCTTGGGTGGGCGCGATAATCGACGTCGCGCCCGGACTCAGGTTGCGGCCGTTGAAGAAGACCTTCCACCCTCCGGAGATGGTGATGCGGTCGGCCACCATGGCGGTTTGCCGATCGATGGACTCGACGAAGGTGCCCTCCCGCACCTTGATCATGTGATCGCCTGCGGTGTTGGCGGCGTCGGTGAGAGCCGCCTGCAGGGTGCTGTAGGTCCCACCGATACCAACGGTAAAGACCGCCGCCGAGGCAACGCTCGGAATCGAAAACGCAGTGGCGATCGCCAGACAGATGATGGTGCGACACATGAGGGCTCCTTTTCACACGAGCTTCATTTCTGATGACGCCGTTGCGGCTGCGGTCGCGACATGGGGGGATTCCGAGCCTCCGCCCGGGCAGACGAGATCGCTCACCGCCCGCCACGACCCGACACCTCACAGATGGGGGCACTGCACAACATTGGACAGGAAGGTAGCGCCGAGTCGCGGTCTCCGGCAAAGCATGATGATGCGTCAGTTCCGAGGTCCGCAGCCGGCGTGGTATGGATGGCAAGTCCGGGACCGGTACGAAATGAGACGCCAATCTCAATCGTTGCTTCTGGCGTGAATCACGAGGTATTGGCGCCAGGTCCTCGACTCTGTGGTTGGACCCTCGTCACGGCGGATCTGCGTGCGTGGAACCGATCGCACCGATTCCTGTGATCGCCGGCCTCCTGGCGCTGGTGAGACCGCCGGCGAGCAGCATTGCGGAGGCTCCCGCTCCCACTTCGGAAGCGAGGCAGGAATGACAGCATGCTGAGCAACATCATCGTGGGCGTGATCGCGATCGCCGCGGTCGCCGTCGTGCTCTCGAAACGGCTCGAGTCCTCGACCGGCTGGCGAGCGACGGTGACGCCGCTCGCCTCGATCATCGGCAGCGGCTTTCTGGTGTCGGTCCCGCTGCTCGCCGCCGAGGTCGGCAGCTGGGCGATCGCGGGCATGACTGTGCTGGTCATCGCCGCGTACCTCGTCGGCGCCGCCATTCGCTTCAACATCCGCTACGCCGAACCGCTCGTCGCCCGACCGGCGACCGGCGTCGAGGTGCGCGTCACCGACTCGCTCGAGCACCTCTCTCACTTCGTGCTGGCCTTCGCCTACTTCATCTCAGTCGCCTACTACCTCGTCCTGCTCGGCAACTTCCTCCTCAACGGCGTCGGAATCGCCAGCTCGGCCCTCGCCAACGCCATTGCGACGGCAATCCTGGCCACGCTCGGCGGCCTCGGGTTCGTCAAAGGGCTCGGGATGGTGGAGCGGGTCGAGAAGTACACGGTCGGCATCAACCTGGCGGTGATCGCGGCGCTGCTCGGCGGGCTCGTCTGGTTCAACATCGACGCGCTGATGACCGGGAGCTGGCGCCTCGACCCGTCCGGCTCGAGCGTCGATCTGCACTCGATCCGGGTGCTGCTCGGTCTGCTCATCGTGGTCCAGGGCTTCGAGACCTCACGCTTCATGGGCGACGAGTTCGACGCCGAGACCCGGATCCGGACCATGCGCTGGGCCCAGTGGATCTCGGCCCTCGTCTACATCGTGTTCTTCGGGCTGATGACGGTCCTGTTCCAGCACCTCGACAGGAGCACCGGCATCACCGGGATCATCGAGCTCGTCGGGCAGGTTGCTCTGATCCTGCCGCTGATGCTCACCATCGGCGCGGTGGCCAGCCAGTTCAGCGCATCGGTGGCGGACAGTGTCGGCTGCGCCGGCCTCCTGGAGGACATCTCCGGGCAACGCCTCAACCTCAAGCACGCCTATCCGCTGATCGCGCTGGTCTCGATCGCGATCATCTGGAGCACCGACGTCTTCCGGATCATCACGCTGGCATCGCAGGCCTTCGCCCTGTTCTACCTGGTGCAGGCCTGCGTCGCCCTGTCGATCGCCATCGAGATGCGCGACCTGAGGAACCGCACGGGGCACATCGTGCTGTTTGCCGCGGTCGCGGTGTTCTGCTTCTGCGTCGTCATGTTTGGGATTCCATCCGGCGGGTGATGCCGTCGTCCGCGAATTACGGAGGAAGTCGTGTCGGGTAGACCCGGGCGGTTACCCGCCCGG
>Ga0316576_10001827_pt1 | contig 11812 bp, 9 predicted proteins | sample S0NA_FD_203075 | JGI IMG/M metagenome (GOLD analysis project Ga0316576, IMG submission 203075) | Rhizosphere microbial communities from salt marsh grasses in Alabama, United States - S0-2_050615r3r5 | ecosystem: Host-associated > Plants > Roots > Rhizosphere | place: USA: Alabama | collected... | reverse complement strand
AGACCTACGTCGGCGTCCCCGCGAACGGTTCCGGCCGCCTGACCTCGCCGCAGCGCCGCGACGACCAGAGCAAAATTTTCCGCGAGAAGACCGGATGAGAGCCGTTGTGTGGAGCTCGACGTCGAATCGAGCAACTCACGGATGATCAGACGTATCGTGCCGGGATGCTTTTCAAGGCGCCGGTAATGACCGGCAGCGAACGATTCGAGCCTTTCGTCGAGAGCGGACTCACTGTCGAGCAGTGGTATGACCTGGTCACGGAAACCGGCGATGGCTTCGTGGATAAGCGACTCGTACAGGTGCCGCTTGGACCGAAAGTGGTGAAATACGTTTGCCTTGCTGACGCGAGCCGCGACGGCAATATCGGCCATCGAGGTACCTGCGTAGCCTTGCCGTGCGAAAAGGCGGCGTGCCGCATTTTCGATTCGCCGTGCACCGGGCGCGTTTGGCGCCGCCGGTTTCTGTTTGTCGATCATGGCCGGGAACTCTAGCACTGACCGATCGGACGGTCAGTGACGGCAGCAATCCTTTTGCCGCCAAATGGCCAATCACTGTGTTCAAGGATTCAAAATTGTGCGTTCGGGCCGTCGCCGGATACAGGCCGAATCGCCCGCCTCCGATCACCCAGGGGGCCGCCTCGCCGTCAGGCCGCCGTTGCGTCCGCAGAGGCAAAGCTGGAACTGATTAGCCTACGGGGTCGAAAATGTGAACTGATCCCCTGCCTGAGGACGGTAAATTGGAGGCACGGCAATCTCGGCGCATACTTGGCCGCGAACCGGTCCGACAAGATACAAGACCATGAAAATCATGAGAACTCTGATGGTTCGTGACTGCACACCCAGCCCGACTGCGGCGGGCGAGGTGCGCCAATGAGAACGATCCTGCTGGCCTACGAGCGAGAACAGGACCTTTCCCGGGTCGAGACCTTGCTGCAGACGAGGGGCCATCGTGTTCTGAGAGCCCGAACCGGTATCGAGGCGATCGAGATCGCAAGAAGCGAGTCGCCACATATCGTCTTGAGCGACGTCATGCTGCCTCGCCTCGACGGGTTCGCGCTCTGCCGCCGACTCAAGGAAGACCCGGTCCTTCAGCACCTGCCCGTATTGCTCCACTCCTTCCGTGTCGAAGGCACCAAGTACGAGGCCTTTGCGTCAGAGGTCGGCGCCGAACGCTTTCTTCCGCGTGGGTCAACCCTCGAAGAGGTCGCTACGGCTGTCGAGGCATTTGAGCCGGGATCCGGGACGACGCGCATGCCCGCGATCATGCCGGAGCTTCTCCAGCAACGCGAAGAGGCTCTTCAACGACTGGCTGACCTCGAAAAGCGTTTGCGGGTCGCTGAGGCGGCGAACCAACAACTGGCAGCGGATGAGCGAGACGCGCGCGAGCGGCTGGAGCGCGAAGCTCGTCAGCGTGCTGAGGCGGCCGAGGCCGATGCAGAGAATCTGCGCCAGTTGCAGGCTCGGATCGATGAACTTGAAGAAGTGCAACGGCAATTGTCGACAGCCGAGAAGCAGGCTCGCGGCGTCGTGGCGGAGTCCCAGGCGGGCCTGGCCAGAGTCGCGCTCCTTGAGAAGCGTCTTACCGAGCTGCAGACAGGCAGGGCAAAGGCGTATGCGGATGCCGAGGACGCCCTCCGGGTTTTCGCCGCGCAGCCGCTGCCAACTTGGCTTTGCGAAATGGATTCCGGCAAGTTGCGGGCGGTAAGTGATTCAGCTGCCGCTTTTGTTGGCTCTGAGCCCTCCGACCTTATCAAGCGCCGAATTTTCGACTTCCTGCCCGGGCTGGATTTCAAGGTCGACCCGTCGCAACCGGCATCTCTCAGGCTCGCAGGTGAGGCGGGCCAGGTTGTCGATCTGGAAGTGTGGCGACAGTCCGTGTCCTTTAGCGGCCGAGCCTGCTGGCTGGTTACCACGCGAGACGTCTCAGCTCAGCGGGCTGCAGAGGTGGACCGCGCCCAGCTAGAAATAAAGGCCAAGGCTATCGAGCTACTGCCGCTGGCGAGTTCGGTCGTCGACGGAAACGGGAATTTCGTTTATGGGAATGCGGCTTTCTCACGACTCATCGGCGTCGACGCCGATGCCCTGAAAGAGCGAACATTGGCAGAACTCGAGGTCGAAAGCAGTGGTGAGTCGACGATTCGCGCGGCGCTGGCCGGCGAAAGTGGACTCACGGTCCACGAGGCCCGGTGGCACAGACCGGACGGTACTGTATTCGATGCGGAAGTCAGCACGACTTTTCTGAACGATACGCCGGGCTGGCGACTCCTATCTGTCCGGGACATCTCCACACGGACCGACCAAAACGCCCGGGCCGAACGCGAGCAACGGTGCCTGATCGAATTGATCGATCTGGCCCAGCAGGTAACCGGATACACCGACCTCGAAATTTCCGGCCGGGCGGTCGATCTCGCGGCGCGCAGCACGTCCAGCAAGAGCGGCGCATTTTTCCAGGTGAACGCCGACGGATCGGAACTCGAACTCCACGCGCGAACCGGTACCGAGTCCGAGACCGGCTATGTCGAAACAGCAGACCGGCGTTGGCGTGGTGTGCCGCCTTCCGGTTCTGCCCTGAAGGAATGCCTGGCATCCGGGCATCCTGTCGTACGGGATACCGAGGAAGGTACCGGAGCACTCAAACAGGCGGGCCTGCCCGAATTGCTCACCCGGCAGGTCGTTACGCCCGTGCTCGATGGCTCGCGCGTGGTCGGCATTTTGTTGCTGGCCGACAAGGCGGGCGCCTACGACGAAGCTGATCGGCGCCTCGCTGCTCTGGTCGCGGATTGTGCATGGAAGGCTTTGCGCCGTCGGCGTTCAAACGCCGAAGTACTCAGCGCCATGGATCACATGGAACGTGTAATGTTGGGCAGCGTCGAGACGCTTGCGAATCTTGCCGATGTGCAGGATGCCGGCAAGCGCGGCCGCGCCCGCCGGGTGTCAGACCTTGCTGCAAGCCTTGGCGCCAGCCTCGGGCTGCCCGGCCACGCGGTGCGTGGCCTGCGGGTAATCGGCCAGTTGCTCGACATCGGAATGTTGCAGATTCCGAAAGAAATTCTCTGGCGACCCGGCCAGCTCACGGCGGCTGAATTCGAGCTGGTCAAGACGCATGTCGCGCATGGATACGAGAGCCTCCGCCGCATCGAATTTCCGTGGCCGGTCGCAGACGCTGTGTTGCAGCATCACGAATGCGTGGACGGGACCGGCTACCCGCAGGGACTCTCCGGCGACGAGATCCTGCTCGAGGCGCGTATCGCCGCCGTCGCGGATGCCGTCGATGCCATGCTTTCGCCGCGGCCGCAACGCGATGCACTTTCTCTGCGGGCCTGCCTCGAAGAGCTTCAAACGCAGGCTGGGCGCCGCTACGATGCACGAGTCGTCAAGGCCTGCGTCAAGCTGTTGCAAGAACGCGAAGCGAAAGCGGAAGGTGAGGCGGCTGAAAGCCAAATTGCCTGAGGTCCGCAAATGCATCTCGAGTTCTTCGGTGCGGCCGGTGAGGTCACCGGCTCGTGCCATATTCTGAGCGTCGGCAATCGAACCCTGCTGCTCGACTGCGGGATGATTCAGGGCGGAAAATCCCCTGACAAGCGCAATCGACAGGACTTCCCGTTCGACGCTGAACGAATCGACGCCGTTGTTCTCAGTCACGCCCACATCGATCATTGCGGACGTCTGCCGTTACTGTGCAAGCGCGGATTTCGCGGCCCCATCTATGCGACCGCCGCCAGCCGAGACCTGGTTCGCATACTGCTGGCAGACAGTGCCTCGCTTGCGAAGCGCGATGCCGAGCGCATTAACCGGAAACGTGGCAGGTCCGGCGACGAGCGCAGGGTTGAGCCTCTGTTCACCGAGGCGGACGCGGAGTTGACTCTCAAGCAGATGCGCCCGGTAGCGCTAGGGGAACCCATCGAGGTGCTTCCGGGTGTGCAACTGCGCTATCGGGACGCGGGCCATATCCTCGGTTCGGCAAGCGTCTGGCTCACTCTGAGCGAAGGCGGGATTCACCGACGGCTGGTGTTCAGCGGTGACCTTGGCCAATACGACTCACCGATTCTGCGCGATCCGGAACCCGGAGAGTTGCGGGCGGATTTCGTCGTGATGGAAAGTACCTACGGCGCACGGCTTCATCGCGACCGGGACGATACCTTGCGTGAATTCGGCGAAATACTTCGACACGCGAAAACGGACGGCGGCAACGTACTGATTCCAGCATTTGCTGTTGGACGCACCCAGGACGTGCTTTATGAACTCGGTACGCACTTCGATGCGTGGAACCTGGCGGAGTGGCGGATATATCTTGACAGCCCGATGGCGATCGCTGCGTCGGAGGTCTACTGGCGGCACTCCGAGTTGCACGACGAAGAGGCCCGCGAATTCGAATCCCGCACTGGCAAAATGCCGGCGCTGCCCAATCTCCGGCTGTGTCGTTCGGTAGAGGAATCAATCGAAGTGAACCGTATACGTCACGGTGCAATCATTATCGCCGGCAGTGGCATGTGCACCGGCGGTCGCATCGTGCATCATCTCAAGCGCAATCTTTCGAGACCCGAGTGCGACGTCATCTTCACCGGATTCCAGGCTCAGGGAACGCTCGGGCGGGCCATCGTCGATGGTCGCGAAGAGGTACGGATTCACGGTTCCCCTGTGAAGGTCGCTGGCGGCATTCATACGCTGGGTGGATTCTCGGCCCACGGTGATCAGCGCGACTTGTTGAGGTGGTATGCCGGGGTTCCCGGTAAGCCACCAGTCTGGCTGGTGCACGGTGAGGCGGCGGCGGCTGAAGGCTTTCGGGATGCACTTGAAGCGCAGGGCACTGACGTGACCGTCCCCCAGCCAGGCGACCGGTTGGATCTCAGAGGCACGCAGTGAGTCTGTCGCCGACGCCGGACGACACTCCGAACGAGACCGGTGCCGATCAACCCGCGTGGCTTCGGGCGATCGCCAGAGCAATCAGCGCTCGTCCCGATGAAATCACCGGAGTACTGGCGGCATTCCTTTGCGTGTTCTGCATGTTCTCCGGCTACGCGATCCTGCGGCCGATTCGCGAGACGATGGGCCTTACCTCGGGTGTGCGGACACTGCCCGCCCTGTTCTGGGGTACATTCATTGTGATGCTGGCCGTGCAGCCAGTCTACGGTTGGCTGACATCAAGGTTTCGGCGCTCGACGTTTCTACCCTGGGTTTACCTTTTCTTTATCGCGAACATTATCGGCTTCTTTGTCTGGTTCAATATTCAGGAAGACCACACCTGGATCGCCCGCGCGTATTTCGTTTGGGTCAGTGTATTCAATCTGTTCGTAGTGACAGTCTTCTGGAGCCTGATGGCTGATGTGTTCAGCCGGGAACAGGCCGGCCGGCTGTTTGGATTCATTGCCGCGGGGCTGAGTTTCGGCGGCCTGTTCGGACCGTTTCTCGGCCAACACCTCGCGCAGCCGATTGGCACCATCAACCTGCTACTGGTATCTGCCGCCCTGCTCGGCATCGCGCTGCTATTCATGATGTCCGTACTGCGCTGGCATCGACTCCACGGCGAGAACGTCAGTGCGGGCGCAGACAGTGATGCCCGTCTCGGCGGAACGTCACTGGCGGCGTTCAAACAGGTCATCCTTTCGCCTTACCTGGCCCTGATAGCATTGTTTGTACTGCTGCTGACCTGGGTCTCGACATTTTTGTATCTTGAGCAGCAGGAGATGGTTGCGAATCTGTTCCTGGGCAGGGACGACCGTACCGAGTTTTTCAATACGATTGATTTCTGGGTGCAGGCCGGTGCGCTGACCATTCAGGTGTTCCTGTTCGGCAGGCTATTCCGCTGGTTTGGGTTTCGTGCGCTGATCGTTTCTATCCCGCTGTTGATGACGGTGGGCTTCGCGGTACTTGCACTGTCCCCGACCTTCGCCGTACTGGTTGGCGTGATGATGATTCGACGGATCGGCGAGTACTCGATCACTCGCCCTTCACGTGACACGCTGTACACGGTCGTTACGCGCGAGGAGAAATACAAAGCGAAGAGCCTGATCGACACCTTCATCTATCGCGGTGGCGATGCAACATCCGCCTCGTTGCACGCCCTGCTGAAATCGACGTTCGGCCTGGGCGTCGTGGGCATCGCGTGGTGTGGAGCGGCGATCGCCGCGCTGTGGGCGTTCGTGGCCCTGGCCCTTGGCAGGCGTCACGTATCGATCAGGAATGAAATCAGCCGTCCACGTTGAATCGAAAGACGAGCACCGTTCGCTGCGGCACCGGCCGGCCGTCAACGAGGTGAGGCCGGAATTCCCATTTCGCCAGCGCATTCTTCGCTGACTCGTCAAATACGCCGCGCGGTTCCGCGCCGGCAACCACCATGTCCCGGACATGGCCGGTATCGTCAACCGTGAATTCTATTTCCACCCATCCCTGGATACCGCGCCGGAGAGCTTTCTGGGGGTAAACGGGCTCCGGCGAAACGATTTTTACCAGTTCCGATGCGGCGACCAGGCGCGGACCGCTGCTGACGGCGTTCAACGGTGTCAGCGCGACTCTTGCGTCGCCGGTGGGCAGGGGTTCCTGTTCCGGCTCGGCGTATCCGGCGATAGGATGTCCGAGGCTGATGGGTGCCCCGTAGGAGCGGGGTCCGCTGCGCACGAGCCCGCTGACCGGGCGCTCCTGCGCCGACGCCCGGTTCGTTCTGCGTGGAGTCAGCGGGTCGGGCATTACGGTGGGCGGGGTTTCTGATTTGGTCGAGACTGCGGCCGATGCGCTTCGCGGCCCTCCTGCAGCCGTCCCGTCGGTGTCCTCGACCCGCACGTTCGGCTCGCTTTCCGGGTCGGCAGGCTCGTTTTCCGTCGTCGCTACGGTCGTCGCACCCGCCGGTCCAATACCGGCACGTCGAAGCGCCGCCGCCTGTTCTTCCGTTGCGTTGTCAGTAGCCTGATTGCGTTGCTCAGCCTCGTCATTTGCAATGACGGAGGGGCCTTCACGTGCGACTGGCACAGATGACTCCGATGGCTTGCCGGCCGCTTTGCGTCGTTCCGTTGCGAGCGCCTCCCGCTGCTCCGCTTCGAGCCGGGCTGACAATTCCATAACCGACTCATTTTCCGGTGCAGCCTGAATCGCACGGCTCAGCAGGCGCCACGCCTCGACGCGATTTCCCTGCTCCGCCTGTTCCGTGGCCGTCTGGACGATCAATTCAACCGTGCGCTCCAGTCCCGCAGCGGCCTCCTGGTGACCCGGTCTTGCCAGAAGAACGGCGCTGAACAGGTCGAGTGAATTGCGCCCGGGGGGCGACTCCAGGCGCCCGGCATCCAATGCGGCACGCGCACGGGAAAGCGTGACGTCTGCCGTGCTCGCCGCCATCGAAGGCGTCGGCGCGTCCTGGCTCTGGGTTACCCCGGGTGCCGGGTTGGATACTCGATGACCGGATCCCTTTTTGAGAATGATGGTCGCCGTGGCCAGCACGAGGGCGACTGCGGTGGCAATGAGCAGCCACTTCAGAGGACCCGCCGGACTCGGAAAAGCCGGCCCCAGCGAAGCAAGCGGCTGGGCTGCTCGATGGGTCCTGCGCTCCGCATGTCGTTCCATAGCCGCCCGCAGGAACAGACCTGCCCGCTTTTGCGAAACTGGCTTGTGCATGAAGCGGTAGGCCAGCCCGCTGCTGATCAGCGTCGATAACGCGGTTTCGTCATCCTGAATGCCTGCGACGACGGTGACGACGTCCGGAAACTGCTTCGCTATCCGTGAAATGAGGATGGCCGGTTCGACGGTCACTGCCGCAGTATCCAGCAGAAGGACGCCGCATCGGCCGGTAAGCAGCAGGTCAGATGCTTCCTCAGCCGTGCGGGCTCGCCAGACCGGGTTGCGCTCGCCAACGGCGGCCCGAACCGAGTGGAAGAGCAGGAGGTCGCCGGATAGCACGACGATGTCGACCAGGAGAGGTCCGGGTGAACGGGCCGAGACCTCCGCAGCTTGCTTTAATGACGACTGGCTTAACACGGGTCCTGGTCGGTCCTTGCGTTTTCAGGTGAATCCGTCACCGTCGTGCCGGATCCGCACGACGGCCGCGCGGAGCCCTCTCCGACGCACTTCCGGATTGCGCACCAAGGCATCACGCAGGTCCACAATCACGTGTCAAAACCCCGATGCAATTCAAAGTTCCGCCTTCCGCGGCGGTTGCTGCGCCCCAGGTTCCGCAGCAACGAATGCACCGCCACCGCGTGGCGTCGACTCGACATAATGTCGAACCTGCCGCATGATCCGCCGGTGTCCAGGACGGAAATCGACAAACCGTTTCAGAGCGTAGCTTGTGTCGGATGCCATCCGATTCACGTCTCGTATTGAGCTGAAGCACCGGCCGGCGCTTGAGCGGCTGTTGTTCTTCAATGCCTGTCAAAGCCGGTTCGCCAGTGCAATTGTCGATACCATCGATAAGTACGGGCTGCCGGAGATACTCACTGAAGGCGACTGCCTGCGTGTCACCCTGCCCGGCTTACCCGAGGTGCAGTCACTTTTCGCGCTAGACTGCGATACCGGGCAGGTGATCGGTGTGGCGATCTACGTGCGAGCCGATCTGACGCACATCACCATATTGCATATTGGTTTGAGCGAAGAATGCTGTGCCGGTGGTGATCGTGAGGGTCTGAATCTTCTGTTGCGACTGATTAAGGAGATTCGCCGTTCGTCGCGTCGCGTCAAAGGCATCAGCGGTCTGCGTGTCCTGTACCGGGCGCAGCGCCTGCAGATCTAATGTCGCGGCCGCCCGCTCGCAGTAGCGGAGCCGGCCAGTGTGCCGATTCCGTCTTCCATTCGGGATATGCGGGTACGTGAGCAAAAGAGTCATTCGAAACTTTGCTGATCGCTTGCTGTACGCGTCGCTGATCGGGCTCACGCTGGTAACAGGATTGGCGCTGATAGCTCGGGCTGGCTGGCCTTTCGAGCTGTTTACGCATTTCCGGGTTCAGTACGCCTTTGTGGCGTTGCTGCTTCTGTTGGGATTCCTGCTGCGCCGGCAGAGATCGGCCGCGGCCATCGCAGCTGTTTTGCTCGTGCTGCAGGTCGGTCCGGCAGCCGGAAGGATATTCGAAGCCGATGCATCGACAGCTTGCTCCGGTCCGCCGTTGACCATCGCCACGGTAAATTTATTCTTCCGCAACGAAGATCATCGCGCCTTGCTCGAATGGTTGGACACGGCTTCGCCTGACATCGTCGTCGTGCAGGAAGTGACGCCGCAATGGGCAGCAGTGCTTTCCGGACTCGAGTCCTATCCTTTCCGGGTCCTGGTCGCCAGGAGCGATCCGTTCGGAATTGGGGTCATCAGTCGGTCGCCCTTGACCCAGATGCAAGAGGCCGACCTCGCCGGCGATGGTCTGCCGTCGCTCGCCGGTACAGTGCAGATGAGTGGGCGGTCGCTGAGTCTGCTGGCGATGCACACGCACACCCCCCTGACTTCGAAATCAGCGGTGGCCAGGGATACCGCCCTTGCCAACGGCGCGGACCTGCTGCGGTCGATGCCGCGGCCGGCGATTGCGTTGGGGGATCTCAATGCGACGCCGTCATCGCCCGCGTTTGAGCGTTTCCTGAACGCCGCCGGTGTTCGCGACGCATTGGGCGGCACCGGCTGGCATCCAACTTGGCTGGCGGCTATCTGGCCGCTGGCTCTGCGCATAGACCACGTGCTGGTATCGCCCGACCTTTGCGTGCTGCGCGCCGAGGTTGGCCCGGCCATCGGTTCGGATCACCGCCCGGTCCTCGCGCAACTTCGATTCGCCGGAAACTAGCTCGCCTGTTCCGCCTCGAGCGTCTCGCCGGCGGGTGCTTCGAATTCCCCGCAGCAATCACGCAGCCATGACCGGAGACGGACTACCTTCGGCAATGAGAACTGCTCGGGCGGAGCAACCAGGTACCAGGCATTAGCCTGTTGCACGCTGGGCAGCATGGGACGAATCAGTCTGCCAGCCGCAAGGTCGGCGGCAACCAGCGACCAGCGCGCCAGCGCGACGCCCTGGCCCTGCTCGACGGCGGCCAGGCCTGCCGCGGAGTCTTCGAGTACCGGCGAGGAATCGGCTCGCGTCGTATCCCCGCCAACCCGACGAAACCAATCCGTCCAGGGTTCAGCGCGGCTGTGAATCAATGGATAGCGCGAAAAGTCGCTCAGCGTGCTGATCGGGCCGAGCCGCTCATACAATGCGGGGCTGCATACCGGAAGCAGCCACTCGTTAAGTAGCCGTTCCGACCGGATGCCGGGCCAGTCACCCAGTCCATAACGGATTGCAGCATGAAAATCCTCCCTGTCGAAATCGAGCTCATCGCGAGCGGGGCCGAACCGCAGCTCGATCTCCGGCCGAAGCCGGGTGAATTCTCCTAACCGGGGCAGCAACCATCGTTGCAGAAATTCGGAGGGGATGCTCAGACTGAGCATGCCACCGACTCGCTCACGCCGGGTTCGATCGACGGCACGTCGCAGTTCGTCCAGGCCGCGCCGAACCCCGGGCAGGAGTTCCGCGCCATCCTGGGTAAGAGCGACTGCTCGTGTGTGACGTCGAAACAATGGCACACCGATGTCCGTCTCGAGTACCTTGACCTGGGCGCTCACTGCAGCGGTCGTGACACCGAGTTCCCTCGCGGCAGCGGTGAAGCTCAAATGGGCGGCGACGGCCTCGAAGACCCGTAACGCATTCAGCGGCAGTCGTTCGTTTTCGTCAGGCATACGGGACGGCCTCAAGTAAACAATTCGTTAACAGTATGATTGTAAAATCATGGTATCAATGCATATTCTGCCTCATTGTGTAAAGAATATGAGAAAAGGAACGGACTCATGAGCGCCTCGCAGGGGTTCCGGATCGACCCGGCACGACCCGAGGATGTATCGGACATCGTGGACCTGATCCGGCAACTGGCCGAGTACGAGCGACTCGCTCACCAGGTGCGCATCGATCCTGCGGACCTCCGGGAGCACCTGTTCGGTCGCCGTCGTTTTGCCGAGGCGGCCCTGGCGAAGGTGGGGGAGGAAACGGTGGGATTCGCACTTTTCTTCCACAACTATTCAACCTTCGCCGGTAAACCAGGCTTATACCTGGAGGACCTGTTCGTGCGCCCGGGTCATCGCGGGAAGGGATATGGCGCCGCTCTGCTCAGGCACCTCGCAGGAATCGCCTTGGATCGCGACTGTGCCCGGTTCGAGTGGTCGGTACTTGACTGGAATCAGGATGCGATCGACTTCTACAGCAGGCTGGGTGCCGTGCCGATGAATGAGTGGACTGTATTTCGCCTCGACGGCGGATCGCTGCGCGAACTGGCTGGCGGTTCGCCGGCGAAGTGATGTTCCGGGAGGGGCAGCGATGACGAAACGCCGGCGAATTTCCTCGGGCGCGCCGTGGGAGGACTTGGTCGGTTATTCGCGCCTCGTTCGCATTGGACCCCATGTGTGGGTAGCCGGGACGACTGCACTGGGGGCGGATGGCAGTCTTGTGGGCAACGAGGATGCCTACGCCCAGACGCGCCAGGTGCTGGCGAACCTGGAACGGGCCCTGCAGGCGGCCGGGTCGAGCCTCGACGATGTCGTGCGGACGCGAATCTTCGTGCGCGATATCAGTGACTGGGAAGCGATCGGCCGGGCACACGGTGAAGTGTTCGGCGAGATCAGGCCGGCCACCACACTGGTCGAAGTGAGCCGATTGATCGAATCACAAATGCTGGTAGAGATCGAAGCGGATGCCTACGTGATTGACTGAGGACATTTCGTGGTTGCATTCGATCGGGCGGAACGGTGGCGTCGGTTCGTCTGCGCTAAACTGCAACCACGCCGTGCCTCTTGCGCGCCGGGTACGGGTACCGGGAAGTTCGCGCCA
>Ga0316576_10001826_pt1 | contig 11816 bp, 11 predicted proteins | sample S0NA_FD_203075 | JGI IMG/M metagenome (GOLD analysis project Ga0316576, IMG submission 203075) | Rhizosphere microbial communities from salt marsh grasses in Alabama, United States - S0-2_050615r3r5 | ecosystem: Host-associated > Plants > Roots > Rhizosphere | place: USA: Alabama | collected... | reverse complement strand
GCGGGCATTCGGTCTCGGCGTCGTCCTCGCCACGCAGAACCCGGTCGACCTGGACTACAAGGGTCTCGGGAACGCGGGGACGTGGTTTCTCGGCCGGCTCCAGACGGAGCGGGACAAGGATCGGGTGCTGGACGGGATCGAGGGCATCGCGGCCGGGCCCGGTCTCTCGCGCGGGGAGCTCGATCGGACCCTGTCCGGACTCGAGACCCGGACCTTCCTCGTCCACAACGTCCACGAGGAGCGCCCGATCCGGATCCGGACCCGGTGGGCGATGTCCTACCTCCGCGGCCCGCTCTCCCGGGACGAGACCCGACGCCTGATGGACGGGAGACGGGAGTCGGTGGACGCGCGGAACGACACGAGCGCGGGGACGTCCTCCGGCGGCGCGCCGACGCGACCGGCACCGGGGACGGCGGCGGGCCCTCGCCCCGTCCTGCCCCCGGACGTCCCGGACGGGTTCCTCGCGCCGGAGCCGGACGTCCGGGTTCCGGCCACCTGGGAGCCATGGCTGCTCGGGCGGGCGGAGCTGCACTACGTCCGTGCCTCGCTCGGCATCGACCTCTGGGAAGACGCGGCGTGGCTCGCACCCCTCGACGCCGACTCGGCCCGGAGCCCGTGGCACGACGGCCGCGAGCTCCCCCTGCCGCTCGCGGACCTCGCCGACGAGCCGCCGGTTGACGGCGACTTCGTCGCCGCGCCGCCGTCGGCCCTCGCGGCGGGCGCCCGGCGCCGGTGGGAGTCCGGCCTGAAGACCGCGCTGTACCGGGAACGGCCCCTGAGACTCTGGCGCTGCACGGAGCTCGACCTCGTCTCGGAGCCGGGCGAGAGCGAGAGCGACTTCCGGGCCCGCGCCGGGGCCCGGGCCCGCGAGGCGCGCGACGCGGCCGTGGCGGAGTTGCGGGAGAAGTGGGGACGCAAGCTGGAGGCGCTGGAAGCCCGGATCGGGCGCGCGGAGGACCGCGTCGACCGGGAGCGCTCGCAGTACGAGCGAAGCCGTCTGGACGGAGCCGTCTCGGTCGGATCGACGCTGCTCGGGGCGCTGCTCGGCCGCAGGACGGGCACCCGGGCATCCACCGCGGCCCGTCGCGTGGGACGCGCCGCCGAACAGCGGGACGACGTGGTCCGCGCCGAGCGGTCGCTCGAGGAGCTCCGGGCGGAGCGGACGGAGCTGGAAGCCGGATTCGCGGCCGCGATCGAGGACGCGCGCGCCGCGGGAGGTCCGGCCCGGGAGATCGAGGAGGTGAGGCTCCCGCCCCGAAAGTCGGAGATCGCGGTGCGGGGGGTGTGGCTCGCCTGGCGGGCCCGGGCCGGATGAGCGACGGCGCCCGGGGCTCCAGCTCCGGGCGCCGCGCGGACCGAGGTCGGTCGGCGCCGTCAGTCCTTGAGGACGAACGTCACCTTCATGTTGACCCGGTACTCGACGACGTCTTCGCCGTCGCAGACGACCGTCATCTCGTTGATCCACGCGCCCTGGATTCCGTCCAGGGTCTTCGAGGCGCGCTTGATCCCCTGCTTCACGGCGTCGTCGAAGCTCGTCTTGGAGCTGGCGGTGATCTCGGTGACCTTGGCGACGGACATGGGATCCTCCTTGCTGGTTCGTCAGTTCCTTGCGGACGAACCGCAATCTAGCCCTTCGCGAGCTCCCGCGGGGTCGGACCTCAGGCCAATGCCGCCCGCAGCGCGCCGACGGCCCGCTCGATCCCGTCGTCGTCCACATCGAGGTGGGTGACGGCCCGGAGTCGGGCCGGACCGGCCGCGAGGACGCGCACGCCACGCTCGTCCAACCGGCGGGCCACGACCTCGGCCGCGGTCCCTTCGAGGTCCGCCATCACGATGTTCGTGTCGGGCGAGACGACCTCCACGCCGGGGACCTCCGCCCATCCCGCGGCGAGCCTACGGGCCCGTTCGTGGTCCCGGTCGATCCGCGCGAGGTTGTGGTCCAGCGCCCACAGGCCCGCCGCCGCGAGGATCCCGACCTGCCGCATGCCGCCGCCGAGTCGCTTGCGAAAACCCCACGCGCGCTCGACGAGATCGAGCGGACCCGCCAGCACGGAGCCGATCGGGCAGCCGAGACCCTTCGAGAGAGAGACCATGACCGTGTCCGCGCAGGCGGCGAGGTCGCCGAGCGATGCGCCGGTGGCCACGGCGGCGTTCCAGAGGCGGGCGCCGTCGAGGTGCACCGGGAGTCCCCTGTCGCGGGCGAGGGCCGCCACCTCGCGCATCGCGGCGAGAGGCACCGCGACGCCCCCGTGCATGTTGTGGGTGTTCTCCATCCAGACGAGGGCCGTATCCGCGTGGTGCCTGTCTCCGGGGCGGATCGCGCGGGCCACATCGGATGCCGCCAGCCGGCCGCTCTCCGAGGCGACCGGGTAGAGCTGGACGCCCGCCAGCCAGGCCGCGTCGGCGACCTCGTAGTGGAAGACGTGAGACTCCGCCTCGCACACGAGCTCGCTCCCGGGCCGCGTGTGGAGGAGGACCGCGGTCTGGTTGGCCTGGGTGCCGGACGGGAAGAAGAGCGCGGCGTCCTTGCCGAGCAGCTCCGCGATGCGCCGTTCGAGCCGGTCCGCCGTGGGGTCCTTCCCCAGCACCTCGTCGTCGACCTCGGCCTCGGCCATCGCCCGCCGCATCCCCGGCGACGGGCGCGTGACCGTGTCGCTGCGAAGATCGACCGCCGGGAGATCAGGCACCCGTCACCGCCGTCGCCCGCCCGCAGCGGGAGCAGAATTTCGCTCCGGGCTTGAGCGGAGCGTCGCAGACCGCGCAGCGTCCCTCGGCGGCCGCCGGGCCCGCGTCGCCGAGGGCGTCGCGGGCGGAGACCGCCTCCTGCGCGAGCTTCGCCCGCAGCGAGAGATAGTCGGACTCGGGGATCTTCCCGGTCTCGTGCTCGAACTCGAGCTCCCGCAGCGCCTCGAGCGCCCGCGTCACGCGGCGCTGCGCCGTCCGCGGTGCCTCGAGCTCATCCGCCGCCTTCCGCTCGACCAGCGGCGCGACGACCACCGCCACGAGGAGGATCGCCAGTATGCCGCCGAACACGTATACCGCCGTCACGATGCGTACCGCCTGTTCACTGAGGTGAAAGCGCCGCGCCGCCGTCGCGGCGGCGCGCCGATGCCAGCTCGAGAGCGCGCGCCACCGCGGCGGCGGGGTCCTCGAACCGCTCGATCGGGAACGACTCCCCGAGCCGGTCCCGCACGCCCACGAGCGGCCGGCCGATCTTCATGCACAGCGCCGCCTCGTTCAGCGTGCCCCACTCCCCCTCCACGGCGATCAGCGCCTCGGAGGCCTTGACCACCAGCGCGTTCCGCGACTCCCCGAGACCCGTCGCGACCGGCAGGTTGACGCCGGGAGCCGCCTCCGCGGGATCGTCTCCCGGGAGGATTCCGAGCACCGTCCCCCCGGCCGCGGCGGCGCCCTCGGCGACCGCCTCCATCACGCCGGTCCCGCCGCCGCACACGACCACCGCCTCCGCGAGGGCGAGCGAGCGCCCGATCGCGCGGGCGAGAGCCGCGCCTTCCTCGCTCGCGCCGGCCGAGCCGATCACGCCGATCCGGATCGGGCGGCGCACGCGCGTCCCGGCCACGGGCCCCGGGTACATCAGACCGCCCACCGGCTCCATCCGATCAGCGCCTCGACCGCGCGTCTCCACTCCACACGCCCCTCCGCGCGGGCGGACGCGCTCTCCGGATCCGGCCGGAACACCCGGTCCCGGCCGAGCGCCGGGAGGAACTCCTCCGGCCGGTCCCAGAACCCGCATCCGACCCCGGCCAGCCCCGCGGCCCCGAGAGCCGTGAGCTCGGAGGCCGCCGGGCGATGGACTTCGCGTCCGAGCAGGTCGGCCTGGAACTGCATGAGCCAGTCGTTCCGGGCCGCGCCTCCGTCCGCGCGGAAGGCGGCGAGCCGGACGCCCTCCGGCGCGGTCATCGCGTCCAGCACGTCCATCGTCGCGTAGGCCATGGCCTCGAGCGCCGCCCGGACGAGATGGCCTCGCGTCGTCCCGCGCGTGAGCCCGAACACGGCCCCCCGGGCCTCCGGGATCCAGTACGGGGTCCCCAGCCCCGCGAACGCGGGCACGAACACGACGCCGTCCGTGGAGTCCACGCTCGCCGCGATCGCCTCGCTCTCCCCGGAGGAGGCGAGGATTTCGAGCCCGTCCCGCAGCCACTGGACCGCCGCGCCCGCGACGAGGATCGAGCCCTCGTACGCGTAGTGGGGCTCCCCCCGGGGACCGCAGGCGATGGTCGAGAGGACGCCGGGAACATCCGGTCCCCTCTCGTTCCCCGTGTGGAGGAGCAGGAAGGCCCCCGTTCCGTAGGTGTTCTTCGCGTCGCCCTTCTGCCAGCCGCCGTGGCCGTACAGAGCCGCCTGCTGGTCGCCGGCGACACCGGCCACCGGGATCTCCGCCCCGAACAGGTCTCCCCGGGTGCGCCCGATCTCGCCGGCGGAGGGCCGGATCTCGGGCAGCATCGCCTCCGGCACGCCGAACATCGCGCACAGATCCGGGTCCCAGCCGCGCGCGTCGAGCGAGTAGAGCAGCGTGCGGGAGGCGTTCGTGTGGTCGGTGACGTGGACGCCGCCGCCCGTGAGCCGGTGCACGAGCCAGGCGTCCACGGTTCCGAACCGGAGCTCGCCGGCCTCGGCGCGATCCCGCCACCCGGCGTGGTGGGCCAGCATCCACTCCAGTTTCGTAGCCGAGAAGTAGGGATCGGCCACGAGACCGGTCCGGTCGCGGATCCGGTCGGCCTCGCCGCTGCGACGGAGCGCGAGGCACCGATCGGCCGTGCGGCGGTCCTGCCAGACGATGGCCGGCCCCGCGGCGCGGCCGCTCTCACGGTCCCAGACGACGGCCGTCTCCCGCTGGTTCGTGATCCCGATCGCCGCGATCTCCGCAGGCCCGAGACCGGCCTCCTCGATCGCCTCGCCCACGACGGCCACCACCGAGTCCCAGATCTCCTCCGGATCGTGCTCGACACGCCCCGGGGACGGAAAATGCTGCGGGAACTCTCGGTAGGCGGACCCGAGGGTCCGGCCGTCCCGGTCGAGAAGCAGCGCCCGGGAGCCGGTCGTGCCCTGGTCGATCGCGAGCACGGCGCGGGGCGCGCGGGTCAAGGTCTCCTCCTCACCGGCCCTCTCCGGGCGGGCGGCTCGCGAGGCCGGCGAAGTCGTAGCGCAGGCCCTGCCGGTCGAAGAGGGAGAGAAGCAGACGCACGGGAAGGCCCACCACGTTGAAGTAGTCGCCCTCGATCCGCTCCACGAGGGCGGCGCCGCGACCCTGGATGCCGTAAGCGCCCGCCTTGTCGAGCGCTTCGCCGGTCGCAACGTATTCCGCGGGTTCGCGGGGAGCAAGCGAACGGAAGCGCACGCGCGTGCGCTCCACGCCCGAGACCACGCGGCCGTCGCGCCGCAGCGCCAGGCCGGTGAACACCTGGTGCTCGCGACCCGCGAGCCGGGCGATCATCGTCTCCGCCTCCGCGACGTCCGCGGGCTTCCCCAGGACCTCGTCCCCGAGCGCGACGACCGTGTCCGCCGCGAGCACCGTCTCGCCGGGTGCGGCCGCCACGGCGGACGCCTTTTCCACGGCCAGACGGCGGGCGGCCACCGCGGGCAACTCGCCCGGGGGCACGCACTCGTCGAGACGCGGCGCCCGGATGACATGGGGGATCCCGAGCTGGTCGAGGATCGCCGCCCGGCGAGGAGAGCCCGACGCCAGGACGAGGCGGACGCTCACCTCTCGATCACCAGCGTCACCGGCCCGTCGTTCACGAGCTCGACCTCCATCATCGCCCCGAACTCGCCTCCGGCCACCGGCACCGAGCCGCGCCGACACGCGTCGAGAAATCGGTCGTAGAGCCACGCGGCCCGCTCGGGCTCCGCCGCTCCGACGAAGCTCGGTCTTCGTCCTTTCGCCACGTCTCCGTACAGCGTGAACTGGGACACGACGAGCAACCCGCCCCCGACCTCGGACACGTCCCGGTTCATCCGCCCCTCGTCGTCGGCGAAGACCCGGAGCCCGAGAAGCTTCCCCGCCATCCACGCGAGCGTCTCCTCGTCGTCCCCGGGCGCGAAGCCCGCGAGCACGAGCAGGCCCGCGTCGATCTCGCCGACCGGCCGGTCGTCGACGCGGACCGACGCCCGGCTCACTCTCTGCGCCACCACCCGCATGGTCCCTCCTCCGATGCCCGCCGCGGTTCCCGTCGGCCTGCGTCTCCGCCCGCCACCTTCCCCCTCCCCGCAATCCACATCAGGTGGACAACCCGGGCCCCTGCGTCAACCGGTCGCGAGACCGCGGCTTCTGCGAATTTCACACCTTTTTCCACACGTTCTCCACCATCTTTTCCACCACGTTTTTCGAAAAACCACGAGATCGTCCCGAGGGGCCGGGCGAGCGCGCGGGCCCGGATGGCGCGACCCGGGCGACCCGAGCCGGGCGGCCGGGCGGGCCCCGGCCGGGCGGCCGGTTCGTGCGGACCGACCGGGGGCGGGGGAAATGACTCAGCCCCCGTCGCTCCGAAGAGCGCCGGGGGCTGAGAGAGGACATCTTTTCCGCACCGTGACGTCATTCCTGGTCGGTTGCGCTTCCCTTCCAGGATCCGACGGGTCTGGTACCGTTCTCCCGACCAGCTGTGTGACCTTCGGAACCCGTCAGAGCTCCGCCCGGTCACGTCGGGCAACCCGTCGTCGCCGTGTTCGGCGCGGCGGCCGTCCGGAACCGCCGGTGCCTCCTCCAAGGCACGGTAGACAATCTAAACATTTCGTTTCGATCGTCAACCCGAAACAGGGCCGAGTGGAGAGTTTTCGAAAAAGTCATCGCAACGACGGAGTCTCGACGCGACGTTCGCCGCCCAATTTCCCCGGTTCCCCGACGTCCGCCGCCGGGACGGGCCCGCGGGGCCGCGGCTCACCCCCCCGGGCCCCTCACCAGGTGAAGGAGCTCGTGCATCCGACCGCCGTCCACCACTCTCCCGTCCGCGGCGATGCGCGCCACGACCCGGTTCAGGAGAGCCTCCGGGGGAAGGGTGCGGGCCAGTCCCTCCGGCGTCGCGACGACGAGGAGCAGGTCCCGGCTGCGGGACAGGGCCACGTTGAGGAGCCTGGGGAACTCGGGATTCCGGCGCTCGTCCAGAAACCAGCTGCGGTCCGGCGGGGCGTCCACGGTGTCGAGAATGACGACGGACTTCTCTCGTCCCTGGAAGCGGTGGATCGTGCTGATCTCCAGTCCCTGCGGGGCGGCGCGGCCGAGACGGTCCCGCGCGAGCCTCGCCAGACGTCGGGACTGGGCACGGTACGGGGTCACGACCGCCACGTCGTCCAGGCCGGATCGCGCCAGCAGCTCCAGGGCCTGCAGCAGGACCTCGAGGTGGGCCGCGTTTTCGCGCGAGCCGTCCGTCCGCTCCACCGCCGGGACGAGCGATCCCGTGTCGACCAGGACGATGCCGCCGGGGACGCCGGGACGCTCCTCGACCTCCGGCGCGTCCGAGAGCCGCCCCCCGTAGAACAGGTCGCTCACGAGGGCCCGGATCGGCGGCCGCATCCGGTACTGGCGGTCGAGCAGCGCGCAGAGCCGGTCTCCGTCCGAGGGCAGCCCCCCGCCGTCCGCCGCCACCACGTCCGCCTGCCGGAACAGGTCCCGGCTGAGCCACCGACGGGCGGCCGGGCCCCGGCTCATCACGACGGGAGGAAGCTGCTGGAAGTCCCCGAAGGCGGCGGCCCGGTCGGAGGCGAGACACGAGGCGAACAGCACGTAGGGGAGGGGCGCCGCCCCGGCCTCGTCGATGACGACCGACCGGAATCGCTGCTCCGCGAGCTCCTCGCGCGCCGCCAGGCGCGCGAAGGTCGTCACGACCACGTCGGCGCCGTCGAGCGCCCGCCGTTCCGCGCGCGCTCGGTCCCCGGTCAGGCGCGCGGCGCGCGCCAGGAGATCGTCGTCCCCCTGCCGACGTGCGAGGCCGAGGAGCCGGGCGTGCCGCTCCGCCAGCGTGAGGCCGATCGTGGCGCCCCGGGCCGCGCCGTCGAGGAGGGTTCCCTCGAGCTCGAGCAAAGCGCGGGTCATCCGTCCCGGCTGGCGCCTCTCGGCCCGCTCGACTGCCGCCTCGAGAGAGAGGCGCGGGTCGCCGCTCGGACTGTCGGCGGCCCCGGCCCGCACGAGGCGGTTCTCCGTCACCGCCCGCTCCCCGAGCCGCGCGGCCACGCGCGCCGCCGCTTCGTCGACCGCGACATTCGTGGTCGCCACGACGAGGACGCGGCCCTCCTCGGCGAGGGAGGCGACGGCGTGGCCGAGCAGGCGCGTCTTGCCGGTCCCGGGGGGTCCCCAGACGAACTGCGTCGCGCTCCCGAGCACGCGGCCGAGAGCGCGGCGCTGCGCCGGATCGAGCCCATCGGCCGCGTCCCGCGGGGGTTCGGTCTCGCCGGGATCGGGATACTCCCGCCCGAACAGGCGAAGCGCCGTGCGCGGATGGAAGCGGGACGGGTCGTCCTCCACCTCGCGCAGCCGCGCCGCGAGCGCCTCGAGCAGCCACGTCGGGTCGAAGGTGAGCAGCGCCGGGCCCGGATGCGGGCCGAGCCACTCGCCGAGCCGAACCCGGACGGAGCGTCCTCTCGGATCGAAGCCCGACACGAACCCGAGGCCGCCGCCGCGCTCCGTCTCGACCCGCACGGCGTCCTCGGGGCGGATCGCGTATCTTCCCGGCGGCAGGCTCCAGGCGTACAGCGGGCCGGCGGCGCCCGTCTCGACGCGGGCGCCGCCGGAGGCGGGTACGGGGCCCTCGATGCCGCGCCGCCGCAGATCCTCTCGCACGGCGAGAATCTCCTCGTCGACGGCCGAGAGACAGCCGTGGAGCAGGTCATCGAGAAGGGACGCGAGCCGGGGTTCCATCGGCACCCAACCTACGGGCAGGGGGCCGGAGTCGGCAGACCTCGGCCGCACGAAGCACCTGAGACCGGGAGGAGAGACGTGGAAGGATCCGTCGAGCGGTTCCAGCGCGAGCGGGAGGAGGGAAACCGCCGGGTCTCGGAGGCGGGAAACCTGACCCTGAACCGGTTCTTCGCGCTCGACCACCGGGCGTACGAGGAGGGGGCGCTGCCGGCGCGCACGAAGGAGCTGCTCGGCCTGGCCGCGTCGATGGTGCTTCGCTGCGACGACTGCATCCGGTACCATCTCCTGCGCTGCCGGGAGGAGGGCGTCGCGCTCGAGGAGCTCCGGGAGGCGCTCGCCGTTTCTCTGGTCGTCGGGGGCTCGATCGTGATTCCGCACCTGCGCCGTGCCCTGGCCTTCCTCGACGAGATCGAGGCCGGTGCCACGCCGGCCGGTGGTTGAGGCGGAGATGACCGGGATCGACCGTCTCCGGGAGTTCCGGAGGGGCGCCGAGTGGGCCATCGCCGCGGCCACGGCCCTGGAGCTCGGTCTGGTCGACGCGCTGGCGGACGGCCCCGTCTCCCCGGACGACCTCGCGACGCGCCTCTCGCTCGACCCGCGCGGGACCTCGGCGCTGCTGGGCGTGCTCGAGGGTCTCGGCGCCGCCCGCCGGGACCCGGAGGGCTGGCGTCTCACGGGCCCCGCGCGGGCCCGCCTCGTCGACCCGGACACGCCCGATTTCGAAGGGGAGTCGCTCCGTCACTGGCTGCGCACGGTCCGGCGCTGGGCCGCGGACCTGCCCGGCGCGGTGCGCCGGGGACACGGTCCGGAGAGGCCCGGGCCCGGGCAGGGCGCCGGCGGGCGCGAGGACCTCGCCGCGTTCCTGGCGGCGATGGCGAATCGCTCCCCGGCGATGGTCGAGGCGGTCGCCGACCGGATCTTCGCCGTGGCGCCCCGGGCCCGGACGCTCCTCGACGTCGGCGGCGGCCCCGGTGCCTACGCTCGGGGACTGGCGGAACGCGGGCTGCAGGTCACCCTGTTCGACCGGCCCGAGGTGATCGCGCTCGTTTCGGAGGCGTACGGACTCGCGGACGCGCCGGGGATCTCTCTCGCCGGCGGAGACTTCCTGGAGAGCCTCCCCGAGGGGCCGTACGACGTCGTGCTTCTCGCCAACGTCACCCACATTTACGGACCCGCCGAGAACAAAGGCCTGGTCCGGCGCGCGGCCTCCCGGCTCGCCCCCGGGGGAACGCTGGCCGTGCTCGACTTCGTGCGGGGCGAATCCGAGTTCGCGCCCCTGTTCGCGCTCACCATGCTCCTGAGCACGGAGGCGGGCGGCACCTGGTCGCGTGCCGACTACGCGACCTGGATGGAGGCCGCCGGGCTGACCGGTGTCCGCTGCGGTTCCGTCGGGCCCGACGCCCAGCTCGTGACGGCGCATCGGGCGGAAGGCACGGCGTCGTGAGCCGGGACCGGTTTCTCTCGGACGCGGCGCGGGTCGCCGGGTGGATCGCGGACTACAGGGAGCGGCTGCCGGACCTGCCGGTGCTCGCCCGGACGGAGCCGGGCGCGACCGCGGCCCGCCTGCCGGCCGCCCCGCCCGAGGGGCCCCAGCCGCTCGAGGCGATCCTGGCGGACCTGGACGCGGTGATCGTGCCGGGACTCACGCACTGGAATCATCCCGGCTTCTTCGCCTATTTCTCGAGCAGCTCGGCCGACCCGGGCGTGTTCGCCGAGTTCGTCGCGGCGGCGCTCAACGTGAACGCGATCCTGTGGCGGACGGGACCGGCGGCGACGGAGCTCGAGGGCCGGATGATGGAGTGGATGCGGCGCTTCGTGGGTCTTCCCGAGGGCTTCCACGGCGTCATCCAGGACACGGCGTCGAGCGCGAGCTTCACGGCGCTCGTCGCGGCGCGGGAGCGGGCGCTTCCCGGAACGCGCGACGAGGGGCTGGCGGCGACCGGAGCGTCCGCGCGACCGGTCGTCTACCAGTCCGACCAGGCCCACTCCTCGATCGACAAGGCGGCGGTCGCGGGGGGGATCGGCCTCGCGAACGTCCGCCACGTCCCATCCGACGGTCGGTTCCGGATGCGACCCGAGGCGCTCGAAGAGGCGATCCGGATCGACCGGGAGGGCGGACGGACGCCCGTGATGGTGACCGCGACGATCGGGACCACCTCCAGCACGAGCGTCGACCCGGTCGAGGCGATCGCCGACGTCTGTGCCGCGCACGGGATCTGGCTCCACGTCGACGCGGCATACGCGGGCCCCGCCGCATCGCTCCCCGAGCTCCGCCCCCTGTTCCGGGGGTGGGAGCGGGCCGACTCGATCGTGCTCAACCCGCACAAGTGGATGATGACGCCCGTCGACTGCAGCGTCCTCCTGTTCCGGGACCCCGAGGCCTTCCGCGCGTCGCTCGCCCTCACGCCGGAGTACCTGCGAGCCGAGGAGGCGGCCTCGAACCTCTCGGACATCGGGTTGCCGCTCGGTCGCCGGTTCCGCGCTCTGAAGCTCTGGTTCCTGTTCCGGTGGTACGGCGCGGACGGGCTCCGTTCGATCCTGCGCCGACACGTCGAGATGGCCCGTGCGTTCCGGGACTGGGTGGAGCGCGACCCGCGCTTCGAGACCGCCGCTCCGGCTCCGTTCAGCACGGTCTGCTTCCGGGCGGTGCCGCCGGAGGGCGGCGGACCGGAGGACGCGTGGAACCGTCGCCTGCTCGCCGCGGTAAACGCGCGGGGCCGGGTATTCCTGTCCCACACCGTGCTCGACGGGCGGTTCACGCTGCGCCTGGCGATCGGAAGCGCCTGGGTGCGCGAGGAGGACGTGACCGCGGCCCGGTCCGAGCTCGAGACCGTCTTCGAGGACATGACGACGAAAGGAGCGGACGCATGCTGAAGGAAGGAGACCGGGCGCCGGATTTCGACCTGGCGACGGACGGCGACGGTAGAATCCGGCTGTCGGACCTGCG
>Ga0316576_10001825_pt1 | contig 11819 bp, 12 predicted proteins | sample S0NA_FD_203075 | JGI IMG/M metagenome (GOLD analysis project Ga0316576, IMG submission 203075) | Rhizosphere microbial communities from salt marsh grasses in Alabama, United States - S0-2_050615r3r5 | ecosystem: Host-associated > Plants > Roots > Rhizosphere | place: USA: Alabama | collected... | reverse complement strand
AACTCATGGTGGATTCGGAGCGTCTGTGGCACTCCGTGTGGCACAACGGCGACGAGCCGCGCTACTGCCTGATCACGTCGTTCGAGTCCGGTCCGGAGCTCGAGAAGTGGATGTGGGAGAACAACCCCCGTTTCCACGTCAACGACATCGAACTCGACCCCGAGTTCGCAAGGGCGGCCGAGATCGAGGCCCACGAGCGCCGCGACGCGCGCACGGCCTACTACGGCTACGACCCGACCACGGTGAAGTCGGAAGCCTGATCCGCACGTCGAGACCCCCGGTTGCACGAACGGCCGGGGGTCTCGACGCGTCCGGGGTGGGGCGGGTACCGGCGCGGCTGGAGGGCAGGCGCGGCCGGGGGGCTCAGCGCTTCTCGACGGGTTTCAGGTCGGGGACCAGGCGCACCATGGCGCGGGCCATCGACTTCTGCCGGGCCACGGAGATGCGGCGGGGGAGTTCGACTGTGACGGCCCACCCGCGGGACTGACCGTTGAACCAGCCCGTGAGGGTCCCGGCACACCTGGTCACGCAGGAGACGCGGCTGATGGGCAACCGCAGGTCACGGCTGAGCCGACGGACCCACTTGCGCACCTTCTTGCTCCGGCCGCGGTCGATGACGTTGGCCCGTTGGTGGTAGGAGACCACCGCATCCGGGCTGATCCGCCGGACGCCCTCCATGAAGGCCCGGGTCTCGGGTTCACTGGCCGGCCGCGGTCCGGAGTAGTAGAGCGAGCCGGGGGTTCCGCGCCGCCAGTCGCCGGGGAAGTTGCGGTTCAGGTCCACGCGGTTGGCGTTGCGGCGGGTGCGCGATCGCGCCCCGTCCGGGTTGAGGGTGCGGATCGTCCAGATCGCGGTGTCGCGGCGCGGATCGAGTCTGCGCAGGCGATCCACGACGTACCTGCCGTACGGCTCGTCGCCGTGCATCTGGCCGAGCACCAGGAGCACCCGTTTCGCGTCGGGATCACCCTGCCGCTTGGCCACGATCGGACGGCCCTTGCCGGAACGCCCGATGACCAGTCGCTTGGGCAGGTAAGTAGGTTCGGGAGTCGGTTCGGCCGTGGGCTCGGGAGTCGGCTCGACCGGGGGCTCGGGACTCGGCTCGACCGGGGGCGAGGTCTGCGTCGGGTCCGGCGGTGGCGTCTCGTCCGCCCAGGCGGCGGTTCCCACGCCGGAAAGGAGCGCGGCGACACATGCCACGGAGACTGCGGTACGCACCACCCGAGGTTAACCCGGGGCCGGGGACGCGCCGTCGGTGCCCGTCTGGCCTACTCTGAAGACGTGGCCCGCAAGTTGCGACTCGAGGTGGACCTCGACCCGTCGATCACCGCCGACGAGGCCGGCGGTCACGAGTCGACCGATGCCGACCTGCTCGCCGAGCGCCCACCCCATCACGACCGGGGATAGGCGCCTCAGGGCAGCAGCGCGGCCGCCCCGCCCGCCGCTCTGGGTGCGGTCGGATCACCGCCCGATTCGGGGATCTCGCGCGCGAGGTAGTCCTCGAGCAACATCAGGTTGTCCCCGCAACGCGTGGCCACCTGCAGGAGCGTGGACATGCTGGAAACCTCCTCCACCTGCTCCTTGAGGAACCAATGGGTGAACTGTTCGGCCAGATAGTCCCGATCGTCCCGGGCTGCGGCGACGATCTGTTCGAACTGACGGGTGACCGCCTGCTCCTGCGTCACCGAGAACTCGAGGATGCCCGTGACCGAGTCCGGGATCGGCTCGAGGTGCGGGATCGCGGGCAGGGTGACATCGATGTCGCGGTCCAACAGGTACGCCACGATCATCATGGCGTGGTTCCGCTCCTCCAGGGATTGCCCGTAGAAGCGGCCAGCCAACTGCGGCAGTGCCTGTTGGTCGAACCAGACCGCGAAGGCCGTGTATTGCTGCGATGCGGTGAACTCGTGCTCGATCTGCTCGATCAGGAGTCGATTGACGGTGGAGAGGGGCACACGCCTAGCCTATGCCGTCATCGGCGCGCAGAACCATCGCGATCGAATCCGTCGAGGCCGCCTGGACGACCGCTGCGGCGGTGTTCGCAGGTACTGCCAGCACTGTTCCGGACTCCTCGGTCAGGGTGAGAACGAGCGCCCCGGCGACCAGCGTCCGGGTGCCGGTCTGTGTGCGGCCGACCAGGTCCACGAGGTCGCCGGGCCTGATCAGGCCCGAGGAGGTGAGTGGATCCGGCGGGATCGCGACACCGACCTGTCCGGCTCCGGTCGAGGCCAGCAGACCGGGGCCGACCACGCGGGCCGTCGTCAAGGGTTCACCCGCCCGGATGGGTGCTGTGGCCCGCCGGCCGACGATGTCTTCGAGGTTCCCGCTCGCCGCGGCGGGGCGGGAGTCCTCAGGCCAGCCCACAAGTCGGACGTCGGATGCGGTGACGATCCGGCCGGCAGGCACATCCGTGGTCGCGACCACGGTCGCGACCACGGCGCCGGGGGTGTTCTGCTGGGCCCACATCACCAGCCCCCCGGCGCCGATCAACACGGCTGCAAGCGGCCGTTGCAGCCGTCGCCAGCGACGCTGCAGGCGCCATGAGTCCACCACCATGCGTCAGACGGTAGGCGTCGACGGCGGCCCGGCCGAAGTTGTCCACAGACGTTCCGGGGACGGGTCAGGTCGCAGAGTCGGAACCGCTGGAACCTCCGGAGCCCGAGGAGCCCGAGTTGCTGCCGGAGCCCGAGGAGCCCGAGTTGCTGCTGGAGTTCTTCTTCGTGGATTTCTCGGAGGTCCCGGAGGAGGCCTCGCCGTCGGCGGCGGGCTTGCCGGACGACGACTTCGCCGGGGCCCGTTTCTCGGCCCGGGCGTCGTTGCGGTAGAAGCCGGAACCCTTGAAGGACACCCCGACGTTGCCGATGACCCGGCGCACCGCGCCCCCGCAGTCGGGACAGGTGTCAAGGGGGTCGTCGTGGAATCCCTGCGCGTGCTCGAAGCGGTGTCCGCATTCGGTGCACTTGTAGAGGTACGTCGGCATGTCGAAAGCCTCCCGGCAGGTCTGGTCAGGTCTATCAGCTATTTTCGGGGCTGTCTGCACCATCTCCCACCAAGGGGTCCGTCTTGATCGTCACCGCCTCGAATCTGCACAAGACCTACGGGAGGACGGTGGCAGTCGACGACCTCAGTTTCCAGGTCCGCCCCGGGCAGGTGACCGGTTTTCTCGGCCCCAACGGCTCCGGCAAGTCCACGACACTTCGTCTGATGCTGGGCCTGGACAAGGGGCGCGGAGTCACGTTGTGGGACGGGAAGCCCCTGGCCTTGCACGCGCACGCGCCGAAGGTGGTCGGCGCCCACCTGGACGCCAAGTTCTTCCACCCCAGCCGCACCGCCCGTTCCCATCTGCGCATGTTGGCGGCAGCCAGCAGGACGAGGAAGAAGCGGGTGGACGAGGTCATCGCGTTGATGGGCCTCGAGTCGGTGGCCAACAAGCGACCGAAGGGTTTCTCCCTGGGGATGGGTCAGCGGCTCGGCCTGGCCACGGCGATCCTGGCCGAGCCGGACGTCCTGCTGCTCGATGAGCCGGCCAACGGTCTGGATCCGCAGTCGATCCACTGGCTGCGCGACTATCTGAAGTACTACGCGTCCCAGGGCCGGACCGTGCTGGTATCGAGCCACCTTCTCAGCGAGATGGAGATCATGGCCGACCACGTCGTCGTGATCGCCAAAGGCCGACTGTTGGCCGACGAGTCACTCGTCGATCTGGTGAACCGATCGACGACGAACGACGTCCTGGTGCGCTCAGCCCGACTTGAAGAACTCACCGCGGCCGTCCGCGGCGAGTTGGGCCACGACGCAGTCTCGGAAGTGCCCCCCGACGGCATCGCCGTCAGCGGTGCCACCACCGATCAGGTCGGGGACATCGCATTCCGGCACGGGCTGCCGCTCAGCGAACTCACCAAGCGCACCGCCAGCCTCGAGCAGGCGTTCCTGGAACTCACCGACTCGGGTCAAGACTTCCGGATCGGCGGGACCGGATGATGGATCTGCTCACCTTCGAATGGCGTCGGGCGAGAAGCATCCGAACGACGTGGATCACTTCGTTCTTCGTCATCGCGTCCGCGGTCGGGTTCGCATACCTGGGCACCTTGGCCTTCACCGATGTGGCGGACGTCCCGGTGGCAGCACCGACCACCACCATCCTGTCCGACTCGATCATCGGGAATCCGATCGCGATCGTGTTGCTCGCCAGTCTCGGGGCGATGGCGTTCGGGCACGAGTACAGATACGGCACCATCCGCCTGACACTGACGGCGTTCCCGCGCCGGGCAGGGGTCTTCTTCGCCAAGTTCACCATGACCGTGGTCATCGCGCTGGTGGTGACCGCCTCGTCCGTCGCCGCGGGATACGGCCTGCTGCTGCTCACCGGCAATCTGACACCCGGCGGTCAGTCGTGGATGACGATGGCGTGGCAAACCGCCACGTTCGCACTGACTTTCGCCCTGCTCGCGTTCGGCATCACGGTGCTGACCCGGAACCATCCTCTGGGCATCGTCGGGCCGTTGCTGCTGAGCATCCTCGAAAGTGCACTCATCGGTTTGTTGGGTTCCCGGTTCGAGTGGCTGCCGGACGTCCTTCCGCTGTCCGCGCTGCAATCGTGGTTCATCGGCGAGGACGTCGCGCGGTCTATGGGGGTGTGGGGTGCCTGGATGTTGGTGGTGCTGGCGTCCGGATTCGTCCTCCTGAAGCGTCGCGATGCCTGATCCCGGGACGCCAGGGGGGCGGTCGGCGCACTAGAGTCACGCGCATGTCGAGAATTCGTGTCAGCAAGGCCGTCATCCCCGCGGCCGGACTCGGCACCCGTTTCCTCCCGGCGACCAAAGCGACGCCCAAGGAAATGCTGCCGGTGGTCGATCGGCCCGCGATCCAGTACGTGGTCGAGGAAGCGGTCAGCGCAGGCCTCGACGACGTCCTGATCATCACCGGCCGCAACAAGACCACGCTTGAGGACCACTTCGACCGATCGCCGCATCTGGAACGGACGCTGTCCACGAAGAACGACCATGACCGCCTCGCAGTGGTCAGGGAGGTCGCAGAACTGGCGAAGGTCCACTACGTACGGCAAGGCGAACCCAGAGGTCTGGGCCACGCCGTGCTGTGTGCGGACATGCACGTCGGCGACGAGCCTTTCGCCGTCCTGCTCGGCGACGACCTCGTCGACCCCCGGGACTTCGTCCTCGACCGGATGCTGGCGGCCCGGGAGGAGTTCGGTGGCAGCGTCCTATGTCTCATGGAGGTGCCGTCGACGCAGATCCACCTGTACGGATGCGCAGCCGTCGAATCCGCCGGATCCGGCGACGTGATGCGGGTGACGGACCTGGTGGAGAAGCCCGACCCCCAGGCGGCACCCTCCAACCTCGCGGTGATCGGCCGCTACGTCCTGGACCCCGCAGTGTTCGACGTGTTGCGGCACACGCCGCCCGGACGTGGTGACGAGATCCAGTTGACCGATGCGTTGAAGACCCTGGCGCAAATGCCGGCGGATTCCGGTGGGGGAGTGCACGGGGTGGTGTTCTCCGGCCGGCGGTATGACACCGGTGACAAGCAGTCCTATCTGCAGGCGACGGTCCGACTGGCCTCCGCCCGCGAAGATCTGGGCCCGGACTTCCGCGCGTGGCTGCGGGACTTCGTGTCTTCCGCGGAGTTCACGGGCGACTGATGCGAAGTCTCGCCGAGCACCTACAGGTGGTGATGAGCCGGGTCCGGCCCCTGGAGCCGCTCGGCCTGCCACTGCTGGACGCCAACGGCTGTGTCCTGGCGCTCGACGTCACCGCACCGGCGGACATCCCGGCCTTCCACAGCAGTACGCGACTGGGATATGCGGCCAGGTCCGGGGACGTCGCCATGGCGTCCCCCACCTCGGTTCTCTCCCTGCGCGAGTTCCCGACCGGCTCGGCGCTGGCACCCGGATCGTTGATCAGAGTGGGGGTGGGTGAGCCTGTCCCGTTCGGCGCCGACTGTGTGATCCCGGTGGAGAACACGGACCAGGGGGCACCGGTCGTCCGGGTCGGAAAGAGCGTCACGCGTGGGGAGAACATTGCGCTGGCGGGCAGTCAGGTCAAGCGCGGGACGACACTGCTGTCCCTCGGTCAGGTCCTGGGGTCACGTGAGATCGCGCTTCTGGCGGCGATCGGGGTCGGCAAGGTCCCTGCCTACCCACGGCCCAGGATCGCTGTGATCACGACGGGCAGCGAGTTGATCGACACCGGCCGGCTGCGTCCGCAGCCCCCCGGCTCCGCGCTGAAGCCCGACGTGAACGGGGTGTCCCTGGCCTGCTCGGTGGTCGAGGCGGGCGCGCTGTCCTACCGGGTCGGACCGGTGGCCGATGATCCCGCGGTGCTCCGCAAGATCCTTGACGACCAACTCGGGCGCGCGGACATGGTCGTCACGACCGGCGGCATCGGCGCCGAGGCAGGTGACCTGCTGCGGCCCGTGCTAGCCACCATGGGCACGGTGGATTTCGCGTGGGTGGCGCTGGAGCCCGGCAGGGTGCAGGGGACAGGATCCCTCGGTTCGTCGAACGTGCCGTTGATCGCGCTGCCCGGCGAACCCACCGCCGCGTTCGTGGGATTCGAGCTGTTCGTGCGTCCGGTCGTGCGCCGCCTCATGGGTCACAGTGACGTCTTCGGCGATCGGCTGCAGGTCGAACTCGCGGAGGCCGTCGACAGGGACCCGGAGGTGACCACGGTCGTCCCCGTCGAGGTTGTCGACGGAGTGGCCACCCCCGTGGGTTCGGGGATCCGTGCCCTGGTGGATGCCCATGCGCTCGCAGTGATCCCGCCCGGTCCCGATGCTGGGCGTCGGGGGGACCGTGTAACCGCCATGCCCCTGGGCCGCACATGAACCGGATGTGGCCGGTCACCCTGACTCGCAGCGGGGTGCGCCTGCGACCCCTCTCTTACCGCGACCGGCACGCCTGGCAGGCCGTTCGGTCACGCAACATCGACTGGCTGCGACCCTGGGACGCGACTTTGCCGCCCGGCGCCACGGATGCGGCGACGACGTTCCGCGGGATGGTGCGATCACTGCGTTCGGCCGCCCGGGCGGGCACCACGCTGCCGTTCGCGCTGGACGTCGACGACCGTTTTCGGGGACAGGTCACGGTCGGCGGGCTGCATCTGGGCTCGTTGCGGGGCGCGCATATGGGCTACTGGATCGACCGGGAAGTGGCTGGCGACGGTGTGATGCCCCTGGCGGTCGCGATGGCCGCGGATCACTGTTTCGCCTGTGGCCTGCACCGCATCGAGATCAACATCCGGCCGGAGAACCGCCCCAGTATCCGCGTGGTCGAGAAACTCGGCTTCCGCTACGAGGGTCTGCGCGAGAGGTACCTGCACATCGACGGGGACTGGCGTGATCACCTCAGTTTCGCCCTGACCGCCGACGAGGTCGTCACCACGCTTGCCGACCAGTACGAGCAGAGATTCGGCCCGCCGCTGGCAGGTGACAGGCGAACACGCCGGGCAAATCCGGGTTCCGGGTAGTTCGGGACCATAGGCTGAGCCCGTGCTCACTGGCCTTCTCTACGCTGCAGTCATCGCTATGTGGGCGGTTGTTCTCCTTCCCCGCTGGCTCGGGACCTCGGACCGTTACCGGGACGCCCGGACCACGCAGCGCTTCCGCCGATCGCTTCGATCCGTGTCCATGCGGCGCCACCGATCCCACGATGTGGCGGCGATGCCCGGTGCCCGGGAGAGCCGCGTCGACACCGCTCCCGCGGACTCGGCGATCGACCGGCATCTCGACCTCGGCATCGATCCCTTCGTCGGCACCGCCGAGGACGGCCACCGCCGTCGCGCCCGTCACCTGCAATCGCGCAGGTCCGCGAGTGCAGCGGCCGCACAGCGCCGCAAGCGGGTGCTGCTCGGGCTGTCGGCCATGACCGTGCTGGCGGTCGCGGGAACGGTTGCCGGACTTCTGCCGCTGTTCCTGAGCCTGCTGGTCGGCGCTTCGCTGGCGGGTTACGTGTACCTGTTGACCGCCCAGTCCCGCGCCCGTGCTCGTGCCGCCGAGGCCCGTCTGCGCCGTGCGGCGCGCCGGGACGGAGCCGATGTGGCGCCGTCGCAACCGCGCACCACCTGGGATCCGGTGGAGGCGCCGGTTCCGTCGTACCTCCGGGCCCCCCGGGCCACTGCGGTGCCGCGGGAGATCGACTCCACCGACAACGGGCCCTGGACGGCCGAACGGATGCTCGAGCAGGCGGCCGCCCTGCGCGCCGGCGACGACGTGGAGGCCGAACTCGGGCTCGACGAGTACGCGTACCCGCCCGAGTACGAGACGGCCCGGGCGGCCAACGAGTAGCCGTCGTGCCATTGCTACCCTGATCTCACGCGGGGCTGTAGCGCAGTCCGGTAGCGCACCTCGTTCGCATCGAGGGGGTCAGGGGTTCGAATCCCCTCAGCTCCACCGCCACGCGATCCCCGGGCCGGAGTCGGTCCCGGGGATCGCTCTTCCCCTTTTTCGACCGGTCCGTGTCACACCCAGGTGGGCAGCCACATCCGCATCTGCCACTGGTCGTAGGGGATGATCTGCCCGGTCCAGATGGGATAGAACCACCACGATGCCACCACGGCAGCGATCAACAGCGTCGTGACCGCGATGGCACCGTTGCCCCGGCGTTCCCTGGTGTCGGTGGGGGAGCCCAGCATCGCACCCAACGAGAGGGACAGCGCCATGATCATGAACGGCAGGAACACGATCGAGTAGAAGCTGAACACGGTCCGTTCCTGGAACAGCAGCCAGGGCGCCCACCCGGCGACGAATCCGCACAGCACGGCGCCGGCGCGCCAGTCGCGTACCGCCGCCCACCGCCAGATCTGGTGGAACAACGCGAGCACCGCGGCCCACCAGATGACCGGGTTCCCCAGAGCGATGACCTCCTGCGAGCACGTGGTCGCATCACAGGTCAGCCCCTCGGACTCGTAGTAGAAGCTCGTCGGCCGGGCGAGCACCGGCCACCCCCAGGCGTTCGCCTGATAGGAGTGTTCGGTGGTCAGTCCGGTGTGGAACCGATAGGCCTCCGCGTGGTAGTGGGCCAGTGACCGCAACGCACCCTCCGCGCCGGTGTATCCGCCGTTGTCCAGCGCCCAGTCGCGCAGGTATCCGGAGCTGGTGAACCAGCCGTACCAGGTCGCCAGGTAGGTCAGGAACACGATCGGCAGCATGACCAGGGCCGCCGGGACCGCGTCGCGCATGAACGTCTTCAGCAGTGCAGCCCGCTGTCCCAACTGCCGCCGCAGCCCCAGATCCCAGAACACGGTCAGCAGCCCGAACGCCAACACGAACCACAGGCCGCTCCACTTCACCCCGCACGCGAGGCCGAGTGCCACGGCCGCCACCACCCGCCAAGGCCGCAGACTGCGCCGGGGCCAGAGCCTGCGGGTGCGCTCGCGGTCGAGCACCAGAGCGCCGAACGCCACCAGTACCAGGAACGCCAGCACGCCATCCAGCAGGGCGGTGCGGCTCATGGCGATGGCCATGCCGTCGATGGCGAGCAGCAGGCCCGCGATCGCGCCCAGCAGGTTCGAGGCCGTCAGTCTGCGCACGATACGGGCCAGTATGACCACCGACAGGATCCCCAGAACGGCCACGGCGATGCGCCATCCGAACGGGTTCGCGCCGAACACCCACTCCCCGGAGGCGATCACCCACTTGCCGAACGGTGGGTGCACCACGTACGAGGGGCTGTCCTTGAATATCGTTCCAGCGGCGTGGAGGTCCTTGCCGTCCATCGCGAGCAGGAGATCGTTGGCGTCGTCCTTGGCATTGCGCTCATGTCCGAAGAGCAGCAGTGCCAGTGCGTCCTTGGCGTAGTAGGTCTCATCGAAGACCAGAGCCTTCGGTGTTCCGAGCCCGGGCAATCGCAGCAGTGCCGCCACCAGGCCCATCACCAGGGGTCCGATCCACCCCCGCCACCCGCCCGCGGTCTTGCGACCCGGCGTCGGCTCGGAGGCGGTCAGCGCGGGACCGGCCACGGTTGTTAGGCTCACGCGGGCCAGCATAAGGAGGATTCCGGTGTCCGGTCCCGACGGCGTCCTGATCATCGCCGCAACGCCCCTGGGCAATCCTGCGGACGCCTCCTCCCGATTGCGTGAGGCACTGGCCTCCGCGGACGTGGTCGCGGCCGAGGACACGCGCCGGACACGCCGACTCGCCGCCGACCTGGGGGTGACCATCACGGGCCGGCTGGTGTCCCATTACGACGCGGTCGAGAGCAAACGCTCCGCAGTGCTGGCCGACTACGTGGCCGCCGGCATGACCGTCCTCGTGGTCAGCGACGCCGGGATGCCGCTGGTGAGTGACCCGGGACTGGCTGCCGTACGGCGCTGTATCGACGCCGACCTCGCGGTGACCTGTCTGCCCGGGCCCAGCGCCGCCACCACGGCCCTGGTGCTCAGTGGCATGCCGGCGGAGCGCTTCTGTTTCGAGGGGTTCCTGCCCCGGCGGCCAGGACAGCGGCGGGAGCGGCTGCGCTCGCTCGCGGCCGAACCACGCACGATGGTGTTCTTCGAGAGCCCACGCCGATTGCAGGACTGCATGACGGACATGGCGGAGATCTTCGGCCCGGACCGCCGGATCGCAGTCTGCCGCGAGATGACCAAGACCTTTGAGGAGGTGCTGCGGGGCACCGTCAGCGAGCTGGCCCCGGGTGTCGGCGACATCCTGGGGGAGGTCACCCTGGTCGTGGCGGGTGCCACGCCACGGGAGGTCGATCCCGGCGATTTGGTGCCGCAGGTGGACGCGCTGGTGGCTGGCGGGATGCGTCGGTCCGAAGCGATCGCGCAGGTCGCCGCGGACGCGGGCGTCTCACGGCGCGAGTTGTACGCGCGCGTTGTAGGCCGGTAGTCGGTTCGATGGCCGCGCCGGACGACCGCGAGGTGCGCGGATCCCGTCGGCGGGTGCTGTGGGCCGCTGCGGGCTGGGCGGCGATGCCCCGGCTTGTGTGCTCCTAGACTGGGGGACGAGTCCACCCGGGAGATCCACATGACCAAGGCGTTCTACGTCACGACGCCCATTTACTACGTCAACGACGCCCCGCACATCGGCCATGCGTACACCACGGTCGCCGGCGATGTGCTGACCCGGTGGCACCGGCAGCGGCAGGAACCGGTGTTCTACCTGACCGGGACCGACGAGCACGGAACGAAGGTCGAGCGGACCGCCCGGGACAACGGGATGGAACCACAGGACTGGTGCGACAAACTAGTGGAGGAATCATGGAAGCCGGTGCTCCACACCATCGAGGCCGCCAACGACGACTTCATCCGGACCACCAGTGATCGCCACCGCAACGGGGTCCGGAAGTTCTGGCAGACCCTCCGGGCCAACGGTCATGTGTACGAGGCTGACTTCGAGGGTCCGTACTGCGTGGGCTGCGAGGAGTTCAAACGCCCGGGCGACCTGGTCGACGGCAAGTGCCCGATCCACGACCGCGCTGTCGAGATGTTGCACGAATCCAATTACTTCTTCCGCCTGGCACAGTTCCAGGAGGCGCTGCTCGAGCACTACGAGCGCCATCCCACGGCGGTCGAGCCCCGGAGCGCGTACAACGAGGTGGTCTCGTTCATCAAGGGCGGGCTCGAGGACATCTCGATGTCCCGGTCGAGTGTGGGGTGGGGCGTATCGCTGCCGTGGGACGAGAAGCAGGTGGTGTACGTGTGGTTCGACGCGCTGCTCAACTACGTGACCGCCATCGGATACGGCGATGACGAGGAGAAGTTCGACTCGATCTGGCCGGCCGACGTTCATCTCGTGGGAAAGGACATCCTGCGGTTCCACGCGGTCTACTGGCCCGCCATGCTGATGGCCGCCGGACTGCCACT
>Ga0316576_10001824_pt1 | contig 11822 bp, 9 predicted proteins | sample S0NA_FD_203075 | JGI IMG/M metagenome (GOLD analysis project Ga0316576, IMG submission 203075) | Rhizosphere microbial communities from salt marsh grasses in Alabama, United States - S0-2_050615r3r5 | ecosystem: Host-associated > Plants > Roots > Rhizosphere | place: USA: Alabama | collected... | reverse complement strand
GGCATGAACGCTCGCTCGTCGATCGGGAGCTGCAATCCGAAGATCGTGAAGCCGAACTGATTGCGAAACTGCGCAAGATTTATGCCGATCAGGGGTTGGAGGTATCCGACGCGGTGATTGCCGAGGGCGTGAAGGCTATGCGGGAGGATCGCTTCGTCTACCAACCGCCGGCCGCGGGGCTGCAGACGATGCTGGCGCGGATCTATGTCCAGCGGGGGCGCTGGGCCAAACGGATGGCACTGTTGGTGCTTGTATTAATCGGCGTCTGGGCCGCTTACCGCTTCGTAGTCGTCAGACCGGAGGAGCGGGCCCGAAACCAGCTGGCCGAAGCGTCCCAAGCCATCGAGGTCCTGCATGGCGAAGCGCTGAAAGCGGCCCGGGAGCCGGGCGCCGCCGATAAAATCGAGGCCATCTACAACGATGCCCTGGCAGCCGTACAGGCGGGTGATATCGAAAAGGTCAAAAGCACCCGGCAGGCCTTGCAGGCCGTCCATGACATGTTGAAGCAGGAATACGTCATTCAGGTGGTGTCGCGTCCGGGAACGCCCAGTGGCGTGTGGCGCTATCCGGTCAATAGCCGCACCGCCCGCAACTACTACCTTGTGGTTGAAGCCCTTTCGCCAAGTGGGCAGCGACTCAGCCTGCCGATCACCTCCGAGGAGGACGGCACCGTGCGCACGGTCAGCGAGTGGGGGTTGCGTGTCGATCCGCAAGTCTTCGAAAGGGTCAAAAAGGACAAGCAGGATGACGGCATCGTGAACGACAAGCAGGTGGGAAAGAAGCTGCGCGGATATCTCACGCCGACGTACACGATATCAACAACAGGTGCGGCCATCACCGAATGGTAGGAGATAGGAAGCCATGATGAATGGAATGGATCAACTGGCGGTTATCAGCCAGCATATCGACACCGCCCGCTCCGCCCTCGACAGCCTGCATCAGCGCAAAGAAGCCGCCAATCAGCAACTGCTTCAACTGCGCAACCAGATGACCGACGCGTATCGAAACCTGGCCCGGTTCCGTATGGATGAACTGGCGGCGGATCGCGTTGTCACCCATCTGGATGAAACCGATCGAGCCGTATCGAAACTGCTCGACCGCAGGGCGCAGGCCATGCAGGCGCTGGATCCTGCCATCGAGCAGTCAGCCTCCCATTTGACATCATTGAGCACCGAACGGGAGCAGACGATTCAAAAGCGCGATGCGCTGATCAAACAGATCGATGACCATGCCGCCGACATCAAGACCCAGCTTAGCGGTCAGGAATCTTATCAGACCCAGGAGGAACTGGTTGTCGAGACGGCGGCCAAGGCTGAGCGGGCCGACCAAAAGGCCACCCAGGCGGAAGCCGACCAAACGGAAAAGGGCCAATCCTACCGCAAGGATCCGCTGTTCATGTACCTGTGGCAACGCCGCTATATGACACCGGAATATAAAGGCCACGGGCTGACGCGTACACTGGACGGCTGGGTGGCCAAATTGATCAATTATGCCGATGCCCGCAGCAACTACTATATGCTGACGGAATTGCCGTTGCGGCTGCGCGAGCATGCCGACCGCCAGAAAGGGATTGCGGACCAGGCGGAGCAGGACCTGCGCCGCGTGGAAGCCGACGCCCTGGACAACGAAGAAATGCGTCGGCTTAAGGCGGCCCTCGAAGAAACACTGAAAGCGCTGGAAACAATCGAACAGCACATCGAAGAAGAAGAGGGCCGGCATGCGTCCCTTTTGGAGCAGCGATCCCAATACTCTTCCGGCGCCGACGACATATCCCGGCAGGCCATCGAATTGCAGCTCTCCGAAATCAAAGATGATTCCCTGGCCAATCTCTATATGGAAGCGAAGATGACACCTAAACCCGACGACGATGTGATTGTCAGTCGAATTCGGGACCTGCAAAAGGAAGAAAAGAAAATCGAAGACGAAATTGCCGCGCTGCAATCCCAGGAACGACAACAACAGAAGTCCTACAAGGAACTTGAAGACCTCCGCAGGCAATATCGGCGCCGGGGCTTCGACTCCGGCTTTTCCTACTTCCCGAGTGGTTTCGATATGGCGGCATTGCTGGCCATGTTGATGTCCGGCCGATCCTCGGGACGCGATGTGTGGGGTCGCATCGACCGGGACCAACAGTTTCGCCGCCCGCGAACCCCTCGGGGATTTGGTGGCGGCATGTTTCCAGGCAGATCCGGCGGAGGCATGGGAGGAGGGGGTTTCCGCACCGGAGGCACTTTCTGATTGTCATATCCCACAATGAGACCATTTCGCCTGCTCTACCTGTCCGGTGCCTCATTGATGTCGGGAGGAAGGTCAAACGGTACCAAACAACCCAATCAAAGGAGACCGTCATGGTTAACATGAGTGATTTACTCGGTGCGCTCACCCAGTCGGGTCTGACCCGATCGACCAACCAGCGCATGCGAAATGCAATGCGCGCGGGCGGCAGGGCACCGGACAGCGCGTTCGCCGAGCTATTCGGCGGATCGTCCGGCGGTGGATTGGGCGATGCGCTGTCGAACGTTTTAGGTGGGGGCAGCGGCGGCGGTATCGGGGGGATGCTTGGCAATGTTCTCGGTGATGCCAGCAGGGCCGTGGGCGGCAACCGCAACTTGGCCGTAGGTGGCCTAGGTGCCCTGGCCGGCGCGCTTTTTGGCGGCGGCGGCCGTTCCATGGGCGGTGCCCTCGGCGGTGGGATCATGGCCCTGCTGGGTGCCATGGGTTATGCCGCCCTGAAAAAGGGTGGACAGTCTCCCCCCGAAGTGCCGGCAGGGTTGCATGAACCCGTAACATCCGAACAAAAGGAAGCGTTGGAATATGAAGCGGGTCTTATCCTGAAGGCCATGATCAACGCCACCAAGGCCGACGGAAAGATCGACGAGGACGAAGTGGCCCGCATCATCGGCAAACTCGGTGAGATGGGGATTGACAGCGAGGCCAAGGGATTTGTAACCGCCGAGATGCGCAAACCGATGGATACCGATGGGTTGGTCAACGCATCCGACGGTAAGCCTGAATTGGGTGCTCAGCTTTATGCGGCCTCATTGCTGGCCATCGAAGTGGATACCCCTGCCGAACAAGCCTACATGAAAAGCCTGGCAGAGCGACTCGGTCTGAACCGTGATACGGTCGCCGTGTTGGAAAAGGCGATCGGGACGCCGCGCACTTGAGGATTGGCACCTTTACGTTACAAGGCCGACTGCCTGATCGTTGCCCGCCCGGGGTCCTGGTCAGCTTTCAGCATTTTGCGTCGACCTGTATCCTTCATCGATGATGAAGTTCCGGAAAAGATATCGGAAGATAAACAAATGGGAAAGCACTTAAGGCAAATCGTTGGGAAAGCTGCTCAGCCAAGCGAGGAGCGGCGTAAAGTCCGTTCTCCGCTTTCGGCGAAATCCGTGCTGCTCTCCGGTGGGCTCTTTATCGGTGCCCTCGGTTCCATGACGGTAGGGTCCGGAAAGGGCGCAAGTGCATCGTGGTGGCAATCCCTTGCACCGGAAACATTGACTGTAACAGGGAGCTACCTCGCCGGTTTCTTTATTGGCTGGGGCGCCCGACGCGCCATCCGATTGACATCGATCATCACGGGTCTGGCTGTTGCCGCTGTCGGGCTGGTGGTTTACCTTGGCTGGGACGCGTCGGCTGTTCAATCCTGGTTGAATGCAACGTCGTCATGGGCGGGAGAAAACATCGAGAGCGCAGGGCATTACCTCGTTTCACTGCTGCCGTCCGCCGGAGCGGCCGGTGTCGGCGGTGTTTTAGGATTCAAGAGAAAGTAGAAGCGGCTTCAAAGCAAAGCCATCGATCCCGTTCAAAGACAAGGCGCACCGCGCTGCAGGCGTCGTGTGTAAAACAGATGATCTCAATATATCGGTAGCTGGCAGCTATCTGATGTTATTGTCAGGTGTCACCACCCGCCGGCACCCGCGATAATGATTGACTAAATAGCATCGATTTGTTTACAAGTTTTATTCAGCAAAATCTGAAGCCCCTCTTCTCCTGACAGGGCGCGGCCCTCTAACTGCTGAATTGAATCTTGCTGCTCAACCCTGCGATGTTTATCCGCTTGATCCCCCTGCTGCGTTCCTGAGTTTGAAACCTTAAACTTGGGGGAATTAGGGCAGGTGAAGGATATGAGCGTTAGCTCGCCGCTATTCTGAGCGCCGACGTTTAGGGCTGCGAATTCATGGGTGACGAAGAAGAGGCTACCGTCCGCACATGCAAAGCATACCGCGTTGCCATCAATGACCTTGCCCAGCAATATCGCGGACGTATTGTCGATTCACAGGGAGACAACATCCTTGCGGCGTTCTGCAGCTTCATTGATGCGGTAAACGGTGCTGTAGCGTCTCAATTTTTCCAATTTCGCACGCATTACAAGACATTCACAAATCGCGAAATATTATTACAACCGGATCAGCTTTCAGCTTGTCCGCAGAACTAATCGTAATTGTGGGATATGATGTTGCTTGGCCGAAAAAGGTATCACCTCACTATGATTTCTATTTTTTATTGTCTATGCGCTATTTGGGCATTGACGTCATTGTCGGGCTGCAATCAAATCTTAAAAAATATCCGATCAGAAAGTAATCCTATAAATGGTGATGTAACCTTATTGTGGGACGAGGTTCCGGGTGCTAGCTCCTATAACGTCTATTTGTCTCTGTCACCTGGCGTCACTAAACAAAGTGGCCATAAAATCCCTAACGCTACTAATCCTATTAGAATCAATTATTTAGCACCCGGCAACACCTACTATTTTGTCGTGACCGTGGTCAATCAGTCAGGAGAAAGTCAAGAGTCAAAGGAATTATCGTATTTTGCAGTTGCGGATAAGATTGGGCTTGTTTACTGGAAACAGCTTTTTGACCAACCAATACAAGATTATAAAACCGCTGCGGCTGAAACAGGGCAAGAAGCTGAAACGGCTCCTGAGAGAACGTTAACAGAACCTGAGAAAGAACCTCCGGTGGATGAAGCGCTTATCGAAAAGACTGCCGGGGATGAAAAACCTTCAAGCGGTGTGACCAAAGAGACGCTTCCGTCACCCCAAAAAAGAGTGGTCAATACTGCAGATGTCGAGAAAGATCCTACTGAAACATCGAAGCCGCCCACCGTTGCTGTCGCGGCCGGTTCGGACCAAAAGGATATTGCTGCAGAATCGAGGCCGACAGCCGTTGCTGTCGCGGCTCCCACTGGCCAAAAAGATCTTCCTGAAGAATCGGCGCCGCCCACCGTTGCTGACGAGACGGGCGCTGGCCAAGCAGCACTTGCTTCAGAATCGGCGCCGACAGCCGTTGCTGACGAGACGGGCGCGGGCCAAGAAGATCTTCCTTCAGAATCGGCGCCGCCCACCGTTGCTGACGAGACCGGCATGGGCCAAGCAGCTCTTGCTGCAGAATCGGCGCCGACTAACGTTGCTGACGAGATCGGCACGGGCCAAGCAGCTCTTGCTGCAGAATCGGAGCCGGCCACCGTTGCTGTCGTGACCGGCACTGACCAAAATTTGTCAGGATGGGAAGCGCTGCGCCTAAAAGCCGCTCAAAAACTAGCTGCCTCTCAATTCTATATTTTTTTCGAGCAAGATTCAAATGAACTTACACCCGAAGCCATAGAAAAACTGGATCAAATTTATACTATTCTGACAAATAACGCAGTCGCTAAGCTGAAATTAAATGGCTATTCCGATTCAAGCGGTGACCCTTCTTTCAGCCAAATGGTCTCTGAGGTTAGGGCCACCTCCGTTAAGAGCTACCTAACCGGCCGGGGGATAAAGTCTTCCCGAATGACGGCAATGGGGTTTGGAGATAAAAAATCTTTAGCCAGCAATAAAAGTGCAGAAGGAAGACGTTTAAACCGGCGCGTGGAAATTGAGCTCATCATCCCCTAAAAAGCAATACACCCTCACCCTTATGTGTATGTTAAGCCAAAGGAATGCCCTTCATCATAAAACCGCAACCATGTTAGCAACGCGTTATTTGGTTATTTTTCCTGTACACTAGGGAGGTTTTCCATGTCGGGAAAAAGAGAAAAAAGTTTGATGATGATCGATATTCTTGTCGCCCTGTTTTTAGGTTTTGCGACCACAGGATTTGGGGCCAGAATCGTTCCCATGGGCAACGTTTCGATCATTCAAAACGGCAATGTGATCGGTGAATTCAACCAGGCAGCCCCGCTTCCCGAAGGCTACTTATTGAGATGCGAGGCTAAGTGCTTTGTCCAAATGGTGAGGGGGACGGCAGCAGTGGCCATGGCGGCAATAGGGGCGGTGGTCATAGCGGCGGCCATGGCGGTGGTCATGGCGGGGGCCGGGGCGGCCACAGGTGAAAGAATATAATCGAAAGGAGAAACGGAATGGATGATCAAACTGAAAGGGCAGCCTTCATCTGTGTCCATGATACTCTCGATGGAGCATATCCATCTTTGGTATTGGGGATAAACGCCGCTCGGCAAGGCATGGAGACCAAAATATTTTATTCCTTCATGGGTATGAATCTCGTGCTGGAGGGCGGATTCGATAGAGCCAAGTATTTTCCACCCGGTGTAATGGGATCCATTCCGGGCATGACATCAATTGCTACAGGGATGATGAAAAAGAAGATCGAGCAGGCTAATATCCCTTCCTTGGCAGATCTTCAAGAAACGGCGCAGATCGAGGGTGTGGAATTGGTCGCCTGTAAAATGACGGTGGATATGATGGAAATCGATGAGGATAAGCTTATCGAAGGCGTTGTCGTTTGGACTGCTGAAGAATTTCTAAAGTATGCTAAAAAAAGCAAAATATGCCTGTTTACGTAGCCTTTTCTTACCACCGTATCTATTTCCCCTGAAAAGTCCCAAATCTGCAAAAAATCCATTTCCTGTCCATCTTTAGTGTGTTTAGAAGTGGTTTCAAAACTCCATCTAACGTCCAATAGCGGCGTTGAGCAAGGCTGGCTGCAATGTGGAGGACAACAGAATAAGTATCTGCCTGTTGAGAGGTACAATATGGTGGCAAAACCACCCAAAAAATCAGGAAGAAAGCTATTTTGCTTCAGAGTCGGCAGGTATCCCTGTTGCACGAACGCCTAAGGCCTTTGGCTGTCGAGTAGGCGACCCTGTCCAACACGGCTGATAGTTGCGCGATGATTTTCGCTATTAACGTTAGCGTGCGCTGTAAAACAGGAACAATTAAAAAGACAATCAAAGTATAGATGAAGTTTTTCATCTGCTGTTTCGCCTATAGTCCTAAACCGTTTTATTCGGGGCGGTGGCGAATATCCCGCTACTACCCCGGAAAAGGAATAGCATTGGATGGCAGGACCGACAGGTAATCACGGAAGCCATCCAATGCGTCGGCTCCATTTATTTAATTTTCCCGAGAAGCGCACCGGCAATCGTATTTTTCTGGATTTCTTTCGTGCCTTCGTAGATTTCGGTGATCTTGGCATCCCGGTAGAAGCGTTCCACATCGTACTCGGCCATGTAGCCATAGCCGCCCATCAGCTGGATGGCCTCGTCGGCCACCTCGACCGCGGTGCGGGCGGCATACATCTTGGCCATGGAAGTCAGCTTGGGATCGATGCGGCCCTGGTCGAAATTCCAGGCGGCCTTGTAGGTAACCAGGCGCGCCAATTCGATTTTGGTGGCCATGTCCGCGATTTTGTGCTGGTTCACCTGGAACTGGGCGATCTTCTTTCCGAACTGCTCCCGCTGTTTGATGTAGTCCAGGGCCCGGTCATAGGCCCCCTGGGCGGTGCCCAGCGCCTGGGCGGCCACCAGGATGCGGCTCTCGTCGAAGAACTCCAGCAGCTGGTAGAAGCCCTTGTTCTCTTCCCCGATCAGGTTGGCGGCCGGTACCCGCACGTCCTTGAATACGACTTCCGAAGTGTAGGTGAGCGTTATCCCCATCTTGTGGCCTACGTCCTGATAGGAAACCCCGGGGTTATCCGCCTCCACAAGGATCAAGCTCAGACCGCGGTAGGAGGGCGTTGCGTCTGCGTCGGTCTGACAGAGCACACAGTAAAAACCGGCCAGCGGACCGGCGTTGGTGATGAAAATCTTGGTGCCGTTGATGACCCACTCGTTCCCGTCTTTGACGGCCGTGGTCTCCACCGAGGTGATGTCCGACCCATGATCGGGCTCCGTAAAGGCGCCGCAGGAGAGGCATTCGCCCTCGGCCACTTTGGGCAGCCATTTAGCCTTCTGTTCTTCGCTGCCGCAGTGCAGGATGATCTCGGAGGCGAAATCGGCGATCAACAGGCAGGTGCCCACGGTGCTGTCGCCCCGGGCCAGTTCCTCGGCCACGATGATGTTTTCCAGACACCCCATCCCCATTCCGGAATATTTCTCTGGGTAGTGGATGCCGACAAATCCAAGCTCGGCGGCCTTCTTCCAGATTTTTTCAGGGTAGGCGTGGTTTTCCAGCAGATCCTCGATGACGTCCTTCTTGAATTCACCCTTGACGAATTCCCTTACCGCTTTCTGAATGTCTTTCTGCTCACGGCTAAGTTCAAAATCCATTGTTCCTCCTAATGTTGTTTGAAGCTGTTATGCTTGAATTGAATCAAGATCCTGGCATCGTTATAGAAGCGTCTACTCAGTCGATCATCTCCAGGGCACAGGCCATGGATACCCCGCCGCCTCCGCAAAGGGTCGCCAGACCCAGGTTTTTGCCGCTTTTTTTCAAGGCGTGCAGCAAGGTCACCATGATGCGGCAGCCGGTGGCGCCCACCGGGTGGCCCAGGCCGATGCCCGAACCGTTGACGTTGGTGATCTCCCGGTTCAGTCCCAGTTCCCGCTCGCAGCCGATGTATTGGGCGGCAAAGGCCTCATTCACTTCAATCAATTCAAAATCCGCAATCTTGAGACCGCTGCGGTCCATAAGGTTCCGCACCGCCGGTACGGGTGACAGTCCCATGATCGCAGGGTGACAGGCCCCTCTACCAATGGCCTTGATCCTGGCAATGGGGGCCAGATTTAGTTCGCGTGCCTTGGCGGCCGACATGATGAGCATGCCGGCCGAGCCGTCGTTGATCCCGCTGGCGTTGCCGGCGGTCACGGTGCCGGTTTTGGGGATAAATGCAGGGGGCAGGCTGCGCAGCTGCTCGATGGTCAGCCCCGGCCGGAAATGCTCGTCCTTGTCGAAGAGCAGGGGATCCTGCTTGCGCCGCGGCACCGGAACGGGCACGATCTCTTCGGCAAACGAGCCGTCATGGGTCGCCCGCTCGGCATTGTTCTGGCTGCGCAGGGCCACCTCGTCCATTTCCTCGCGGCTGATGCCCAGTTTCTGGGCCACGAATTCGGCCGTATGGCCCATGATGTAGGGTTTGCCCACAAAATGGCTGGCCGGCGCCTGGGCCGTGTCAAAGGGCGCCTCCGCGTCCAGGGGCAATAAGTGCGAACCGCAGTGCAGGGCATGGATCAAGGCGTCGACAAAGGTTTGATCCTGCAGGCGGCACCCCCAGCGCGCAGCGGGGACCGCGTAGGGAACGCCGGACATGTGCTCCACACCGCCGGCCAGGATGACATCGGCCATGCCCGACTGGATCATGGCCATGCCGGAGATGACCGCCTCCATGCCGGAAATGCAGACCCTGTTGATCGTGGCAGCGGCAACCGTATCCGGAATCCCGGCCATCAAGGCCCCCGTACGGGTGACGTTCAGGCTGTCGTGGTGTTCGAGGCAGCAGCCGTAGCGGACGTCATCGATGAGGGCGGGATCGATTCCTGCCCGGCGGACCGTTTCCCGCATCGTTATGCTGGCTAGCACGGCCCCGTTGAGGCTCTTTAGGGTGCCTCCGAAAGCACCGATGGCCGAGCGGCAGGCACTTACGATAACGACATCTTGCATGGTTTCCTCCTTGGTGGTTTCTGTATATACTGTTTGAGAATTTCTTAGCAGGATTTGTGCCATTTAAAAACTATATAAATATCAATTAGATATAATTGTGTTTGCTAATTTTCTATGCTATAGTAAAGAATAAACTGGAACATCATCCAGAATTTAATATTCTGTCCTATCGTACAGTTATGGAGAGGAGGGGGCATCATGCGATCTGAAGAGAGTGACTTTTTCCGTGAAGCCACCCTGAGGATTTGCGGCAGTCTCGACATTGAAACCGCCATGCACCGGTGTTTGAAATATCTGTGCCGGTTTCTACCGGCCACCCACCTTTGTTTTCATATCTATGATCGTGAATTGGGCATTGTGGAAACGGTGGCCATGGCCACCATGGAAGGCGGCCAGGCCATGGCCCTGCGAACGCCTCTCACGCGTCGAGGACGTCAACAGGTCGAAGACCAGCGTTCTCTTCGGACCAAGCTCGTGAGGCGCCTAGGCGACGATGCCGTGGCCGGACCGGTGGCGCGCCAGTTGGGGGCCGCGGACCTATCAGGCCTGATCCTGGATCTGGCCCTGGAAGGCGCGTTTGTAGGAACGGTGTCCGTGTTCTGCGACCCGGATATCAAGTTCAACCAACATCATGTGAATTTGTTTTCCCTGTTGAACGAACCGTTCGCCATCGCCCTGGCCAACTCCCTGCGTTACAGGGAACTGCAGGCGCTACGCGACATGCTGGCGGACGACAACCGCTATCTGCAGAATGAACTGCGTCAGATCTCCGGCGACGAGGTGGTCGGGGCGGAATTCGGCTTGAAAGCCGTCATGGAAATGGTGCGCCAGGTGGCGCCCCTTAACAGCCCGGTCCTGCTGATGGGCGAGACCGGGGTGGGCAAGGAGGTGATCGCCAATGCCATCCACAATCTGTCCCTGCGCAGCAACGGCCCCTTCATTCGCGTCAATTGCGGGGCCATACCGGAAACCCTGATGGACAGCGAATTGTTCGGCCACGAAAAGGGGGCGTTTACCGGTGCCATCTCCCGCAAGCGGGGGCGCTTCGAGCGGGCCGACCGGGGAACGATTTTTCTGGACGAGATCGGGGAACTGCCACAGGAAGCCCAGGTGCGGCTGCTGCGGGTTCTCCAGGAAAAGGAAATCGAACGGGTCGGCGGGGTGGAAACCCTGCACGTGGATATCCGCATCATTGCAGCCACCCACCGCAACCTGGAACATATGCTGGCCAGGGGGCAGTTCCGGGAGGATCTTTTCTACCGGTTGCGGGTTTTCCCCATTGCCATTCCGCCGCTGCGGCGCAGGCCGGAAGACATTCCTGTTTTGCTGCAGCATTTCATTCAGAAGAAAGCGAATGACATGAAGCGGGTGTCCATCCCCAGGGTGGCCCCGGACGCTCTCGACCGCTTGCTGGCTTACAGATGGCCCGGCAACGCCCGCGAGTTGGAGAATGCCGTCGAGCGGGAATTGATCGTCAGCCGGGGGGAGACCCTTCTATTTCAGGATCTCATTGCCGCCCATGACGCGCCCGTGCCGGTGCAAAGCCCGGAAACCAACCTCAGCCCGCCCGCGCCGCCAACGCTCGATCAGATCATGGCCGACCACATCGTCAGCGTTCTCAAACAATGCAACGGTCGGGTGGAAGGTAAAACCGGTGCTGCCCGGCTTCTGGGCATCCATCCCTCGACGCTGCGCAAACGGATGAAGAAATTAAGCATTCCTTTTGGCCGAAAAGCTTCGAAATACTACTGAAAGTGCCGTCGGCGACATCGCCTGCGGCGGCATATGGACCATTTTTTTTATCCTCTAATGTAAACCGGAAGTATTTTTCACGCCGTAAACATCCCCCAAGGCCTGAGTGGAATCGGCAGAATCGCGATAAGCCTCTCCGGTATCGTATCTAATTCGATTGCTGGTTTCTGGGAGCAATTTTTGATCGGATACGATTCAGGGATTGACCATCATTCGCATTGCCGGTGAAGACAATTTGGTC
>Ga0316576_10001823_pt1 | contig 11827 bp, 13 predicted proteins | sample S0NA_FD_203075 | JGI IMG/M metagenome (GOLD analysis project Ga0316576, IMG submission 203075) | Rhizosphere microbial communities from salt marsh grasses in Alabama, United States - S0-2_050615r3r5 | ecosystem: Host-associated > Plants > Roots > Rhizosphere | place: USA: Alabama | collected... | reverse complement strand
ACATGGCCGCCTCCGTTAGCGGTTGAACCTGTGTACAGTATAAGCGCCGACGGGGCGCACACTGACCATTTCCTGTCGATTTCCACCATGACCCGCATCGATCCGGGGTGTAGCATGCGCCCCAATCGGGCATCGGGCGGGGCGCAGACCCCGCAGGCTCCATCTCACCAAGGCGCACCGGGAGACAGTCCCCGCGTCTAACCGGATCGGGCCCACCGCCGGGCCAGCTGACAGAATCCATCCAAGCCATAAGGGCATCAATGCCAAAGCACGCCAATCCGTTTTCCCTGGACGATCGAACCGCCTATGCCGATTGGCGCGGGGCGAAGCTCGACGGCTGTCCGCGGCGCATCGACGACCTGATCGTCGAGGTCAACGACCCGCGCCGGCTGACCGATGCCGAATACGCGGCCATTCTCGACCGCTGCCGGCGCGCGAACCTAGCGGTCTACGTCGGGCGTACCGGAGACGACCCGGACAAGGACATCCCGCGGCTGCTCGGCGAGCGCTTCGGACTGCGCCGGCTCGACCGCAATCCCGGCGCCGACGCCGACGCGATCACCTCCATTACCATCCAGTCGGATGCCCTGCACAGCGGCTACATCCCCTATACGGACCGGCCCATCGCCTGGCACACCGATGGCTACTACAACGCCCCGGATCGGCAGATTCACGCCTTCATCCTGCACTGTGTGCGCCCGTCCGCGAACGGCGGCGAGAACGGTCTGCTCGACCCGGAGATCGCCTACATTCGGCTCCGCGACCGCGACCCTGAGCACGTACGCGCCCTGATGCAGCCTGACGCGATGACCATACCGCCCAATAGCGTCGACGGCGTCGAGTTGCGCCCCGCCAGCGTCGGCCCGGTCTTCTCCTGCGACGCCGGCGGCCATCTGCTCATGCGCTACACCGACCGCCGGCGCAACATCCTCTGGCGCGACGACCCGGCCACCAGCGCCGCGGTGACGGCACTGCGGGAGGTCTTCGAGGCTGCGGACACGCCGGTATTCCGGGCGCGGCTGGAGCCAGGATGGGGCGTCATCTGCAACAACGTCCTGCACTCCCGCACCCGCTTCAGCGACGACGGCAGCCCGCGGCTGCTGTATCGCGCCCGCTACTACGATCGCATCGAAGGGACTTGAGGCTAGAGAAGGTCGTCAGCTCTCAGCGGTCGGCGCTCAGTTCTGCTGTGCGGGGCTTCTTGGCGACGGGGCTGACAGCCGACCGCTGAAGGCTGACCGCTTGTTCTGGGTCAATGCCCCCAAAACGCCAGACGTAAGGCGCCGGCATCAATCCTGAACCTCGAACAGCAGCCGATACCGATACGGATCGAACAGCATCTCCAGGAAACAGATGCGACCGTCAGCGACACGTGCCCATTGCGCGGCATGGGTCGCCACCCGCTCCGACAACTGGGTCTCGATCACCAGCCAGTGACAGACGTCGTCACCGTCGGCAAACGCGTGCCGGCGCTCGATGCGGCGCAGGATGGCGCTGGTCAGCGCGAGGTATTGCACATAGTCGTCGGCGCAGGAGAAGCGCGCGATCGGGCTGTCATAGACAAAGCCCCGATCGGCGAGTAGACCCCGCACGCGCTCATGTTCACGGGCGACCACGGCATCCAGATAGGACTCCACGACCGCTGTCGCATCGGACGCCTGCATCGCTAGCGACCCTTGCCCAGCCCGTACGCCGCGCCGGGGTTGGCGCAATGGCCCGCGACGAAGGATCGGCGTGGATCGACGAGGGCTCGTCCGGCCAGCGCGGTCCGGCCGATCAACATGCGAAAGCGCATGGTATCGCGGTCGGTCAGCGTCAGCTCGACCGGCCAGCGCTGGCCCGCAAGCCGCAGCTCGGCGGCAATGACGAATCGCTGCTCGCGGTGCCCCCCGGAGTCCGTGACGATACGCCGGTCCACCAGCGGCGCCTCGCACTGCACGACGAGATCGCCGCGATGCTGCAGCGGATGCACCGAAAAGCGGACGATCTCCCGCCGCTCGCGGGTCTCGGTGGTGACCTCGAAGGCATGCAGTGCCGAGGTCCGCGCGCCGGTGTCGACCTTGGCCTTGATGATCGGCAACCCCAGACCCGGCAGACCGACCCATTCGCGCCAACCCAGTATCAGCGGCGCGGGGGCGATAGGGTCCGCAGCGACCTCGGGCATCGCGGCGGCACTCAGCTTGCGCCGATGCCGCGCTCGATCTCCCCGCCGCGGCGCAGCTCGCGCTTCAGAACCTTCCCCGCCGCATTCTTCGGCAGCGCGTCGACGATCTCGATGCGGCGTGGGATCTCGTGGCTGCCGAGGTGCTCGCGGCACCATGCCTTCAGCTCGGCGCCGTCAATTTGCCGATCCCCTGTCGAGGTGATGAAGGCCACCGGGATCTCGCCGTGGATGTGGTGCGGCTCGCCGACCACCGCGGCCTCGCCGACGCCCGGATGACGGACCAAGACCTCTTCGATGACGCGCGGGTAGACGTTGATGCCATTGCTGATGATCAGGTCCTTGATCCGGTCCACCAGAAAGAAATAGCCGTCCGCGTCGCGCCAGCCGAGATCGCCGGTGCGGAACCATTCACCGTAGAAGCTCGTTGCGGTCTCCTCGGGCAGGTTCCAGTAGCCGCGCATGACACTCGGCCCGCGCACGCAGACCTCGCCGTGCTCGCCGTCCGCCAGCCAGTTGCCCTCCGCATCGGCGACACGCATCTCCACGCCCGGGATCGGCGGGCCGATGGAGCCCGGCTTGCGCGGCCCGTCCGGGGGATTGACGGCCGTGACCGGCCCGCACTCGGTGGGTCCATCCCCCTCCAAGACCGGTATGCCGAAGCGCCGTTCGAAGGCCTGCATCAATGCCTGCGGCATCGCCGCGCCGCCGGAGATACACAGGCGTACGCCTCGCCAGTCGGCGACCTGCTCATCCGACAGCCGCATCAGTACCGCGTACAGACTCGGCACGCCGAGAAAAACGGTCGCATGATGCAGCGCAACGGCCCGTGTAATGGCCTGCGGATCGAAGCGCGGGACCGGGATCAGCGCCGCGCCGGCGAGCAGCGGGGTCAGGATACCGACGGTACCGGCGAAGGCATGGAACATCGGCAAGACCACCAATATGCGGTCGGTGGCTGGCCCCAGCTTCAGCGCCGTGGCCACGGCACGGGCATTGCTGGCCAGATTGGCGCGGGTCAGCACCGCACCCTTAGGCCGCCCGGTGGTGCCGGAGGTGTAGAGGATCACCGCAGCATCTTGGAGCGCAGCGATAGCCACCGATGGCGCAGGCATCGGCTGCATTAGTTGCTCCAGATGGCAGTCGGCGACCTCGCCGTCCTGCTCGAAGCCAATACCGACACGAAGGGTCAGACCCGTGGCGCCGGCCATGGCCGCGGCGGCACTGTCGGCAAGGGCGGCGTGAAAGAACATCCCGCGAACACCGGCATCGTGCAGAATGAACGCGATCTCGCGGGGGTTCAGCAACAAATTGATCGGCACCACCACGGCGCCGGCCTTGAGGATGCCCAGATAGGCGACGACGAACTCGGCGCCGTTCGGGCAGTACAGTGCGACGCGTTCGCCGGCTTGGATGCCGCGCGCGGCCAGCGCCCCGGCGATGGCGTCGGTCGCGCAATCGAGCGCGTTGTAGGTCCACACCACCGCATCGCCGAACACAGCCGCACTGTCGCCCTGCGAGGCCGCGACGCGACGGAATCCCGCGACCAGGTCCTCCGACGCCTGCGCCTCTTCTCGTGCCGCGGAGGAAGGCGTGTTCATCGGCCGATGCGCCTCAGATCACCTTCGAGAAACCGATCGGGCCTTGCTTGGCCTCGAGGTAGGCGTCGAAGGCCATGCAGATGTTGCGAATCAGCAGGCGCCCCTTGGGCAGCACGCGGATGCCGGCGGAGTCGATCTCGAGCAGGCCGTCGCCGACCATGCCGTCGAGCTTCGGCAGGCTGGTCGCGAAGTAATCGCCGAAGTCGATCCCCCAGCGCCGCTCCACATCGCCGAAGTCGAGCCGGAAATGGCAAATCAACCGGGTGATGACATCGCGGCGGATCTCATCGTCGCGGTTCAGCTCGATACCGCGGAAGACCGGCAGGCGGCCGGCATCGATGTCCTCGTAATAGGCGTCGAGCTCGCGGCGGTTCTGGCCGTAGGTATTGGCCACCTTACCGATGGAGGTGACGCCGATGCCGATCAGATCGCACTCCGCATGGGTCGAGTAGCCCTGGAAGTTGCGATACAGGGTGCCGTCGCGTTGGGCCAACGCCAGCTCGTCGTCGGGACGGGCGAAGTGGTCCATGCCGATATAGAGCCAACCCGCGCTGGTAAGCCGCTCGATGGTGCGCTGCAGGATGTCGAGCTTGACCTCGGGGCGCGGCAGCTCCGACTCCTCGATGCGCCGTTGCGGCTTGAAGCGGCTCGGCAGGTGCGCGTAGTTGAACACCGACAGGCGGTCTGGACCCACCTCGATGATGCGGTCCAGGGTCTGCATGAAGCTGTCCGCGGTCTGAAACGGCAGGCCGTAGATCAGGTCGATGCTGATGGAGCGGAAGCCCTCGCTGCGGGCGGCCGCCAGCACCTCCATGGTCTCGGCCTCGGTCTGGATGCGGTTGACCGCCTGCTGCACCCGCGGGTCGAAGTCTTGGACGCCCAGGCTCATGCGGTTGAAGCCGATCTCGCGCAGCAGCTTGATGCTGTCGCCGCGCGCCTCGCGGGGATCGATCTCGATGGAAAACTCGCCGGCATCGTCGTCGGCGAGCCTGAAGAACTTGCGCGTCTGCGCCATCAGCTCGCGCATCTGCCCCTGGCTGATGAAGGTCGGTGTGCCGCCGCCCCAGTGCAGCTGCTCGACGACCCGATCGTCGTCGAACAGCGCCGACTGCAGCTCCAGCTCGCGGTAGACGCGATCCAGGTAAGGCTGCGCCAGGCTGCGGTCCTTGGTCGCGATCTTGTTGCAGGCGCAGTAGAAACAGACCGTATCGCAGAACGGGATATGAAAATACAGCGACAGCGGCCGGCCGCTGGCGTTGCTCTGCCGGCAGACCTCGCTGTAGCGCCGGTGATCGAAGGCGGGATCGAACTCCACCGCGGTGGGATAAGAGGTGTAGCGGGGACCGCTCTGGTCGTAGCGCTTGATCAGCTCGATGTCGAAGACCGTGCGCTGATCGGCGGCCTGGTCGCCGCCGGGGGTCTGCTGGCGCTCGTCTCGGCGATCGTCAGCGGTGCGGGTATTGTCAAGCATCGTCTTCGTCTACCTCGAGACCCCGCCGGCGGGCCTCGTTGATCTGTTTCAAGGGGGTATGGAACGGGGGCTCGTCGGCGAAGCGGGCGACAACGTCCATGAACCGTGGTTCTTCCAGCTCGAGTTCCGGGCATGCGCGCAGCTCGCCGACCTCGAGCACCGCCTGACGGACCCGGCCCACATATTCATCGACACGTCTTGCGGGTCTGAGGCTCATGACGCCACGACCGCCTCCGAAAACCGGGGATGGAATTCGATGAGCTGCTGCTGGCGCAGCAGGAACACGCCTTCGCCGCCGTGTTCGAACTCCAGCCAGGTGAAAGGCACCGTTGGAAAGCGCTGCTGCAAGGCCGCCGCGCTGTTGCCGACCTCCACCAGCAGGATGCCCTCGTCGTCCAGATAATCCGGCGCGTCGCGCAGGATGCGCAGTACCAGATCGAGGCCGGTCTCGCCGCCGGCGAATGCAAGCCGGGGCTCATGGCGATACTCCGGCGGCAACAGCTCCATCTCCGCGGTGCTCACATAGGGCGGATTGGAGACGATGACGTCGTAGCCCTGCTCGCCAATGCCGGCGAACAGGTCCGACTCCAACAGCCGCACCCGCTCCTCCAGCCCATGCAAGGACCGATTGCGCGCGGCCACGCGCAGCGCCGCCGGCGAGATGTCGGCCAGGTCCACGTCCACATCCGGCAGATGCGCGGCGACTGCAATGCCGAGACTACCGCTGCCGGTGCAGAGGTCGAGCACCCGGCCGATGCGCTCCGGCTCCAGCCAGGGGGCGAAGCCGTCGGCAATCAATTCGGCCAAGGGGGAGCGCGGGATCATCACGCTGTCGTCGACGACAAACTCCAGGCCGGCGAACCAGGTACGCCCTGTCAGGTAGGCGGCCGGCCGGCGTTCGACGACGCGCCGCTCCAGAAGCGCCATCACCGCCGCATGCTCGCTCGCCGTGACCCGGCAATCGCGATACTCGGCCACACGCTGGACCGGCATGTGCAGGGCCTCGGCGACCAGCCAGGCGGCCTCGTCGAAGGCGTTGTCGGTACCATGCCCGAAAAACAGCCCGGCCGCAGCGAAGCGGCTCGCGCCCCAGCGGACGAGGTCCTGTATGGTCGTCAGCGTGTCGGTCTCGGCTGGCATCAACGCAGTCTCGATTGCCGCGCCTGTCGGGCCGGCGGGGCCGGGGTGCGTTTGCATTCTCGCGGCGGCGGACGCTGAAGCATAGCACCATTGCCGATTTCGCTCCGTCAGCGCGCGCAAAGCTTGACCTCGGTCATGCGCAGGTCAGCGCCGACAGGCCGAGTCGACTTGAAATCTGGCGCGGGCGACGTCCGGATTGCTGATACGGATCGGCATTGGGCGCGATGGCAGCAGACAAAAAGGCCCGACCCCGCTCGTGGCGGGATCGGGCCCTTCAAATTCATGACGGACCGGGAAGCGAGGAGTCGACAAGCCCTGACGCGCTGGGCCGCAGCCGACTCAGTCGCGCATCAAGCGGCCCGCTGCTTGCGGCTCTGCATCGGCTTGACCTCGACTTGCGGTGCGTCGCGCTGGCCCCGCTCGACCAGGTCGGCCAGCGAGATGTCGCTCAGGAACGAGAAGATCTCGTCGCTGAGTTGATCCCACAGCGAATGGGTCAGACAGCGCTGCCCGTCGCGGCAGTTCTCGCGTCCGCCGCAACGGGTGAATTCCACCCATTCGTCGACGGCACAGATGATGTCCGCAATGGAGATGTCGTTGGCGGACTTGCCGAGGTAGTAACCGCCGCCCGGTCCGCGGATACCGCGCACCAGCTGTTTGTTGCGCAGCGAGGCGAATAGCTGCTCGAGATAGGACAGGGAGATGCCCTGATTGACCGAGATGTCGGCCAACGTGACCGGCCCCTTGCCGGAGTGCAGGGCCAGGTCCAGCATCGCGGTCACCGCGTATCTGCCTTTGGTAGAAAGTCTCATGGTGGTACGCCTTGGTAGATTCGACCTTATCCCAGGTTCCTACTTGGTTTTAGATTAGCGATTGTCAAGAAAACTCGTCAAGAAATTTTCTCGTCTCGCTTTTTCGCGGTACCGGGATGGGGTCCAGGTCGAGAAAACGGGACACTCCGCGCGGCCATTGGGCAACGCGGCGCGGTCGAGGTTCCCGACCGAGAGGATCGGCCTAGGTCGAAAGGGGCAGGGGGCGGCGGGCTGGGTAGGACGGCGCTTTGGCCGGCATCGCCGAGCAGCTCAGGGCACGCTGGGCGTCAGCTCGCGGAGACGATGGCAGGAAGCCTCGCTGACGGAAGACGGAAATCGATGTCCGCGCAGCAGGCAGTAGGAAAGCCACTTGGCGAGGAACAGATTGACCTTCCATTTCGCGTGCAGGGCCGGCGCCCGATAGTGCCTGAACACCGGCAACGCGGTCTGGCAAAGATCGAGCACCTCCACCTGACCCGCGTCGTGGTAGGCGCGCAGCACCGCGTCCGGCTCCGAGCGCCAGCTTCCGGGCTCGTTCGACCCGGCAAACAGATGGGTCAGACGCAAGGTGGTCGTGAACGGGGCCTGCTCACGGACGTCGAGCAGCAGATGCGCGCCGGCATCGGCCCGCGAGACATAGGGGCCCCGCAACCGGGCCAGCTCCGGGGCGAGTCGCATCAGCCCCGAATAGTTCTCCTCGCAGAGGACCATCAACTGGCCGACCGTCGGCTGCACACCGAACAGATCCAGCGACGCACTGATCAACGCGGGGGCCTGCATGGAATCGACGGGGCCGGCTTCGCCTGGGTGCGGCAGCGCGGGGCGCATGGCGCCCGGGCCGCTCAGGCGCTCTGGCTGTCCTGCTGCTTGGCGATATCGGCCCGCACCTTGTCCATGTCGAGCTCGCCGGCCTTGGCCAGCAGGTCGCGAAACGAACCTTCCGGCAGTGCGCCGGGCTGCGAAAAGATGATGATCTGATCGCGAAAGATCATCAGCGTCGGGATCGAGCGGATCTGGAAATGGGCAGCGATCTGCTGCTCGTCCTCGGTATTGACCTTGGCGAAGACGATGTCCTCGTGATCCGCCGAGACCTTATCGTAGACCGGCGCAAAGGAACGGCAGGGTCCACACCACGGCGCCCAGAAGTCGACGATGACGAACGGGTTCTCGGTGATGGTGGACTCGAAGTTCTCGCCGGTCAGCTCAACAACAGCCATGGGCGCTTCCTGTGGTCTGCTACAAAAGTGCGGCGCAGTCTAGCAGATCACTCCCGGGACCGCAGTTTCCCACAGCCAATGCAGGGCCATTCGGCAGGCTGTCGACCGGACGGCCGTCGCATCGTCAGTCGCTCGCGCTCCGCAGGAACGCGGCAGTGAAGTCCGCCGGCAGATAGTCGTCGGCGAATGACGGCTCGACCCCCAGTGCGTCGGCCAGGCCCTGCAGGTCCGCCGGCAGGCAATGGTTGAAGGCCCCGGGCCGCGCCCGTCCCTTCAGGAGATTGAACACGAAGCCACGCCGCGCGACCGCGAAGCAGCGGCGGATGAAGAGCTCGGTCTCCTCGGGGGTCAGGGTGTTCATCGCCCCGCTGCAAACATAGTAATCAGCCGCCGGCAGCGGATCGGTCAGGACATCTCGATGCAGGATCCGGCAGCCGGTGCGCGACCGGGCAATCGCCACCATCGGCTCGACGCAGTCGACACCGATGTAGCGGGCCGGCAAATCGCCGGCGGCGGTCAGAAAGCCGAACAGATCGCCGAGCCCGCAGCCGACGTCCACCAGGGTCAGCGTGGACAGGTCCGCTGGCAGGAAGGCGCGCAGGGCCGCGAAGCGCACCTGTTGCGCGCGGGCGGAGTCCCAGTGCACACCCTCGGCATTCTCACCGTAGCGGGCCAGGGCATTGCGATAGAAGGTGTCGGTATCGACTCTCGGCATGACGTCGGTGTGATCGATGATCCGGGCAGGCCGCGCGGCGAGCGGATCAGTACTCGAAATTCCACTCCAGCCCCTGCCGCGCATCGACGCGCACCCGTTTGCGGCCGTCGTCCCTACTGTCGGCGGTACGCGGGTCAGGGGCGCCGAGCTCCACCCGGATCTCCGCGCGCTCGTCGAGCCAGCGCCGCAGCGCGGCATCACCCGGCAAGGCGACGCGCCGCTCGGCACGCGCGACCAAGGCGAGCAGCTCGCGCCGGGCATCGGCGTCGGGCTGCGCCTGCAAGGTCTCCGACAACGGCCGCGGACACAGCAGAAAGAGCCCAGCGTCGAGCCGCTCCAGCGCGCGCCGCGCGAGCAGCCGCGAGGCCCCATCGAACAGGGCCGCCGCGATCACCAGCCCACGCTCCGGGTAGCGGGCGGCCAGGCGTCCCAGGACCTGATCCACGAGCGGTCGAAGCCGGTCTGCCGGTAACTCTTGGCCGGCGGTCACGCCGACGATCAGCATTCTGACCAGGCCGAGACCGGAACGCGCGAGCAGTGTCGGCACCAGCCGCGCTGCGAAGCGGTCCAGGTCCTTCATCGGCCCGGAGAGCTCCGCATACGGGATCAGCTGCGGATGATGCTTGCGGGCATTGTCCCGCACCGGCGCATAGCTCCAACCGTCCAGATGCCGGTCCGCCGCCCAGCGCCGATGCTCGATGACCGCCAGGCGCTCGACCTCCGCTGGCGCGAAGGCAAAGGACTCGACCTGCTCCTCGGGTATCGCCCGGCAATCCGTCACCGCCAGCTTTGCCCATAGATGATCGGCCTGATGCCGGTTGGCATCGCGGTACGAACCGGCCAGCTCGGCCCAGGGGCGGCCCGCCGCTTCCTCGCCGGGGTCGCGCCCCTGCGCCAGCGTCGTATCGCGGTAGTGCTCGTGGATGACCTGGGCCAGCTCGTCGCCGCGACCGTCGAGCAGCACGTCGGCCGCAAGGGCCATGCGCCGATGCGAGAATGGAATGAGCTGTCCATCCCAATCGGACAGCTCCCCTGCCGGCTCGGCGGCGCCGACCTCGAGCAGAATCGGCGGCGCAACGCGCTGCGTCGCCGCAATGTCGCGTGCCAAGGCGTCAGCGACGTCGAGTCCCGAGGACGGCTCCAGGCAGACGACGGCGCCGGTCACCGGCGGCAGGCCGGCGAACTCGGGATGCCCGAGCCGCTGAAAATGCAGCTCACTGAAGGTCGTCGCCTGTGGATGCGCACCCATGAAGGCGTCCTGCGAGGCCGCGGGCTCGTCGCTCAGCAGCGTCACGACCGGCGCGCGATCGCTGTAGTGGGCGAGCCGCAGCGTGTGCAGCAAGAGCGCATCCGCCGGCGGGGCGCGGCCGGCGATGACCAGGTGGACGGTCTGCCCGAACAGGGGATCGCAGCCCAGGTGCAGCGGCCAGCGGGCAAGCAGCAGCCGCGCGGCACTGCGCTCGATATCGACGTGCTCGACCGTCAGCGCATCCCCGCCGGGCGGCGTGACTAGTGTCTGCGAGTCCGACAGCAGCAGCACGCGCAAATTGGAGCGGCGCCTGCGCTCACCGATCTGACCAATCACCTGGCGCAGCGTCCCCGACGCATCCGGATCGCCGGCCAGCATCAGGAACTGAGCGCGGCGCAGCCAGCGCCGGGCCGCCTCGATGGTGTCGACCCGCAGAAAGCGCCGGTGCGCGCGCTGCAGGGACGACGCCACCTCGGCCGCGAGGGGGTCGCTGCCGTAGATCAGCACCTCAGGAGCCGCCAACGCCGTTCTCCACGTCCCCCGCCCGACCACCGCCCAGCAGCGACGGCAGCAACACATCCAACGCGAGCCAGTCATCGGTCTCGGCGATCGGTCGCAGCAGCGGATGCCGCATTGGGCCGGCTGCCGCCGCATCGGCGCTGCCACCACTGCCCATCAGCGGCAGCGTCGGACGTCTCGCGGATAGGCTCGCCGCGATGTCGCGGTCGGTAATGCGGCCACCACCGGCGACCAGGGTCGCGCTGCCCCGCGATCCGGCGGCAGCGCTTGCGGCCGCTGCGATCCAGGGCACTTCGTCACCCCAGTCCGCCCCCGGCACCAAAATCAGCTGCGTATGATTCGGCTCCAGCGGGACGCCCCTCCCGCGCGGCTGTCCTGGCCGTTGCACGGTGCCGCGGGCGGCAACGCCCAGCAAAGGGAAGCCTGCGCCCGATTGCCGCCGCGCCTGGCCCACCATGGCCATGACACCTGCGTCGGTGCCGCCGTCGATGACAAGGGCGCCGAGACCTTCCAGCACGGGCGCCAGCCGGTCTCGAAACAGGCTCAGCAGGCGACGGGCGATGACCGGATCCAGTCCATCGGCACCGCCGACCACGACCAGCACGGGGCGCGAGCCACGGAGTCCGACGCGCGCTAAGGCCAAGGGCAGGTCGGCCAGCGCCGACACCTCAACAATGCCTGCGTTATCCGCCCGCAATTCAAGCATGAGAGCCGCCGGCGATCTCGCCGCGGACACTAGGCCCAACGGCCGTCGCCCGGCATCGCCTCGGACGCTCAACCGTGGCTATGCAGCAAATTGCCTGCCTCATCGACAATGGTGACGGCGATCGGAATGCCGTCGCGGATACTCGAGGAAACGACGCAGAAGTCCTCGAACAGGTCCTTGCAGCGGTCGAAGCGTCGCGAGCCGGTCAGCGCCTCGGCGGCAATCAGCTTGACCTC
>Ga0316576_10001822_pt1 | contig 11829 bp, 9 predicted proteins | sample S0NA_FD_203075 | JGI IMG/M metagenome (GOLD analysis project Ga0316576, IMG submission 203075) | Rhizosphere microbial communities from salt marsh grasses in Alabama, United States - S0-2_050615r3r5 | ecosystem: Host-associated > Plants > Roots > Rhizosphere | place: USA: Alabama | collected... | reverse complement strand
TGGCAGCGGCAAGCGGATGCGACCGTCCCGGAATTCGGCGGGCAGTAAATTCATGGCCGGCGAACCCATGAAGCCGGCGACGAACAGGTTGCACGGCCACTCGTAGAGTTCCTGCGGCGAGCCGGTCTGCTGAATCACCCCCTCGCGCATGATGGCCACCCGGTCACCCAGGGTCATGGCCTCGGTCTGGTCATGGGTCACGTAGATCGTGGTCGTGCCCAGACGTCGCTGCAGCCGGGCAATTTCCGCACGCATCTGCGTACGCAGGCGCGCATCGAGATTGGAGAGCGGTTCATCGAGCAGAAAGGCCACGGGTTCGCGCACGATCGCCCGTCCCATGGCAACGCGCTGGCGCTGGCCGCCGGACAGGCTGCCGGGCTTGCGTTCGAGCAGTTCCCCGAGTTCCAGTATCGCGGCGGTCTCCGCGACCCGGCGCTCGATCTCCGCGGCCGGCAGCTTTTTCATGCGCAGCGGGAAGGCGATGTTCTCCTGTACGCTAAGGTGCGGGTAGAGTGCATAATTCTGGAACACCATCGCCATGTTGCGCTCGCGCGGGTCGATGTCGTTGACGAGCCGGCCGTCGACGCGCAGTTCACCGCTGCTGATCTCCTCCAGACCAACGATCATGTTCAGCAGGGTGGATTTTCCGCAGCCGGAGGGACCCACAAGGATAAAGAACTCACCGTCGTGGATGACGAGAGAGGCGTCGCGTACGGCCTCCGTGCCGTCCGGGAAGCACTTGCTGATCTTGTCGAGCGTGATCTCCGCCATGGTCAGCCCGGAGTGTTGGCGTGGATAGCTGATTTTTTCTTTTTCGTCATCATGGTCATTGCCTCATTGTCATTGGCAGGATTCGTGCCGGTGTCAATCGTCCCCGGGGTTAACCCTTCACCGCACCGGCTGTGAGCCCCGCGACGATACGCCGCTGGAACGCCAGCACCACGGCCATCACCGGCACGGTGACCACCACCGAGGCCGCGGCGATGGCCTGGGTAGGCAGCTCGAAGCGGGAACTGCCGGTGAAAAAGGCGATCGCCGCCGGCACCGTACGTGCCCGGTCGGTGGAGGTGAGCGCGGCGGCGAACAGGAAATCGTTCCACGCGAAAATGAACACCAGGATGGCGGCGGTGAACACGCCCGGCGCAGCCAGCGGGACAATGATGCGGATAAAGGCCTGGAAGGGGGTGGCACCGTCGATACGGGCCGCCTTGTCGAGTTCCCAGGGAATTTCCCGGAAATAGGCCGACAGCACCCAGATGGCGAGCGGCAGCGTGAAGGTCATATACGGGAGGATCAGGCCCGGCCAGGTGTCGAACAGACCGAGCGTTCTCCAGAGGTTGAACAGCGGGCCGACGATCGCCACCGGCGGGAACATGGCCGTGGCGAGCGCTCCGGCGAGCACCCACCGTCGGCCGGGGAAGTCCAGTCGCACGATGGCGTAGGCCGCGAGCGTGCCCAGGGTGACCGAGAGCAGGGTGGCGAGCGAGGCGATCCCGATCGAGTTCCACAGCGCAGCCGGAAACTGCGCATCGGCGATGACCGCCCGGTAGTGCTCCAGGCTGAGGCTGCGTGGCAGGAAGTGCCGGTCGCCGAGGTCGGCGGCGCGCTTGAGCGAGAGCGACAGGATCCAGACAACCGGCGCCAGCGCATAGACCATGACCAGTACGCCGCCCGCGCTCCACAACAGCCGCTCCGGCCATGCGGCTCCCGTGCGCGTCACGGCCGCTGCCTCCGGGCGAACAGCGGTGCGCCGAATCCCCTGACGATGAAAACGGCGATAAGCACGACGCACAGGAAGATCAGCACGGCGACGGCGGAGCCAAGCCCTAGATTGAGGCGCGTGATGAGCGTGTTGTAACCGAGGATGGAGACGGTGCCGGTGTCCTGGGCGCCGCGGGTCTGCACGTACACCGTGTCGAAGATGCGGAAGGCATCGAGGCTGCGGAACAGCAGCGCCACCATGAACGTCGATTTCATCAGCGGCAGGGTGATGCCGAACAGCCGTCGCCAGGGGCCCGCGCCGTCGACGCGCGCGGCCTGCAGCACATCATGGGGAACCAGCGTCAGCCCGGCCAGCAGCAGCAGGGCCATGAACGGCGTGGTCTTCCAGATCTCGGTGAAAATGATCACGAAAAACGCCGACCAGCGCTGTGTCAGCCACGCCGTGTCGAGGCCGAGCAGGCCGTTGACGAAGCCGGTGACGGGGTCGAACGCGAACTTCCACGCCAGCGCGGCCACCACCGTGATAATGGCATAGGGGACGAGCAGGGTGGCCCGCACCGCACGGCGCGCTACCAGGGTGCGGTGCATGAGCAGGGCGAGCGCGAAGCCGAGCAGGAGTTCGACCGCGACCGACCCGACGGTGATGATCAGGGTGTTGCCCAGCGCACGCCACCAGACTTCCGAGCTCAGGATGCTGACGTAGTTCTCCAGGCCGATGAAGGCCCGTTCCCCGGGAAAGCGCAGGTCGTAGCGGAACAGGGACAGCCAGCCGGCGTAGAGAATCGGGTAGGCGGTGACCAGCAGTAACGCCGCCACGGCCGGGGCGCACAGCAGCCAGCCGAGGCGGCGTTCGCTGCGGCGGCTGGCATTCACAGCAAACCCTCCGAGCGCAGCGCGCGATTCACGGCGTCACGCAGGCGTTTGACATCACGGTCGGGTTCGATGTCCCGCAGGGGGTGCAGCGTGTGACTGATGGCGAGTGAGACATCGTTGTAGAGCGGCGTCTGCGGACGCGACACGGCATCACGCAGGGTCGCGCGCAGTATGTCGGCGAAGGGAAATGCCGCGCGCACTTCGAAATCCTCGTAGAGCGTGTCGATGGTGGGCGGCAGGCCGCCACGCGCCGCCGCGAGGCGCTGGTTTTCCTCCGAGGCGATGCACAGGGCGGCGCGGAACGCCAGCTCCGGATGCGGCGAGAAGGCGCTGACGCCCAGGTTGATGCCGCCGATGGTGACCCTGGAAGGGCGGTCCCGGTCGACCGCGGGCCAGCGTGCCCAGCCCATGTGGGCGGCAACCTCCGGGGCATGCTGGCGCGCGCTTGGCCAGACATAGGTGTAATTGAGCATGAACGTCGAGTCACCGGTCTCGAAGGCGATGCGCCCCTGATCCTCCCGTGCGGTGGAGAGCGCCGGGTCGGAGGCCGGCGAGGTGGCGAGGCTCTCCATGATGGAAAGCGCCCGTTCGGTGGGTGCGGTCTGCAGTTCGGCATGGCTGTCCGTGGAATCCAGCACGGCGCCGCCGGCGGAGGCGAGCAGGGAGACGAAAAACACTGTGAGCCCTTCGTAGCGTTCCCCCTGGGCCTGAATGGTACCGTTCCTGCCGAGTATTTCGGCCATGGCGAGCATCTCGCCCCAGGTCGCCGGGGGATGGTCAACGCGGTCGGTGCGGTACCACAGCAGCTGCGTATTGGTGGTGAAGGGCACCGCCCACAGGCGGTGATCGTAACGGGCGCTGTCGAGCGTTGCGCCGATGCGGCGCTCGGCTGCCTGCGCGGCCAGCATACCCGACCAGGGCAGGATCCAGCCCGCGCGCGCGAATTCCGGGGTCCAGATAACGTCCATGCCGATCAGGTCAATAGCCCTGTCGTGCGCCGCCAGCCGGCGCACAAGCTGTTCACGCTGCTGATCCGCATCGGACGGCAAGGGCATCAACTTCACCTGATAAGCCCCATTCGATGCCTCCGCACAGCGGCGCGCCGCGGTCGCGAAACTACCCGAGGGTTCATTGAAGACATACCAGTGCAGGACTGTGGGCTGCGTCTGTGCCTGTTCTCCGCAGCCGAACAGTGCGAGCACGAACAGTGCACCCGCCAGGCCTTGCACAAGCCACTTCTGTTTTCTGTGTGCAGAAATGCTTGAGGACGAGCACCGGCGTGGCGCGCCGTGCTGTGGTGATTCTGGTGCGGGCATCCGGGTCACCGACGCGAGCTTAGCACAGGGGCACGCGACCCTGAAGGCGCTGGCTGTGTATGCGCTGCGTGCAGGGCAGCGCTCGTGGCCTGTCACAGGCACTGCTATAGTCGTTCCATGCGAACACACACCGCCGGATTACTGGTTCTGTCATTGATCACGGGATGGGGCCTGGGATGGGTTTCGCGCGAGCGCTGGGGGCCTGAACCGCCGACAGACCGCGTAGCGCCGGATGTCATCCCGGCCGCGTCGACGGTTGCAATGCTGCCGACCTCCCCGGTCGAGGTGGCGCGGCGGGAAAGCGGCGACGCCTTGCGGCAACTGCTGGAAAGCAAGGCCTACGAGCGCGCCATGGGGCGTTACGAAGCCCTGCAGGCGCAGGCGGCGGATGATGCCACTGTGCAGCGTGCCAGGGGCCAGTTGCTGGAATACGCGCGCCGCCTGATGGCGCAGGCCGACTACCCGTCGGCCACCCGGCTGTTGCAGCTTTTTCTGCAGAACGACTACCGCGACGTGGAGGCGCGCACACTGCTGGCGGCTGCCTTGCGCGGTCAGAACGACCCGGGTGCCGCGATTGCGCAGCTCTATCAGGCGAGAGGGCAGGCCTGGCGGCCGGAGACGCTGGATGAACTGACGCGAACCATTCGAGTCGTGGTGACAGAGGCTGCGGACACCCTGGAGCAGCGTGGCGATACCGCCGGTCTGCTGGCGCTTTATCAGGACCTGACGCAACTCGAACCCAGCCATGCGCCGTATTTCATCGAACTCGCCACGGCGCAACTGGCGCTCCATGACCTCGACGCCGCGCGTCAGTCCCTGCTGCTGGTGGCGCAGGACCCGGAGGTCGGAGCCCGGGCGCGTGACCTGCTCGAGCGCGTGCAGGTTGCTGCGATCGATGCGCAACCACCGGATACTACAGCAGCGGCGACCGAGGTCGCCGGAATCCCGCTGGTGCGCAGCGGCAGTCATTTCCTGGTCGATGCCCGTCTGGAATCACAGCTGGCGCGCCTGCTCATCGACACCGGCGCCAGCCTGACCATGCTCACGCCCGATACGTTGCAACGCTCCGGTTCCGGCGCCCGGGCCACCGGCAGAACCGGCCACTTCAGCACGGCCAACGGTCGTGTCAGCGCGCCGATCTACCGTCTCGATAGCCTCTCGGTCGGCGACTGGGAGGTCAGGAACCTCGACGTTGGCGTGCTCGATCTGGGGGAACCGGGTATCGACGGTTTGCTGGGCATGAATTTCCTGCGTCATTTTCGGTTCTACATCGACCAGAACCAGACGCTGCTGCGGTTGTCGATCGCCGCGGAATCGCCACAGCGTTAGACAGCCGGGAAGACATCGCTCCGGTTCGCTCCTCTACCGGCTATAACAGCACGCCGGTACGGAGCTTGTCTATTCGGTGTTGCATCGTTCATGACGCGTGCCGGTGCTTTTTTCGCCCGCGTCACCATGGCCACGGAAAACGTGGTATCACGGCAATAAAGAATCCTTCCATGTGCCTTCGTGGCCGGTTAATCGCCATTCCCTGCGGACACATTAATTATCTTTAATCCGATGGACACCCGCCTGTAATCCCGGGTGACTAGGCTGTAAGCGAAGGACAAATGAACCCAAACGTATGGAGAACACGCCATGAAACACTCACAACTTGCAATCGCCCTCGCCGCGGCACTGACATTGCCGCTGGCAGTCCCTGTGCTGGCTGCGGATACCACGGAAACAATGGCGGCCAGCGCGCAAACACAGGTTCCGGTTACCCGTGGCTACCTCGGTGTCACTATTGAACGCCTGCCCGAGCCGGTGCGTGCCCAGCTACCCGAGGCCATCCCGCGCGAGCAGGGTTTGCTGGTGGAGCAGGTGATACAGGATTCGCCCGCCGCCAGGGCCGGCCTGCAGCCTTTCGATATCCTGCTCCGGTACAATGACCAGAAACTGTTCTCTCCGGAGCAGCTCACCCGGCTGGTTGGTTCCGACAACGCTGGCCAGCCGGTGAAACTCACCGTGGTCCGTGGCGGCAAGGTCTCGACGCTGGATGTGATCCTGGGGGCATCGTCCCCGCCGCAGGCGATGAGCCGGCTGTCCGCGATGCCGCGTCATCTCGCTGTCAGCCCGGCTCAGCAGGGGCAAGAGGTCAACGGGAAGGTCTGGGAAAGCTTTGACTCGCTGTCACTCGATAAGGTGGGTGATGACCAGTACAAGGCGGTGATCGGTTTCCTCGCCGATGACGGCTCGCACAAGCGTCTCGAATTCCAGGGCAGCCGCGATGAAATTCGGCAGAAAATCCTGGCGCAGAAGAACCTGCCGGCCACGGAGCGCGACCAGTTGCTGGATGCGCTGACCGCACGGGATGAAATCCCGTTCGATACCCGGGCCTTCGGGCCGCTGGAGCATGCCTTGATGGCTGCACCGCCGTGGTGGGGCTGGAATCCCTACTTTTGATAACGGTGGGCATGCTACGTTCCGGTTGACCGCGCCATGACATCGGGCGTCGATTAGCCGCGCTGTTAGGGTCAAGGAGCGTCCCGGAATTGCGGCAGCGCGGCACTGTCCCTGCTCGTTTGCATGATCAGCAGGGGCAAGGCTTCAATACGGCCGGGCAGCCGGCCGGCACTGAACGGTATGCGAAAGGGGAACCAGGCGTGACTTGCCTCAGCCGCCGGTAACATTCATGAAGCGCGCGATCTTCCCTGGCTGTTCCAGAAAATCGTGCCGTTCCGGCTTGCGGGCGATGGCCTTGAGAACGGCGTCAGTCAGTTGCTCATCGCTTGCGCCTTCACGCAACAGCGAGCGGAACGCGTAGTTGTCATTCTGCCCAAGACATAGGTACAAGGTGCCGTCCACCGCCAGGCGGACACGGTTGCAGGTCGCGCAGAAATGCCGTGAGATAGGCGTGATGAATCCGACAGTGAAGCGCCCGTCGAGGGATTGCAGGTAACGCGCGGGACCGGCGCCGGGCACCAGGCCATCCACCAGGCCGAAGCGATCGGCCAGGCGTTGCCGGATGGGTTGCAGATCCAGATAGCGGGCATTGCGTCCCGTTTCACCCATTGGCATTACTTCGATCAGGCGCAGGATAAACCCGCGTTCCATGCAGTAGCCGACCAGGTCGTCGACCTCGTCCTCGTTGACGCCGCGCATGACCACCGTGTTGATCTTGATGGGTGCGAATCCGGCCGCGCGGGCTGCCTCCAGTCCTTCAAGTACCTGGTTGAAGGCGTCGCGTCCTGTGGCAAGCGCGAAGCGCTCGGATTGCAGCGAATCCAGGCTCACATTCAGACGGCTCACACCGGCCGCGCGCAGCGCCCCGGCGTATTTGGCGAGCAGCGTGCCGTTGGTGCTCAGGGACAGATCGTCGATACCGTCGATGGCGTGAATACGAGCGGCGAGTTCCGCCAGATTGTGGCGCGTCAGCGGCTCGCCGCCGGTGAGGCGAATTTTCCTCAGTCCCAGACGCGCGAATACGCGTACCAGACGTTCGATCTCGTCAAAAGTCAGCCAGTGCGGTGGGCTTTCGAAACCGTGAAATCCCTGTGGCAGGCAGTAACTGCAGCGCAGATCGCACCGGTCAGTCACCGAAAGTCGCAGGTATTCGATCTTTCTGTCGTAGGGGTCGATCAGTTCAGGCATGGCGTGACTCCGTGATGATACTGGCCGCGACTACTGGCGCCGCGCAGCTGCCGGACATTTCGGGCAGTATAGCCTTAATCCCTGTGCGTGGATCACTTCTGTCCCCGGCGGGTTTACTCCTTGTCTCTTTTCCCGGTGCAGCAAAGGGTACTGTTCGTCTGGATTCAATGTGAAGGGGTGGGGTATGCTTCCACTGCGGCCGCGCTCGCCGCAGTCGCGCCATGTTACGTGCCGGAGTGAGCCGACACCGTAGCTTCCCGGGTCGTCCGGATGGAATGCCCAACGACAGGCAGGTTCCCAGTGACTGAACAACATGCCGAGATCGACGCCATTGCCGAGCGCTATGGCTGCGCTCCGAACGCACTCCTGCAGATCCTGGTGGAGGCTCAGGAAATCGAGGGCTGGCTGCCCCCGGAGACGCTAACCCGGGTGGCGAAGCGGCTCGGTCTGCCGCGGGCGCGCGTCGTCGGCGTGGCCGGTTTCTACAGCTTCCTGCACCTCAAGCGTGCCGGTCGCTACCGGGTGCTGTTCTCCGACAATATCACTGACCGCATGGTTGGCAATCTCGAACTGCTCGATCGCCTGTGCAGCAGTCTCTGGGTAGAGCGCGGCAAGCCTTCCGAAGATGGCCTTGTCCTGGTGGACACCACTTCCTGCACCGGTATGTGTGATCAGGGTCCCGCCATTCTGGTGAACGGCCGGGCCATTTCGCGCCTCACCCCGGAACGGGTCGATATCCTGGCCGAGTTGATTCGCGACCGCCGCCCCATCGAGGACTGGCCAGCCGGGCTCTTCGCAATCGAGGACAATGTCCATCGCAGGGATGCTCTGCTCGGGTCGGATCTCTCGCCAGGCGCGGCCATCCGCAGCGCGCTCGGCGGGGGGGCAGGTGCAACCCTCGAAGAGATCAAGCGATCAAACCTGCGCGGGCGGGGCGGTGCGGGCTATACCACGGGGCTTAAATGGGATGCCTGTCGGGCGGCGCCGGGCGAGATACATTATGTCGTCTGCAATGCCGATGAGGGCGAGCCGGGAACGTTCAAGGACCGGGTGCTGTTATCGCATTACGCTGACCTGGTGTTCGAGGGCATGACCGTCTGCGCCAGTGTCGTGGGGGCCCGCCAGGGGTTCCTCTACCTGCGCGGCGAATACCGTCATCTGTTCGCCCCGCTGCGGGATGTCCTGGCCCGGCGCCGCGCCACCGGATTGCTTGGCGACGGTATTTGCGGCCAGGCAGATTTTTGTTTCGATATTGATATTCACCTCGGCGCCGGTGCCTATGTCTGCGGCGAGGAATCCGCTCTTATCGAATCACTGGAAGGCAAACGCGGCGTTCCACGCAATCGTCCGCCGTATCCGGTCACCCACGGCTATTTGCAGCAGCCGACCACGGTCAATAATGTTGAAACCTTCTGCGCTGCGGCCCTGATTGCGCTGCAGGGCGGTGAATGGTATCGCGGCATCGGCACGGCAAAGTCCACGGGCACCAAGGTGCTGTCGGTTTCCGGGGATTGCGCACGTCCCGGCATCTACGAATACCCGTTCGGTGTGACGGTGCGCCAGGTGCTGGAAGACTGCGGGGCGGAGCGAACCCAGGCGGTGCAGATTAGCGGTCCCTCGGGAACCTGCATCGACGAGACCGAGTTTGAGCGGCGCATCGGCTTCGAGGACCTGCCTACCGCGGGCGCCTTCATGATATTCGACGATTCACGCGACCTGTTCGAGGTGGCGCGCAATTTTACGCATTTTTTCGCGCACGAGAGCTGCGGCTTCTGTACGCCCTGCCGGGTGGGTACCACGCTGCTGTGTAACATCATGGACAAAATCCATGGTGGCAAGGGTTCCCAACACGACCTGAACCGGATCTTTCGTCTCAACCGGTTGCTGAAGGATTCCAGCCATTGCGGTCTCGGCCATACCGCCTGCAATCCCCTGACGGATACCATCAAGCGGTTTCGGCCCGCTTACGAGCGTCGTCTCGAGTCCCTGGAATTCGAGCCTGCGTTCGACCTGGACGGCGCGCTTGCAGAGGCGCGGGCCATGACCGGCCGGGATGACGCCGGCGCCCACCTGAGAGGTGATGAATGAACAGTCAGCCGGAACCGCGCGAAACCTTTCTGCTGGACGGTGAGGAAGTGCCCTTCGAGCCCGGACAAACGGTGATCCAGGCGGCGCTCGCCGCCGGACATTACATTCCCCATCTGTGCTATCACCCGGAGTTCAAGCCGCATGGCAGTTGCAAGGTCTGCACCATCGAGGCCGACGGCCGAACCGCCGCCGCCTGCACCCTGCCCGCCCGGGCAGGCATGAAAGTGGCTAGCCAGACAGAGGAGCTGAACGAAAAGCGCCAGACACTGGTGCAGATGCTGTTCGTCGAGGGCAACCATTTCTGCCCGTCCTGCGAAATGAGCGGCAACTGCCTGTTGCAGGCTGTGGCCTACGATCTCGGAATGATGTCCGCGGAACTCGATTACCTGTTTCCCAACCGTCCGGTCGATGCCTCTCATCCGGATATCCTGCTCGATTTCAACCGCTGCATCCTGTGCGAGCTGTGCGTGCGCGCATCGAGGGAAGTCGATGGCAAGCACGTGTTCGCGCTGTCGGGGCGGGGCATCACCAAACACCTTATCGTCAACGCCGAGTCGGGACGGCTGGCCGATACCGACATCGCGCTCGGCGACAAGGCGATGGAGGTCTGTCCGGTGGGTGTGATTCTGCGCAAGCGGGTCGGTTTCAGGGTGCCGATCGGCGCGCGTCGCTACGACCGACGGCCGGTCAGCGACCAGGCGCTGGAGGATGCCCCGCGTCATCCGGCAGCCCGTGACGGTGAGACGGCATGAGCGAGACGGCGCAGCGTAAAATACGTGTTGCCACCACGTCACTCGCGGGTTGCTTCGGCTGTCACATGTCGATGCTCGACATCGACGAACGACTGTTCGAGCTGCTGGAGCTCATCGAGTTCGACCGCACGCCGCTCACCGACATCAAGCACTGCGGCCCCTGCGACGTTGGCCTGGTGGAGGGTGGAATCTGTAATGCGGACAATGTCCATGTGCTGCGCGAGTTCCGCAAGTCCTGCAAGATCCTGGTCGCCGTGGGGGCCTGCGCGGTGACCGGCGGGCTGCCGGCGCAGCGCAATCACCTCGACCTCGGCGCCTGCCTGCAGGAGGTTTATGTCACCGAGATCAGCCTGGCGAAAGGCTGCATTCCCAATGACCCCGAACTGCCGCTGCCGCTCGACAAGGTGCACCCGCTGCACGAGGTGGTGAAGATCGATTACTTCCTGCCCGGCTGTCCACCGTCTGCCGACGCCATCTGGAAATTCCTCACCGATCTGCTGGCCGGCCGCACGCCGCATATCGGCCATGGCCTGATCCAGTACGACTGAACATGAACCCGGAGATCGTTCGATGAGTTCTGAACTTGAAACCGCCACCAATCCCGCCGGCCTGCAGCGGGTGGTCATCGAGCCGGTCTCCCGCGTGGAAGGGCATGGCAAGGTCTCGATCCTGCTCGACGACGACGATCAGGTAAAGCAGGTGCGTCTGCACATCGTCGAGTTTCGCGGTTTCGAGAAATTCATCCAGGGCCGTCCCTACTGGGAGATCCCGGTGATGGTGCAGCGGTTGTGCGGCATCTGTCCGGTCAGTCACCACCTGGCGGCGGCCAAGGCGCTGGACCAGGTGGTCGGCGTCGACCACCTGAGTCCGACTGCCGACAAGATCCGGCGGCTCATGCACTACGGGCAGATTCTTCAGTCGCACGCCTTGCACTTCTTTCATCTCTCCTCGCCCGACCTGCTGTTCGGGTTCGACTCGGAGGTGGCAAAGCGCAACATCGTCGGCGTGGCGGCCGAGTTTCCGGACATCGCCCGGCAGGGTGTGCTGCTGCGCCGCTTCGGTCAGGAGGTTATCCGCGTCACTGCCGGCAAACGCGTCCACGGCACGGGTGCGATTCCGGGCGGGGTCAACAAGGCGGTGACGCGCGAGGAACGCGATGACCTGCTGAAGGATATCTACCAGATTATCGGCTGGTGCCGCTCGGCGGTGGCGCTTGCGAAACGCCTTCATCTGGCCAACGCCGGTCTCTATAACAGCTTCGGGGCCTTTCGTTCCAACCTGCTGAGCCTGGTCGGTCCGCGCGGTGCCCTGGATCTGTATCATGGCACGCTGCGTGCTCGATACAGCTCCGGTGAGATTATCTTCGACGGCGTCGACTACAGTCGCTACTGGCACTATCTCACGGAAGAAGTGAAGCCGTGGTCCTATATGAAGTTCCCCTACAT
>Ga0316576_10001821_pt1 | contig 11831 bp, 8 predicted proteins | sample S0NA_FD_203075 | JGI IMG/M metagenome (GOLD analysis project Ga0316576, IMG submission 203075) | Rhizosphere microbial communities from salt marsh grasses in Alabama, United States - S0-2_050615r3r5 | ecosystem: Host-associated > Plants > Roots > Rhizosphere | place: USA: Alabama | collected... | reverse complement strand
TCGGCGGCGAACATCATGAACCCGACGGCGATCACGACCGCCAGGATCATGACCGAGAGATGATCGGCCATCCCCACGGCGGTGATGACGGAGTCCAGGGAGAAGACGAGGTCCAGGACGGCGATCTGGACGATGACCGAGACGAAGCTCGCCGACCCCGCCTTTCCGCCCTCGTGACCCTCCCCCTCCAGGTTGTCGTGGATCTCCCGGGTGGATTTCGTCAGCAGGAAGAGGCCTCCGAGGATCAGGACCAGGTCCCGGCCCGTCACCTCGTGGTCCAACACCTCGAAGAGGGGGGAGGTGAGCTGCATCACCCAGGTCAGGGACAACAGGAGGAGGATCCGGGTGAGCATCGCGAATCCGAGGCCGACGCGCCGGGCCATCTTCTGTCTCGACACCTCTACCTTCTCGGAGAGGATCGAGATGAAGATGATGTTGTCGATTCCCAGCACGACCTCGAGAACCGTGAGCGTGACGAGGGCGATCCAGGCGTCGGGTTGGGTGATCCAGTCCATGGCTGGGGCGACCTCGCAGGGGGACGGGTGCGGCCCCGGGGGCCGATCGAACAACCTACACAAGAAACGGCGCCGCCCCGAGGGGGCGACGCCGTTTCGGAGAATCCCGTGCCCGGATGGCTTACATCGGAGCCCCGGTCACGCCCGCCTCGCCGTCGGCGGAGACGTTGAAGTGCACCCACATGCCGCTCACCGCGTGCCCGGCGATGTAGCAGACCATGGAGTACTCACCGGCCTCGGACGCCGTGAACGTCACGGTCTCGGACTCGCCGGGAAGCGTCGCGTCGGTCAGGGAGGTGGGGTTCTGGGTGATGGCCCCCTGGAAGACCGGCGTCGGGTCGACCATGGCCGGAGCCGAATCGAACCCCGGGGAGATCCCGAGCGAATGCGCCATGTTGGGATCGGCGTTCGAGAAGTTGATGGTCACCTCGGCGCCGACGGGGACGGTGATCGTCATCTCACCGAACTGCGCGCCGTTGTAGTTCCAGTGATTCCCCTTGTCGGTGGCGCCGGCCACGATGTCGAGGGTCACGGCGTTGCCGTTCTGCTGATACCAGTCGGGCATGGTCATCTCACCGGGAGCAGCAGCCGGCTGCTGCGCAGCCGGAGCGGTCTCGGCGCCGGTGTCGGCGGTATCGGCGGCGGGCTCCCCACCACCACAGGCGGCGAGGCCGAAGAGCAGAGCGGTGCTCAGAGCGAAGCGCTTCATTGAATCGTTTCCTTGTCTTGGTGTGGCGGAACTCACGGGGCCCGGAGCCACGAACGAGCCCGAGGCGGCACGGCTTCCCATCACGCGGGGTCCGACGCCGCCCCCTCGAAGTCGATTTGTGACGTAAGGTACAAGTGTCGGGGCGCCGTGGGGAGGGCCCCTGCACTGATACTTGGAACGGATGTGGCGAGGCCCGGCCGCCGAGAGGGCGACCGGGCCTGGTCATGCGGAAGTGAAGGAGATCACTCCGGGAAGCACGCCCTACGCGCAGCCCCCGAGAGGGGTGATGGGACTTCGAGGGGGCGCGCTTCCTCGGCCATGCGCCGGAGCGAGCGGGCCACCCGCTTCGCTCCTTCCTGCTCAGCGCGCCCAGCGGCGTGAAGCAGATATCGGATTCGCTCTTCGATCGTCATCGTCCCCTCCTTCGCGTCCGGGCGGGCCCGCTCCCTCGGTCTCATCCTGCGACCACCGTCGGGGGCTGTCCAAAGCTGCCGCCTGTAGGACTTGGACTCGAAAAGGCCCGGAACGGTTCCCGCCCCGCCGACGTCTCCGAGATGACGGAGCGCCGGACGGGGCGGGGCCATTCCGCGAGCGGGCGCGATTCAACCGCGGTAGAAGCGCTCCTTCACGATCTGCCCGTCCTCGTTCCAGTGCCGAACGGCGACCTGGGTGTACTTCATGTCGCCCCACTCCTCGTGGGTGTAGTCGTTCTCCCAGATGGAGAAGGTCACTCCATCACCCACACCGGTCTCCTTGAGCGCGAAGGCGCGGACCTCGGTGAGCTTGGCGAAGAAGTCCTTCTCCCGGTCACGATTCAGGTCCTTCCCAACCCAGGGCTCGAACCCCTGGTCCTGCATGACACACTCGTCGGCGTAGAACTTCTCGAAAGCCTCGAGGGCGTCTCCCTCGAGGATCATCTCGTTGAGCTCACGATCCAGCGCGGCGATGTCGACTCCAAGGGTCGTCGTCATGGGTGCCTCCTTCATGGTCGGTGGTTGATTGCTACGATCTTAAAATACCATGATCTTGAATCATTGTCTAGTCGTGTATCAACCATCGGAACGAGTCCCTTCCCATGGCAGGGGGGGACGCCCATGGAGTCAGTCCCCGGGGGCGATCTTCGACGGCCGGACCGCCGCCCGCAGGCGGTCGAGGAGACGAACGAGCTGGGACAGGTCCCCGCCCTCCAGGGCGCCAGCCACGGCATCGTCCACATCAGGCATCCGGGCGTCGACGCGTCGAAGGAGCTCGAGCCCCTCGGGCCCGATGGCACAGACGACTCTCCTGCGGTCCTCGCGGTCCCGGGTTCGGCCCACCAGCCCCTTGGCCACCAGGCGATCCACCAATCGGGTGACACCCGGCTGCCGTTCCACCATGCGCCGCCCGATCTCCAGGGTCGGCAGCCCCTCCTCCCCGGCGCCCCGGAGGATCCTGAGCACGTTGTACTGCTGGAGAGTGATCTCCTCCGGCTCCAGCAGGGAAGAAAGGGCACGCCGAACCTCGTCGGTGGTCCGCAGGAGGGTCACCACGAGTTCCTGGGCGCGGTTCGGAAACGGCTTGCGTTGGCCGATCTCCTCGGCGACCGATGGGGTGTCGTGTCTCATTCGGCGGCGCGCATGAGGAGGGGACGGACGTCGAGCGGCCGGAAAGTCCTTCCTGCAGGGGCGATTTCGCAAGCGGAATCCCCCCTCTAGGTTGGCGGGAACCTCTTCCCGGAGCCGACCCGATCATGTGCCCTCTTCCCTCTTCGCCCCTTCGTCACCTCGCGCCCCTCGTCGTCGCCCTCGGCCTTCTCCTGGCGCCGCTCCGGCCGATCCGGGGCCAGGTCTCCACCGCTCCGGTCTTCCCCGGAGACCGATGGGAGGAGGTGGCGGGACCGGATCTCGAGGCCTACGGGTGGTCCCGGGGCGGCCTCGAGGAAGCCTTCGCATTCCTCCGGGACAGCTCGAACGTGACCGGTGTCGTGGTGGTGGACCGGGGACGGATGGTCTTCGACTTCGGAGACGTGGCGGAACTCTCCTACCTGGCCTCGGTCCGGAAGAGCGTGCTCTCGATCCTCTACGGTCCGTGGGTCGAAGACGGCACCATCGATCTCGACGCGACGCTCGCGTCCCTGGGGATCGACGACGTGGGTGGGCTCCTGGACGTCGAGCGCCGGGCCACGGTCGGCCATCTCGTCACGGCACGGTCCGGGGTCTACCACCCCGCATCCAACGGGGGCGACAACCTCGCCGATGCCCCCCCCCGCGGCTCCCAGGAGCCCGGGACCTACATGCTCTACAACAACTGGGACTTCAATGCCGCCGGCGCTGTGTTCGAGCAGCGTACGGGACGGAACATCTACGACGAGCTCGAGCGTCGGCTCGCCCTGCCCCTGGAGTTCCAGGACTGGGACCGGGATGCCCAGCGGAAGAGCGGCGACCTGGAGATCTCCCGGAACCCCGCCTATCACATGTGGCTCTCCACCCGGGACATGGCGAGGATCGGGCTCCTCATGCTCAACGAAGGGCGCTGGGACGGAGCGGAGATCGTGTCCCGGGACTGGGCCCGGAGGATCGTCGAGGTGGTCACGCCGCTGGAGGAGATGAACCCGGCGGGCCGGCGGGACGGCTACTTCGGATACGGGTACATGTGGTGGGTCTGGGACGGTCCTCGGGCCCGGGGACCCTTCGCGGGCGCCTACACGGCCCGGGGAGCCTGGGGGCAGTGGATCAGCGTCTTTCCCGCGGTGGATCTGGTCGTGGCGGTGAAGACGAACTCCGTCTACTCCCGCACCACGAGCTGGGAGAGCTGGGAGCGGTTCCTCGAGATCCTCTTCGACGCCCGCGGTCTGGACGTCGAAGGACCGTGGCCCTGGTCGGATTGACCTCCTGCGAACCGCGGGAGAGACCGGAGCACCCTCTTGGGGTTCCACGCGGGCGCGCGCTCGCGCGATCTTTTCCGATTCTGCGGTGTATTCAAGGATCTCTGCTCGCAGCGATCAGTCCCCGAGAGGAAGCATATGTCCGACAAGAAGAAGACCCGCCGGCTCCTGCTGAAGGCCATGCAGTCCGAATCCACCTGGCTCCAGAAGGCGTTGTTCGCCCTGGCGAAGGCCGAGGACGCGCGGGAGTCCCTCGCTGAGCTGATGGACGAAGAGCTCGAGCCGGTCCGGGTAGGGTCGGGAAAGAAGGCGGTGTCCCTGTCCGAGGTCGGAGAGGCGTTGGAGCAGCGCGTCTCGACGCTCATGGAGGAAGTGCAGGAAGAGCGGCGGGTCCTCCGCTGACCCCCAGGCAGGTATGACGAAGGCCTGGCCGTCCTCCACGGGACGGTCGGGCCTTCGTCGTCCCGGGGTCAGTGACGCTCTACCGACCGCGGGGCCCGGGACGGGTCCCTCGGCGTTCCCCCCGAGGACCCGCCTGTCCGCCCCCGCCGCTAGTTCCCGGCGAGGGGGTTCACGGGGCGTGTGGTGAGATCCGGGTCGACGCCGAACCACCGGCTCCGTTCCATCTGGCTCGGCCAGCCCCGGCGGTCGAGGAGCCCGAGCAGCTCCCCATAGACCCGGAAGACGGTCCCCCGGCTCTCCCGATCCCCGGTCAGGGGGGTCCCCACGTCGATCCGCAGGACGCTCGGGGCCCCGGCGGGGAGCCCGATCCTGAGCCCGGCGCCCACCCCGGACCGCCACCCCGCGGTCTCCCCGAAGGGCACGTCGCCCGCCCAGATCCGCCCGGCGTCGGCGAAGGCCACCAGGCCCACGTCCGCGAAGGAGGTGCTCAGGGCGGGCATGTCCCACCGCTCCTCCACCGTCCACAGAAGGCGCTGCCGCCCGGGATACGCGTCGTCGTTGTAGCCCCGTACGGCTTCTCGCCCACCCAGGGTGAGCTGGAAGGGCAGGTCCACCCGGGACGCCCCGGCGAGCTGCGCACGGAGGAACAGCTGGCCCCGGTCTCCGTGCTCCCAGTACGCGTTGGCATTCAGCTCGTAGAGCACGTCCCTCCACCCCTCCTGCCGACCCTCCGGCGCCGACAGGACGCGTCGCGCCTGCGCGTCGGCATCGAACCGCACGTAGAGGTCCCCGGCCGCCAGGCCCAGGTCACCCTCGCCGCGGAGAAGCACGTCGTCGATGACCTCGCCCCCGCTCCGGCTGCCGGGAGCGACGGTGAACCGGACCCCCCCGCCGGCCTGGACGTCCTGGGAGGCCCGGACCGCATCGAGACCCACGAGGTTGAGGAAGCTGACGTGTCGGACGCCGACCGTGAGATTCAGACGGGTCGCGGTGTGATCGTTGGCCTGGATCGAGACGGCGTCCACCACACCGCCGGGCGCCTCGGTCGACTCGTCGAACTGGTTGTCGGACACGATCCGCACATCCCCGGTCCCGAGGGGGAAGCGGATCTCCTCGTGGGAGACCCCCAGTCCGGCGATGAAGCGGAAGCCCTGGGGATCCCCGAAGCGGCGCTGGTAGCTGGCCTCCCACTCCTGGGCCTCGAAGCGCAGGTAGGCCTGGGTGAAGCCTGCGGCGGGATCCACCGAATACAGGAAGTAGTCGTCCCTGCTCCCGTAGGTCTGCCGGAAGGCGTTCTTTCCCAGCTCTCCGGCGTACGGCCGGAAGAGGGACTCGGCGATGTAGTCCCCGGAGCGGGTGGTGCCGCCGTGGATGGTCCCGTCGATCCGCGTCCCGAAGAGGTTCGGCTGACGACCCAGGAGCCCGACCCGGCGACGCTCACGGTAGATGTTCCGGAACCAACCCACCTGGGTGCCCGTGCCCAGGAGGTTCTTCATGTTGACACTCAGGCCCGTGAGGGCGAACCCCTCGTCCACCGTGAAGGAGACCCCCACGGAGAGGGCCCAGGCATCGGTGGTACGGACGCGGACCCGGTGCGACCCGTCCTCGAGTCGCTCGCTCTCGATCCGGGCCTCGACGATGTAGGGGAGGCTCCGCAAGGCCCGCTCGGACTCCTCCAGCACCAGGGGATTCGAGAGGCAGTCCCCCTCGTCGAAGAGGAGCTCCCACTCGATGACCTTCGGCAGCGTCTCGATATGAACCTTGTTCAGCCCCCGGAAGATCCATCCCAGACGTGAGTCCTCGGAGGTCGCGTCCTCTCCGAAGGGATCCGCACCCTCGTAGATGATCTCCGAGATCACGCCCTCGGGGCAGGACTGGGCCCACAAGGGGGCGGCCCTCATCGTGAGGGCCACCAGGCCGACGGCCACGAGAAGGCGTCCGGTCGAGGAGGCGACGTGGCCGCCGTTCATCGCCGAGGGATCCCGAGGATTGGGCTCATGAGCCCAATGTGCGACGGGAGCCGTTTGATCACCACCGTACCGGCTGCGATCCACCGACTCCCGGCGCCAGGGGGCCGGTCACACCACGATCCGGATCCAGTGGCTGAGCTTCCGCTTGAGCCCGTCGTAGCCCGGGAAGAGCTGCTCGAGCTCCTCGACGCTGTCCACCCAGGTGCAGAGGCCCGCCACGGTGATGAAGTCGGGCAGACCGGCCAGGGCCTTCCAGCCCGCGGCCACCACGGCCACCTCCCCGTCCAGGGCGAGGCTCCGGGAGTTCTGGTTGTGGGAGCCCACGGCGAGATACAGGACATCCGGCCGGGCCGGATCCGGGGACGCCCCGATCACCGAACCCAGCTCCTCGGCGACCAGCGGCACCATGCGATCGGAGTAGAGGCGGTAGTCCCGACCCCGGCCGGAGGCGAGCGCCAGGTTGACCGCGGCCATCTCCTCGTAGTGTGCCCGGAGGACGCGATCCAGGCCCGGCGCCGAAAGGACGTCCTCCCACGCGGCCCGGGAGTAGTAGAGGTGGGCCTTCATGTGCAGCTTGGCGGTGACCCGCTCCTGGTCCACCGCGTAGTTCCGCTCGAAGCCCGATGCCAGAATCGATTCCCGGGTGGCTTCGAGGCTCTCCAGCACCCTGGCGTCGAAGCCGTAGAGGTCCGCCAGCCACGGGGTGGTCTCGAGCGTCTCCAGGAGGCTCCCGATCTTGCCGGGGACGTTCCCGGCGTCCAATTCGGTGCTGTAGAGCCCCACCTTCATCAAGCCCCCCTCCGACTCGATCTCGTCCCCCAGGATCTCGTCGGCGACGACCAGACGGCTCACGACCTCCTGGGCCCGGGACATCTGGGGCCAGCCCGAGCTGGGCGCGTTGTCGATGGCCGGGGCGATCACCAGCGACCGGCCTCCCCGGAGCGCGTACCCGAGCATCATGGACCCCCACACCTGCGAGCCCCAGATGGAATCGGGTGCCTTTATGACGCCTCCGGGGGACATGAGCGTGTACAACATGGCCTTGAAGACGGTGACGCCCTTCGGTCGGTACCCGATCTCGTTGTGGGTCTCCATCACCCACCCGTTGTCCCCCATGGCCTCCAGCGCCGAATCGACCTTCTCCTGGTAGTCCGGAGCGAAGTCCTTGGGCTGGAGCTCCCAGGGGATCTCGTACTCCTCGAACCCCTGGTTCAGGAGGAGCTGGCGGGCGCTGTCCCGCAGATCCAGGGTCACGGGCCCCTCCACCAGGACCGCCCGATCTTCCCAGCCCGCCCCGATGTAGTGCTCTCCGACCCCCATCCCCGTGTAGATCGCCTGGCCCTTGTAGGGGTCGGCCTCGGACACGTCGTAGAGGGCGATCTTCCGATGGTCTCGGATGGGGGTGTCCGGAAGTCCCATGAAGAAGGGGAAGATCTCCGCGGTCCAGAAGGACGCATCCGGCGGCTGGGTGACGTTGAGGTGGACCTTCACGACGTTCCGGAGCCAGTCCTCGCCGAACAGCGCCGCCTGAGCCTGGAGAAGCTCCGACTCCTCGACGGCCTGGCGAAGCTGGCCCTGCAGGCTCGCCACCGAGTCCTCCCACTCCTCCCACCCGTCCGGAAGCCGAAGCTCGTGGTTCAGGGGGTCCTGGAGCAGCTCTCCCCACAGCTCGCCCTTGTTGGCGGTGTAGTAGAACTGATCGAAGATCTGGATGTACTGGGGGATCTTCCCGGTATCGTCGTAGCGCCGCACCGCATTGATCAGGGCCGGCAGGTAGGCCCCGGTGACCTGTTTGAACCCCATCTCGTCAGGATCGCCGTTGGCATCCAGCCCCCGGAAGTCGTGAAGCCAGACGATGTGGTAGTCCTCGGCCTCGAGGATCATCCTGGACAACTCGGTCTGCCACTGCTCGTTCTCGACGTACCAGATCCGGCTGGCCCGCCGGAAGTGGTCGCCGGTGGCCCGCTCCACGAGGGCGTTCAGCTCGGTCTGCTCGTCGTGCTCCTCGGGGCGGAGGGCGAGTTGGAGAGGGAGCCAGACGAAACGCTCCTCGTCCCACTGGTCCCGATTGTGGGCCCGGATCTCCTCCACCATCTCCAGGTAGCTGCGGAAGGCCCAGACGGTGGCGGCGAGACGATCCCGGGTGACGTCGGTCTCCCCGGTGAGGAACTCGAAGAACTGCGCGCCCGCCTCCAACCCGAATCCCAGCGTCGTGTCCTCTCGGCGCTTCTGGCCCAGGAGCCGGTCGTAGGGGATGAGCACGTGGTCCAGCATGGCCGTCCGCGCCTGCTGCGCCGCCCTGCGACCCAACTCGGTCGACGACCCCGGCGGGAGGTCCTCCCCGGACACGGCGATGGAGAACATCCGGTCCAGCTCGTCGTGGAAGGCCCGTGTCTCCCCGATGGCGGTGCGTGTGCCCCGGTAGTAGGGCGCGGCGTCGCTGTTGAGGCGGGTCTCGATGGCCTGCATCTCCTCGACGAACATCTGCAGCGCCCGGTCCTTGTCCCCGTCCCACTGATCGGTGAACGGCACCGTGAGCCGGTTCACCCACCGCCCCAGCTCGGCCGTGCTCTCCGAAGCGGCTCGAAGGCTCGCCTCGGGGGCGTAGGTCGCCGGCTCGAGCTCCGCATCCGGGATCCGCACGTAGTCGTTGCGCGGACGACTGGTCCCCACCCAGCGCTGGCCCACGGGAAAGTGGAACCCGATCCCCATCGTGTGCCCCCGCCCCGGCAGCCAGTCGATGCGAAGGCTCCCCCCGTTCGTGAAGATCCCGCCCCGCTGGAGAGGGTGGATGAGCGAGAGGATGAAATCACCCTGCCCGTCCCCCAGGCTGTAGTCGACGCCCGCGGCCAGGCGGAACGCCGGCGAGTACGCCGACAGCCGGAACCCGGCGTCCCACCCCTCGCTGAAGCTCTCGAAGTCCCCCCGCCGGCCCCCGTAGACCTCGGTGAGGAGCCCGAGGGCGCTGGTCACCGGGGCCATGATGTCCTTGTAGACGCCCCCGTTCACCAGGAACTGGACCTGGTTGACCTCCCCCCTTCGATAGGTCCCGACCGTTCCTCCCACCGAGAACCGCCAGGTGGGAGGAAGGCCCATCGACAGGGTCGTCCCCCCCCGGTTGGGCGGGGTCTGGATGACCGTCTCCTGGGCGGAGAGAGGAGCCCCGGACTCCATGAGCGCCAGAAGCCCCCACAGGAGGGCCACCAGCGTCGAACGAGCCACCGATTCCAGATGGAAACGGCGCATCTTCGCGGGACGGTGCATCACGTGTCTCCTTGCAGGGCTTCCGTAGCCTATAGGCCATTACGAGAACAGCTTATCGGATTCCGGACGCCCAGGACACCCTGCGGACAGGCCCCGGTTCCCTCGACGACCCGACGGACCTCGGGGGCCGGCCTCCGGCACCACCGCTCCCTCCCCTAGAGCTGCGCCTCGACGGGTAGCACCCGGGCGAGCCAGGCCTGGAGCCTCCGGGCCACGGTCGCCTGCGGCTCCGCGCCCCAGGTCGCCTCCCCGTCCGTCCACTCCAGTCGTCCCCGTGCGTCCCGGGAGACCTTCCACGCGTGGGTGCCCGAGGTCTGCCGCTCGAAGATCTCCTCGAGCTGGGCAGCCAGGGGACCGCTCTCCGCCATGACCCCTTGCTCACAGTTCAGGAACCGGGACCGCGGGTCGAGATTGTAGCTCCCCACGAAGATCATCCGGCCGTCGACGGCGAGGGCCTTGGTGTGCAGGCTGGCGCCCGAGGTGCGGAACGCCCGAGACGGCACCCCGCGTCCGGCCTGGGGCTTGAGCTCCCACAGCCCCACGCCCCCGTCCAGGAGCCGGGAACGGTACCTGGTGTAACCCCCGTGCACCGCCGCCACGTCGTTCGCCACCAGGGAGTTCGTGAGGACGTGGACCCGTCGACCCTCCCGCACCGCCGACAAGAGGATGCGGCTCCCCAGCGGCCCCGGGACGAAGTACGGAGAGATGACCACCGCGGACTCCCGTCCCTCCTCGAAGGCGCTCCGCAGGACCGAGAGGACCCGGGATGCATCCTGGGGCCTCCCGTCCCTCCGGACCTTCTCCGGGTCGTCGGAGACGAAGCGCCACGTGTCCGTCCACTCCATGGGCCAGTCTCCCGCGGCGAGACGCTGGACGGCGTCGTCCTCACGGACCACGGAGGCGAAGGGGCTGGCCTCCGCCTCCTCAACGGCCTCCTCCAGGATCCCCCGGATCCGCGCGAGCTCTTCGTCGTTCACCCGGTCGGGGGCGAGCTCCCGCATGGAGCGCACCACCGAGGCGTTCCAGTACCGGTCGAAGGAATCGGAGGCATCCCGGACGATGGGACCGACCATGGCGAAGTCGAGGTCGAAGAAATTCACCTCGTCGTCCCCCCCGAAGTACTCGTCCCCCAGGTTCCGGCCCCCCACCACCGCAATCCGGTTGTCGGCGATCCACGTCTTGTTGTGCATACGCCGATTGAGCCGCGGAAACCGGCCCGCGATCTCCAGGATCTTGCTCACCACCCCGGTTCGGGACTCGAAGGGGTTGAACATCCGGACCCGGATGTTGGGATGGGCGTCCAGGGCCGCGAATCCCTGGTTCTTGGCCCGGGCATCCATGTCGTCCACCAGGAGCCGGACGCGGACGCCCCGGTCGGCGGCCTGGAGAACCCGGTGGGCCAGGTACTGTCCCGTCAGGTCCGCGTGCCAGATGTAGGTCTGCACATCCAGGCTCCGGCCGGCCAGGAGCGCGGACCGGGCCCGGAGGGCCAGCGCCTCGGGCCCGTGGGACACCAGGCGGAACCCGGACTGGCCCGGGTGGGCGGCCTCGGGCCCTTCCATCAACCGGTCGAGCTCGGTGCCCTCGGCCAGGGGCATGGCCCGGTCGTCGGTGTCGGGGCGAGCCCCACCTCCAGTCGTCTCGGCGGTCATCGGATCAGAGCCTCCAGACCTCGTCACACAGGCGGAGCCAGTTGGCCCCGATCACCTTCTCGATCACCCGGTCGCCATGGCCCCGGACGGCCAGGCCGTCGGCGATCCTCTCCATCCGTCGATGGGAATTGAGGTCCGGGACGGTGAAGAGCACGTCCGGATCCTCCGCCGGAGCGGCGATCCCCGCTTCGATCCGTCTCGAGACGAATTCCCGGTGCTTCGACCAGTACTCGTCGGAGCCGTCGATGGGGGTGATGGACAGGTCGCTACCGATACCCACGTGGTCCTCGCCACAGACGTTCAGGGCGTGCTCCACGTGGTCCAGGACGTCGTCGGCCGTGGGCACGTGCCCCGGTGTCAGAAAGGGCATCAGGTAGATCCCCACCACCCCGCCCCCCTCCGCCGCAGCCCGGAGCTCCTCGTCGTCCTTGGAGCGGGGGTGGGGCGCGACCGCAG
>Ga0316576_10001820_pt1 | contig 11831 bp, 11 predicted proteins | sample S0NA_FD_203075 | JGI IMG/M metagenome (GOLD analysis project Ga0316576, IMG submission 203075) | Rhizosphere microbial communities from salt marsh grasses in Alabama, United States - S0-2_050615r3r5 | ecosystem: Host-associated > Plants > Roots > Rhizosphere | place: USA: Alabama | collected... | reverse complement strand
GGAAATGGCGATAGAAATGATTGAATCTGTTCGTGACCCAAGATTAACACCCTGTTTCCGCTGCCCGCCTACCCCGGTCCTGGCGGTTTCTCGCTCGCGCCGGCTGCGAAATCCGCCAGCATCCGTGATGCCGGTGACAGATGCGGGTTAGTTGGACGATGGTGGCTGAATGCCGCAACGACCCCGCGGGCCTTGTTCGATTGGCGGCAGATAGATCGGCAGGCCTTGCGGTCTCCGCTGGCGCGGCATGATCGCACCGCTGAGATACACAGACAAAGTCATCGGCAGCAACGGAGCGGACGCGCCATGCGCGAATCGCACCACGGGCCGCACATCCGCACGCCGAACAGGCAGCTCAGATACCCAGTTCCTCCGGCCAGTCGAGCAGCGCGTCGATCACCGCGCGCTGCGCCGCTGTCAGCGACAGGTCGACCGCCAGGCGCGACAACTGCCGGCGGTAATCGTCCAGCACGATCGAGGCCCCTGCCCCCGGCTGCGTCAGGCGTTCGCGGCGGAACTCCTCCCAGCGCAGACGCTCCTGGCGGTCGAGCGTCTCCGGCCAGTTGCGCGCCCGGTAGCGGAACAGCAGTTCGTGCAGCTTGGGCGCCTCGAAGCCCGGGTGCAGCGTGGCCAGTTCGGCCGGCAAAGCGCCCCTGACCTGCTCACAAAGCCGGCGGTCGGCCTCGGACAGAAATCCGCCGTAAAGATCACGGTCCGGGTCGGACTGTGCCGGGAACGCCCCCGCCGAATCGAATACCGCGGCCAGCTTGGCCGCCAGGCCGGGGGCTGCACGCAGTGCCTCTATGTGGCGCTGCTCGGCCGCAGCATCCATCTGCCACTGCTCACGTGCCGCAGCAGTGATGGTCCCCATCGGCACGATCACCGGGGCGCGGTTGATGTGCACCACCTTGAGCGGTATGCGCTCGACGCCGTCCGGCAGGTCGGCGCTGGCGGTGTAGAGCCGGGCGCGGATCTCGTCGGCCGAAAGTTCGAGCAAGGTGCCGGGATCGGCGCGCAGATCGTAGACGATCACGCCGTTGCGATTGACCGGGTGCATCGCCAGCGGCAGCACCGCGGCGATGCAGCCCCGGCTCGCCGGGTAGCGCGCCGAGACATGCAGCACGGGCTGCCACGCCCGCACGTTGAGCTGCGCCGCGAGCTTCTGCTTGTCGCGGTTGTGCAGCACGAAATCGAACAGCTTGGGCTGGCGGGCGCGGACCAGCCGGGCGAGCGCGATAGTCGCGCGCACGTCGGCCAGCGCATCGTGGGCACCGCTGTGCTCGATGTCATTGGCCGCGGTCAGGTCCTCGAGCCGGAAGCTGGTCACGCCCGGTTCACGCTCCGGCCATTCGATCCCGTCCGGGCGCAGCGCGCGGGTGAGACGCACCACGTCGATCATGTCCCAGCGCGAATTGCCGTTCTGCCACTCGCGTGCATAGGGATCGAAGAAGTTGCGGTACAGGCCGTAGCGCGTCACCTCGTCGTCGAAGCGCAGCGAGTTGTAGCCGAGCGCGCAGGTGCCGGGCCGGGCCAGTTCGGCATGGATGAAGCGGAAGAAATCGGCCTCCGGGGCGCCCTTCTCACGCGCCAGCTGCGGGGTGATGCCGGTGATCAGGCAGGCCTCTGGCTGGGGCAGGAAGTCGTCGGCCGGTCGCGCATAGATCACCAGCGGCTCGCCAACCGGGTTGAAGTCGGCATCGGTGCGCAGACCGGCGAACTGGGCGGGCCGATCGACGGCCGGCTGCGCCCCCCAGGTCTCGTAATCATGCCAATAAAAACTGCGCGGCTCGCTCATGCCTGCCCGTTGCGTCTTGATGACAGAGATCCGCCCCGCCCGGCTGCCGCGGTCACCCCGGCCTGGCCCAGGCGACCTGATTGCGCAGATATACCGGCAGGGCCCGCTCCGCGACCACCGCCGCGCCTTCGCCAAACAGTGCAGCGGCGATCGTGGCGACGTCCTGCGCATGCACCATCGCATCGGCGTGCACCGGCGGCGGCACCGAGCAGCACTGCGCGAGCTGCGTCGGATAGGCGGCCCAGCCGCTGCCAACGCCCACCCAGTCCTGGCCATTCACCGGCGCCACCTCCTGCGGCGCACACACGCGTTCGTCGATCACCGGTCGCATGATCGCGCCGGCGTCACTCCGGTAGACGCCCCAATAGACCTCGCCCATGCGTGCATCGAACGCGCTCAATACGGCCTGTGCGCGATGTTCACGGTGCGCGCCCTGGGCGAGTGCCTGCAGGCTGGACACCGGCACCACCGGCAGATCCGCACCAAACGCGACGCCCTGGATCACCGATGCGGCTATGCGCACGCCGGTGAAGGCGCCGGGGCCGCGCGCAAAGCCGAGCGCATCCAGGTCGGCGAGACGCAACCCCGCCTCGGCCAGCAGACCGTCCATCATCGGCAGGATCAGCTCGCTGTGACGCCGTGGCGCCACCTCGAAGCGCTCGGCCACCGTCTGATCGATCAGCAGCGCCGCCGAACAGGCGTCTTCGGTGGTATCGATCGCCAGCAGCCTCAAAGCCATCAGGGCAGCAACACCGTCGACCCGGTGGTCTTGCGCGCCTCGAGATCACGGTGTGCCTGCGCAGTCTCCGCGAGCGGATAGGTCTGGTTGATCTGGATCTGCAGCAGTCCGTCCGTGACCGCGCCGAACAGCCGGTTGGCCCCCTCTTCGAGCAGCGCGCGCGTTGCGATGTGCGTGGCCAGCGTCGGGCGCGTCACATACAGCGAGCCCTTGGGCGCCAGGATCGCAGGGCTGAACGGCTCGACCTTACCCGAGGCATTACCATAGCTCACCATCACGCCAAACGGCCGCAGCGAATCGAGCGAGGCCATGAAGGTCGCCTTGCCGACTGCATCGTAGGCGACCGCGACCCCCTCGCCGTCGGTGAATTCACGCACCTTGGCCGGGATGTCCTCCTGCCGATAGAGGATGATGTGATCGCAGCCGTTGGCCCGTGCGATTTCCGCCTTCTCCTCACTGCCGACGCAGCCAATCACGCGCGCGCCCAGGTGCTTGGCCCACTGGCTCAGCAGCGAGCCGACGCCTCCGGCCGCCGCGTAGACCAGGATGCTGTCACCCGGTTTGACCGGGTAGGTGCGGAACAGCAGGTAGTGCGCGGTCAACCCCTTGAGCATGATCGCTGCGGCCTGCCGCTCGCTGATCGTCTCGGGCAGCCTGACCAACCGGTCCGCGGCGATCAGGCGCGCCTGTGCATAAGCGCCCTGGGTCATCGGGTAGGCGACCCGGTCGCCCACCGCAAGATGCTCGACACCCTCGCCGACAGCCTCGATCACACCAGCCGCCTCCATGCCCAGCACCGCGGGCAGCTCGCCCGGTGGATACAGGCCATCGCGCTGATACACGTCTATGTAGTTGAGGCCACAGGCGCGCTGACGCAACAGGACCTGGCCCGGCCCGGGCGCGCCGACCTCGACCTCCTCCCAGCGCAGCACCTCGGGCCCGCCGTGGCCGTGAATTCGGATGGCATGTGTCATGGGAACACCCTCGCAGGGAAAGGCTCGATTCTCGTTGCCATCGTCGGGCAACACAAGCCGGGGATGATTTGGCCGCACAAATGGCGTGGGCATGCGCCGATGGATTGCGGCAATCTAGCGCAGTGCCTCAATCTGACTGGCAGCTATTTTGGCAAGCCGATATGGGCCGTCGGTCCTGCGACTCGCGGTGGGTGCATTGGGCGCAGGCCGCAATGCACCGGATAACGGCATATACGGTGCGATACGCAGCGCTATGGCAACCTCTCGTTTCTGTCGAGACCGAGCGTGCACCAGCGATCAAATACGGCGCACCACACCAGGAGCCTGCCCGCCGGGGCATGGACCCGCACGACACATTTGAGAAGAGGATTTGAGAACAATGGATATCAAGGCCCTGTTCGATGCCGAACCCAAGTCACCTTTGTATGTCGCGATCAACCGCGTGCTGGTGCGCAATGACCCGAACCTGTTGCGCATGATGAAGGAGGCCAGCAGCAAGATGTGCCTGGCTACCGCACTCACCCCGGGCTTTCGCGGCTTCGACCTGATGCGCCAGCGCGGCACCTGTCCGATGGGGATGCGTTGGGCGGCCAGCTCGGACATGTCGGCCGAGCTGTCGCATATCTGGATCGACCAGTTCACCTACTGGGATTCGTGGCAGGCGCATGAAAACTTCCACGAGACCTTCGAGGACGTGGTGGTCGAATCCTGTGCCAAGTGCGGCGGGATGCTGCTCGACGGTCCGGAAGAGCCCGTGTTCCGCATCGTCAAGAGCGAGCTGCCCAAGCTGATCTCGAAGAACCAGATGATGAAAAAGGGCTTCGAGAACCATGGCGACACCCGCGGCTACGCGATGGACACCGGCCAGTCGGTGAGCGTGCTGGCCACCCACCACGTAAAACCGGGCAGGGAGGCCGAGTTCGAGGACGGCGAGATCCAGACCATGGAGATGCTGCAGGAGACCGCTGGTGTGATCGGCTACCAGATCCTCAAGCGGGTCGGACTGTCGACGCTGGGTAGCGGGCATGCCACCGTCGAATCGATCATGGAGGACCTCAAGGACAGCTCGGGCAGCAAGCTCAGACGCACGGCCGAGGTCTGGGAGGGCTACACGATCCCGGCAGAGTACCTGACCATGGTCGAGTTCGAGGATCTGCCCGCGGCGCAGGGCGGCATGCCGCACGTCAACGTCAAGCCGGAGATCCTGTTCGTGCACGGACCGAAGGTGCTGAACAACTGTCTGACCATGCCGACCGTGCGCATCTCCGACAGCATGTTCCGCGAACACAGCTACCGCGAGATCCTGCAGGGCATCCGTTAGCGAAACCCTGAGTCAGTCAGCGCTGTGGCGGCACAGGGACGTGTCGCCAAGCTCGGCCGCGCCGAGCGGCTGATTGTGCTGCGCGGCGCTGCGACGCCGGGCCGACAGTCAGTAACCCGCTTCGCATTCCAGGGTGCGTCGCTTGCTATTCGCCTTGTATATCGCTGACCATAGCGCGCAGCAAGCTACAAGCTGCCGCCTGCAACCTGCCAGGTGGGCTGCGGCGGCAGAGCGCGGCCCAAGGGCACCACCCATACCGAACCGAGGGGTAACCATCGTGGAAAGTAAGACGCAGCAAACGTCCAGCGAGTGGGACACCTCGAGCAGCGACGAATTCTTCGAGTACTACGCCGAACGCAGCGCCTCACCGCGTGACATAGCACGCTTCACCGGCGCCCGAGACTACGTGTTGCGCGTGATGCAGCAGCATGGCATCGATATCTCGGCGCTCGAGGTCGCCGACATCGGCTGCGGTGCCGGCACGCAGAGTTTTCTGTGGTCCGACCTCGGCCATCATGTGCACGGCATCGACGTCAATGAACCGCTGATCCAACTGGCCCGCCGGCGCGCGGAAGAGAAGGGCTATGAGGTCGACATGCGGGTCGGATCGGCCACCGAGCTGCCGTGGGAGTCGGAGTCGATGGACGTCTGCCTGCTGCCCGAACTGCTCGAACATGTGCCCGACTGGTGGCAGTGTCTCGACGAGGCAAGCCGCATCGTCCGGCCCGGCGGCTTCCTGTACCTGACCACGACCAACAAGCTGTGCCCGGTGCAGCAGGAATTCGGTCTGCCCGCCTACTCCTGGTACCCGGGCCCGCTGAAGCGCCACTATGAGAAACTGGCCGTGACCAGCCGCCCCGAGCTGGTCCAGCACGCGACCTACCCGGCAGTGAACTGGTTCACGCCGTATCAGCTCAAGCGCGAGGTAAGGCGCCGCGGCTTCCGCAACGTCTACGACCGTTTCGACTTCGTCGACACCGCGGGCAAATCGGCAGCGGTGCAGGCCGTGGCCGCTGCGATCAAACATCTCCCGCCGCTGCGCTTCCTCGGCCACATGGGCACCAGCTACAGCGCGGTCATCGCGCAGAAGTAAACCGCGCGCCGGGTTGCCAGCGGCCGTCGATACGGATTCCGCGACCCCGCCAATTCAGCGGCCGGAACGGCACATGCCTTGTGGAACGCCCAGCGCAACCGCCGGGCAATGCGATGCACCTCAGGGCAGTTGCGCTTGCAGCGAGAAGTCCGCGCCATCCCCCAGCGCCAGGCAGTCCCTCAGCGCCGGCATCACGGCGTCCAGCGTGGCGTGCAGCGTCCAGGGTGGATTGATAACGAACATGCCGCTGCCGAACATCCCGGCCGGGGTTGCAGCGGCGGCACGCACCCGCAGCTCCACCTGCAGCCAGGCCGGCGCAGGCAGCCGGCGCAGGCGCTCGCGCAACTGCTGCGCCTCCCTGCGCCGCAGCAACGGGTACCAGACCAGATAGCTGCCCGATGCAAAGCGCTTCAGGGCCTGCCCGAGGGTATCCTCGACACGCCGATAGTCGGTCTTCACCTCGTAGGGCGGATCGATCAGGATCACGCCGCGGCGCGTGGGCGGCGGCAGCAGGCCGATCAGGGCAGCGAAGCCATCCTGCTCGGAGACCTGCACCTGCCGCCCTGTGGACCTGAACAGCCTGCCCAGAACCTGCACGTCCGCCGGGTGCATCTCGAACAACCGCATCCGGTCTTGTGCGCGGATCAGTGCAGCTGCCAGCGACGGCGATCCGGGATAGCGTCGCAACACGCCGCCCTGGTTGAGGCGATGCAGCAGCGTGACGAAATCCGCCAGCGGTGCGGGCAGGCCGGGACGGTCCCACAGCCGGGCCACACCCTCGGCGTACTCGGCATTCTTGGCCGCTGCCTGGCCTTGCAGATCGTAGCGCCCGGCACCGGCATGGGTATCGACGAACCAGTAGGGCTTGTCCTTCCGATTGAAATACCGGAGCACCTCGAACAGCACGAAGTGCTTCAGCACGTCGGCGTGATTACCGGCGTGAAAAGCGTGCCGATAGCTCAGCATGTCAGACGGCCGGCAGCTGTTTCAGACATTCGGCGAGGCGAGCACGGTGACGACCACTCGGCGATCATTGCGCGGTCCGTCGAACTCGCAGAAGAAGATGTTCTGCCAGCGCGACAGCCCGAGCCGCCCCCCGATAAGCGGTACGGTCTCCGAGGGACCGACCAGGCCTGCCTTGAGGTGCGCATCGCCGTTGCCGTCCTGCGCATCGTGGCGCCAGACGCCGCGCGGGATGACCCGGCGCAACAGGTCGACCACGTCGGTCTGCACGCTCTCGTCCCAGTTCTCCTGAATCATGATCGCCGCGGTCGCACCCTGTGCATACACATTCACGATGCCCTCGCGCACCCCGCTGCGCTGTACGACCTCGCCGACCTGGTCGGTGATGTCGACCAGGGTTTCACGCGTCTGCGTCGCCAACTGGACAATGTCGCGCATCACCTCGTCCCTTCCCTCCTGCAGCGTGACCGCACACGATCCGCTCAATCGACTTTCGTCGATGGATCGGATCGAAACTATCACTTTTTATCGGCACCCGGATGCAGCTTATAAAAGATGCCATCCAGGAACCGCGGCTGACATCTTATGCCCATTTTCAACGAGATTCGCTTCGACAACCTGCGCGGCGACCTGTTCGGCGGCGTGACGGCGGCCATCATCGCGCTGCCGATGGCCCTTGCCTTCGGCGTGGCCTCGGGTGCCGGGCCCGCCGCCGGGCTCTACGGCGCCGTGCTGGTCGGCCTGTTTGCCGCCCTGTTCGGCGGTACCCCGACGCTGATCTCGGAACCGACTGGGCCGATGACGGTGGTCATGACGGCGGTCATCGCCAACCTGATCGCGGCCAACCCCGAACAGGGCATGGCGATGGCCTTCACGGTGGTGATGCTGGCCGGGATCTTTCAGATGATCTTCGGCGCGCTCAAACTCGGGCACTACGTGACCATGATGCCGTACACGGTGATCTCCGGTTTCATGACCGGGATCGGCGTGATCCTGGTTGTGTTGCAACTCGGCCCCTTCCTCGGCCACGCAACGCCACCCGGCGGGGTGATCGGCACATTCGAAGCGCTGCCGGCGCTGATCGCCGACATCCAGCCCGCCGAGACGGCCCTGGCCGTATTCACCTTCGGCCTGATCGTACTGTTCCCCAAGCGCCTGCGCCGACTGCTGCCACCGCAGCTGCTGGCACTGGTCGTGGGCACGCTGGTCTCGCTATTCCTGTTCGCCAACATGGACATCCGGCAGATCGGCGAGATACCTACCGGCCTGCCGGCGCTCCACATGCCGGTGTTCACGGCCGCACAGTGGCAGTTGATGGTCGTGGACGCGGCGGTGCTCGCGGTGCTCGGCAGCATCGATGCGCTGCTGACCTCGGTGATCGCCGAGAGCATGACACGCAAGGAGCACAGCTCGAACAAGGAGCTGTTCGGCCAGGGCATGGGTAACCTCGCCTCCGGCCTTTTCGGCGGCATCGCGGGCGCCGGCGCGACCATGGGCACCGTGGTCAACATCCAGGCCGGCGGCAGCAGCGCCCTGTCGGGGCTCACCCGCGCCCTATTGCTGCTGATCGTCGTGATCTGGGCAGGACCGCTGACCGCGCACATCCCGCTCGCGGTGCTCGCCGGGATCGCGCTTAAGGTCGGCTTCGACATCATCGACTGGTCCTTCCTGAAGCGCGCGCACCGGGTGTCATCGAAGGCGGCGATGATCATGTACGGCGTGATCGGGCTGACGGTGTTCGTCGACCTGATTACCGCGGTGGCGCTCGGTGTGTTCGTCGCCAACGTGCTGACGATAGAGCGCATGGTCAGGCTGCAGAGCCGTTCGGTGAAGACCATCAAACACTCGGATGGGGCCGACGATCTTACCCGGGACGAGCAGACCCTGCTGGAGCAGGCGAAGGGCCGGATACTGGTGTTCGAGCTGGGCGGGCCGCTGATATTCGGTGTCGCCAAGGCGATCTCGCGGCAGCACGCGGTACTTCCCGATCACGAGGTGCTGATCATGGATTTCACCGGGGTGCCGGTGCTCGGCGTCTCGTCGTCGCTTGCGCTGGAGAAGATGATCCTGGAAGACCTGGAGCGGCGGCACCCGGTGTTCGTCGCCGGCGCCGAGGGTGACGTGATGCAGCGACTCGAGACCCTCGGACTAATCGACGCCCTGCCCGCCGAACACATCGTCCGCACGCGCCAGCAGGCTTTAGAGATAGCCACGAGGCTCCTGGAGGACAGGAGCAACGGCGGCAGCCGGCAGGCCGGCCAGGCAGCAGTGGCATGAGCAGCGCGCGCGGCAAGCTATCGATGAATCGCGTGCGACCCATAGTTCATAGACCTGCATCTATCACGGTCGCGCCCATTTCCGATTTCCGTTACTTGGGTTCGCCCACTACTCTCACCACTCGAGGCTGCAGCCGCGCAACGGCGGCAGTCGCGCGAACCGCTCATCGGGCACAACGGCTTGGGAGAAAGAAACATGCAGGTGATAGAGCAACGGGACGGGGCAGGCTGCGACTCCGCCGCAGACCGCGCACTGGGACAGATCGGCAGGTGTCTCAGGCGCGGCTGCGTGATCTGCATCGAACACGCACCGGCGATGGCGCCACGTTTCACGCCCTGGCAGACCTGGGGGAAACGCTGCTGTTACAGCGGCGACACGCAGGAGATCTATACCGAGATCGACCGCTGTCGCGACGCCCACGCCGATCATCACATACGACTGAACATCGAGGACTACAGCTTCCGCAGCCGTTTCTCGCTGGTGGTGCACAGCCCGACCAACGAGGCCTGAGCCAGGCGAGTCGCCCTTCCCGGCACGGGCAGGCCGGCACCGGCCTTAGTGCCGTCCCCACGCGCCCGCCGTGCGGCCCATGCCAGACGATTGGCAGGGGTCGGCGCGGGCAAACTCAGCTATCCTGTTGCGCTCCTGCCCAGGACAAGGCGCCGGGATGATCGCACTCAGGACCTACGTCTATATCGACTCGCTGCAGCCGCAGCTGGCGGCCTACATGGCGACCGTGTCGCAGGGCTTTCTGCCGGTGCCCGGCGACGCCTGCCTGTGGATCGAGGTGTCGCCCGGTATGGCGATCCACCGCCTGACCGACATGGCACTGAAGGCGACCCGGGTGCATCTGGCCCAGCAGGTCGTGGAGCGCGCCTATGGCTCGATGGTTGTCCACCAGCGCGACCAGAGTGACGTACGCGAGGCAGGACGACTGCTGCTCGCAAAGATGGGGGCGAGCCAGGAACAGCGGGAACGGTGCCGGATCGCCTGGCAGGAGGTGATCCGTGGCATGACGCCCGACCACACGGTGCTGATCAACCGCCAGGACCGGCGCGGTTCGATGATCCTCCCCGGCCAGAGCATGTTCATCCTCGAGACGGAGCCCGCCGGCTACATCGTGTACGCGGCCAACCAGGCCGAAAAAGCCGCCAACATCACGCTGATCGACGTGCGCGCGGTCGGCGCCTTCGGGCGCCTGATCCTGTCCGGCAAGGAAGGCGACGTCGACGAGGCCGCGGCCGCGGCGGTAGCGGCGATCGAGAATCCCTCCGGCACCTGACCCACGGCCAACCGTCCATGCACCGCCGCGAACTGCTGAATCTGCTGGACCGACACCGCACCCGCTTCATGGACGAGGCAGCGCACGTCACCCGTACCCGCGCCTTCGTCGCGGCCCACCAAGACTGCTTTCACTGCGACCTGTGGCCGGGACACGTGACCGGTTCGGCCTGGGTGGTCAACCCCGGCAGGGACAGTGTGCTGCTGCTGCACCATCGCAAACACAACCAGTGGTTCCAGCCCGGCGGACACGCCGACGGCGACGCCGACATCCTGCGGGTCGCGCTGCGCGAGACCTCGGAGGAAACCGGGTTGGACCCGTCGCACATCCGCTTGGTCGAAGACGCGATCTTCGATGTCGACATCCACCGGATAGCGGCGAGTCCGCGTGGCCCGCAGCACGATCACTACGACATCCGCTTCCTGGTGGAAATGGACGACGACCTGGCGATACCGGGCAACGACGAGTCGCACGAGATCCTGTGGGTCGCCCTGCGCGACGTGGCGCGCTTCAACAACAATCTTTCGACCCATCGAATGGTGGAAAAGACGCGCCGCATGCGCGGCGCGTGACCGTTGCTGGACGCTCGGCACTGCTGCCGCTGAGCCGGCAGCGACTGGCTCAGCGCTTCTTCTTTTTCCCGGCCTGGCCGGCTGTCTTCGAGGCCCTGATGTGCCGGCGCAGATCGGGCCACATGGCCTCCATGCGCTCGCGCATGCGCGGTTCGAGCTCCAATGCGAACTCCAGGAAGGCCTTGGCGACCAGTGACAGCTCCTTGCCCTTCGGGTGGACCAGGTACCACTCGCGCAGGATGGGAAAGCCCTCGACGTCCAGGATCGCCACGGGCCCGTCCGGTCCCTCCAGCGCAAGGGTATGAAGCGACAACACGGAAAGGCCCAGACCGCCGACTATGGCGTGTTTGATCGCCTCGTTGCTACCCAGCTCCATGCGCACATGCGGGCGCCTGCCGAATTCGTCGAACATCCGCAGCGTCGCATCGCGTATGCCCGAGCCCGGTTCGCGGAGGATGAATGGCTCATCGACGATGCGCGACAGCGGGATCCTCTTCTTGCCGACCAGAGGGTGATCGCGTGGTGCCATCACCACCAGCGGGTTCGGTGCGAACGGGTAGGCTTCGATGTCCGACCGGTCCGCCGGCGCCTGACCCATGATGTACAGATCGTCCTCGTTGGCATTGATGCGCTCGATGACGCGGTCGCGATTGGAGACCTTGAGCGCGACCTCGATGCCCGGGTACTTCTGGCAGAACTCACCGAGGACCTCCGGTGCAAAATACTTCGCCGTCGTGATGACGCCCAGCCGCAGGCGGCCGCGTTTGATGCCCTTCAGGTCCGCCAGCTTCATCTCGAAATTGGCCAAGGTCTCG
>Ga0316576_10001819_pt1 | contig 11834 bp, 13 predicted proteins | sample S0NA_FD_203075 | JGI IMG/M metagenome (GOLD analysis project Ga0316576, IMG submission 203075) | Rhizosphere microbial communities from salt marsh grasses in Alabama, United States - S0-2_050615r3r5 | ecosystem: Host-associated > Plants > Roots > Rhizosphere | place: USA: Alabama | collected... | reverse complement strand
CGCCGGCGTTCGCCAATTCGTGGGCAGTCAGCAGCCCGATGATGCCGCCGCCAATGATCAGGATGTCATTCATGCGCTCTCGACTCTCTGTGCGTTAGTCACCTGCACCTACAAAACAGCCCTATCGCTACCGGCTGCTCATCACCAATTCCTTCGGCAGCGCGAAGACGACATTTTCGCGTATGCCGGATTGTTCCTCGACGCTGCCGGCGCCCCAAGCCTTGAGCCGGGCGATGACCTGTTCCACCAGCAGCTCGGGGGCCGAGGCGCCGGCCGTGACGCCGACACGGCTGTCCGGACCGATCCATTCGCGGCGGATGTCATCGGCCCCGTCGATCAGGTAGGCGGGGGTGCCGTGCCGCTCGGCGAGCTCGCGTAGCCGGTTGGAATTGGAGCTGTTGGCGGAGCCAACGACCAGCACCAGGTCGGCGCGGGCGGCCAGATCGCGGACCGCGTCCTGGCGGTTCTGGGTCGCATAGCAGATGTCGCTCTTCTTCGGGCCCTGCATGTTAGGGAAGCGTGCCTGCAAAGCGCCGACGATACGGCTTGTGTCATCGACCGACAGCGTGGTCTGGGTGACGTAGGCGACGCGGTCGGGATCGCGAATCACCAGTCCGGCAACGTCTTCTTCGGTCTCGACCAAGTGCATGTGGCCGCCATCGGCGTGACATTGGCCCATGGTGCCTTCCACCTCCGGATGGCCGCGGTGGCCGATCAGCACGACATCGAAGCCCGCCTTGCAGTGTCGCGCGACCTCCAGATGCACCTTGGTGACCAACGGACAGGTGGCATCGAAGACGCGCAGGCCCCGCGCCGCCGCCTGCTCACGCACGTCCTGGGAGACGCCATGGGCGCTGAAGATGCAGGTGGCGCCGTTGGGGATGGCGCCAATGTCGTCGACGAAGATGGCGCCGCGGTTCTTGAGGTCGTTGACGACGTAGCGGTTATGGACTACCTCGTGGCGGACGTAGATCGGCGCGCCGAACAGCTCGAGGACGCGCTCGACGATGTCGATGGCGCGGTTGACGCCGGCGCAGAAGCCGCGGGGATTGGCGAGCAAAATGGCCTGGGGCATGTCGGTTCTGAGTATCGGGGTGCGAATGATTGTTGATTCTAACAGCCGCGGCGCTGATCACCGAGCGTCAGGCTAACCAGCGCCCCGCCGAGCGCGGCGGGGCCGATCTCGACGCTGCCGCCGTAGGCCTTGCTGATCTCGCGCACGACGGCGAGCCCGATGCCATGGCCTGGCGCGGACTCGTCGGCCCGTGCGCCGCGCTCGAGCAGGCGCTCTGCGGCGCCGGCGTCGATGCCGGGGCCGTCATCTTCCACCTGGATGCGCAGCCCATCAGATCCGCTGCTGGCCTTGATCCTCACCTGCGCCCGGCACCATTTGAATGCGTTGTCGAGGAGATTGCCGAGCAGTTCCATCAGGTCGGCCTCTGCGCCGCGGAATACCACCGTAGGCTCGATATCGACTTCGGTCTCGACGCGTTTGTTCCGATACACCTTGTCCAGCGAGGCGATTATTCGCTCCGCGGTGCGCCGGACCAGCACCGACGGCGCGAGTTGGCCAGAGCCTGCAGCCCCGGCGCGTGCCCGCTGCAGCTGGTACTCGACAATATCGCCCACCCGTGCGAGCTGCTCGCGCATCAGCTGCGAGTCTTGGTTTTTGGCAGCGGGTGTCTGCATGGCGCCGTGCATGATCGCCAGCGGTGTCTTGAGGCTATGAGCGAGATCGCCCAGCGCGTGGTCGAGGCGGCGCTGACGGGCTTGCTCGTGCGCCAGTAACGCATTCAGGTTGTCGGTCAGCGGCTGCAGTTCAACCGGATAGTCGCCGCGAATGCGTGCCTGGCTGCCGGACTCCACCGCGGACACCTCCGCCGCTACCCGGCGCAAGGGCGCGAGGCCCCATCGCAGTGCCAGTAACAGTGCCGCGAGCATGAGCAGCGCCATCACGCCGAGCCATCGCCACAGGCTGGCCCGAAAGCGGGCAACCTCGCTCTGCAGCGTGGTCAGATCCTCGGCGACGGCGAAGGTATAGCGCAGTGGTTGCTGGCCGGTCGCCCAGCGCACGCCAAAGGCCGCCACCAAATAACCGGGGTCCTGGGTTGGTTCATCGCCCGGTGCCGTCTGATAGAAGCGGCGCGCGCCGGGTGCGAGCTGCACGGTTGCCGGCTGGGTGGAGTTGATGGCCGAGCGCGACTGCCAGACAGCCGCCCCGGCCGCGTCGAAGATGCGGGCGGACAGGCCCGAGTTCGGCAAGCTCAGCCGCGACTCGGCCAAATCGGACGGCATGATGAGCGTGCCGTCCTCGACCTCGGCGGCGGCCATCAGCAGATAGAGTTGCGCCAGCAGACGCTCCTCGCGAGCGGAGCGCGCGGCGTCATCGAACGCCTGCTCCAGCGCCAGACTGGTCAGCAGTACGAACAGGGCCAGCACCAGGGCCGCGGCGAGCAGCAGCCTGGCGCTCATCGATTTCATCGCGAGGCTCTCAAGACGGCGGGTCACCCGGGACCGATGCGCCAGTTGACCCCAGGGCAGACGAACACGCATCCAGGGCCAGCCGGTAGCCGCGACCGCGCAAGGTTTCGATCGGGCCAAGCATACCGTCCGGGTCCAGCTTGCGACGCAGCCGGCCCACCAGCACCTCCAGCACGTTGCTGTCGCGGTCCTCGTCGTGGGCATAGAGCCGATCCGCCAGCGTCTGCTTGGACAACACCGCTCCGCGGGCCGTCGCAAGCTGTTCCAGCAACCGGTATTCGTAGGCCGTCAGTTCCACCGCTCGCTCCGCCATCCATGCGCGCTGGGCGGTCAGGTCCAGCCGCAGCGGACCCAGCGTCAGTTCCCGGCTGGCGGTGCCTGCAGCCCGCCGTGTGAGCGCGCGCAGGCGGGCGATCAGCTCCTCGGGCTGGAACGGTTTGACCAGATAGTCGTCGGCACCTGCCTCCAGACCCTCCACCTTGTCCTGCCAGCGGTCGCGTGCGGTCAGGATCAGGATCGGCAGCAGGCTGCCTTCACCGCGCAGCTGACGGATGATGGCGAGGCCGGACAGGTTCGGCAGGCCGAGATCGATCACCGCCGCGTCGTGCGGGTATTCCTGGGCCAGATAGAGCCCTTCGCGGCCATCGCCGCTGCCGCGGGCGTCGATGCGCTCCAGCGCCAGCCGATGTAGGAGTTGCCGATACAGGTCGGGGTCGTCTTCAATGACCAGGATGCGCATTGATCGGGTCTCGTCGTCAGCGTCAGCGACCGGGGACGAAGATCTGGCGCACCTCACCGCTGGGCGTCAGCACCTTGACCCGGTAACCACCCTTCTTGGGTGTCACCGCAAGCACGCGCCCGCCGGTCTGTCCGCGGGCGATCTCGCCGGCCTGGCCAGCGCTGATCGACTGCCCCTGGCCATTGTTGCCGTCTTTGCCGCCGCGACCGCGCTCGGCCGAGACGGTCGACCAAGGGGCCACTGCCAGTAGTGCAATGAGCAGTGCGGTAATGAGCGGCATGATGCGGACGCCTCCGGCGGCTTGGACTCCAGCGCCCGATTCTATACCACGGCGGGACTGGGCCATCGCCGGGACTGGACTTGCCTCAGCGCAAACGTCCGTTGAAGATGATGGTTAGGCTGTCCTCGGCAATGTAACGCGGCGCCAGGCGGTCGCGATACACCACTCTGGGTGCGTGGTAGTGCTTCCGATGGTGCTTCTTGGCGTGCCGGTGGTAATCGTGCTTGTCGTAATCGTACCGGCCGTGGCCGCGATCGAGACGGCCATGCGAATAGCGGTAGGAATCGTACCCCCGCCCATATCCGCCGTCGGCGGAAGCGACGCCGGGCAGCAGCGGGCTCAACCCAAGTGCAAGGGCTAGAAGTAGGAAAGCAGGTTTGCGGTTCATGGCGCGTTCTCCTCGGGATGCACGCCGGGAAACCAATGCCCCGGTGTTGCAGCCATGTTAGGAGTCCGATGCTGAACGGCGGCTGAACCACGTTGACCTGCGCTGCGTCTTGATTCAGTAGTCTCCGTCGGTGCATTCGAAATAGAGTCGCCGACCGCCAGATACAGTGCGACATCCATGGACATCGACCAAGCAAGAACCTTTCTCGCGATCGCCGCGCATGGCAGTTTCCTGGAAGCGGCCAAGCGGCTGCACGTCACACAGTCGACGGTAAGTGCACGCATCTTGAAGCTGGAGGCCGACCTTGGCACCTCGCTGTTCGTGCGTAACCGTTCGGGGGCTAGCCTGACGCCGGCCGGGCAGCGCTTCATCCCGCACGCGAAGACCCTGGTGCTGACGGTCGAGCAGGCGCGCCACGACGCGGGGCTTCCGGATCGCTATCGCGGCAGCATCCGCATCGGCGGGCGCATCGCGCTCTGGGAAGGGTTCCTGCCGCGCTGGGCCGGATGGATGCGCCAAAGCGCCCCGGATGTGTCGATTCAGAGCGAGATCGGTTTTGAAGACGACCTGATGCGCCGGTTGATCGAGGGTACGCTGGACCTGGCCGTGATGTACACGCCCTACCATGCGCCGGGGCTCGTGGTCGAGCATCTTTTCGACGAGCGGCTGATCCTGGTGGGGACACGCAAGGATCTCCGCTGGCCGGGAGACGACTACATCTACGTCGATTGGGGGCCAGGCTTCTTTTCCAAACATCGAGAGCATTTTCCGGATCTGGAGCGGCCGGCGCAGACGGTCAACATCGGCTGGCTGGCGGTTCAGCTGATCCTCGCCAACGGCGGCTCCTGCTTTCTGCCGGTGCGCATGGCGCGCCCGCTGATGGAGTCGGAGCGGCTCTACCGGGCAGACGGCGGCCCGGAATTTCGGCACCCGGCCTACATGGTGCTGCCGCGGAAGGCCGACAGCGATATCTTGCGCGAGGCCGCGCGGGGCTTACGAGAGCTGGCCCGCGAGGAGAGCGAGCGGGTGGATTCCGACTCGGCCTGAGGCGCAGGGCCAGAAGCGCACAACCTGAGGCGCGAGTCTACAGCCAGATCTCCGGATAGCGTCGCGTCTTCGGGATGTTGTTGACCAGCAGTGCGACGCCGAGCAGCAGCAGCGGTCCCGCGGTCGCCGGCATCAGGACGTACAGATAGCCCATGTCGTGGATTCGGTCGGAGCCGATCACGGCCACCAACGCCGTTGCGCCGCCCGGAGGGTGCAAGGTCCGCGTCAGATGCATCGCGGCGATGGCGGTGGACACCGCGGCGGCGGCCGCCAGCCAAGGCACCGACGCAAGCACGTGCCATGCGGTGACGCCGATCGCCGCGGAGATCATGTGCCCGCCGATCAGGTTGCGCGGCTGGGCCAGCGGGCTGCGAATGGCACCGTAGACCAGTACCGCCGATGCGCCGAACGAGCCGATCAGCAACGTGGCATCGGTTCCGGCGAAGGCGCGGTCATTGATCCAGGCCACCAGGGCCACGCCGAGAAAGCCGCCGATCCAGGACCAAAGGATCTCGCTGCGGCTCACCCGCGGCGGGCTGCCGCGGGTGGTGCCGCGCATCTTGAGCAGATAGTGGCGCAGGGAGTCGCGCAGGCTCACAGCAGGTCCTCCAGATGACAGGCCCGCACGAAGTCCTTGCGCAGCAACAGGCCCTGGAGCCGTCCATCGGTATCCACGACCGGCATGCTGCGTCCCTCGTGCGCATGAAAGGCCTTGACGATGTCCTGAAAACCCGCGTTCCCCGCGACGCTGACCACCGGGGCGGTCATCGCCTCGCGTACGGGCGTTTGATGACACCGGTGCGAGAAGGTGCCGGGTTCCTCGACGATGCGCAGCAGTAACTGCAGGAACGAGTCCGACTCGAGCCGACGCAGGAAGTCGGTCTCGGTGAGTATCCCGATCACGGATCGATCCGCATCGACGACTGGCAGACCCTTGTAACCCTGCGTCACCAGAGCGCGCGCGGCGACATCCAGCGTCGTCTCAGCACGCAGCGGCGCGAAGCCCGAGCGCATCAACGTGTGGGCAGCGACGCCGTTGAAGATACGCTCCAGCGCATGGCGGTGCGCCAGGTGGTAGACCGTGCGGAAGTCCTCGGTGCTGATGTCCAGGTAGCCGTCGATCGCGCGCATCGCATCGATGATGTCATCGTCCGACAGATCGAGCTCGGAGAGATCGTCGGCTCCTGCTCCCACTGCCTGATCTTCGGACCGGGCGTCGGGCAAGGGCTGTTCAGTCACGGCAAGACTCCTGTAGCGAGGCGACGCCCGAGACCCACGCGCAAGATCAATGCTCGCCCTTCGTGCGCAGCAGCCCGGCGAGTCGGTTGCCCTGCTTTTGCGGCCCGCCGCGGGGAAACAGGTCGTGCAGATAGCGATTGGTGCCCTTCGCCGGACCCCATTGCTTACGGAAGTGGCGAATCATGTCACGAACGCTGGCCTGCGCGCCGTGCTTGGCATAGTACGCGCGGAGGAACCGAATCAGCTCCCAATGTTCGTCGCCCAGCTGAACGCCTTCGCGCAGCGCCTGCGCCTTGGCGAATCCCTCCGACCAATCCGCCGGATCGACCAGGTAGCCCTCCGCATCCGTCTCGACCTCGCGGCCGTTCACGAGCACGCGGCGCGTGGACATGCCGGGGTAAGCGGTGCTGCCTGAGATCGCCCGGTCCGGAGCGCCGGCCGACTCGTCGCCGGGTTCGGTGATGGACCAGAGATCGATCCGGATCTCGCCGTCCAGACGGCCATGGAAGCGCTCGACCCCGGAGACCAGCACCTTTCCGCTGGTTGGAGAGCGATCGAAACGCGCAACACCACCGCGGTCGGTCAGCACCTGTTCGGTCTCGGTCCCGTCCGCATCGATCTGAAGCACGACTGGCGTCCGCTTGAGCGGCTCGTGCGTGACCTTCATGCAAACCTTGACGGCAATCATCGTCAAAACCTCTATTTTCGATTACGACGAGGCCAGCATAAACGTCGGCCAAATCAAAGACCAATGAAATTAAACGGTTATTGATATCGAAATTTTCGATATCAACCTCAGGCAGGATTGCAGGGAGAGATGGATAAGACTCCGATGACATCTGCCGCCAAGCGCCCGTGATGCATCGCGGAAACACGGCCGCTGAGACATCGGTCATGAGGCGGTGGCCGAAGGCGCTGGCCCTCGACCCGGCAAGCCGACGGCAGCGACCAAAGCGCCGAGGGCCTCGGCGAGGCTATTGGCCGCGCAGCGTCGACGCGTTGCACGCGAAGCGATCGGGATCTCTACCCGTTACGGCGGCCATGCCCTCGGCTTTCCGAACGGGCGTCAGCCACTATTGGCCTTTGCCGCCTAGCGGGCATTTCTTACAGCGCTTCTGCTCCCCGTACCTCTTGCAGCACTGCTCGGACTTGTTTTTCGCGTAGGACTTTTTGCTCAAGGTGGCGCCTCCGGTCGGGTACTCGTGGCTCTGGCAGTGGTCGTGTCCGCGACCGGGGTCATTTGCTTGGCGGGTGCGGCTCGCTCATTGCGTTAGGCCCGTATTAGGTGTTCGACAACGAGGCGCTGATCGACGAGCCCTACCAAGGCGCCCGATCTGCCGTGGACTACCCGGCCGGCGGGGACCACAGCGAGAAGGACCTTCTTTTGCAGACATTGGATGCAGAGAACAACACAGGCGCCTGGCCCACCAAGTCCAAGGCGATGGTGCTGACGGCGGCTGTCTCGGGACGCTACTCCAGCCACCCGGAAAGCCGGTCAAGCCATGGCGGAATTGAAGAATGTGCGATCCCTTTCGTGTCAGCGCGAGACCTACGGCGGGTGCAATGATGGTCTTCAATGCAAATTTTGCTCAATTGTAGGAGCCTTTTATACGGGCGATGGCGTCATTGTCCGCACGGCTGTAGGTTCGCCGTCGCACATACGCGGCGATCAGATGGCCGTGTATGTACGGCAGAGGAGAAGCAGTCATGAAAAGAACGTTGACCATCGCAGTTGCGACGTTGGGCCTTGCGCTTGCGGGTCCCCTCGCCGCGCATCACAACAGCGCTGATCCGGATTTCGTTGAAGAGCAAGTCCCCGAAGGCGCGTTGGATCAGCACAACGCGGTCGTAGACTCCGTGCTCGAGATGGGCGTCGCGTCGATGGCGGGGACGACCATGGACGATCAGATGCAGATGAGCGGCGAAGAGATGGATCCGGCAGATATGGGTGATTATAGCGGGCCCGGGAACGTTGACGCCGCCCCAAACGCCATGCGCAGTCCTCCGATATTGGAATAATAGCCAGCGAACTGGCGTTGGACGTTTGATATCTAAGGTCGGATGACTCGGCCCGTTCGGCGAACACCCGGAGGCTCATCCGCGCGATCCGGGAGTTGCCTGTACAGATTGACACGCAGAGAGGCGAGTTGAGGGTTTGGATCGGGTCGTCGTATGTGCACCGGCCTAGACGGCGCAAGCGCTGAAATCTTTAGCGCTTCCCGTACGAGGCACGGTGCCCAACCATGTTCAATTGCCTAGGCTGCTGAAAATAAGAGGGTCTGGGACATTGAGGCTTCTTTTGAACAGGATCGGCTCCGTGCTGATTTATTGGTCAGGATGGCCAATAAATCAGCGTCTTCCTAGACGCCGTGATTGCCCGATCCTGTATGCCTTGCGCCGCAAGCGCACCAGCACATGGCCATTTCTCATCTGAGTCGACCACGTTTCATCTCTTATTTGCCCGTCTTGCCGTTCGCTGTCCTTCTCGTTGCCGCCTGCGGTTCGGCTACTGCTCCCAATTTTCGCACCGCCGAGGTGGATGCCGGCGACGTTCTGGTTGAAGTGAATGCCGTGGGCACGATTCAGCCGCCGGCTCTAATCAAGGTGAGCTCCCAGCTCTCGGGCCAGATCGAGGAGGTCTTAGCAGACTTCAACGACGCCGTGGAGCGAGGCCAGCTCTTGGCGCGGCTGGACGAGCAGTCCTTCCGTGCCCGGCTCCAAGAGGCCGAGGCCCAGCTCGAGGTGGCGCGCAGCCAGCTGCTGGTCCAGCGGGCCGCGGTGGAGCGGGCCCGAGCGCAGCTCGCGAGCCGCCGCGCGAAGCGGCTCGTACTGGCGGCGGAGGCCGAGAGTGCCGGCGCCCGCGAGCGCAAGGCGGCCGCTGAGCTCAAGCGGGCACGCACGCTCGCGGACCGCTCCACCGTCTCCGCCAGTGAGTTGGAGGATGCCCAGGCCGACTTCGATTCCGCGCGCGCCCTGCGAGAGGCCGCTGACGCCTGGCTGCAGGTGCAGGATACCGAGATCCGCGCCGCCGAGGCGGACTTCGCCATGGCCGAGGCGCAGCTCGGCAACAGCGCGGCACAGATCCGCCAGCACGAGGCGGCTGCCGACGAGGCGAGGGTCAACCTGGAGCGCACCGCTATCCGCTCGCCGCTGGATGGCGTGGTAATCCGCCGCGACGTAGAACCGGGACAGACCGTCGCGGCCAGCCTCCAGGCACCGACTCTCTTCTCGCTGGCGGGCGATCTGCGCACCATGCGCGTCGAAACGCGGGTCGACGAGGCTGATATCGGCCGGGTGCGGGTGGGTCAGCCGGTTTCCTTCCGGGTGGATGCCTACCCGGAGCGGCAGTTCAGTGGTCATGTACACAAGGTGCATATGGCCCCCGAGATCATCCAGAACGTGGTCACCTACAACGTCCTTGTGGATGCCCCGAACCAGGATCTGGCCCTGTTGCCTGGCATGACCGCCTTGGTCAGCATCACGGTGGAGACCCACGCGGGTGTGCTCCGCCTGCCCAATGCCGCGTTGCGCTTCAGCCCCCCCGGCGACTGGCCTGATCCGGGGGAATCCGAGCCGGGCTGGACCTGGATTTGGCGCCTGGACCTCGACGACCCGCGGCCGCTGCAAGTCAAGCTCGGGCCGAGCGACGACCTGGCCACGGCGGTTGATGATGGGGACCTGCGGGTTGGCGACCGTATCCTGATCGGCCTGGGCGGCGCCTGACCGCGGCCCGCTCCGCGCAATGGTTCCCATTATCCAGACCCGCGGGCTGGCCAAGGACTACCGACTCGGTGGCCAGGCGATCCGCGCTTTGGATGGCGTCACCATGACCGTTGAGGCCGGTGAAATGGTTGCTGTCATGGGGCCGTCGGGCTCCGGCAAGTCGACCCTGCTGCATCTCCTCGGCTGCCTCGACCGGCCCTCGGCCGGCGACTACTGGTTCCGTGGCCGCTCGGTGGCTGACCTGGCCGACGACGAACTTGCCCGGGTACGCAACCGGCACATCGGCTTTGTCTTTCAGAACTTCAATCTGCTGCCAAGGGCCACAGCCCTCGAGAACGCCGCGTTGCCCCTGCTCTACGGAGCGCTGAAGGGCCGCGAGCGGCGCGACAGGGCGGAAGCCGCACTGGCCCGTGTCGGGCTTGGCGACCGGCTGCACCACTCGGCGTCGACCCTGTCCGGCGGCGAGCAGCAGCGGGTTGCGATCGCCCGTGGGCTGGTCAACGAACCGACCCTGATCCTGGCCGACGAGCCTACCGGCGCCCTCGACAGCGCGACCGGACAGGAGATCCTGGTCCTGCTTGAGTCCTTGAATGCCGCCGGCATCACCGTCCTCATTGTCACCCACGACCCGTTGGTGGCCGCCCGCGCGAGGCGTCTGGTCAGGGTGATGGACGGATTGCTCGTCTCAGACGGCTCCAACGCCCAGCTGAGCGACCTGTGGTCGGCACCGAGATCGGCAAGGGAGAGCAACCATGGCCGGACCTAGCGTCCATTTGAGTGAAGCACTGCGGGGCCTGGCCAGCTATCCCCTACGCGCCGCCTTGACCGCGCTCGGCATCGTGATCGGCGTGGCGGCCGTCATCACGGTGCTCTCGGTGGGCGAGGGCGCGCGCCGGCGAGTCATCGAGCAGATCCAGAGCCTCGGCGGCAATCTGCTGCTGGTTACTCCCGGCAGTGCCCGCACTGGGGCGGTGCAGCTCGGGGCCGGCTCACGCCAGACCCTGACCATGGGCGATGCTGATGCCATCCGCCGCGACATTCCCCGGCTGCTGGCGGTCGCCCCAAGCGTGTTCCAGCGGCTGCAGGTGGTGCGCGGCAACCGCAACTGGCAGACAACGGTTCAGGGCGTCACGCCGGACTATCTGCAGGCGCGGGAGTGGGGTGTCATCAGTGGCCGGCCGCTCTCGGCGGTCGACCAGGCCCGCTCTGCGAAGGCCGCCTTGCTCGGAGCCACGGTCGCGCAGCGCCTGTTCGAGGGCGAAACGGCCGTGGGTAAGATCATCCGCATCGGCGATGCCCCCTTCGCGGTGATTGGCGTGTTGGTCGCCAAGGGCCAGAGCAGCGGCGGCAGCGATCAGGACGACAAGGTCATGATCCCATTGAGCACGGCCATGGTCCGGGGGCTGGGAGCGGGGCGCAGCAAGCTAGGCGGGCTCCGCTACGTCATGGTCAAGGTCGACCGAGCCGAGCGCCTTGGCGAGGTGGAAGCGCAGCTCGTGTCGCTGCTGCGTCAGCGCCACGATCTCAGGCCCGGTTACCCGGACGACTTTAGCGTTCGCAACCTGGCCGAGGTCCAGGCTCAGCGTGAGGAGGCTTCGGGCGTGCTCACGTTCTGGCTGGGTGCCGTCGCCTCCGTATCCTTGGTGGTTGGAGGCGTCAGCGTCATGAACATCATGTTGGTGGCGGTAGCCGAGCGGACACGCGAAATTGGGTTGCGCCTGGCCGTTGGCGCCCGGCGGCGCGACATCCTTTGGCAGTTTCTTACCGAGGCCCTCCTGCTGGCCCTGCTCGGCGGCGCCGCGGGCGTCGCGCTGGGAGTGCTCCTGTCCCTTTCCATCGCCCGCTGGGGTGGCCTGCCGGTCGAGATCGGCCTCGTTGCCCTTCTGTTGTCCCTGGGCGCGGCGGCGGCCGCCGGCCTGTGCGCCGGCGTGCTGCCG
>Ga0316576_10001818_pt1 | contig 11835 bp, 8 predicted proteins | sample S0NA_FD_203075 | JGI IMG/M metagenome (GOLD analysis project Ga0316576, IMG submission 203075) | Rhizosphere microbial communities from salt marsh grasses in Alabama, United States - S0-2_050615r3r5 | ecosystem: Host-associated > Plants > Roots > Rhizosphere | place: USA: Alabama | collected... | reverse complement strand
GACGTAGTCGACGCCCCGGTCGATCACGTCCTGGATCGCGCCGTGCGCGATCTCGGCCGGGAAGCAGTAGTTGCTCTCCTGCTTGGCGATCCCCTCCGGGGACACCTTCGTCGACAGCTCGACCCTGACGCCGAGCGTGTGGAAGAACCAGGAGTAGAACGGCCAGAGCGAGTGGATGGAGAAGGCCACGGGGACGCCCACCACGTGCGGGCTGCGGGCCTTCAGCTCACCCGGGGGCGGGGCGAACTCCTCGAACAGCATCCGCGTCCGCGCCTGGGTGTAGTCCACGATGTCCGCCGAGCCGGTATTGCGCTTCTTCCGCTTGTTGGTGTAGAGCGAGCAGCGTCCGCCGAAGGGGTAGCGCTTCTCGCCGACCTGCAGCCGACGGATCGAGCAGAGGTTCTCGCACGAGCGGCAGGTGAACGGCTTCCTGTAGGCGATGGCCTTGGTGATCAGCGTATCGAGATCGAAGTCCCCCTTGTCGATCTGGCCCTCCGCGTGCTTCTGGAGCACCAGCCGCGCCACGCCGAAGCAGCCCATCAGCTCCGGGTCGGGGGGCACGGTGATCTTCTTGTTCGTCATCTGGGCGAAGGCGAGCGGGACCGCGGAGTTCTTGGCGACGCCGCCCTGCAGCACGATGTGCTCGCCGATGGAGCGGTTTCCGACGACGCGGTTGAGGTAGTTGGCGACGATGGAGAAGACCAGCCCGGCGACGATGTCCTCGCGGCGCGCGCCCTGCTGGATCGCCTTGCGGATGTCCGAGTTGATGAAGGCCGAGCAGTGCTCGCCGAACTTCAGCGGCTCCCGGGCCTGGAGCGCGATGGGGCCGATCTCCCTCGCGCTCTCGATGTTCAGATCGCCGGCGGCGGACTCCTCGAGGAAGGACCCGGTCCCCGCCGAGCAGGCCTCGTTCATGGCGTAGTCGATGGGCACCCCGTTCAGGATGTAGACGTACTTGGCGTCCTGCCCCCCGATCTCGAAGATCGTGTCCACGTCCTTCTGGAAGTAGGTCGTCCCCACGGTGTGGGCGATGATCTCGTTGTAGACGCCGACCGTCTCCAGGAACACCCCCAGCAGCTCGCGAGAGGAGCCCGTGGTCGCCACCAGGCTGATCCGCGGCTTGCTCTGCCCCAGCTGCTTGCGGACCTCCTGCAGGCAGAGCTTCAGCGCGGCGACCGGGTCGCCGTAGGTGCGGCCGTAGTGCTCGGCGACGATCTCGAGCGTCTCGATGTTGATCAGCGCGACCTTCGTCGTCGTCGAGCCGCCGTCGACGCCGAGGACGTACTCGGCGTCGGGGTCGAAGGCGCCCCGCCTGGAGGGCGCGTGCTCCACCAGCTCGCGCGCGTGATCGAGCGACTCGAAGCTCTTGAAGATGAGCTCCGAGCCGGGGCGGACCAGCTCGCCCCGGGGCACCGGGGCGCCCCGGGCCCGGGCCAGCCGGGCGGCGCCAAAGGCCTCGAAGTAGGCCGCCTCCGCCGGCACGACGACGTCGATGCCCGGGCGGCTCTCGCGCACGAAGTCCACGAGGTGGCGGTTACGCGTCACCCCGCCGACGAGCACCACCCGGCCGCGCTCCAGCTTGGCCTTGGTCAGAAACTCGGTCACCTTGTCGGCCATCACCTTGCTCAGCGAGCGCGCGATGTCCTCCTTGGTCGCCTCGCCCTTGTTCAGCCGATGGGTGCAGTCCGACTTCATGAACACGGAGCAGCGGGCGGAGAGGGGATAGACCCGGGCCCCGGCGCAGGCCTCGTTCATCTCCTCCAGCCGCATGTTCATCCGGCCGAGCTGCTGCCGCAGGAACTCGCCGGTGCCCGAGGCGCACTTGTTGCCGGAGTAGGTGTTCACGATGCGGCCCTGGGCGTCGAGGGTGTAGACCACGAGGTCCTCCCCGCCCATGGACACGACCGCGTCGGGCTTCAGATCCAGGGCCTCGAGGCCGGCCTCGATGGCCACCGGGGCGATGACCTCCGGCAGCTCGATCCGGTGGCGCCCCTCGGTCCCGGTGACCACGCCCTTGACCTCCGCGGAGACCTTGCCCCCCAGGCGGCCCAGGAGCTGGGTCAGGGTCCCGGGGAGATCGCCCTCGTGGGCGAGGATCTCGTGCTCGGTCCCGCCGTCCGGCGAGAGCAGACAGAGCTTCAGGGTGGTCGAGCCGATGTCGATGCCGAGTGTCTTTTCAGTCATGGTTGCTACGCGTCGTCTTCGTGGGGGGCGCCGATCCGGGGGTGTTTAGGCCAACGGGGGCCGGATTGCAACTCATCGGCTTCCGGCCCCGGCTTCCAGCACGCCCTTGCAGCAGGCGGTGCAGCGCGGCAATAGCCGCCAGCAGGCGATGGGCAGACAGCGACCTCGCATCCCGGCCTCGAGATGCAAGAGCAGATCCAGGCTTTTCCCCCGGAAACACTGCGAGTTTCGGTACGTCGGTGACCGATCCTCGGACGCCGGGTGGCTACCCGGGCGGGTAGCCCGGGTAACACACCCCGACCAGCTCGGCGGCGACGAAGACGCGACCCAGGGGCAACAGAGCAAGCCGCTCGCCCAGGGGGCTCAGCCCGAAGGTCTCCAGCTCACCGCACGGTCGTATTGCTCGTGTCGAGGGGTCACTCGTAGGGGTTCTCCTTGATGTCGCGCGGCTTGCCGGGACGGCGGCGCAGCCGCCTGAGCCGGACGTGCAGCCTCGTGTCCTTGTGCAGCGTCAGCGTTCGTTCGTCCGTCCGGTGCCCCGGCGCCGAGACCCTCAACCGCACCGGCCGGTCACCGCGCGGCAACGTGATCGAGACCCGCCCGGCGCCGAGGCGTTTCCCGTCGAGGAAGACCTGGGCCGTGGCCGGGGTGGGGACCACCTCCAGCTCCACCGTCTTGGCGGCGGGCTGTTCCGCGCCTCCGTCCGGCGCCCGAAGGTCCGGCGCGGGCCGCGGGAGGTCGGGCCTCGCGCTCCCTCCATCGACGGTCCGCGAGGCCACTCGGGGACCGGCCGGGCGGTCACGGCCACCGAGGACCGCGGCGAGGACCGCAACGCCCCCCAGCCCGAGGACGGCGGCCAGGGCGATGATCAGCGCGCGCGGGCGCCGGCGCGCCGGGGGCGGCGGATCGAGGGCGGCCCCCCGCAACGCGGCGAGCATCTCCCCCGCCGAGGCGAAGCGCTCCTCCGGTTTCTTGGCCAGCGCCCGCAGCGCGACGCGCTCCAGGTCGGCGGGGATCCCCAGCTCGGGCCGCCGCGCGCTGGGGGGCTCGGGGGGCTCCTGGGCGTGCTTCATCAGCACCTCGAAGACGCTCTTGCCCGAGAACGGCAGCTCGCCGGTGAGCATCTCGTAGAGGATCACGCCCATGGCGTAGATGTCGGCGCGGTGGTCGACCTTCTCCACCCCGTGCGCCTGCTCCGGCGCGAGGTACTGGGGGGTGCCGAGGACCTGGCCCGTCGACGTGAGCCCGGTGGAGTCGCCCTCGTCCACGGGCTGGACGAGCTTGCTGATGCCGAAGTCCAGCAGCTTGATGAAGTCCGCCCCCTCCCGCCGGGTGATGAACACGTTCTCACCCTTGAGATCGCGGTGGACGATCCCGCGCTCGTGCGCCGCGCTCAGCGCCCGGAGGATCTGGGACCCGATCTCCCGCGTCCGTTCGGGCGAGAGCGCGCCCTCGGCCCGCACCAGGGCGCGCAGGTCCTGGCCCTCGAGGAGCTCCATCACGATGAAGGCGTCGCCCTGCTCGGTGAAGCCGTAGTCGGTGACGTCGACGATGTGCGGGTCGCCGATGCTCGCCGCGGCCCGGGCCTCGCGGTGAAACCGTTTGAGCGAGTCCTTGTGACCGGCGATCTCCTCCCGCAGCACCTTGACCGCGACGGTCTTGTTGAGCAGCTCGTGCCGGGCGAGGTAGACCACGCTCATCCCGCCGCGGCCGATCTCCTTCAGCACGCTGTAGCGCTCGGAGAGGGTCTTGCCCGTCAGGTCGCGGGAGGACTCGGTCCGAACGACGACCTTCTCCTCGGAGTCTTCCAGCCCCGGGCGGCTCGAGTCCGCCCGTCCCAGACGGTCGCCGGAGGCCTCGGTCTTGTCCAGGCCGATGTCTCCGCCGGACAGATCGCCCGAGGCGGGCAGGGTCGCGCCGTCGCCGGCCGCGACCGCCCCGCCCTCGCCATCACCGTCACGCTGGCCGGAGCTGGACATGGCCTCACAGGTGGAGCGTCGCGCCGCCCCAGATGACCAGGTAGGGCTGGATCGCGTCGGACTTGACCAGGTTGTCTTCCTCCACCACGGGGATCTTCGTCACCGGGTCGGGGGTGCCCTCGTCGGTGGCCGCCTCGTTGCCCCGCTCCCCGTGGACCGCACCAACGCGCAGCGCCACGCCGACCGAAAACCAGCGAGTGACCATCGCCTCGAGGCCGCCGCCGACGCTCCAGGTGAACGCCTTGGCCTGAACGCTCCTCGTGGTCTTGCCCTTCGAGTAGGTGATCCGGTCCACGAAGACGCCGAGCCCCAGAGTGGTATAGACATAGGACGTGCGGAACGGGAAGCTGTAGCCGCCCTCGGCCTGCGCGATCAGCGCCTGGTAGAGCACCTTGCTGAAGGTGTCGCTGGAGTCGGGGTCGGTGGAGTGGATCGTGATGTCTTGTTGCTCCTCCCCCACCGGGAAACCCGTCAGCTGGGCCCCCATGACGATCCGATGCCAGGTCGCGTGGATCTGGACCCCCGGGCCACCGGCGAAGGGTCGGTCCGGCGAGACGTAGAACGCGCCCATGACGCTGAAGTGCAGCCCGAGGCGGCCCAGGTCGGCGAGCTTGGGCTTGGGGCACGCCTTGGGCGCGGGGCAGGTGGGACACGGCGGAGGCGGCGGCGGACACGGCCCGGGCAGGGGCTCGAGCTTCACCTCGACGGGGAGCTCCTTCTCCATCTCCACCTCGACCCGCCGCGTGGCGAGGTGGTGCCCCTCGAGGCGAAACACCAGCAGGTGCTCGCCCGGCACCAGCTTGAGCACGAGCGGGGTGAGGCCGGGCTCGGGGTCCCGCCGGCCGTCCACGGACACCGAGGCCCCCGGGGGACGGGAGCTGACGAAGACCTTCACCGGCCGGGACTCGATGTTTCGTATCCGTCGCTCGATATCGGCCCGGTCCGCCGGCGCGGTGGTCAGCGCCAGGGCCTTGCGATAGAACTCCAGCGCCCGGGGGTAGTCGCCCAGGTTCTCGTGGCTCCGCGCGATGTTGAACAGGCAGGTCGGATGCGGCGAGAGCTCGTGAGCCCGGGTGAACTCGGCGATGGCCCTGGCGAACTCGCCCTTGTTGTACTGGGCCTCGCCCTTCTTGAAGTGAACGGCGGCGGCCCTTCGGTCCGGCTTCTGGCCCCACGCCGGCGTGGCGACAAGCACCAGCACCAGCGCGATCACGTTGCAACGCCTCACGGATCGAGGATAGGCACCCCTGACTCGACCGGTCAAGGAACCCACCGCGAACAACGCCACGACAAAACCGCCGGCCTGCGGGTAGGATGGACTCGATGACCAGCGGCCGACCATGCCCCTGAGCCCCGGCACACGACGCGCCCTGCGCGTGGGAGCGGCCCTGCTCGTGCTCGGCCTCTGCGTCTGGGCCGCCAGCCGCCTCGACCTGCGCGGCGCGGCCCGGGTCCTCGTCCACGCGGGCCTCGGCTGGCTGCTCCTCGCCTGCGCCCTGAACCTGCCGTTCATCCTGCTGCAGACCGTGCGCTGGCGCCTGCTACTGACGCCGGTGGGGCGCGCGCCCACCCTCTCGCTCTTCCGCTACCTCCTCGCCTCCCGGGCGGCGAGCAACCTCCTGCCCGCCCGGGCCGGCGAGCTGCTCAGGATCTACCTGCCGCACCGCCGCGACGGTCTGCCGGTGGTGGCCCTGGCCTCCATCGTCGTGCTCGAGCGCTTCTTCGACGCCTTCGGCCTCGCCGCGGTGTCCACGCCGCTCTTGGTCCTGCCCCGCTCCCCGGAGTGGGTGAAGACTGGCATGCTCGTGCTGCTGGGCAGCGGCCTGGTCGGCGCCGCCGTGGTGGCCGTCTTCGCCGTCCGCGGCGCTGGCGCGGGCAAGGGCCTGCTCGACCGCATCGGACAGCTCGCCGCGGGGCTGCGTCGACCGGCGATCACCGGGGCGGTGCTCGGCATCACCCTGCTCTGCTGGCTCACCGAGCTGTGCATGGTGCAGACCAGCCTGCTCGCCGTGGGCCTCCCTCCCTCGTGGGCCGCGGCGATGCTGGTGCTCCTCGCCGTCAACCTCGGCATGCTGCTCCAGGTCACCCCCGGCAACCTCGGCCCCTTCGAGGCCTCGGTCCTGCTCGCCCTCGCCGCCCTGGATGTCACCGGGCCCCGGGCCACGGCCGCCGCGGTGCTCTACCACCTGGTCGTGATGGTGCCCGTGACCCTGGCCGGCCTCGAGGGGCTACGCTTCGTCGGAGAGGCGCGGCGGGCCGAGCTGGTCCCGGACAGCAACCCGATGGCCAACTCCGAGCAACCGAGATAGGATCGGTGCCTCATGGATCTGCGCAAGCTGAAGGACCGGGCCGAGACCTGGTACAAGAAGGGCAAGTACGACAAGGCGCTGGACGCGTTCCACTCCCTGGCCGAGGCCGAGCCCGACAACCCGCGCTGGTCGCTCAAGGCAGGCGAGACCTACAAGAAGCTCGGAAGGAGCCAGCTCGCCGTGGACGCCTTCCGCTCCGCCGCCCGGCGCTACGCGAACATGGGCTTCGACCTCAAGGCCATCGCGATGTGCAACCTGGTCCTCGGCATCGACCCGGAGCACCGCGAGACCCAGGCGATGCTCCAGCAGTTCCACGACAGCCGCTTCGGCAAGCGCGCGGCGCCAGCGCCTGCCGAGCGGGCGATCGAAATCGAGGCCGAGCCCCCGCCCGCGCCGCCGCCCGTTCCCGTGCCCCGTCCGCGGACCATCCCGCCGGGCGAGAGCCTCGACGCGGCGAAGCTGCGCGAGCTGGTCCCCGAGGCGCGCAAGCTCGCGCCGCTCCGCCCCACGGCGAGCGACATCTTCGTCATCCCCCTCGACGAGGAGCTGGACGCCGCCTTCCTCGAGGCGCTGGGCGAGAGCGAGGAGGAGCCGACCCCGACGATCCCGCCCACGCCGCTCTTCTCCTCCCTCGACCCGGGCTCGCTGCGCTCCATCGTGCGCAAGGCCTCGGTGCGTCACTTCCAGGACGGCGAGAAGATCATCCGCGAGGGCGAGCCGGGAGACTCCCTGTTCGTGCTGGTCGAGGGGGAGGTCCGGGTCTACCACGAGGGGCCGCCGCCCATCGAGCTCACGCGCCTGCAGGAGGGCGCCTTCTTCGGCGAGATCGCCGTGCTGACCAAGTTCACCCGGACCAGCACCGTCGAGGCCGCCACCGACGTCACGGTGCTCGAGATCTCCACCGAGGTGATCGGCGAGCTGATCGACGAGCACCCGGCGGTGCTCAAGGTGCTGCTCAAGTTCTTCCGCGACCGCCTGGTGGACACGCTGATCGAGACCTCCCCGCTCTTCGCGCCCTTCGCCCGCAGCGATCGCGCGGCCCTCGCCTCGCGCTTCCAGCTGCTCGAGGCCGAGCCCGCCACCCAGTTCCTCACCGCGGGGGAGGAGGCGGACGGGCTCTACATCCTGCTCAGCGGCCGGCTGGAGGTGAACCCCGGCGTCGGGCCGCTGCGCCCGGGGGACATCTTCGGCGAGACCTCGCTGCTAACGGAGGACCCGGCCCCCTACGGCGTCACCGCCCGCAGCAAGTGCTGGGTGCTCAAGCTCGAGCGCCAGACCTTCCGCGAGGTGATCATGACCCACCCCCAGGTGCTGGCCTACGTCGCCGACGTCGCCGACCGGCGCCGCGAGCAGATGGAGCACCCGGACCGCAAGCTCCCGCTGATCTAGGACACTACAACGTTTCCGCCTGATCAGAAGTCCAGCTCCGGCATCCACGGCGGCAGCAGCGCGTCGAGATCTTGCCGATCCAGCCCGAGCTCGCGGTAGCACTCGACGAAGACCGGCACCAGCGACGGGTCGAACTGGGCGCCGGACTGGGCGGTGATCTCCGTCAGCGCGTCGGCGGCCGGGCAGGCCCGGCGAAACGGCCGGTCGTGGGTCATCGCGTCGAAGGTGTCGGCGACGGCGATCAGGCGCCCCTGCAGCGAGATCTCGTCCCCCTTCAGGTGGCGGGGGTAGCCGCGGCCGTCGTAGCGCTCGTGGTGGTCGACGATGCCGGGGAGCACCGCCGAGAGCTGCTCCACCGGGCTGAGGATCGAGGCGCCGAGGGCCGGGTGCTCCTTGATGATCGCCTTCTCCTGCTCGTTGAGCGGCCCGTCCTTCTTGAGGATCGTCTCGGAGATGGCGAGGTTGCCGATGTCGTGGAGCAGCGCGGCGATGCGCAGCATGTCCTGCTCCTGCTCGTCCAGGTCCAGGCGCTTGCCCATCGCCTGGGAGAGGAAGGCGACCCGCCGCGAGTGTCCGAGCGCAAAGCGGTCCTTGGCGTCGATGGCGGTGGTCAGCGACTCGATGGTCGCCAGCAGCAGCTGGCGGACCTCCTCGTAGAGGCGCGCGTTGTCCAGGGCGATGCCGCCCAGGCGGGCCAGGCTGATCAACAGCTGCAGGTCGCGGTTGGAGAAGGGCTTGCGCCCCTCGGCGCGGTCGTTGACGTTGATCACGCCGATCAGCCTTCCCCGCACGTTCACCGGCGCGACGATGATGTTGCGGATCGGGTTGCTCTTGGGCACGTAGTCCGGGCAGCGATCGACGTCGTTGACGATGCGCGGCCGGCCGTCCTTGGCCACCGCCCCGGCGATGCCCTCCCCGATGGCCAGGCGGAAGCCCTCGACCACCTCGGGCCGCGAGCCGTGGTGGCAGCGGATGTAGAGGTCCTTGCGCCGCTGGTCCAGGGCGAAGAAGGTGCCCTCCCGCGCCTCGAGCAGGCGGGTCACGTCGCCGAGGAAGCGGTTGACCACCTCGTCGAAGGCCGCCAGCTGACAGACCTTCTCCGAGAACTCGAAGACCAAAGACAGCCGCTTGCGCTCGGCGTCGAGCGCCTGGAGCTGGACGCCGGACTCGGTGCGGTCGCGCACGGCGCGCTCGATGTTGCGCGCGATGAGCTCCAGGTCCCGCGGCGGCAGGGCGCCGCAGAGCATCGTGCTCTCGCTGCCCGGGATGGAGACCGGCACCCGGTGCTCCTCGCCGCTTCGCGGCTCGGGCGGGCAGGCCTCGAAGAAGACCCGCTTGTCGGGGAACAGGATCCGCAGCCGCACCCGGCCCACCTGGGCGTGGGAGTCCATCAGCGCGCTGATGGCGTCGACGTCCAGGGCCCCCGAGACCACCGCCGCCGGCGCGCTGACGATGCTGCGGTAGCGGATGCGGCCGCCGGCCGGCATGGTCACGCCGGACATCTCGGGCAGCTCGACGTCGCTGTCGGTCTCGCCGGCGACGGGAGGGGGCCGGTCGTCGTCTCTTCCGCGGGCCATCAACCAACTATCCGGGATCCCCTGCCCCCTTGGCAAGCTAGAGCGGCGCCGTCCGGCTGACCAGGTGGGCGATGATCTCCTTCGACTCCAGCATCGGCTTGCCCCCACTCACCAGGCAGGGCGCCTGCTGCTTGCCGGTCAGCCGCTCGAGCTCCTCCATCGCCGCGGGGTCCTCGGTGACGTTTTGCACCGGGATCCGCTCCTGCAGGTGGAGGTTGTCCCGGGCGAGCAGCACCGCGCGGGAGAAACCGCAGCTGCTCTTGACGTAGAGCCGCACCTCCCCCTCCAGCCCGGGGGGCGCGGGCAGCGGCTTCAGATCGGCGCCGTGCTCGGCGTCGACCTTCTCGCAGAGCCCGGCGAGCCCGGCGATGTCCCGCTCGCCCGAGGGCGTGACCGAGGAGGCGTGGCGTACCACTCCCGAGGCGTCGATGATGACGGTGGCCCGGTCGGTTATCCCCTTGTCCTCGAGGTAGAGCCCGTAGCTTTGGGCCACCTGCCCCTTGGGGTGGAAGTCGGCGAGCAGCGGGAAGGAGATCCCCCCGAGGTCCCTGGCCCAGTTGGCGTGGCAGTGAATGCTGTCGACGCTGATCCCCAGCACCTGGGTGTGCGCCTTGCGGAAGCGATCTTGCAGCCGCTCCACGGCTGGCACCTCCTTGCTTCAGGTAGGGGTGAAGTCCAGCGGATAGAACAGCAACATCACGTGGCTGCGGCCAACGATCTGCGCCAGCGTCACCTCGCGCCCCAGGTGGTCAGACAGCTTGAAGTCCGGTGCCTTGCTTCCCACTTCGATCATCTGTGTCATCTCCTGGCCTTCTCGTGGAGAAAGGTGACACGATTCCACGAGCCGTCAACACGGGCGGGCGGGCCCGTGCTACCCTGCCGGCCTGCGCGGGAGCGAGACGATGAACGACCTGTACCGCCGGGAGACCGCCCTGGCCCTGCTGCACGAGCACACCGCTGGCGAGGCCCTGCGCCGGCACGCCTACGCCGTGGAGGCCGCCATGCGCGCCGCCGCCCGGGAGACCGGCGCCGACGTCGACGAGTGGGGCGCCGTGGGGCTGCTCCACGACTTCGACTACGAGCGCTATCCCGAGGCGCCGGACCACCCGCTGCGCGGCGCCGAGATCCTGCGCGAGCGCGGCTACCCCGAGGACTTCGTCCAAACCGTGCTCTCCCACGCCAGCTACACCGGCGTGCCGCGGGAGAGCGACTGCGCGCGCTGGCTGTTCGCGGTGGACGAGCTCGCCGGCTTCTGCATGGCCTGCGCCATGGTGCAGCCGGACCGCAAGATCGCGTCGGTGAAGGTCAAGAGCGTGAAGAAGAAGCTGAAGCAGAAGCACTTCGCGGCCAAGGTCAACCGCGACGAGATCCAGCAGGGCGCGCAGGAGCTGGGGCTCGAGCCGGAGCGGCTGATCGAGCACGTCCTGGGCGCGCTCAGGGGCGTCGCCGACGATCTCGGCCTATAGGTTCGATCCGCTCGCCCATGCTATGATGTGAGTGAACATGGCGTTCAAGTCGAGCCAGAACCCGGACGAGCAGCGCAGCAACGCTGAGGTCGAGGCGATGATCGTCGAGTTCGAGAAGAAGCTCGACCGCCTCAAGACGCTCTACGAGCAGTACTTCATGGGCATCGAGAAGCGCGAGCCCACGGTCCCCCTCAAGGACGTGGTGCGCGTGATGCGCGCCCTGGAGAACGAGCAGATCCGCAACACCGGCCTCCGCTTCCGCTACCGGACCCTGGTGCAGAAGCTGAACACCTACCGCACCTACTGGAACCGGACCCTGCGCGAGATCGAGCGCGGGACCTACCACCGTGACCTCGCGCGCCTGCGCCGCAGCCTGGCCCGCAAGGGGATCGAGATGCCCTCGGTGGGCAAGCTGCGCAGCGTCACCGACGTCGAGCGGGCGATGTCCGAGGCCGGCGCGGCCCAGCAGGGAAAGAAGCGAGAGGACGACACCGATCGGTTCCAGGTCCCGGCCGCGGCCAACGTCCGCGGCGCCTCGGCCGACGACCTGCGCCGGCGGCTCGGAGACGGGGCCAGCGAGCCGGCCCCGGAGCCCGCCCTCGGCCCGCTGGACCTGAACGACGACGAGGACGAGGAGGAGACCGGCCGCCACACGTCGGGGTTCTTCAACGCGCCCCCACCGCGCCGCGGAGCCCAGGCGCCGGCGGCCCGTCAGGAGAGCGACCTGCCCCCGGCGCCGCGCACGCCCTCGTCGCCCGGGATGCAGCGCACGCCCTCCTCGCCCGGGATGCAGCGCACGCCCTCCTCGCCCGGGATGCAGCGCACGCCCTCCTCGCCCGGGATGCAGCGCACGCCCTCGTCGCCCGGGATGCAGCGCGCGCCCTCCTCGCCCGGCGTGCAGCGCGCGCCCTCGACGCCCGGCATGCGGCCG
>Ga0316576_10001817_pt1 | contig 11835 bp, 9 predicted proteins | sample S0NA_FD_203075 | JGI IMG/M metagenome (GOLD analysis project Ga0316576, IMG submission 203075) | Rhizosphere microbial communities from salt marsh grasses in Alabama, United States - S0-2_050615r3r5 | ecosystem: Host-associated > Plants > Roots > Rhizosphere | place: USA: Alabama | collected... | reverse complement strand
CGATCGCCGCATCCAGATCCCCCAGGTCGCGGGCGATCAGCCCCGTGTACCAGGCCAGCACCCAAGGCGGGGCGCCGAGCTCTCGGGCACGTTCCAGCACCGCGGCCGCCTCATCCAGCCTTCCCTCACGATAGAGCACGCGGGTCAGGTTCATCGGGCCATCGGCACGGCCGAGCTGCTCGACGACCCGGAACGCGGCCTCGGCCTGCCGAGACTCACCGCGCTTACCCTCGCGCAGCAGGCCGATGCCATAGTCGTTCCAGCGCTCCCATACCGGTAAACCGCGCTCCTGGACCTGGACGACCTGATCGCCCACCGGCAGCCGCAGTGCGTCCTCCGCCAGCGTCGTGATGGGCAGGTCGTTGCGAAACGGCTCGGCCTCGTCGCGATGGTCATGGACGTGGCGGTAGAAGCGGCTGTCGAACTTGCGGTAACGCAACGCCGCGTCGATCTGGATCGGCCCCTCGACGTCGTCCGGCACATGGAAGGCGTAATGGACCACCGCCGCCGCACCGGGGGGGATCTGATGGTCGTAGAGGGCGACGACGATGTCCTGGGCATTCCGCCGCTCGATGCGGTTCCCGTCGCGATCGAGCAGGTAGGCGTTGCCGAACCAGGCCCAGTCGTCGACGGCGGCAGCATCGTCCAAGGCGCCGGAGCGGCCGATGATGCGCTCGCCGTCGCGCACGGTGAGGTCGAGCCAGATCTCATTGGAGTCCGCGGTGCCCTGGGTCAGGTGATGGCCGATGCCGACTGTCCGCACCACCACCTCGAGCAGATAGCGCCCGCCCGGGCGCAGCTGTGGCAGCGCCGGCCGCAGTGGGGCATGCAGCTCGCCGTCGATTCGCCCGCCCTCCTTGAGGCCGAAGATGTCGACCCGCGCGGCCTGCCGCAGCATCGCGACACGCTCGGCGTTCTCGTCGGCGGGACGCCCGACCATCGCCGGCACGGCGGTATTGGCGGCGGCGAACAGATGGTCGTGTACGGCGAGGGTATCGACGCCGGCCAGTGGACGCGCCGCCGGATCGTCCGACGCCCGCGGGGGCATGTGGCAGCCATTGCAGCCCGTCTTGGCCCGCTCCGGATAGTAGAAGCTGTCCACCCGGTGTCCCGAGACCCCGCTCATACGGAAGCTGTCGTAGTGGTTCTGGCCGCGAAGCCAGCGGTAATGATTCAGCGCCTGGGGCAGATGGACCTTGTGGCAGGTGCCACAGAAGGCCGGCTCGCGGTGCAGTGGTCTGAGCAGGGTGTGCTTGTGGAATTCCGGCTTGGCCTTGATCAACTGGCGATTGACCGCTTTCAGGAACGGGTTGTCGCTGAAGGCGAACGGATAGCGCGGCGGGTCCTCGAGTCGATAGTCGCCATTGCCGCGGGGGCTGTTGACGGCGGTGACGGCATGGCAGCCGAGGCAGGTGATCCCGGCGCTGGCACCCGGGTCCGCGTCGGGGTCGTAGCCCGGATCATCGAAGCGCCCGCTGAGCAGCGGCACCTGATCATGACAGGCAGCGCAAAGCCGCGTGACCTCGACCCCGCCATCACGTTCGGCGACGATGGCCCGCGTGTCCTCGATGCTGAACCGATAGGCTGGATTGTTGAACGAGCTCAGCCGGTGCACGCTGCCGGCATGGCGGGCGGCAATGTCCGCATGACATTCGGCGCAGGCGGCGTCCTGCATCAGGTGCTCGGGCGGGATCGATGCACCGCCCTCGGCCTCGGCGGACGGCGCCTGCACGAGCGCCGGCGCAAAGTCTCGGCCCAGCGGTCCCATCGCCCCGTCCGCTGCCAGATGCAGTCCAACGCCGATCACCGCGGCGGCGATCACCGCCAGCCCCCAGCCAACCCCGAGACGCCAGCGCAACGCCGGTCCCGCAAGCCGATGCAGCACGAAGAGCCAGACCACCGCCAGCGGCGTCAGCACATGGACCCAGTAGAAGAGCTGACGCAGCCGCGGATCGTTGATCTCGAAGAAGCCGAACCGGGTCAACAGCACGCCGGAGAGCAGCAGCGCGATGACTGCCGCGAACAGCGCCATCCCGGCCCGCACCGCATAGCGATTGGGCCGGCGGCGCGCACGCCGAAAGTGCAGCACACCGAACAACAGCGCCGGCACCAGCAGCAGGAGCCCGAGCGCCAGATGAACCAGGAACAGGCTCAGATAGGCCCCGTTCTGAAGCACCCGGCCGGTCACCGCCTCGGCGACGGTCACCGCCAGCAGGTAGGCCGAGTCGAGCATCAGCAGCCCGAACAACAACAAGACAGCCCATAATAGGCGGCGCAAAGCGGGCGTCAGGACGGGTCTTAGTGGTGGTAGCTGGGTTTGCGTAGCGGGGTCAGACATCATTCGGGACCAGCGGGAAGACGACGACTCGATCGAACGATCGCATGCCAATTTTAGGCGAGCACCGAGCCCGTTGACCATTGCCTAACCCCAATCCAGCCTTGCCCACCGCCCGTGGCGCCCTAATGTCGTTGAGGTTGAATTCGGCATCTACATCCCAGCATTCGAGCCATCGCCAATGAGCCAAGCCAGCCCCGCCGGCCTCACCGCCGGCCCCAAGCAATGCGCCCGCTGCGGTGCGAGCTTTATCTGCAAGGTCGACGATTTGCCCCACTGCCAGTGCGTCAACGTCTCGCTCTCACCAGCGCTGCTCGACGCGCTGAAGGATCGCTACAGCGACTGCCTATGCTCACGGTGCCTGAAGGAGCTGGCCGGCAAGGAGCGAGACGGGGATCAACTGATCAGCTCGGAAACAACGAGCTGAGCGATACCATCGCTCGGCACCCGTCTATGCGGCGAGAATGCCGAGCTCTCGATCCGGATTTGACGATCATGACCGACGTCCTTCAACGCCTCGCCCAGGTCCTGGAAACGCGTAAGCAGGCCGACCCCGATAGCTCCTACGTCGCGAAGCTCTACGCCAAGGGCCTCGATGCCATTTTGAAGAAGATCGGCGAGGAGGCCACCGAGACCGTCATGGCCGCCAAGGATGGGGTGCCCGAGCGCCTCGTCTCCGAGGTCGCCGACCTCTGGTTCCACAGCATGGTGTTGCTGGCACAGCAGGGCCTGGGCCCAGACGCGGTTCTCGCCGAGCTGGACCGGCGCTTTGGGCTGTCTGGGCTCGAGGAGAAGGCCCGCCGCGGAACCGGTTAAGGGGCCGACGAGCGTGGCTTCGGGGTCGTGACCCCGGCTGATGGAGCAACAGCTGCTGTCAGATGTTTACCGCTGGATTCAGTCTCATGGCCGCGGGGGTCGATGTGCGAGACGCTCGCTTGCTTGTCGCATAGGGCAGACGACCGCCGTAGCCCGATTGAGACGGAATGGGCGTCGCCCCTGTCAGCACCTGATCTCTGGCGTCAGCTGCAGCCAGACAGCGACAACATCGATCGCTGCCGTGGTCGCCGGCAAGCTGCATACCAGCTCCGGATTAGGCTATGATGCCGCGTTCGCGGCCGCTCGGGCACTGTGCCCCGGCCAGAGTTCATCACTGACGATGCCACGCCGCGGCGAGGCATCCAGACTAGCGGGAGACACACCATGGGTCCTGGCGGCATCAGTATCTGGCAGCTCCTGATCATTCTGGTCATCGTGCTGCTCTTGTTCGGCACCAAACGACTGAAGACTATCGGCTCCGACCTCGGCAACGCCGTCAAGGGCTTCCGCTCGGCGATGAGCGACGCCAATAAGGACGACGAGCAGCCGCAACAGATCACGGACACCAAGGCGGAACGCGGCAGCGAGACCGCCGGCGAGCGACAAGACGACAAGACCAAGGTCTGATGGCCGGCGTACATCACGGAAGGCGCGGTGGCAGGTGAGCGGCGATGTTTGACATCGGTGCCCTGGAGCTGGTGCTCATTGCCGTGGTCGCGCTACTCGTCGTCGGGCCCGAGCGGCTTCCCCGGCTTGCCCGCACCGCCGGGCTTTGGATCGGCCGCGCAAGGCGTGCGCTGAGCTCGGTGAAGGACGAGATCGACCGCGAGATGAAGGCCGAGGAGCTCAAGGAGATCTTGCGTAAGCAGGCCGAGAGCAATCCCCTCGAGACCATCTTGGAAGCCGACCCAAAGCCGAAGCAGACGTCCGCGACAGACCAAGGTGCCCCCGACCACGGCGAGCGCTCTGCAGACCCGGCTGGCAAGCCCAGCTGAACCTTGGGCGCATCCGACACGACAACGCCTCCGAACGGCCTCAAGCGGTCTGCCGTGATTCACTCGCCGGCGTCCGTCGCCTGACCGCGGCGCGGACCACGCGGCCCCGAGGCCACCCAGAGCCAGCCAAGCGCGATGACATCGCCCGACCCAATCGATCAGTCCGACGACGGCCTTGGCGGCGAACAGCCGTTCATGTCGCATCTGGCCGAGCTGCGCGACCGCCTGCTGCGGATGATTGCGGCCATCGTCCTGGTCTTCTTTTGCCTGTTCCCGTTCGGCAACGACATCTATACCTTCATTGCCGAGCCGATTCGCGCCCAGCTGCCCGAGGGCGCGACCATGATCGCCACGCAGGTCGCCTCCCCGTTCCTGACGCCTTTCAAGCTGTCGTTGATCGCGGCGATCTTCGTCGCCATGCCCTATCTGCTCTACCAGCTCTGGGCCTTTGTCGCACCTGGGTTGTACCGCCACGAGAAACGCCTGGCGCTACCGCTGGTCACGGCCAGCATCCTGCTGTTCTATCTGGGCATGCTGTTCGCCTATGTGGTGGTGTTCCCGCTGGTGTTCGCCTTCTTCACATCGGTCACCCCCGACGGCGTCCAGCAGATGCCGGATATCGCCTTCTACCTCGAGTTCGTGCTGAAGCTCTTCTTCGCCTTCGGCATCGCGTTCCAGATCCCCATTGCGACCATCCTCCTGGTTGCCGTCGGGGCGACGACACCGGAGCAGCTCGCCCAGAAGCGGCCCTATGTCATCGTCGGCGTCTTCGTAGCCGGCATGCTGCTGACGCCGCCGGACGTCATCTCCCAAACCCTGCTGGCACTGCCGATGTGGCTGTTGTTCGAGCTCGGCATCCTGTTCTCGCGGCTATTTCAGCGCCGCCCCCAGCCTGACGATGACGCACCGGAGCCGGCGCCGACCGGGGGCGATCCCAGCCCCACACCCAGCGGCAACGGCCCGACGCCCACGCCGGTAACGCCCGCTCCGTCCGGTATGCCATTGGTCGGCAGCGACATCGATACGAGCCGAATGGACGAGCCCGGCCGCTACCGGCCGATGACCGACGAGGAGATGGAGGCCGAGCTGGATGCCATCGAGGCGGCCGACGTCGAACGCGCTGAGGAAAGCGAGGAAGATGCCAATATGGACGCCTTTCTTGCCGACGTCGGGCCGGATCCCATCGAGGAGCTCCTGCGCCAGGCCAATCGCCTGCGTGCCGACGGTAATGTCAGCGCCGCACGCCATCTTCTCTACCGGGTGCTGGAGGACGGCGACGACGATCAGCGCCGGGTGGCGCGCAACATCCTTGCCGATCTCGACGGCTAAGGAGATGCTGAAAAAATGCCCTCCTGGCATTTTTCAGCTGGCAAAGCGAAAATGCGATTTCCGCTTTGCTACATTTTTCAACTGCTTAGGCAGTTGAAAAATGGCCGGGCATCCTGCCCGGCGGGAAACGCTGAATAATTCAGCGTTTCCCTAACCAGCGAGCACACGCAAAACGCAGACAATGGCTGCCGCGCAACAGCTGCATTACAAGCAAAATCGCCTAAAGCAGCTCCGCGCGTTTTGCCATGCCGCGCGCACCGGTAGTGTCAGCGCGGCGGCGGACTTGATTAGCCTCAGCCAGCCAACCGTCTCGCTGCAGATCCAGGCTCTGGAGCGTGAGCTGTCGACGGTGCTGTTCGAGCGCCGTGGGCCGAAGATCCGGCTGACGCCCGAGGGCGAGCTCCTCTACTCCCTGGCACAGCCCTTGGTGGAAGGCATGGACAAGCTCCACGAGACCTTTTCGGCCCACTGTGGTCGGGTCGATCAGGGCAGCCTCGACATCGCCGCGGGCGAGTCGACCATCCTCTACCTGCTTCCGGAGCCGATCCGGCGTTTCGCGACCCAGTATCCCAATGTCGAGCTACGCCTCCACAACGTCACCGGCCGTGATGGCCTGGCGATGCTGCGTGCGGACGAGGTCGATTTGGCCGTGGGCTCGATGCCCGACGTCCCAGACGACATCCATTATCATCCGGTGGTGACCTACGACCCGGCACTGATTACCCCGCTGGATCACCCGCTCGCGAACAAACCGGATGTCACGCTGGCCGAGATCGCCGAGCACGGTCTGATCCTGCCGCCGCGGCACTTGAGCACATGGCGCATGGTGGACCTCGTCTTCCGTCAACACGACCTGCCCTATCACGTCACATTGGAGGCCGGCGGCTGGGAGGTGGTCAAGAAGTACGTCGCCCTCGGACTCGGCGTCTCGATCGTCACCGATCTATGCCTAACCGGCGACGAGCCGCTGGGCCGAACCTCGTTGATGCGCTTCTTCCCGCGCCGCAGCTATGGCATCGTCCTCCGGCGCGGCCGGTTTTTGTCGCCGCAGGCGAAGCGTTTCCAAGAGATCCTCGGCGAGGTCTACAGCGCCGCCGTCAGGTCTGTCGCGCGTCCAGCGCGGGGTGCGGAGACCACCTGGGAGGATGGCCTGCTGGGGTGAACGATGTGCGGCAGGGCCGTCACTGATCGCGCATCACCACCGCACGAGCACGGCCGCCAAGACCACCGAGCGTCTCGCGGAGACCCGAGCGTCGCTACAAGCCTTCTTCGCCTCGGCCCGACGCTGGGTCCGTGTCGGAGTCCGAGATCTGATCGTCCAACCAAGACGAAAGCTCCGGCGCTCGCCAATACCCGGTCGCCTGCTCGAAGGCGTAGCCGATACCGATGATTGCCGGCTCCCCATAAGGCCTTCCCAGGAACGACAAGCCCACAGGCAGTCCTTGGCTGGTATATCCCATCGGGAGCGTAAGCTCAGGAAAACCGGTCACGCTGGCCAGATAGGCCGGTAGCCGAGGGTCGCCCACATTGCAGCGCCCCCCCGCATCGGCCGCATCCAACAACGGCGCCGAGGGGCACAGCAGCGTGGGGAAGACGATCGCATCGAGCGCGTTTTCCTTGAGTAGGTCGCCGATCATCCTCCGAGCGGCCGGTAACCGATTCGAGATCAAGTAGAGATAGCGTAGATCAGCCAGACCCGCGCTGCCCATCGCCTGTTCCCAAAACCTCAGCCGTAACGGATCTTCCGGTGTTGGCGAGCCCATGATCAGCGGCGATCGAGATACCTTCGCCAGTTCTGCCAGCGTGTCGGGAATACCCTCACCAGCTGGTGCCAGATAAGCGGACAGCTGATCGCCCAGCTCGGTCTCGGCGATGGGCCGGATCAGTCCGTCGTTGGCCTCCAGAAGAGCATCCGGCACGTTCAGATCCATCAGCTCGGCCCCGCCGGCGCGCAGCGTCTTCAGGGCGCGCTCGAAGGCCGCCTCGACCTCCCCATTGCCGCCGCGATAGTCCCGCGCAACCCCGAGCCGGGCGCCCTCCAGCGCGGCGGCATCGAGGAATAGGGTGTAGTCGCCGATCTGGTGCGGCTCACTATCCCGGGAAAACCAGTCGGCGTCGTCCGAACCCGCGACGACACCAAGCACCAGCGCGGCGTCGCGCACACTCCGCGCCAGCACACCGGGCACGTCCAGCGAGCGTGCCAACGGCACCGTTCCCGTGCGGCTGGTCAGCCCGAGGGTCGGTCGAATGCCGACCAAGGCCGAGCCAGCCGCCGCGGCCCGAAGCGCGCCCGCCGTATCGGTCCCAACCGCGGCGAGGGCAAGGCCAGCGGCCACCGCGGCACCGACCCCGATGCCGCTGCGGCTGCGTCGATAGGGATTTCGGGTCGCGCCGCCCGCCGAGCTGTATCCGGACCGACCAAAAGATCTGAACGGACCATCGGTGTTGGCCTTGCCGATGAAGGTCGCGCCAGCGGCGCGCAGTCGCTCGACGACGAAGGCATCGTCTGCGCTCTGGTAACCACGCAGCGCTGCCAGACCGCCGCTGGTCGGCTGATCGCGGGTGTTACACCGATCACCAACCACCATGGGAACGCCGAACAGCGGTCCGCGATTCCTTGTTGCTGCTAACTTGGCGGCCTGTGCCGGGGCCTCGTCATTGACATGGATCAGACTGCGCAAGGTTGGGCCCGCGCGGTCGATCGACTCGACCCGGTCCAGCGCGACTCGGGCGACCTGATCGGCGGTCCATCGGTCCGTGTCGAGTCCGACCGCCAGGTCCAGGATCTGCATCGATTGCAGCTCGACGGGCTCGACCTCGGTTTGCCCCTCGGGCGCGTCCACTCCGAGCGTCGGCGACGATGACAGCACCAGGCAAACACCGATCCAAAGATGCCGAAGCTTCATGTCGTCATGATCTCGCCGTTGCGTTGCGACAGCGCACCGGGTAAGGCTAAGGTCGGGGTGAGCGAGCGCCCGCTCAGCCACCACCGGAGCCCGCGCACCACGAAGGCGCTAGACGTCCCCTGGCGATAGCACGCGGGCGAGCAGCCCCAGCTCGCGGTCCACACCATCCGGCACGCGTATGCGGACGCGCCAACCGGCGCCCGGAGCAACATCGATTGGACGTCCGTCGCTGTCGGTCAGCTGCCCGAGCCGGAACGCCCGCCGTCCGGTCGGGGTCATCAGCTCCAGCTCGTCGCCCCGCGCAAACCGATTCTTCACCTCGACGGCGACCATGCCGTCCGCGGTGTCGGCGCGAATGATCTCCCCGACGAACAGGCGACGCTGGACCCGCGACGTACCCTCGTCGTAGTTTTGTAGCTCCGCCGATGCATGTCGCTGGTAAAAACCGTCAGTGTACCCGCGGTTGGCCAGTCCCTCCAGTGCCTCGGGCAGCGTCGGATCGAACGGTCGGCCGGCGACGGCATCGTCAATGGCCTGCCGGTAGACCTGGGTGGTGCGGGCGGCGTAGTAGTGGGACTTCGTCCGACCTTCGATCTTCAGACAATCGATGCCCATCTCGACCAGACGCGCGACATGGGCAACGGCACGCAGGTCCTTGGCGTTGAGGATATAGGTCCCGTGCTCGTCTTCCTCGATCGGCATCGGCTCGTCCGGGCGGCCGGACTCTTCGAGCAGCCAGGCGCCATCCGCGGCGGAATGCCGGTCGGCTGGCTGGCGGTCCTCGCCGACCTGGTACGCCCAACGGCAGGCGTTCGTGCATGCACCCTGATTGGCGTCGCGGTGGTTGAGCCAGCCGGAGAGGAGACAGCGGCCGGAGTAGGCGATGCAGAGGGCGCCGTGGACGAAGACCTCGAGCTCGATGTCGGGACAGGCCGCGCGGATACCGGCGATCTCGTCCAGCGACAGCTCACGCGATAGGATGACCCGCGAAATGCCCTGGGCCTGCCAGAAGCGCACCGCGGCGGCATTGACGGTGTTGGCCTGCACCGATAGATGGATCGGCAGATCGGGCCAACGCTCCCGCACCAGCAGGATCAGGCCGGGATCGGCCATGATCAGCGCGTCGGGGCCTAGGGCAACGACCGGAGCGATGTCGTCGACGAAGGTGCGCAGCTTGGCACCGTGGGCGAGGACGTTGGCGGTCACATAGAAGCGACGGCCAAGGGCGTGAGCGCTATCGATGCCGGCGGCCAGATTGGCCTGATCGAAGTCGTTGTTGCGCACCCTCAGGCTATACCGGGGCATGCCGGCATAGACCGCATCGGCGCCGTATGCAAGCGCGTAGCGCATGGACTTGAGCGTTCCAGCCGGGGCCAGCAGCTGCGGAGCGATCGGCTCCCCCGGCCGCGCGACGGCTCGATCGCTCAATGCAGCTCCACGTCGAAGCGCAACCGCTTGGAGCCGACCAGCCGCTTGCGCAAGACCTCCACCGGCAAACGATCCCCGGGGGCGCTGTCCATCATCGCGATGCGTATATCGGCGTAGTCGTCGATTTGAGTGTCGCCGATCTTGACGATGCGATCCCCCTCTTCGATGCCGGCCGCCTTGGCTCCGCTATCCTCGGCAAAGCCCTCGACGCCAACGCCCTTCCCGGCGCTCTCGGTGTCGAGCATCACGCCCATCAAACCCGCGGCGGGAAGATCCTGCTGCTGCGGAAATAGGATGAAATCGGCCAGCGTCGTCGTCAGCGGTCGATACGTCCCGTTGACGATGGCCGCCGACGGGACATCGATGCGCCGCGTCACGCGATCCGGGATGCCGTGACCATGCTCGATATGGCCGACGCCCGCGAGCACCACCAAGGTCTTCTCGGGATGGGACTTCAAGTAGGCGGCCGCCCGATCGGCCATCCCTTCATCCCAGAGCAGCTGGACGTCGAGGAAGCGCTCGAAATCGGCGTCCTCGTCCTTCGGGTGCATGTCGAAGACGGCCTTCACGCGCGCACGATACGCCTCGTCGCCGCGGTCGATCTCGGCCGGTATCTGGTCGCGCTCGGCGGCGTCGAGCCCCTCAATGCCCACATCGCCGGCCTTTTCGGTGATCTCCTTCGCGACGTTGAGCGCAAGCAGCGGCAAGCCATGCTCCCGGGCGTAGCGCAGGATAGGCCGATAGAGACGGTAATCGAATCGCCACCGCTCGAAGTATTCGGTCCGGCGCAGCAGCTCCGCCTCGTCGATATCGCCGGCGAGATAGGCGTCGAGGGCGCCCTGGAAGGGCTGCTGGAAAAACTCCATGCCGATGGCGACATCGCGACCGTGCTCATGCAAGCCGCGGATGATGGCCAGCTGACTGAGGTGGTCTTCGTAGCGGTCATGCTGCTCGCCGACGTAGACCACCCGCCGATCCAGCAGATGGGGGATCAGGTCCTCCAGTCCGGTGAGCGCGGCGGTCTCGACCACCAGGGTCTCGCCAACGGCGTCCTCGTCTGTCCGGTCCGGTGCGGCAACCATGCCGCCAACGATGCCGGCGGGCAACAAGACCCCGGTCAGCAGGGCGACGGCAATGGCGTTGGAATAATGATGGCGTGCCAATGGCTTCTCACTGGTTTTGCAGCTTGTGTGCTCCATATGATGGGGTCGTCAGTGGCAATTCAGCCCCCTACGAGTACTGTGCGGCGGCGACAATGCATCGGCGCCGGTCGACCCAGAGACGCCCCATGACAAAGCCCCTGCCCCGCCTGCTGTTGCTGCTCGTCCTCGCCGCGCTCCCGATCTGGGTCTGCGCCGACCCGATCCTCTCCCACGACCTGACCGTCGAGCTCGATCCTGCTAGCGGCGCGCTCCAGGCCAGCGACCAGCTGACCCTGCCGGCGGATACGAGAATGCTGACCTTCAGTCTCCATGCTGGGCTCGCCCCTCGGGTCGAAGACGGTGCCGCGCGGCTCGAGCGTATCGGTGCACAGGGCCATATCCAGCGCTGGCAGCTCCAACTGGACGGCGACGGGCCGATCACGATGCGCTGGGGCGGCACCATCCGCCATGGGCTGGAGGAGGTCGGCGATGGTATGGGCCGCGCACGCACGCAGAGCATCGGCAGCATCGATCCCGATAGCGTGCTGCTCGACGGCTGGACCGCCTGGTATCCGGTGGTCGATGGACATCTGAACCGCTTTCAGCTCGACGTCGGGCTGCCCAAGGGCTGGCTTGCCTTGTCTCAGGGCGCTGGTCCGGACGTCGACACCGACCCGACTTCACCCGAGCGGACCCGAGTGCGCTGGCGCGAAGATCAGCCCCAAGACGAGATCTACCTCATCGCCGGCACCTTCACGTTCTATCAGAGGCCAACCGCCGTGGCAGAGGCCCAGGCCTGGCTGCGCCAGCCCGACCCGGCATTGGCCGAGCGCTATCTCCCCGTCACGGCGGAGTACCTAAAGCGCTACAGCGACCTGATCGGT
>Ga0316576_10001816_pt1 | contig 11835 bp, 10 predicted proteins | sample S0NA_FD_203075 | JGI IMG/M metagenome (GOLD analysis project Ga0316576, IMG submission 203075) | Rhizosphere microbial communities from salt marsh grasses in Alabama, United States - S0-2_050615r3r5 | ecosystem: Host-associated > Plants > Roots > Rhizosphere | place: USA: Alabama | collected... | reverse complement strand
CTATGCGGAGGTTGCCGCCGCAACCGCCTCCGCAACCTTTGCGCGCGCACGCGGGGAAGCCTTGCTCGACCGTTTCCTGGCGCCGGAGCGGCTCTGCCTGCTGCGCAGCTGAACCGCCCCGCGCCGCGCACACGTCCAGGAGCTAGAGCGCATGCCGACGGAGCACGACGACGCGCAGCTGATCGAGCGTATCCGCACGCTCACCAGCCCGCTCGCACCGCAGCCCACCGACGCCGAGCCGCGTCTCGACCCCTTGCCCGGTATCCGCGCCGTGCTGTTCGACATCTACGGGACGCTGGTCATCTCCGGCTCGGGCGACATCGGCCTCACCGCCACGGCCGGTTCCGGGGATCCGTTCCGCGAGGCATGGACCGCGACCGGACTTTCCGGGTCTGCGCTTCCCGCGGAATTCGACGGGCGGGCCGCGCTGACGGCTCAGATCCTCACCGTGCACGCCAGTGGACGCGGTCGCGGCATCGAGCACCCGGAGGTGGACATCGTCGCCATCTGGGGAACATTGCTGGCGGAGCTCGGCATGGCGCCAGATACAGAGCGACTGCGCAGGCTCGCGCTGGAGTATGAGCTGCGGGTCAACCCGGTCTGGCCGATGCCGGGTCTCGCGGAGGTCATCGCAGCACTCACCGACCGCGCCCTGGTGCTCGGCGTCGTCTCCAACGCCCAGTTCTACACGCCGCTGATGCTGCACGCCTTCCTGGGGCACAGCATGGACGCGGCTGGCTTCGACCCGCGCTGCTGCGCCTGGTCTTATCGAGAGGGCGTCGCCAAGCCCTCCACCGCGATCTACACGCCGGCGCTGACCGGCCTGGACGCGCACCATGACATTCGCCCGGAGCAGGTGCTCTATATCGGCAACGACCTGCGCAACGACATCCGGCCGGCCCGCACCTTGGGCTTGCAGACAGCGCTGTTCGCAGGGGATCGGCGCTCACTCAGGCGACGGGAGGACGATCCCGAGACGCGAGGCACAAGGCCGGACAGGGTCATCACGGCGTTGCCGCAGATTACCGGGAACCTCCTGCCCCCGCTGTAAGGACGCCGACGGGGTTCCCAGGACGGTTCGCAACTTGCCGCCGGCGCGCAAAAACCGTAGCCTTCGCGCGTTGCTTTCCCCGCACAAAATAGGGGCCTATTCGGAGAACCGCATGACCTCCCCCACAGAGATCGCACGCTTCAACATGATCGAGCAGCAGGTACGCCCGTGGCATGTCCTGGACGAGCGGGTGCTGCGGGTCCTGGGTGAGCTGCCGCGGGAGGCCTTCGTGCCGGACGCTTACCAGGCGCTGGCCTATGCCGACATCGACATCCCCATTGGCAGCAACACCTGCATGCTGGCACCGAAGGTGGTCGGCCGGATGCTGCAGGCGCTCGCGGTGCGCGAGGGCGATAAGGTGCTGGAGATCGGCGCGGGCACGGGCTATGTGACCGCCTGCCTGGCGCGGCTGGGCGGCCGGGTGATCGGCGTCGAGATCGATCCGGACCTCGCCGAGGGTGCCCGCGAGCGCATCGAGGCACTCAATCTGCGCCGTGTGGAGGTGCGCACCGCGGACGCCATGGCGGGCCCGATGGACGGCGGCCCCTTCGACGTCATCGCCGTCACCGGCTCTGTGCCCACCGAAGAGCCCCTGCCGATGCTCGCCCAGCAGTTGGCGCCGGGCGGTCGCCTGTTCGTCATTGTCGGTGAAGACCCGGTGATGGAGGCGCGCCTGGAGACGCGTATCGGCTCGGTCAGCGACCTGCGGCGCGAGGCCCTGTTCGAAACCTCCGTGCCGGTCCTGCAGAACGTCCCCGAGCCAGAGCGATTCGTCTTCTGACGCGAGCTTGCGCCATGGTCCGTCAGCTCACCGCTCGCGAGCTCAGTACGCTGCTTCAGAGCGACGCACCGACGCCGCAGCTGCTCGACGTACGCGAGCCCTGGGAGGTCGGCATCTGCCGACTCGACGGCATCATCCACATCCCCATGCGCCAGGTGCCGGCGGCGCTCGACAAGCTCGATCCGCAACGCCCGTTGGTGGTCATCTGCCACCACGGTATCCGCAGCCAGCAGGTCGCCCTGTACCTGGACCACCATGGCTTCCGCCAGGTGCTCAACCTGCAGGGCGGCATCGACGCCTGGGCGCACGATGTGGAACCGACCATGCGAACCTACTGAGGGACCGGCGTCCCGGCAGCCAGCGCCCGACCGCTCCGCCAGACCCAGAACAACAGCGCCGAGCGCCACGCAGGCAGCCCGCACCGCGAGACGAGCGAGGTCACCGTCATGAGCATTCATCAGGCCCCGATGCCGCTGTGTAACGCTGCCTTCTCGCAGCTCTTGATCATTGATGCCCAGGAGCGCCTGGCGGCGGCGATGCCGAAGGACGAGCTGGCCGTGACGGTTGCCAACATCAACCGGCTGGTGGCCGCGGCCCAGATCCTCGAGATCCCCATCATCTCCACGGAGCAGTACCCGCAGGGGCTCGGCAAGACCATCGAGGCCATTCGCGAGAACCTGCCGGTGACCGCTGCCCCAACCGAGAAGACCTGCTTCTCCTGCTGCACCGCTGCGGGCTTCGAGCGCGCACTCACCAGCCAGCTGGCGCGCAAGCAGGTGGTCCTGATGGGCATGGAGGCGCACATCTGCATTGTGCAAACCGCTTCGGGGCTGCAGCGATGGGGCTACCAGGTGTTCGTGGTGGCGGACGCCATCTGCTCCCGGCACCCGGCGAACCGCCAGAATGCCCTGGAGCGCATGCGCCATAGCGGCATCCATGTCAGCAACACCGAGTCCGTCGCCTTCGAGTGGGTCGGCGACTCCGCCAACGCCCACTTCCTCGAGGTCTCGCGGATGTTCAGGTAGCGCGCGGGCCTACGAGTCCCAGGGGGATAATCCGTTTGACTGCGGTCGCTGCAGCATGATTTACGCCCCTCCGAATCGAAATCGGGATCGGGATCGTTGTAACGGCGCTCGGTGCTTGTGCCGATTTCGATGGCTATAGCGATACCGATTTCGACCAGAGGCGACGCCTCGTTGGCAGATGTCGATTATTGGTCCTCGAGGCACGCATCCACCAAGGCCGTGACCCGATCCAGCGCTCCGCTATTCTCGGCAATGACGCGCCGGCCCTGCTCGCCGACGTGCGCGCGCTCGGCGGCGTCGCCAAGCCAGCGCACCAGTACCTGCGCCAGCATCTCCGCGTTGGCCACCTGCACCATCGCACCGCGATCACACAGGAGCCGCGCGATCTCGGCGAAATTGAAGGTGTGCGGGCCGCTCACAACCGGAAGGCCCGCCGCCGCCGGCTCCAGCAGATTGTGCCCACCGGTCGCTACCAGACTGCCGCCGACGAATGCCGCGTCCGCGGCGGCAAAGAACAGCGCCAGCTCGCCCATGCTGTCGCCGAGATAGACGGCGGTGCGAGCGCCACAGGACTCATCGAGACTCCGGCGCGCCATGGACAGACCCTGGCGGCGCACCAGCGAAGCAACGCGCTCGAAGCGCTCCGGATGCCGCGGCACCAGCACCAGCAGGGCGCTGGGCAGCGCGGCGCGCACGATGGTGTGCGCGGCGAGCACCTGCTCCTCCTCGCCCTCGCGGGTGCTTGCCGCTACCCAGACGGGCCGGTCGTTCCCCCAGGCGCGGCGTAGCACCTCGGCGCGGTCCGTGACGCTCGCTGGCGGCTGGACGTCGAACTTGATGCTCCCTGTAACCGTGATGCGAGCCGGGTCCACGCCCAGCCGCTCGAGACGCCCGGCATCGGCCTCGCTTTGGGCCGCGATGCACGCGAAGCGCCGCATGGTCTCGGCACTGAAGCCCGCAGCCCAAGCGTAGCGGCGCGCCGAGCGCTCCGACAGGCGGGCATTGATGAGCAGGCTGCGGATGCCGCGCTCGGCGCAGACGGCGAGCATGTTGGGCCAGATTTCGGTCTCCATCACCAGCACCGCGCGCGGGCGCACGCGATCCAGGAAGCGGCGCATGCTGCTCGGCAGATCGAAGGGGGTGTAGCGGTGCTGCACCGCATCGCCCAGCACCTCGCGCAGGCGCGCGGCGCCCGTGGGCGTGGTGGTGGTCACCAGCAGCTCATGGCCCCGGCGCAGTAGATGGCGCAGCAGCGGCAGCGCAGCCTGCACCTCCCCGACGGACACGGCGTGCACCCAGAGGTCGGCCGGCCGGGGCGGCAATGGCTCCAGGGCCAAGCGCTCGCGCCAGCGCTGCCGGTAAGCGGGTGCCCGGCGGCTGCGCCACGCAAGACGCAGCAGGGCCAGCGGAATGATCAGCCCGACGAGGAGAGAATAGAGTCGGCGGGACAAGGGCAACGGCGCTCCGACCAGATTGGCCCACAGCCTGGACGCCAGGCTGGGGGACCGGCCCGATGCGCGTGGCCGGCTTACATGGTAGTCGCCGGTGCGGACTCACCCACGTCCGGCGAAGGGTCTCCTTCGTTTGGCAGGAGCTGCATCAGCTCCGCCGGCACGGATTTCGACAGACTACCCTGCTCGATAGCCGCGTCCAGCCATGGCTGGTGCAGTGCAAGCAGGCTCCACACCATCACAACCCCCGCCGGCCAGGCCAGCAAGCCGGCCGGCCGCGACGGGCGGGAGCGCATCACCAGCCACAGCCAGATCACCGTCAGTGCTGCCGCGGTCACATAGACCGCCGGCTGCCAGTGGAAACTGTAGTCCGTGGGCAGATACTGGCCGAGGCCCTCTACCGGCAGCGGCGCACCCTTGTAGAGCAGCCAGATCCAGGCCCCCCAGAGCGCAGCGGCGATGACACCGAACAGCAGCACGGACAGCCAATGCGCCGGCCAGACGAAGAGCCCCGGCAGACGTGGGATACCACCGGCCGCGATGACGGCCAGCGGCACCAGCAATGCCAATCCATGAATCGGGCTAGTGGCCTCATTGGTGATCACCAGCGCCCAGCCCGCCAGCGCGACCAGCAGCGCCGCGCGCACGCCGGAGAAGCCGAACAGCGCACCCGGCCGCAGCACCAGCGTCAGCACGGCCAGCAGCCAAGCGGGAAAGGCCATGACCAGGAACACCCACAACCATTCCATGAGCTGCCCCGGCGTGCCGAGGCTGAAGCCGTCTTGGAAACGGTCGATGTTGTTGGTGAACAGGAATGCCTCGTACAGCTGCGGGTCGCGCTGATACAACAGCCAGGGCCAGACGATCAGCCAGGGTGCCGCAAACAGAAGCGCCAACAGGAACCCCTTCAGGTAGCGGCCGAAATTGTGAAAGAGCAGGATGATCGGCATCAGCACCGCGGCCGCGAACAGCACCACGGGGCCGAACAGGCCCGTCGACATGAACGCGATGCCGGCACCGGTGCCGAGCCAGAGACCGCCCGGAAAAACCTTCCGCGGCAACAGTGCCAGGCCGTACAACGCCATCGCCATGCCGGCCATCAGCGCGGTGTCGGCCACCATGTCGTGGCCGAACCAGATGACGCCGAGGGTGCCGATGAGCACCAGTACCGCGACGGAGCCGACGGCCGGAACCGACACGTCGTCGCCCTTGCGCCAGGCAGCACGGGCGAGCAGTGCGGTGAACCACAGCGCGATCGCTAGGAACAGGCCGGTCGCGATGCGCGGCGCCTGATCCGCGGGTAGAACGCTCGACGGCAGGTACTGTGCCGCGGCGCCGGCGATGGCCGCGGACGTGAGGTAGAAGAGCGGCGGCGATCCGAGCGCCGGCTGACCGTCGACCTGCGGCACCACGTATTCGCCGGTTTCGAGGATGTTGTCGACAACGGCGAGGGAGTAGGCCTCGTCCTCGGTCCAGGGCTGATGGCCGATCAGTCCGACGGTGATGAAGGCGCCCGCAAGCAGCAGGGTCAGAAGCCAGAGCCAGGGGCTCTGGCTGGGTGAAGCTTTGGCCGCGGAGGCATCGCCGTCGGCGGAATTCTTCGCTGTTTTTGCCATCTAAAAATCCTCACTACCAGCGTGGGATGCACTATAGCACAATGGCCCCAACGCTCGGCAGGGCCCGGCCGTCTATTGTACCGGTGCGCGAAGGCCGGCGGCCGCTGCACGCATGCCTTGAAGCTGTCCCGGATCATTGCCCGCGCAGATGCGGCTGAACGCGCAAGTACCCTGATTGAGTCAAGGTCCAACATGCCACAGTGGGAACCCCGGATCAGCGTGCTGGCCTCCTTCTCGGGGGCCGGTGGCGTGGAAAGGATGCTCGTCAACCTGCTCGGGGGCTTCGCCGCGCTCGGCCGCCCCGTGGACCTGCTCACCATCCGCACCGACAGCCCGCACCTGACAGGACTCCCTGAATCGGTGCGCCGCATCGACCTCGGCACCCGCCACAGCCTGGCGGCCGCGCTCGCACTGGCCCGCCACCTGCGTGCGGAGAGCCCGACGGTACTGCTGGCCGCGAAGGACCGGGCCGGGCGTGCAGCCGTGATGGCCCGCGATCTTGCCCGGGTCCGCATGCCCATCGTCATGCGCCTCGGCACCGACCTGTCCGGCGCGCTCGCGCACCGCCACCCACTGCGGCGCTGGCTGCGCACCGCCCCGGTGCGGCGCAGTTGGCGGCGTATCGAGCAGATCGTCGCGGTGTCGGAGGGCGTCGCCGAGGACACCGTGCGGATCGCCGGCTATCCACGCGCACGCATCACCGTGATCCGCAATCCAGTCATCACCGATGCGCTCGGCGCGCAGGCCGCCATGCCCTGTCCGCACCCCTGGCTCAGCGCCGATGCACAGATGGCCGCGCCGGTTGTCCTCGCCGCCGGTCGGCTGGAGCGGCAAAAGGACTTCCCGACGCTGTTGCGGGCCTTCGCCCTGCTGCGCGCCGAGCGCCCGGTGCGACTGGTGGTCCTAGGTGAAGGCGCCTGGCGCGAGCGGCTTGCCGCGCTGGCCGCGACGCTCGGCGTCGCCGCCGACGTCGACCTGCCAGGCTTCCAGCCCAACCCCTACCCCTTCCTGGCCCGAACGCGGGTGTTCGCCCTGTCCTCGCGCTGGGAAGGCTCGCCCAACGTGCTCACCGAGGCCATGGCGCTCGGCACGCCGGTCGTGGCGACGGACTGCCCGAGCGGACCGCAGGAGATCCTCGCCGACGGACGTTACGGGCCGCTCGTGCCCATGGGCGATGCGCCGGCGCTGGCGGCGGCACTGGCGCGGGCGCTCGACGAGCCCCTGCCCTCTGCCGTGCTGAAGGGAGCGGTGCGCGACTACAGCGCCATCGAGAGCGCCCGGCGCTACCTGGCTTTGCTGGACCGGATTGCACTCGAGAGCCGCTGAGCACTGAGCAGCTCGCGATACACGGCGAGGTTGCCGTCGACCATCGCCTCGACCGAGAAGGCCTCGCGCACCAGAGCCTGCCCGCCCGCGCCGAGCCGGGCGCGCAGACCCGCATCGCCGAGCAGCTCGTCCACCGCGACGGCCAGGCGGATCGGATCGTTCGGCGGCACCAAGCGGCCATTGACACCGTCGCGCACCGCCTCCGGGATGCCGCCCACGGCGCTCGCGACAATGGGTACGCCGGCCGCGGCGGCCTGCAGCAGCGATACGCCGAGGCCCTCCATGAGCGCCGGGTGGACGACGATGTCCAGACAAGGCAGCAGACCCGCGAGGTCCTCGCGGAAGCCCATCAGGCGCACCTGCGCCGCCAGCCCGCGGCCATCGATTTCCTCCTGCAGGTCGCCCGCAAGCGGCCCCTTGCCGAAGCAGAACACCTTCAGTCGCGGATGCGCCGCAAGCACGCGCGGCAGCGCATCGAGCAGCACCCGATGGCCCTTGCGCTCGATCAGTTGCGCGATGACACCGATGGCCGGCGTGTCATCCGCGAGGCCAAGCTCACGCCGACAGCGAGCCGGCTCACGCGGGCGGGCGTAACGCCCAGCGGCCACCGCACTGTGCACGACGCGCAGCCGATACTCCGGCAGGCCCTCGCTGCGCAACACCCGCGCGATCCCCTCGGAGATCGCGATCACGCGGTCGTGCAGGCGGTACTTCCAGCGCACCAGCCAACGCGGCTCCGGGTTGTCAACGCGGCGGGTGTGCACCACAGGCAGGCCGCGCCGACGTGCGGCAATGCCGCCCATCACGTCGGCGCCGATGCGGCTGTGCAGATGCACCAGATCGGGCCGGCACTGGTCCATCAGCCGCCCGAGCCGGCGGATCAGACCGAGATCGAGGTCGCCCTGCATGACCATGCCGTGCACCTCGGCAAAGGGCGCCGCCTGCCGGGCAAGATCGCTCCCGCCGCGACAGGCGAGGTGGCTCTCGACACCCCGTGCCGCGAGGCCTTCCAGCAGGTAGAGCACCTGCTTGGCGCCCCCATAGAGCTCGGCGCCCCCCTCCACATGGAGGATCTTCATGGGTGCAGCCCCGGCAGTTGGCGCAACGCCGCGAGCACCTCCTCGGTGCCGATGTCGCGCATGCAATCGAAGCGCCCGTCGCAGCTGGGCCGGCGTCGGCAGGGCGAGCAGGCGCGGGGATGGTAGAGCACGCGGGCATCGGCGCGCGTGGTGTCGGTGTAGGGACAGGTGGCGCCGAACAGCAGCAAGGTGGGTCGTCGAAGCGCGATACCCGCATGACTGAGGCCCGTGTCCACGCCAACCAGCGCGCGACTGCGCGCGATGACAGCGGCCGCCTGCGGCAGCGACGTGTGACCTGCGAGGCTCACCGCCGCACCGCCGGCGGCGGCTGCCATGGCATCCCCGGCGGCACGCTCGCCTGGGCCACCCAGCAGCGCCAGCGGCAGCCCGTGCTCGGCGCGCACACGCTGTGCCAGCGCGGGCCAGCGCTCGGCGATCCAGTGCTTCTGCGGCCTTGTGGTGAAGGGGCAGGCGGCGATGAAGTCGGCGCGCAGCCCCTGCGCGTCGAGCAGACGCCCGGCGGCCGCCGCGTCCCGCGCCGTGTAATGCAGGGCCATGCTGAAGTCGTCGACGGTCAGCCCCAGGGCTGCGGCCAGAAACAGGTACTCGGAGCCGATGCGCTCGCTCTCGGGCAGGGGAGCCAGCACCCGCGTCATCAGCAGCCCACTGCCCTCACGCGAGCCGAGACCGATGCGCTGCCGCGCACCGGAGAGCCAGGTCAGCATACCGCTCTTGAGCAGTCCCTGGAGGTCCAGCGCCAGATCGAAACGCTGACGGCGCAGCTGCCCGCGCAGCGCTGCCACCTCGCGCAACACCTGCCGGCGCCGGCCATGCCGCCAGTCCCGGCGCCAGCGGCCGATGGGACAGGGGATGACGAGGTCCAGGTCCGGATGCGCCGCCAGCAGCTCGCGATATTCAGCCTGCACAAGCCAGGCGATGCGAGCCCGAGGGAAGGTGCGCCGCAGTGCCGCCAGCAACGGCGTCGCGAACAGGATATCGCCGATGGCGGAGAGCCGAACAATCAGAATGGAGGCGACCTGTGCTGCCCGCGGCGCGACCTCGTGCATCTGTGAACCACTTGCGACAACCGGGGGAGCAGCCGATGATTGGCCGTCCGCCGTCTGGAATCTGGACCACCAAGATAGCCGCAGTTGCGCCCGCGTGCACCTCTCCCGAAGCATGCCGCCCCATAATCTCGCCTTCATCGACCCGGGCATGCGCCTGACGCCCTTCCTGTGCGCCGCCGCCACCGAGCTGCCGGCCGGGGTGCGCCCGGTGTTCTATGCGCGCCGGCCGAAGCCGCGCAGCATCCTGCGCCGGTGCGGGCACGAGCCGGCACCGCAGCGCCTCTATCGGATGCGGCGTAGCTCGATCGGACGAAACAACGGCGCGGCAGGATCGGGCAAGCACGCGCCGGACATCGACCCGGATGCCTTGATGGCCGGTCTGCGCCTGACCCGGGACCGGTCGGCGGTCGCGACGGCCAGCCCCGCGTATCGGGCGGTGGAGCACTCGGTGCGCGAGCTCCTCGACCGCACCGCACCGGACGGCCTTTTCTGCTGGAACGGCTCGGGGCTCGCCGCTGGGATCGCCACCCAGCTCGCGCGCCAGCAGGGCATCCCTATCGCCTTCGGCGAGAACGGCTACCTACCGGGTACCATGCAGCTGGACCCCATCGGCGTCAACGCAGCGGCCTCCTTCGGCCCCGCGCATACCGATCTGGGCGAGATCCTGGCTCTCGCCTGGACCGACCGCGAGCGCGAGACGCTGCACCGTCTGCTGGACGGATACCGGCGCGGCGAGCGTATCGCTCCCCAGGTGCCGCGCCCACGCGGCCTCGGCGCCTCCCCCCTGGCTTACGTCCATCAGACGCTGCTGGATCTGCGCAATCGCGAGCCGCGCCGGCATGCCAATCGGCTGGTGCCACGACCGCCCGGACCACTGCCGGAGCGCTTCGTCTTTTTTCCCCTCCAGGTCTGCCAGGACAGCCAGTTGACGGTGCACTCGCCCGTCTACGGCAATCGCCTCGACGACGCCATCGCAGACCTGGTGGCGGCCCTGGCCGAAGCCGCCCCCGATACCCGGCTGGTGGTGAAGCTGCACCCCGCCGACCGGCACAAGACGGACTACGACCCGGTTATCCGCCGCTTCCCGGAGGTGACGTGGCTCGACGGCGGCGACGTGCGCCGCATCCTGCCGGCGGCGGCGGCGGTGGTTACGGTAAACTCCACGGTTGGCCTGGAGGCGCTGGTGTTCGAGCGGCCGGTGATCGTGCTCGGCAACGCCGCTTACGGCTTCGACGGTCTCGTGCACCGGGTGACGGATCGCGCACAGGTGCCCGCCGCGCTGGCGCAGGCCCTGCACCAGGCGCCCGATCCCGAGACGGTCTTCAGCTACCTGTTGTTCCTGTATTTCAAGGCGTTTACCCACGCACACCCAGGCGACTACTCCACGGCATCGAAACAGCATTTCTGTCGGCGCCTGGTGCAGACCCTGGGGCTTGCCGAGCCCACTGACTGACACCGTCGCGGCAATCGCCCAACCGCTATGCGATCGGCCGTCGCGTTCTCGCGGCACGACGCACCAGGCAATTGCTGTCACATGTCCGGGCGCATCCCAGTTCAGAACCGATGATGACACCATGACGCACAGCGAGCGCGATGTCAGCGGGCTAAAGGGCACCCCCCTCTGGTCGCGCGCCGCCGCGGCCTGGCCGGTGGCGGCGGCCACGCTGCTCCTGCTGTTCTTCTCCATCGCGGAGCTGTTCCGATTCTTTCTCGCGCTCTTGGCACTGGGCGGCGCTTACCTGCTGATCCGGCATCGGCAGTGGCCCCGGGGCCCTTGGCTACGGCTGTTCACCGCCGCCTTCGCGTGCCTGTGGCTGCCCATGCTGGCGTCGGTGGTGGACGCGGAATCGCCGCGGGTGGCGACGACTGAAACCGCCCGCTGGCTCATCTACCTGCTCGCCGGGTACCTGTGGATCGGGGCATTCGTGCGTTACGGCACCACGCGCGCCTTGCTCGGCGGTGCCTTCGCGATCCTGCTCTACTGGAGCGCAGACGCACTGTTCCAATTTCTGACGGGCGTCGATTTCTTCGGCCACGAGGCCTTCGGCGGGGAGCGACTCTCCGGCATGATGGGCCCACGCCTGACCGTGGTGCTGGCGGTGATGTCGCCGGTCTTTCTCCACGCCTTGCTGCGCTTTGGCTCCCGCCGCCGGCCGTTATGGCTGTTGCTGTTTCCGTATCTGTTGGTCGTCCTGTACGGCGGCAGCCGCATCGCCTGGATGCTGATTCTGGTCGGCCTGCTGCTCTACGGTGCCCTACTTCCGGCGATGGGGGTCCGGCTCAAGCTGCGCTGGATAGCGGCAATCCTATCGGTCGTACTGCTGACCGTGGCCGTCGCGATAACACAGACGCATTGGCTGGAGCAGCGCGTGGTCGAGCTCGGCGGGCTCTTCTCGGGCGACTACGCGCTGGTCAATACCGCGGTGAACAACCGCCTGC
>Ga0316576_10001815_pt1 | contig 11841 bp, 6 predicted proteins | sample S0NA_FD_203075 | JGI IMG/M metagenome (GOLD analysis project Ga0316576, IMG submission 203075) | Rhizosphere microbial communities from salt marsh grasses in Alabama, United States - S0-2_050615r3r5 | ecosystem: Host-associated > Plants > Roots > Rhizosphere | place: USA: Alabama | collected... | reverse complement strand
GATCGAGCAGCGCCAGCACCTGCTGGACCGTCTCAACCGTCTGCTCGAGCCGCTGGGGCTCGGGATCACCGTCGACGACGTGTACGAGCAGGTCACGACGCTCGGCTTCACGATCGGCGCCTTCTTCTACAGCTCGGCGGTGTCGATGGCCGGGCACCTCCTGCGTTTCGTGCTCGGCTTCGTGTTCTGGGTGCTGGTGGTCTATTACCTCCTGTTGGACGGGACGCGGCTGCGGGAGTGGTTCCTGCGAACGGTCCCGCTGCCCCGGGACCAGCAGGATCTCGTCATCCACCGGTTCATGGACATGGCGTCGTCCATCGTCTTCGGCAACGGTGTCGCCGGCCTCATCCAGGGTGTGGCGGGAGGCCTGCTGTTCTTCGCCCTCGGGCTCCCGGGGCCGGTGCTCTGGGGCGTGGTGATGGCCATCCTGGCCTTCATCCCCGTGATCGGCATCTCGCTGGTCTACATCCCGGCCGCGTTGCTGCTGTTGCTCGCCGGCGACACCGGGAAGGCGCTCGCGGTGCTGATCCCGCTGGCCACGCTCGCCACCGTGGTCGAGTACTGGCTCAAGCCTCTGATCGTCGGGAGGCGGTCGCAGGTTCACACCCTGTTGGTCTTCCTGTCGATGATCGGTGGGATCGACGCGTTCGGCGCGGTCGGGTTGCTGCTCGGGCCGCTCATGATGACGGCCTTCCTGACGCTGGTCAGCATCTTCCAGGAGCGGTACCGCCCGTACGTGCGGTCGCTCGGGGGCCCTGCCGCGACCCCGGACGGGCCGGCAGACGGACGCGCCGGCTGATGGGCTCGGTCGGTGGAGATGCGCTACGACGAGGCGCGGGCGGTGGGCTTCTTGGGACTGCCGCTCGGTGACGGTCGCTCGTCGGGTCGAGGATCGCGCATGTGGACCTTCCCCTCGAAGGTCGCACCCTCGCGGATCAGGATCCTCGGCGCCGTCAGGTTGCCCTCGACGTTGGCGGTTGGCGACAGCTCGATCTTCTCGTCCGCGGTGAGGTCGCCGCGGACCGCGCCGGCAACCGTGATCACGCGGGCGTGCACCAGCGCCTCGACCTCGCCTTGCTCGGCGATCACGAGGTGTCCCGACAGTTCGACGTGACCCTCGACGTGCCCCTCGACGCGCACGTCGCCGGTGCCGCTGAGCGTGCCGTCGAAGGTGCTCGGGCGCGCGATGACGGTGATCGCGGTGTCGCCGCGCCCCGGCGCCTCGTGAGGTCGCGAGGGTGAGGCGGGCATGCCCGGGGTGTCCTTGTCGTCTCGGCCGAACAGTCCCATGGAAGGCCTCTCGCAGGTCAGGGGTGATGGAGCGGGCAACGGGACTCGAACCCGCGACGTTCAGCTTGGGAAGCTGACACTCTACCAGCTGAGTTATGCCCGCTCGCGCGGAGCCTGATGGTAGCACCGGAGCCGAGCCCGACACAAGAGTCGGGTCGACGCCGCGTGCTCGGAGAACCCCTGCCGGGGCCGGACGTATCTCGGCAGGACTCTGGTAGCATGCGGCGGCTTGTTGGAGGTCGTGATGTCCAAGGCGCGCTCGTGGTTTCTCGGAATCGGCTGTCTCCTGATCCTGCTGTTCGTGGCGATCGTCGGCATCGTCGCGATCGGAATGCGCGAGCCCGCGCTGCCGCGCCACATGATCGTCTCGATGCGGCTGTCCGGCGGGCTCACGGAGCGTTCCATCGAGGACCCGTTCGCGGAGCTCACGGGCGGCCAGCCCATGAGTCTCCGGGAGCTGCGGTCCGTGCTGATCTCCGCCGCGGACGATGACCGCGTCGAGGGGATCCGGATCCGGATCGACGACTTCAGCGCGGGCGCCGCGCAGATCCAGGAGCTGCGGACCCTGCTGACCCGCGTCAGTGCGGCGGGCAAGTTCACGTCGGTGTACATGGACTCTGTGGGCGAGTACCGCCCCGCGAACTGGTCGTACTACCTGGCGGCGGCCGCCGACGAGATCTCCATCAACCCGCTCGGCGACGTCAACGTGCTCGGACTTTCGGTGCGCACACCGTTCATCCGCGGAACGTTCGACAAGCTCGGAATCAAACCGGAGTTCCCGGGTCGGGGCGCCTACAAGACCGCGAGGTTCATGTACACCGAACAGGAGTTCACCCCCGAACAGCGCGACATGATGGACTGGCTGATGACGTCCATGATGGACCAGCTCGTCGCCGGCATCGCCGAGGGGCGGGGTATGGAGCCCGACGCGGTCCGCGAGCTGATCGACCGCGGGCCGTTCCTGGGACCCGCGGCCCTCGAGGAAGGGCTCGTCGACCATCTCGAGGACTGGACGGCGTTCACGGACCGGATCGACGACAAGGTCGCGGGCGATGCCGATGTGGTCAGCGCGAGTCGGTACCTCGGCTCGGTGAAGAGCCCGTCGGGACGTCACACGATCGCGGTGGTGACGGCGGTCGGCGGCATCATGCGCGGCGAGAACCGTCGTGAGCTCAACCCGCTGTTCGGCGGCGACGTGATGGGCTCGGATACCATCGCTCGCGCGTTCCGCAGGGTGCGTGACAACGATGCGGTCAAGGCGGTCGTGTTCCGGATCGACTCTCCGGGCGGCAGCGCTCTGGCATCGGAGGTGATCCGCCGGGAGATGGAGCGCACCGCCGAGAAGGTGCCGGTCGTGATCTCCATGGGCAACGTGGCGGCGTCCGGGGGCTACTGGATCACGTGTGGCGCCCAGCGGATCGTCGCGCAACCGGGGACCATCACGGCGTCGATCGGGGTCTTCACGGGCCACCTGAACACGTCGCAGCTGTACAACGACAAGCTCGGCATCACCTTCGGCAAGCTGGACTACGGCGCCAACGCGAACTACTACGGTGAGCTCGAGGACTGGACGGACGCCCAGCGGGCCGTCACCGACCGTTTTCTCGACCGGATCTACGACGCGTTCGTCGATCGGGTGTCCACCTCCCGGGGCATGACGCCGGAGCAGGTCGACGCCATCGGACGCGGTCGCGTCTTCACCGGCGAGCAGGCGCTCGAAAGGGGCCTGGTCGACGTGCTCGGTGGCTTCACGGAGGCCGTCGAGGAGGCGAAGAAGCTCGCCGACATTCCGGCGGACGCACGCGTGAAGCTGGTCGATTACCCCGTCCAGAAGCCGCTGTGGCAGCAGCTGCTCCACCGTAGCGCCGGCGACGACCTGGCCGTGCGCGCGGCCCTCGAGGAGCTCGACCGGTGGTTGCGGACCGGTGTGCCGCCGGCCGCGCCGGGCGAGGTGTGGACGCCGCCGATCATCGTGCAGTAGAGGTTCGTTTCAGCCCGCTCGACCCGCCGCGGGGCGGGTCGTGACGGCGGCCTCCGCGAACCGTCTGACGATGTCGGCAACCGGCTCCACTGCGTGGACGCCGGCGACGCTGCGTCCGGCCTGCCAGTAGTCGCGGTGGGACATTCCCTTGGTGACCCCGCGCTTGAGCTGGATCAGCGATCGGATGGAGAGCCACGCGCGCGCCCAGTGCTTGAGCCGCGGATGAGCGAGCAGCCGATGCGTGATCGGGCCGACATCGGTGCCCTCCCGCTCGACCCGTTCGGTCCGGATGACCGCCACCGGCACGCCGGTGATGCGGCGCGTCAGCACGATGTCGTCGGCCTCGGCCTCAACGATCGCCCGCTTGTACGCCTCGGGGGACGAGCATTCGGTGGTGGCGATGAACCGGGTGCCCATCTGGACCCCGGCGTAGCCGAGCGCGAGCGCCTCGACGAAGTCGGCCGGCTGGGCGACGCCGCCCGCACACACCACGGGCAGTCCGAGGTCCCCGACCTCCTCGAGCAGGGCCTCGGCACTGCGGTCACCGGCGTGGCCGCCCGCGGAACGGTTGACGGCGATCAGACCGTCGACACCGGCCTCCGCCGCCTTGAGGGCCCACCTGCGCTCGGTGACATCGTGGTACACGACGCCACCCACGGGCCGGGCCCGCTCGACGACCCAGCGCGGGCTGCCGAGGGACGACACGAAGAACCGGACACCCTCCTCGAGGGCGATGTCGAGCCAGCGCTCCATCCGTTCGAGGTATGTCCTGGAGGACTTCTCCGTGAGCACGTTCATGCCGATCGGCCGGTCGGTGAGCTCGCGGATGCGACGGATCCCGGCGCGGAAATCGAGGCCGCAGACGTACACGAGTGACAACGGTTGCAGGACACCGATACCACCGGCGGCCGAGACCGCCGCCACCAGCTCGGGGTTGGAGCAGGGGTACATGGCGCCGCCGATGATCGGCAGGTCGACGCCGGCGTCGCGCGTCAGCGGTGTGTCGATGCGGTCGCCGGTCATGCCGCCTGTGGCCGTGGACCGACGAGCACCGTGACTCTCGCCCGGGCGACCTCGTCGCCGGAGGCGTCCCGTGCGATCACCTCGACCGGGAGAAGACCGTGGTCTCGGCGAACCGGGACCTCGCACCGTCCTTCGGCGACGATGGTCCCGCGGGCCTTCTTGAGGTATTCGATCTCGAGGCGGGTGATGATCATCCGGGCTTCGGCCGGCATCGAGACGGTGGCCAGCAGCCCGCCGGCGACCTCGCACAGGTTCATGAGTGCGATGGCGTGCACCGATCGCAGGTGGTTGCGCACCCGCCGGCGGTCGCGCATCGCCACCCGCGACCGACCCTCACCGAGCTCGAGCACCGTCGCCCGCACCGTCCCGGTGTACGGTGCGGCCGTTCCGATCGCGCGGCTGAACAGCCACCGCCCGATCCTCGATCCTCCGAGCTGCCGCCAGCGCCTCATGATCGGGTTGTCGGTGCTCACCGTGCCTCCCGCGCACATCGTACTCTCCCCGCGTTGACAGCCGTGGGCGGCCGGGCGACGATGCCGACCGATGGATCCCGGCGCTCGCCGCATCGTGTGCCGCGGCGCCCGCGCGGCCGAGGAGCGACTGCTGACGGAGGTGCGACGATGGCTGCCGCGTTCACCCGACGAGGCAGCCGTCCCGGTCCGGGTGCTGGTGCCGTCTCGCAGCCTGCGCATGCACGTCGCATCCAGGATCGTCGAGCGGTTCGGCGCGGTGGCCGGGGTCGTCGTCCAGACCGTGCACGGCGCGGCCCTCGAGATCCTCGAACGCGACGGCGAGGCGCTGATGTCGGGCGACGTCCTGTTCGAGCTCCTGGTCCGGCGGCTGGCCGGGCTGGAGGACGACCTGGCGACGGCGCTCGCCGACTATGACGACGCCGCCGACTCGACGGTCGGCGTGGTCCGGGACCTGCTCGATGCCGGCTTCGAGCCGGGTCTCGCCGAGGCCGTGCTCGAACGGCTCGAGGAGGCCGGCGCGGGGATCGCGGAGCCGCGCCGGCGGCGCGCCGCGGCCCTCGTGCGGCTCGCCGCGCGGGTCGCCGCCGGGCTCGAGGCGGTGGGCGCCGTACGAACCGGTCAGGCTCCGCTGGCCGCTGCCCGGGTGGTGCGATCGGCCTCCGACAGCTCGTGGCCCGCACGGGCCGTTCTGGTCCACGGGTTCGCGGACGTCACCGGCGCGGTGGCCGACCTGCTCCTCGCCGTGTTGCGCACGTGGCCGGGCGCCATCGTGATCGACCGCCCACCCGACCCGTGCGACCCCGCCCAGGACGACGTGGGGGCCGCGTACCTGGAGCGGGTCGAGGTCGCCCTCGGCGGGCTGAAGTTGGAGCCCGACGACGGAATCTTCACCGCGCCCGATATCGTGCGGGTGGCGGCGCCGAACCGCGAAGCCGAGGTGCGGACGGTCGCGGCCCGGGTGCGCTCGCTGCTCGACGAGGGTGTGCGGCCGGAGGCGATCGGTGTGGTGGCGCGTGACCCCGAGCGCCACGTGGGCCCGATCCGCCGGTGGTTCGAACGCCTCGGCGTGCCGTACTCCGGGGTCGGGGTGACGGTCGGTGGCGGCGAGGTCGGGCGACGGGTGGACCGCTTCGTCGAGCTGCTCGGGAAGCGCGTCGACAGCCCGTTGTCGGCATGGCTGGAGGCGCTCGAGCCGAGGTCGGGGCTTGGCGACCTGCGTCTGGGGCTGCGGGTGCTCGGAGTGGTCCGGATCGCAGACGTCGCGGAGGTGGCCCTGCACTCCCTGCCGCGAGGCGGTGTCGAGCTGCCGCTCGTCGACGTGAGTGAAGACGGGGACGCACTCCAGGAGGGGGCCGCGGTCCGTCGTCTGCCCGAGTCGGAAGTCGCCCGGGCCGTCGCGGCCGCCGGTGCGCTGGCATCCGCGCTGCGCGCGATGTCGGCCGCGGGGTCCGCTGCGGACCACCGGGAACGGACGGCGGCGGTGCTCGCGGCGTTGGAGTGGTCAGCGACCGACGGGGCGCGGGCCGCGGTCGCCGCAGCGGCCGACGAGATCGTCGAGGGGCTGCCGCCGTCGATGGAGCTGGGGGCCGACGAGTGGCGGACGTTGCTCGCGGTGCGCCTGCGAGGGGCAGGCGACCGGCCGGTGGGCGGGCGTGGCGGCGGCATCCAGCTGCTGTCCGTGATGGAGGCGCGGGGCCGGACGTTCGACGCCGTGTTCGTGATGGGTCTCGAGCGGGGTGCGTTCCCGCGGACCGTGGCCGAGGACCCGCTGCTACCGGACGACCTGAGGGGAGGACTGGCCACCGACCTGCTTCCTTTCCTCCCCGTCAAGACGCGCGGAGCCCATGAGGAGCGCTACCTGTTCGCGCAGCTGATGGCGTGCGCTCCACGTGTCGTCTGCTCGTGGGCCCTCCGGGACCACGGCGGGCCCGTGTCGGCGTCGCCGTTCGTCGACCGTCTGGCTTTCGCCGGCGTCGGTCGGGTCGGCACCGCGGTGGCCCTCCGGACGGACAGGCGGGCGGTCGCGCGGCCCGAGGTACGCACGGCGATGGAGCACGGCATGGCCGCCGCCGGATCGGACACGTCCCAGCGGCTGTCGACGTTCCTCGCCGCGGCGTTCGACGAAGGGTGGGCGGTGGGCGGAGCGATGCCTCCGGCCGACGTTGTGCGAGTGGCGGCGGCACGGACCGAGGTCCTCGCGGCCGCTGAAGCTCCGGCGGACGGATCGGCGCCGGGGCCGTGGGCCGGAATGGTCGGGCCGGTGGTGGACGCGACGGATCGGCCGCTGTGGGTCACCGCGATCGAGCGCACCGCGACCTGCCCGTGGCAGGTGTTCGTCACCAACCGGCTCGGCGTCGCACCGATGCCGGATCCCGCGCACGGTCTCCCCGACGTCGACGCCTCGCTGGTCGGACAGGTGGTGCACCGTGTGCTGCAGCGGATGGTGGACGAGGTGGTCGGCGAGCGCGTCGAGACGGTGGCCCGCGCCTCCACGCTGCAGCCGCAGGAGGTGCCGTGGCCGGCGCCCGCGCGTCTGACGTCGCTGGTCGACGAGGCGTCCCAGCGAGCGGTGCGCGAGGCCGGCCTGTCGGCCTACGGGCTCGTCGGGCTGCTCGCCGCCCGCGCCCGGTCGGTTCTGGAGGTCGCCCGGGCGGTGATCTTCGAGCCGCAGGGACGGCTGGCCGACGTGCTGGGAGCGGAGGTGCGCGGGGAGGCCGAGGACTCCCGTCTGCCGGTTCGTGTGCGGTTCCGGGCCGATCGCGTGGACCGTGGCCCGGACGGTCTGGTGCTCGTGGACTACAAGACCGGCAAACCGCCGACCACCTCGACGAACGAGGACACCCGTCGCCGGCACGTCCTGACGTCGGTGCGGGACGGGCGACTGTTGCAGGGGCTGGCGTACGCCCTGGAGGCGGGTGGTGGTGAGCGGGTCGGGACGGGCGCCTACGTCTACCTCCGCCCGGATCTCGACGAGGCCGGCGACGCGTCGCGCGTGGTCATCCTCCGCTCGGACGACACCGAGGCCGTCCAGGGGTTCCTGACGGCCGTCGCGGCGGTGGTTGCGGTCCGTCGCAACGGCGCGATGTTCCCCCGTGTGGTCGAGGCGGAGCGGCCGCGAAACCTCCCCGACCACTGTCGCTGGTGTCGCGTCGCGGACGCCTGCCGGCGGGACGACTCCGCGTTCCGTCAGCGGTTGGTGGCGTGGATGGACGCGGCGGACCCGCAGCAGGGCGCGGCGCAGCACGCCGCCTGGTCGCTGTGGTGGCTCGGCACGCGGGAGGAGCCGTGAGCGGGTCCGACGCGCCGTCGTTGCCGGACCGCGCGACCCGCGAGCTCGCGCAGCGCGAGTTCGAGCGGCCCCTCGCCGTGGAGGCGGGCGCCGGCACGGGGAAGACGGCGCTGCTCGTCGCCCGTGCGGCGGCGTGGTGTCTGGGGCCGGGATGGGCGAAGCACGAGGGCAGGGGACTCCCGCCGTCCGAGGTCGCGCGAGCAGTGCTCGACCGTGTGGTCGCGATCACCTTCACGGAGGCCGCGGCAGCCGAGATGGCGACGAAGGTGGCTGCCGGGTTGTCGGAGGTGGCGGGAGGGGGAACGCCCCTCGGCTGGCTCCCGGACCCGGGCGAGCTGCCCGCGGACCGCGCCTCCCTCGAGCTCCGGGCCAGGGCGCTGGCCGACGAGATCCACCGGCTGCGTGTCCACACGATCCACGCCTTCTGTCAGCGGCTGCTGCGGGAGGCGCCGCTCGAGGCGGGTGTGCACCCGCGATTCGAAGTCGACGGTGACGGCTCGCGGGTCGAGGAGGTGGTCGCCGAGGTCGTCGAGGAGAAGCTCCGGACCGGTGAGGCAGGCGGCTCGGCCGACTGGCAGCGGCTGGCTGCCGAGGGTCGTGGTCCCGCCGCGGTCGTGACGGCCGCCGTCGAGGGCATCCGAGCCGGGTTGCTCGCCGAAGATATCGCCTCCGACCCGGTGCGGGCTGACGTCGCGCGCGAGTGGGGCGACAGACTTCGCGCGGCGGTCGGGCGGTTCCGGTCGGTAGAAGCTGGTCGGCTGCGTGGCCTCGGCGGGCGGGTCAAGGTCGCGGTCCGGACCATGGAGGCGGTGGACGCGCTGGCAGCGGCGCTCGACCGCGACGTGCTCGAGGGCGAGGGGTTCGACGCCCTGGCCCGGCTCTGCGCGCCGGTCGGGGACACGGAGTGGGCGAGGCTCCAGGCGTGGGGCGACGGCACGTTCGGAGTCACCGAGGCGAAGGCGGTGGGCGAGGGCTTCTCGGCGGTTCGCGACGCCGCCGCGGAGCTCGTGGAGGTGCTCGCCGCCCTGCGACCCGTCCGGGTGGCCGAGCTGAGCGCGGCCCGCCGCGTGCTGGGGTCGGTGCTCGCGGAGGTTCGGAGCAGGCTGCGACGTCGTGGAATCCTGACGTACGACGACCTGCTCACCGGCGCCGCCGGTCTGCTCGACAGCTCGCCCGGCGTCCGCCGCGAGGTGCGGGCCGGGATCGACCAGCTGATGGTCGACGAGTTCCAGGACACCGACCGCGTGCAGTGCCGACTGGTCGAGCTGCTCGCCCTGGACGACGGCAGCGGGCCGCGCCCCGGCCTGTTCGTCGTGGGCGACCCGAAGCAGTCGATCTACGGATGGCGGCGCGCCGACCTGGCCGCGTACCACGACTTCATGGACCTGCTACGCCAGCGGGGCGGGTCCTGCGAGCCGCTGGTCGCGAACTTCCGGAGCCACCAGCCGATCCTCGACGAGGTCGGGCGGGTGGTCGCGCCGCTGATGACGTTCGAGCACGGCCTGCAGCCGGCGTACAAGGAGCTCGAGGCCACCGCCGAGCGGATCGACTCTCCGGGCTTCGACGCCCCGCCGTGGACGGCGGTGGAGCACTGGGTGTGCTGGTTGGCGTCGTCTGATTCTCAGATCCCCACCAAGCCGTCGCGCGGCCACCGCGCGGAGCAGGAGCTGGAGGCCGAGGCCGTCGCGGCGGACATCCTGCGCCTGCACGAGCAGGCGGGCGTGGCGTGGGGCGACATCGCGATCCTGCTGCGGTCGACGACCGAGCAGGCGGTGCTCCTCGAGGCGATGCAGCGACGGGGCGTGCCGTTCGACGTCGCCCGTGAGCGCGCGTACTACCGCCAGCGGGAGGTGGTGGACGCGGTCGGGCTCGTGCGCTGCGTGCTCGAGCCCGAGGACACGCTGGCGCTGTTGACCCTGTTGCGTTCGGACATGGTCGGCGTGCCGGACGGGGTGCTCGCGCCGCTGTGGGACGCCGGGTTCGCGGCGCGGATGGCGGCGCTCGACGGCGGCGACGACACCGCGGTGGAGCGTGCGGTTGCGTGTGTCGATGGGGTGGCCCGCGGCGCCGGCCACGGCGCTCCGGGAACCGACGACGTGCCGCACTGGCGGGATGCGCTGGTGCTCGCGGTGGGAGCAGTGGACCGGCTGCGCCGTGTCGAGCGGAGCGAGTCGCCCGACCGGTTCGTCACCCGGCTGCGGGACCTGCTGCAGCCCGAGGTCACCGCCACCGCACGCTACCTCGGAGACGTCCGGCGGGCGCGCCTCGAGCGGTTCTTCGCCGAACTGGAGCAGGTGCTCGAGCGCCATGGCGCGTCGCCCGCCGCGGTCGCGAGGTTCCTGCGCCGTGCGGTGGAGGAGGGACGTGAGAGTCAGTTGCCTCCGGAGCCGGAGTCCGACACCGACGCGGTCCAGGTGATGACCATCCACCAGGCCAAGGGCCTCGACTTCGCGCACGTCTACCTCGTCCAGACACACCGCGACAGCGGGGGCTGGGGGGGCGGTCCGGTGGTGGAGGTCCTCGAGCGGACGGGCGGGCAGCGGGAGTACGCGTTGTTCGGCTGGCCCACCCCGGGGATGGCGGCGGCGCGGGACGCACGTCGGCGGCGCGAGGCGGCCGAGCGCGTGCGCCTGCTGTACGTCGCGCTCACCCGCGCCAAGCACCGGCTCGTGATCTCCGGGGCGTGGAACCGGATCGGCGGGGCGTCGCCCGTCCTGGGGGCCTCGAGCTTCCAGGAGCTGGTGGCGCACCGTGGTTCCGAGGAGGCGCTGGACGCGCAGGCGACAGACCGGGTCTCCCGCCGGAGCGACGCCGACGCCGACCACGTGCAGTGGGTGTTCCCGGCGCTGTGGGACACGCCCATGGAGGCCGTCGCGCCAGAACATCGCGAGGGCGACGATCAGTCCGCCCTCGAGTCCCTCGCGGCCGATGTGGCGGCCCTGGCGGGGGCGCGGTCCACCGCCGAGGCGCGGTCGGCGCGGGCGATGGGAGGCCGCATGTCGGACGAGGCCCACCGCGTGCTGGACACGGCGGACGCCGAGGAGGAGCGGGGAGGAGCGGAACCCGCTTCGCGTTCCGTCGCGGCCGAGGTCGGGACTCTCGTGCACGCTGTTTTCGAGACGCTCGATCTTGGGTCGCCGCTCGCGCCGCAGCTCGTCGCTCACGCGCGGCGGCTGGCGGACCACCCGGACGGGACGGTCGATGACGACCGGAGGCGGTCGATCACGGAGCGAGTGCAGCGACTCCTGACCGCACTCTCCGACTCGACGTGCCTGCGGCGAATGGAGTCGATCGCGGCCGGCGTGGTGGCGCGTGAGCTGCCGGTGATGGTGCCAGCGGGGGAGGAGTCCGACGCTGTCGCGTTCCTCGCGGGAGCGGTGGATCTCGTGTACCGCGACCCGGACGGGGGGCTGGTGGTCGCCGACTACAAGACCGATGCGGTGGCTGACGAGGCCGCGCTCGCCGCTCGCGTCGAGGTGTACCGCCCGCAGCTCGCGGCGTACGCCGGTGCACTCACCGCGGCGTTCGGTCTCGACGCGCCGCCGCGCCGCGAGCTGTGGTTCCTGGCCGCCGACCGGATTGTGTGTCTCGACTGACCTCTGGATGGCTTGTCAGCCATGGTGCGGTGTTTTTGGGGCACCGAAGAGACGGTTCGGGTCCATTCGAAACCGCGGCGCGGCGACGCCGACGCGCCGGTCGCCATCGGTCATGATCTCGCCAATCCCCGGCGTGAAGAGGTGTCGGTGGGCCTGCCCTGAGTGCTCGGCTGCGGTACGGACGGCCCC
>Ga0316576_10001814_pt1 | contig 11845 bp, 7 predicted proteins | sample S0NA_FD_203075 | JGI IMG/M metagenome (GOLD analysis project Ga0316576, IMG submission 203075) | Rhizosphere microbial communities from salt marsh grasses in Alabama, United States - S0-2_050615r3r5 | ecosystem: Host-associated > Plants > Roots > Rhizosphere | place: USA: Alabama | collected... | reverse complement strand
CGAGGGCCGGGGATCCGGTCGGCTGGCAGACGGGACCGATCGTATGGGGCGAGCCCGGCAGCAATGCTCAACACTCGTTTTTCCAGTTGCTTCACCAGGGCACAGCACGCGTGGCATTGGACTTCATCGTTCCGGTGCAGGCCTCCAGCCGGTTCCAGGGGCGGCATGACCTTGCGCTGGCGAATTGTTTTGCGCAGGCCGAGGCCTTTGCATTTGGTCAGACCGAGGAGGAGGTGCGGGCAGATCTCGAGAGCAAAAATACGGATCCCGCCGAGATCGAGCGGTTGCTCCCGCACAAGCTGCACCCGGGAGACAGGCCCAGCAGCATCGTCATGTTCCCGCGTCTTGGTCCCAGGGCACTTGGGCGACTGGTCGCGCTTTACGAGCACAAGGTCTTTGTGCAGAGCGTGATATGGGACATCAATCCTTTCGATCAGTGGGGCGTGGAACTTGGAAAGAAGCTGGCCGGTTCGATGGTCCCGGCAGTGAAGACCGGCTTTCGTGAGAACAGCCCGCCACATTTGCGGTCACTCCTCGAAATGATCGGCCGCTGGCGTGCACGCTAGACTCCACGGTAACCGGCGCTTGCTGCGAGGTAGCATGAGCTGCCTTCTGCTCAGTCTTTGCGTCACCGAAATGGCCCTTGCCGGTGAGCCGTGGATCCGGCCGGGGGACGTGCAGATTCGCCATGACCTCGAACTGCTGGTTGACGAAGGCGTCATCAATCTCCCGATGTCTGCCTGGCCGATTGCAGCCTCTGATCTTGCGGCCGCGCTTGCGCGGGTCGGTAAGCAATCCTCGAAAGGGCCATCGCCTGCCTCCGCAGGGACCGGCGGGAGCAGAGGGCTGACACCGGCTCAGGCAGCGGCGGTGCGGCGTCTTGGCCGATATGCGCGCGAAGGCCAGCCGGAACTCGCCGCAGAGCTGCGGCTGGCAGCCCGTCCGGAGGAGTTGCGTACCTTCGCTGACGTCCCGCGAGAACAGGGCGAGATCACGGCCTGGGCAAGCGGCTTCTTCGGCGATCGCTGGGGCGGCCGGTTGCAGGCTCATGCCGTAACCGATCCGGCCGACGGCGACTGGTTCCGACTCGACGGATCCTACCTGGCCGGCAAGTTTGGTAACTGGATCGTGACGGTTGGAGCGCTTGATCGCTGGTGGGGCTCGGGCTGGGAGGGCAGTCTGATCCTGTCGAACAATGCCCGACCGATGCCGGCCATTTCCGTAGACAGGGCAGTTTCGGACCCGTTTGAAACCAAGTGGCTCAGCTGGATCGGACCGTGGCGCCTGACGACGTTCATGGGGTACATGGACGGCGATCGGCAAGACTACGATCACCCATTGTTTTTTGGCTTTCGTATTTCCGCGCGGCCCTTGCAGGGTCTGGAGATCAGCCTCGAGCGAACGGCGCAATGGTGCGGCGACGGGCGCTCCTGCACATGGGACGACTTCTGGAATCTATGGTGGGGAAATGACAACGCCGGCGAAAACGTCGCCCCCGAGGATGAACCGGGAAATCAACTGGCGGGCTGGGACATCCGCTGGGCTTCGCCCATCGGCGACTGGCCTTACGCCTTGTATGCCCAACACACCGGGGAAACGATTGACAACAAGATCCCGCGGCCCTACCGAAGCCTGGAACTCGCGGGTCTGGAAATCTGGGGTGACACCGAGTCCGCTGCGAGTTGGCGACTGTCGCTGGAGTGGTCACTCACTCGTTGCGGCGGTACCGAGAACGGCCAGAAGCTCTGGGACTGCGCTTACAACAACAATGTATTCAATGTGGAGGGGTACCGTTACTACGATCGGGTCGTGGGCCATTCGATGGACGGCGATGGTGAAATGTACTCGGCACGATTTACGCATGTCGCGGCAGCCGGAACCAGCTGGGGCGCGCTGGTTCGGCTCAGCGAGATAAACCAGGGGGGAGAGGTGCCCGATACCCGCCACTCAATTGCTCCGGGTCCGGAGCAATGGCTGAGCCTGGATTTGAGCTACCGTCGTCCGATGTCCTCCGGCTGGATTGAAGGCGGCGTCGGGGCGGACTACCGCGAGCGCGACTGGGACAGCACCGATGCGCTACTGGCCCGAGCGTCCTTGATTTGGCACTACGAGTTTCACTGAGTACGCGCCGCTGGCGGCGCTCGGGCCGGCCCGCCGGACCTTGCGCGCGATGTCTCGGCGGCACGGGAATTGCCGTCCTGTTCGCTTTTGCGGCCGTTCCGTTGCGGGCTGAGCCCTGGATGACCCCCGGCGACGCGGCGCTGAGACATGACCTGCAGGTCTTGTCGGACGCAGGAGCACTCAGCGGACCGTCGATGAGCTGGCCGATCGCCTGGTCCCTGATCGATAAAGAGCTGGATTCGATCGATGCGGACGCATTGCCAGCCTTTGCGTTGTCCAGTCTGCAGCGCCTGCGTCTGCGCGGCGAAGCTGAGCAGTCTGTCGGGCGAGGGGCACGGATCGCAGCAGGCGCGTCCGCGGGCACCGATCCGATGGTCATTCGCACCTTCGACGATCAGCCACGCGGGGAGGCCGGGGTTTCGCTTGCTGCCGACGGAGCCACGGAACGCCTGGCGTGGAAAGTATCGGTATCCCTGGTTGAAGCCGATCCGCTGGATGACCAGACGGTGCGCCTGGATGGCAGCTACCTGGCGCTGGGCATTGGTAACTGGTCTTTGTCGGCAGGGCTCGTCGACCGCTGGTGGGGGCCCGGTTGGCAGGGTAGCCTGATTCTTTCCACAAACGCGCGACCGATACCGGCCATTGCGCTGGATCGGATCGAACCACGCGCTTTTGATGTGCCGGTGTTGCGATGGCTGGGCCCCTGGCGCTTCAGCACTTTTATGGGGATGCTGGAGGAGGATCGAGACTATCCGAACGCACTGCTTTTCGGCATGCGGGCCGAAATTCGTCCGATTCCGTCGCTGCAGATCGCCGCGAGCCGCACCGCGCAGTGGTGCGGAGAGGGCCGTCCCTGTGGCCTCGGGACTTTCTGGGACCTGCTGACGGGTAACGACAACGACCAGTCCCTGGACGAGCAGCCCGGCAACCAGCTGGCCGGTTTCGATGTGCGCTGGTCGTGGCCCGGTTCCCGTGTCCCGGTCGCCTTGTATGCGCAGGGGATCGGTGAAGACGAGGCAGGATTTCTGCCCTCAAAATACCTCGGGCTTTTCGGTCTGGAGATCTGGGGTGCCGTGGCCGGTGGAGGTTGGCGTGCCCACCTGGAGTACGCGGATACGAGCTGCGATTTCCTCAGCTCCGCGCCGGAATACGGCTGTGCGTATACGAACGCAATCTACCGGAGCGGGTACCGGTACCGGCACCGCGCGATCGGCCATGCGATCGATGCGGACGGCCAGTCGATCGGTGGCGGCCTGCTTTTTCTCGACTCCGCGGGCCACCGGTGGGAGCTGATTGGCCGCCGCATTGATCTCAACCGGGCCGGAGAAGCCCCTGGCCACTCTTTGGCCGATGGCCCGGCTGAACTTCTCGACGTTGCGTTGACCCACGAACAGGCCTTCGGCTGGGGTAACATTACCGTTTCGGTCGGGTATGCGGACGTCGACTCGCGGGCTCATGTCGGGATCGAGGAAGGCATCCGTGGATTCGTGACCTGGCGTTACGACTGGTTCTAGACGCCGGATTGGAAAAGAAATCGCACAAATGATCAGGCATAGACGACGAACGAAGGGCGCCGCCGCCAGGTGGTGGCCGCGAATCCGCGCGGTGGAATTGCTCGCGCTCTTCGTTATGACAGCAGGCGGCGCGAATGCGCAGACGCCATCAGCGGACCAGGCGCAGGTGTTTCGAAATCTTTCGCCGGACCAGCAGCGGGCTGTACTCGATCAAATGGGTGGCAATGCGCAAAATGTCCGGCGCGACAGTGCGCTTGACTCTCGTGAGACAACCCCGGTTGCGCCGATTTGGCCGGTTCAGCCTGAGGAGCGCGTCTTTGACAGCGCGACCCGGTTGATCGGCGGCGACACGTTAATTATCGAACTGGAACCGGTGGAATTCGAGGGACAGGACCGGATTCTCACCGAATTGCCTCCGCCGGCTGAGGCAACGCCGGTCGACAGGCAGAGTCAGCAAAGTGCGCGCACCGCGGGCGCTGCTGCGCCCCAGGTCGCCCCCACGGGTCGTACCGACGACCTTGCGAGCCAACGGGAGCTGGTCCGCACGGAGGCTGAGCAACTGCGCCTGTTGCAGTTTTCCGAGACGGTTCGCGCGGCCAACCCCTATAAATTGTCACGCACCGGCAGCCTGGATCTGCCCGGGCTCGGGCCGGTTCAACTGGCAGGCCTGACCGTATTCCAGGCAACCCAGCGGTTGGCGATTGAGCCCTATCTACGGGATTTCCGCATACGCATCACCCTGATGCCGCTGGAGCCGGCCGGTCGGGATGCATTGAAACCTTTCGGCTACGACCTGTTTACAGGAACGCCCACCTCGTTCATTCCGGCCACCGACGTGCCGGTTCCATCAGGGTATGTCGTGGGTCCGGGAGATCGGCTGGAAATACAGTTGCTTGGCAATGCGAATTTCCAGTATTCGCTGGTCGTCAATCGCGACGGCCGGATAATGTTCCCGGATCTCGGGCCGATCGCGGTGGCCGGCCTGAGCTTTCCCGACGCACGACAGGCAATCGAGAGCCGTGTTGCGCAGCAGATGATCGGAACAACCGCCGTTGTCAGCATGGGTGAGTTACGTTCAATTCGTGTCTTCGTGCTTGGCGAGTCGAACAGGCCGGGTTCGTATGCGGTCAGCGGCCTGTCCACGATCAGTAACGCCTTGTACTACAGCGGTGGCGTCAAGCCGATCGGTTCATTACGCAACATCCAGCTCAAGCGGCAGGGCCGGGTCATATCCCAACTGGACCTCTACGACGCGTTGCTCAACGGTGACACATCAAAAGATGTTCGGCTTCAGCCCGGCGACGTCATATTCATTCCGCCGGTCGGCAAGACCGTCGGGATTACCGGCGAGGTGAGACGACCGGCAATTTACGAGCTCAAGGGTGAAGGCACCGCAAAGGACCTGTTGTACCTGGGCGGCGGACTGACGCCGGAAGCCGACCCGAAGTTTGCGCAGTTGGAGCGCATTGACGATCGCCGCGAACGAGTTGTGCTGGACGTGGACTTGACGGACGCCAAGTCACGATCGATGCCGCTGCGCACAGGGGACCTGTTGAGGATTCAATCGGTCAAGCCAACCTACTCGAATTCGGTCACTGTGAGTGGGCACGTACTGAGGCCGAGTTCATACCAGTTTCACAGCGGATTGCGGCTCACTGACGTCATTCGCAGTGTCGATGACCTCAAGCCAAATGCGGACCTGAACTACGTACTGATTCGCCGTGAACTGCCGGGTGAGCGGCGTACCCAGGTCTTGTCGGCAGATCTCGCCCGCGCCTGGCAGGCACCGAATTCGGAATCGAATCCCCTGCTGTCGCCCAGGGACCAGGTCTTTGTTTTTGACCTGGAAACTGGCCGCCAGGTCGTGCTCGAACCCCTGCTGCTGGACTTGAGGCTGCAGGCGGGGAATGCCGAGCCGTCGCAGATCGTAAAGGTTTCCGGGAAGGTCCGGGCCCCGGGCGAGTATCCGCTGGAGCCGGGCATGCGGGTAAGCGATCTGGTTCGGGCTGGCGGCGGGCTGTCCCAGGAGGCGTTCAGCGGTCAGGCGGAGCTGGCCCGATACCAGGTTCTCAATGGTGAAACGCGCAAGACCGACGTTGTGCGCATTGACCTGGCGCGAGTCCTTGCCGGAGACAATACGGCCGACCTGCTTCTGGGGCCGTTCGACTTCCTGGTCATCAAGGAGATTTCCCAGTGGTCCGTTCAGGAACTCGTCACGCTGGAGGGCGAAGTCAAGTTCCCCGGTGAGTACCCGATCGAGCAGGGCGAGACACTAAGTTCCGTCATTGCCCGGGCCGGCGGGCTGACTCCGCTGGCTTTCCCGGCCGGTAGCGTGTTCACACGCGAGACGCTGAAACAAAGGGAACGCGAACAACTCGAGGTGCTAGCTGACCGGATGAGTCAGGATCTTGGGTCACTGGCACTGCAAGCGGCGCAGGCGCTCGACAGTGGCGAGAACAATGCGGCCGATACGCTGGCAATCGGTCAGTCCCTGCTGAACGAGATTCGAAATACCGAGCCCGTCGGCCGACTGGTCATCGATCTGGATCAGGTCCTCGCGTCCAAACCCGGCTCGGTTCGCGATGTGATTCTCAAAGATGGCGACGTACTGCGGGTGCCGACCACGGCACAGGAGGTCACTGTCATTGGGGAAGTGCAGAGCGCAACCTCACACCTCTTCGACCCGGACCTGGACAGGGACGACTACATACGCCTGAGTGGCGGCCCTACGCAGAAGGCTGACAAGAAGCGAATATACGTTGTCCGGGCCAATGGCCGGGTCGATGCAGGTTCCGGAAGCCGCTGGTTCCGCAGTTCGGAAGACATCTATCCGGGAGATACGATAGTCGTGCCGCTCGATGCTGAGCGAATGAGGCCGTTGCCGATGTGGACGGCGATTACGACAATTCTTTACAACCTGGCGATATCGGTCGCCGCCGTGAATTCATTCTGATCGCCGCTCGAGGCGACTGGAGCTGGCTTGACACCTGCACCCGACGAGTCGCGCTACGTGCTGCGTGATGACTTGAATATCATCGACCTGAGCCACGAGGTCTGGCGCAACAAGTGGCTGGTCGCAGCAATCGCGCTCGCGGCGGGTCTCGTCTGTGTCGTGATTGTCCTGTTTATCCCGAACAAGTACACGAGCGAGGCGACCCTGGCGCCAGCGCCGGCGACGACCACGCAGCCAATGATCGGCCGCTCGATTGCGGCCCAGTTGTCAGGTCTTGCAGGTATCAATCTGGGCGGGGCAGGTGGGGCGGATCAGACGGCCGTTGCGATGGCGTTGTTGAAGTCCCGCGCATTCCTGGCCGACTTCGCACGACGGCACCAGTTGGCCGTGCCCCTTATCGCGGGCAAGCGTTGGGACGCCGATACCGGAGAGCTTCTGATCGATCGCAAGATCTATGACCCTGAGACGGACGCCTGGCTGAGACCGCCGGAAAATGGCCGCCCCTCTGAACCAACGGACGGTGAACTCTATGAAGTTCTCCGGTCCCTCATAGATGTTGACCAGGACAGGGCCACGGGTCTCGTCTCGCTGGATGTCGATGCACTGTCGCCGAGCGATGCACGCGACTGGGCGACCTGGCTGGTTGAGGATGTCAATGCGCAGATGCGTAATCGCGAGATAAAGGAGGCGGAACAAAGTATCCGTTTCCTTGGCGACAAGGCGCAGGAAACGCCGATTGCCGGGGTAAAGGAAGTCCTCTATCAACTGATGCAGGATCAGGTGCAAAGACGAATGCTTGCTGATGTGCGGGGCGAGTTCGCGCTGATGGTCATCGATCCGCCGATGTTGCCGGAAATCAAGTCGTGGCCACCGCGATCATTGCTGTGTATCGCCGCGACACTGGTGGGCGGGATTCTCGGTATTGTCCTGGTGGTCGTGCGCGCGTCGTTGCGGCGGGCCAGGGCGGTTCGATGAGTTCTCCGGCCGTGGGTAGCGTCGATGCTCCGGCGATGCCTGAGGATTTCTCCTACCGGTTGCAGGCGAGCACTCTGCGGGGGTCGGTGACCGTCCCTGGGGCGAAGAACAGCGCGCTGAAGCTGCTCACGGCGAGCCTGCTGACGGATCAGCTGATTGTTCTTCAAAATTATCCTGCGCAACTTCTGGATGCGAAACTGCATGTGGAGATGCTGGAACGACTTGGAAAGCGTTGCACTCTCGATGGGGACTGCTTGCAGATTTCGGAAAACGGCAGTCCTGTTCCGGAACTCACCTGGTCCAAGCGATCCATACGCAACACCCTGCTGATGCTTGGCGCGCTGACTGCCCGGCACGGCCATGCTGCCGTACCGTTACCCGGCGGGTGCAAGCTTGGCGATCGAAAGTTCGATTTGCACGTGATGGTGCTCGAAAAACTCGGCGCGACCGTAACCGAGAAAGATGGTCAGCTCATGGCAACAGCGGGAAACGGTCTTGTCGGTACCGATATCGAACTGCCCTTGCGCTCGACAGGAGCGACTGAAAACGCGATTCTCTGCGGCACTCTGGCAAGCCGAACGACCCGGATCTGGAATCCACACATCCGACCCGAGATCCTCGATCTCATTGCGATGCTGCGCAAGATGGGCGCGGAGATCGAGGTTCACGGTCAGGAGCACATCGCCGTTGCCGGGCGCCCGGGTGGGCTCGGCGGGGCCGTGCACGAGGTCGTTGCCGACAATCTCGAGGCGATCACCTGGCTCATCGCGGCCACGATTACCGGCGGTGACCTGACGATACGTAATTTTCCGGCCAGCGACCTGGAAGTGCCTTTGATCCACCTGCGTGAAAGCGGAGCCAAGTATTTCCGGATGGGCGACGAGGTCATCGTTCGTGACGGTCGCTGTTATCCGGTAGACATCAGTACGGGTCCGTTCCCTGGAATCAACTCGGATATGCAGCCTCTTTTTGCAGCTTTTGGCGCCTGTGCTCGCGGCGAGTCCAGAATCGTCGACCTGAGATTTCCCGGCCGGTATGCCTATGCACAAGAGTTTCGACAGCTCGGCGTCGCGTGCGAAATTCGCGATAATCTCTTGATCATTAATGGCGGCCGCAGGCTGACCGGAACGACTGTCAGGGCGACCGACCTTCGAGCGGGCATCGCACTCGTCTTGCTCGGTCTCGTCGCGGGCGGCGAAACCATCGTGGAGGATGCGTGGCAAGTCGAGCGCGGCTATTCAAACTTCGTTCAACGCCTACGCTCACTCGGTGCGCAGATCGAGTATCGGGATGCGGGCTGAGGAAGAGCCGCAGGATACGAGCGGTTCATTTCGTTCTGAGGTCAGATCTGAAATGAACCCCAAACAGCCCCGCTGGAGCCAGTACCTGGTTCAGCAAAAGCATCAGCTGCGCCTCATTCTGCGGATTCAGCGCTGGTTGCTGGCAAAGAATGTGCCGGGAGCAACGGGGTTGTGCGGAGCACTCGGGTGGTTGGTGTACGTACTGTGCGGATGTGAGATATCGCCAAACGCAGTGGTACCCCGGTCGGTACGGTTCCCTCATCCAACGGGGATAGTCATTGGATCCGGCAGCGTCCTGGAGGACGACGTGATCGTCTATCAGAACGTTACGCTCGGCAGTCACGGCCGTCCGGACACCCCTGCCGGCTATCCGAGCATAGGGCGCGGTACGATCCTGTACGCCGGTGCCGTCATCATCGGGAAAATTAGGGTCGGGCAGAATTGTGTAATCGGTGCAAATGCGCTGGTGACGACCGACGTGCCCGATCACTCGATCGCAACCGCGCCGAGGGGAACGATTGCCAGCCTGCGCGGATCGGCATCTGCCGACCGCGAGGCGTCGTGAGAACACCGCAAGCATTTCGTCCTGGCGGGCCCCTGCCAAGACTGAGGAGGGGCCCTTTGAGCGGCCTCGAAGGCATTGTTTCGTCATATTGCAAGTAGCTCCGTCGCCGCCGCTCTGGTTGGCGCCATCGGGATGCTCGTCGGTGTGCTGACGGCGCGACTTCTCGGACCGTCTGGTCGCGGAGAACTTGCGCTCGTCATGAATGCGATGGGGCTGACCCTGCCGCTTACGTCGCTGGGGCTGAAACAGGCAGCTGCGTACTTCATAGGTAAAGAGGGCTACCAGGATGAACTCCTGATGGCGATCCACCGTGTCGTTGCGCCACTTGCAACGCTTGCAACGGTGGCGGGCGCCGTTGGACTGATGATGTGGTCTGGTGACGTCAAGTTGACCGCGGTGCTGATCGTGGGTCTGTCGGTTTATTGCCTGGCGCGAATCCGCTTCGACTATGCCTGTGGTTTGTATCTCGCGCGCACGCGTATCTATGAGTTCAATCTGCTTACGGTGATTCGGGCGGTCCTCGAGCTTTGCGCAGTATGGGTTTTCCTGGTCTACAGTCGGTCGGTCGTCGCTTATGTCTTTGCAGCGGCCATTTCTTACGTACTCGCGTTTTTTCTGGCCGCGCGACGGCAACGGTCATCAGCCGCGCCTGCCATTGCGCCGATGGAATTCGCAGTATTGCGTACAGTTGTCTCGAAGGGCGTACTTTATGCATTGCCGATGTTCGTAATGGGGCTGAACTACAGCGCGGACGTGCTGATGCTGGGGCGCTTTCGCGAGGCCAGCAGTGTGGGAATTTATTCAGTGGCCGTCATGCTAGTAAGCGGCCTCTGGTTTCTTCCGAATATCGTCAATCTCGTAGTATTTGCGCACGGCGTGGCCGTGCCACGTGAGAGGGCAACCGATTATTCGCGTGTCGTTTTCCAGCGCAGTCTGAAGACCGTGACTTATGGGCTTCCGCTCGCGCTGCTCGGCGCTTTCCTGGCCGGGCCCGTGGTGGGATTTGTTTTTGGTGAGGAATTCCGGCCGGCTGCCCGTGCATTCGTCTGGCTGCTGCCAGGCGCTTACCTCATGCTGTTCTTCAAACTGCTGAATGGAGATCTCGCGGCACGCGGGCGCCCTGACGTGGCAACCCGCGTATTTGGCCTGGCGTTTATCGTGAACCTGGCCCTGAATCTCTGGTGGATACCGTTGCACGGTTACATTGGCGCGGCAGCGGCCTCGACCGTCAGCTACGCGATCGGCGCGGCGATGTTCCTGCGCAATTACCTTCGCATTACTGGAATTCGCCCCCGTACGTGAGTCCCGTTCCCGAAAAGGTCGTGTTCGTTGTGTCCGTTGCCCAGCATGGTATGGGCGGTCATTACCACAGTCTTGCCGCGATCGCCGGCAGCCTCTTTGCCGAGTGCCCGGAGCGAGCGATGGTAGTCAGTATCGGTGGCAGGCGTTCTCCGGTGGTTGACTCGCTAGTGGCCGATGGAATCAGAGTGGAGCACATAGATTTTCATTTTGCTGGCCTGCGCAGCGCGGTACGACGGCTTGAGACTCTGGTCAGTGGCTTTGGCGCGGATGTGATTCACGCATTCGATGAGCACGCGTTCCTGTTCGCTCGCGTCGTCTCCGCGCGGAAGCGTGTTCCGACACTGCTGACAAAATGTGGCGGACCGGTCCCAAAGGGTTATTTCCCGCGCACGAGGTGGTTGAGCGTTTTTTCGGAGGAAGATGCCCGCTTTTTTGCGAGCAGGGAAAACACGGAGGTCTGGAAAATTCCCAACCGGGTACGTTACGTGCAACAGGATATGAGCCTGATTTCTGAGGTTCGGGAGCGTGTTGGCGGAGGCTTGCTGATCCTGCGCGTCACGCGAATCGCCCCGCACTATGAAAAAACGCTGGAGGACAGCATGCGAATTGTCCGGCGGTTGCGCCGGGATGGCCTCGATGCAAAGCTGGTTGTCATTGGGCATGTATATGATCGCCGCATATTGGAGCGTGCACTTGAGGAGGCGGGTGATTTCGTTTTCTTCATTACCGACGAGCGGTTCTGCAGAGACGCAAAGCGGGTCATTGGCGTCGCCGATATCGTAATCGGTACGGGTCGATCGTTGATGGAGGCCGTTGTGTTGGGTAAGTCTGTGTTATGTCCAGTTCAGAACATGGAGATTCCCTGCCTGGTATCACCGGAGAACGTCGGGGTGCTGGCGGCAACAAATTTTTCCGAACGAGGCCGGCTCGAAACCGGGCAGGAGGAAGAGTATCAACGGGTGCGAAAGCGTTGCGTGGATGGGCAGGACAGCGCGGAGCGCGGCTTCCTCAGGGACATCTCCAGTAATTACTGTGATGTAGCAGCCGCGATGCCCCGTTATCGAGCGATATACCGAAGGATCTCGGGAAGCAGGGAGCACTTCGGCAGCGATGT
>Ga0316576_10001813_pt1 | contig 11849 bp, 10 predicted proteins | sample S0NA_FD_203075 | JGI IMG/M metagenome (GOLD analysis project Ga0316576, IMG submission 203075) | Rhizosphere microbial communities from salt marsh grasses in Alabama, United States - S0-2_050615r3r5 | ecosystem: Host-associated > Plants > Roots > Rhizosphere | place: USA: Alabama | collected... | reverse complement strand
ATTGCCGAGTGCGATCACCGCCTCGTTGGCCGCCTCGATGCCGTTCAGTATTGCCGTACGCAACAGCAGGGTGCGCTCCATGGCGGAGTGCAGCGATGCAGCCAGCGTGGTGGCTGCCGTCAGCGAGGCCTGCTTGCCCGCCGGCAACCCTCCTGCCCCGTCCGCCACGACCAGAACGACGGCGTCGGGGCCATAGGGAATCACGGCGACCGTGTCCTCGTTCTCGGTCTCCTTGTCCGGGTCCGGGTTCGTCAGCGCCACGACCGACCCTCCGCCCACACTCACTTCGGCCTGATCCGGCTCTCGACCGCCGTCGAGGATCAGGAGGTCCTCGAGCCGTGGCGACGACTCGCCGGTCATTCGCGCTTCACCGGCTCACGGCACCAGGCGCAGTAATTCCAGTAATCCCTGGCGATGCCCCAGTTGCAGGCCGTGCACGAATGACGACTGCCCTTGAGTTTCCAGGGCTGCCGGACCTTGGTCCGGCAATGGGGACAGTAGCGCATGAACGGCATGAGCGGGCCCTTGCAGCGCGCATTGGCACACTTTGCCGTGTAGCGCTTGTCGGGATAACGGCGCGTCGTCTCTTCGACGAAACCGGGACCGTAGCACCACGGGCAGTAGTCCCAGTCGTTCTTCACGCCGCGCTCGCATCGCGGACAGTGCGCTGGCATGCGTGTTTCCGAACCTCGGGAAGGGTGGTCGAAACCGCACCACGGGCAAGCCTGCATGCTTTCCGCGACCGGACCTTCGCACCGGCGGCATTGATGCCGGGTATCGAGTTGCGACCTGAACTTGCGCTGGAACTCCCGCCAGCGCAGCTGCCGCCACGAGGGTCCGCGGCGCGTGCTGCTACGTGCCCGTGCGCGCTTCTGCTTGCGCGCGTGGCTCTGAATGCGTTCGAAGTCAGCCTGCATGACCACGGCGTTCTCGTACCGCCTGGCGGGGTCCAGCTGGATCGCTCGCTGCAGCACTTCGATCAGTTCCTTTCTGACCCGGGCCTCGAGTTTGTCGTAACCGACCAGCGGCCACTCGAAGGGCCATTCGGGCAGCGTGCCGGAGAACAACCGGTACAGCACAAGCCCCATCGAGAACACGTCGGACTGGAACTTGGGGCGGCCCATCGCCTGCTCCGGCGCGATGTAGTCTATCGTTCCGGAACCGGACGCCTTGAGCGTGCGAATGCAGCGCTTGGCGAAGCCGAAGTCGGCCAGCTTTAGCCGGTTGCCCGGAAACAGGATGAAATTCTCCGGCTTGATGTCGCAGTGGATAATCTTGTGCTGGTGCGCGTACGAGAGCGCCGCGAGGCCCTGTCCTGCCAGATCCAGTTTCTTCGCCAGCGACGTGCGGCGCTCGATACGGTCGGCCAGCGACTCTTCGCCGAGCTCCATTGCGATAACGAACTGGTCGTCGATATAGCTGGCGTTGAGTACTGACAGGATGTTCGGGTGCTGCAGCCGGGTGGCGACACGAACTTCGTGCAGCAGTTCGTCGTGGTCCGTGTTTTCGCCCTGTTTCGGCAGCTTCAGCGCCACCTTGATGTTCTGGATCGTGTCGTAGGCGCGATAGACGTCTGCCAGCGGCCCCGACGCGATGCGTCCCTGGATACGGTACTTGCCGATTTTCTGGCGCGCGCGCAGCACGGTCAGAAATCGGACCTTACGCGGCGCACGGCTTCCCGCCACCCGCCCAGCAGCTGCTCGCGCTTGCTCGCATCCATAGCCGGTTCGAACCGGGCATCGCAGCGCCACAGCGACCCGATGTCCGCCAGCGATGCGAACATGCCCGCTTGGTAGCCGGCCAGGTAGGCGGCGCCGAGCACGGTCGACTCGACGTTCTCCGGCCTCTCGACCGGGGTATCCAGAACGTCTGCTAGGAACTGCAGGAACCAGTCGTTCGCCACCATGCCGCCGTCGACGCGAATCACGCTCGGGCGGATTCCGTCCTCGGCCATGGCCTCGATAAGATCGACGGTCTGGAAAGCGACGGACTGCAGTGTCGCCGTCGTGATGTCGTCGCGGCTGCTCCCGCGTGTCAGCCCGAATACCGCCCCACGCGCGTCGGGATCCCAGTAAGGTGCGCCGAGCCCGGCAAAGGCGGGCACGACGTACACGTCTTCGACGACGCCGGTGCGGCGCGCGACGGTCTCCGATTCCGGGGCCGCTTCGATAATCTCCAGTTCGTCCCGCAGCCACTGCATCGCAGAACCGGCAATGAACACGCTGCCCTCCAGCGCATACGTCACCTCGCCATCGATCCGCATGCCGACCGTGGACAACAACTGGTTCTCGGAGGCCAGCGCTTCCCGTCCCGTATTGGCCACCACGAAACAGCCGGTGCCATACGTGCTCTTGGTCATACCCGGCTCGAAACCGGCCTGGCCGATCAGCGCTGCCTGCTGGTCGCCTGCGATACCGCAGATCGGGATGTCGCCACCGAGGCACTTGTCCACGCCGAGCCCGAAATCCGCTGCACAGTCATGGACGTCGGGCAACAGCGCCCGGGGCACGCCGAACATGTCGAGGAGTTCATCGTCCCATTCCTGCGTGTGGATATTGAACAGCAGCGTCCGCGAGGCGTTGGTTGCGTCGGTCGCATGCACCCGGCCGCCGGTCAGTCGCCATACGAGGAACGTGTCGATCGTGCCGAAAGCCAGCTTGCCGGCCTCCGCCCGTGCCCTGACGCCATCGACGTTGTCCAGTATCCAGGCGATCTTGGTGCCCGAGAAGTAAGGGTCGAGCCGGAGGCCGGTCTTGCTCGCAACGGTCGCCCCGGCGCCCGCGCGTTCCTTTTCCTTGCAATACCCGGCCGTGCGGCGATCCTGCCAGACGATCGCGTTGTAGACGGGCTGGCCCGTTTCGCGGTCCCAGATCACTGTCGTCTCGCGCTGGTTGGTCACACCGATCGCACGCACGTCGGCAGCCGCAATACGGGTGCGTTCCAGCACGGCCCGGGTCACGTCCGTCACCGATCGCCAGATTGCCTCGGGGTCGTGCTCGACCCAGCCGGGGCGCGGATACAGCTGGGGAAATTCCTGCTGCGCGCTGGCGACCACGGCTGCTTCGGCGTCATACAGGACCGTGCGGCTGCTGCTCGTACCCTGGTCAATGGCGAGCAAATATTTGCCACTCACGACTCTTCGTCCCTTGCCGAGTAAATCGGCTTCCCGATGTGCATGCGTCTGCCCGCCTCTTCCGGCCACGGAAACTCCCCCTGGCCGTCGACAAATGCTGCGATCTGTTCCCTGATCGCGCCGGGCCAGGGCGACACCCGCCGGATGCTCTTGTCAAAATGCAGGTTCATCCATTCGCAGGTCGCCGCAAGGAAGCCCTGCCCGGCGTGATACATCCGCTGGAACTGGTGAATGCGCTTGTCGTCGTAGGCGATTACCTGGGCCGTGACGACGAACGGGTCGTCCCTGAAAATTTCACGCTGCCACGTCACATGCGACTCCACGGCAATCGTCGAGCTGTCGTGCGTGCGAACATACTCATCCGTCAGACCGAAGCGGCTCCACAAGGCGTCGACAGCCTGGTCGAACGCCAGCAGGTAGTACGCAACGTTCATATGCTCGTTGATGTCGATCCATTCCGGCAATACCCGGCCGCGCATTACCTCGACTCCGCGTGTATCCACTGCCACCGTCAATCCGTCTCGAGCTCGGCCAGGCCGGCGAAATGTCTTAGCGCCTCGGGATTGGCGAGCGCCTCCGTGTTCCTGACCGGCTCTCCGTGAACCACCGACCGAACCGCCAGCTCCACGATCTTGCCGCTCTTCGTCCGCGGAATCTCCGGCACGGCGACGATCCTGGCCGGCACATGGCGGGGCGTCGTGCCGGCGCGAATCTCGTCACGAATGCGTTGCTGCAGATCGTCATCAAGCACGGCACCCTCCCGCAGCACGACGAACAGGACGACGCGCACGTCGTCCTTCCAGTTCTGCCCGATCGCGATACTTTCGATGACCTCATCGAACTTCTCGACCTGGCGGTAGATCTCCGCCGTGCCGATGCGGACGCCGCCGGGATTCAGCACCGCGTCCGAACGGCCCGTTATGACAAGGCCGCCGTCCTCGGTGAGTGCGGCAAAGTCGCCGTGCGCCCACACACCCTCGAAACGCTCGAAATAGGCTGCCCGGTAGCGTGCACCGTCGGGATCGTTCCAGAATCCGACCGGCGCCGACGGAAACGGACGCGTGCACACGAGCTCCCCCTGTTCGCCGATGACGGGCTCCCCCGATTCATTCCAGACCTCGACGGCCATGCCGAGGCCACGACACTGCAATTCGCCGCGCCGAACCGGCAGGATCGGGTTGCCCGCAGCGAAGCAGCTGATGATATCGGTCCCGCCGGAGATCGACGACAACAGCAAATCGTCGCCGATTGCCGCGTAGACAAAATCGAAACTCTCCGGGGCCAGCGGCGACCCGGTCGACAGGACCGCCCGGAGATCGGGCAATGCGAACTCGTCCCTCGGCCGGATGCCGGCCTTCTCCAGGGCCGAGATGTATTTCGCACTGGTCCCGAAGATCGTTATTTTCTCGCTTTCGGCCATCTTCCAGAGAATTCTGCCGTCATCATGAAACGGCGCGCCGTCGAACAGGACGATCGTCGCACCGCTTGCGAGGCCGCTGACAAGCCAGTTCCACATCATCCAGCCGCAGGTCGTGAACCAGAACAGGCGGTCGCCCTGCCGAACGTCGGAGTGCAGCATATGCTCCTTGAGGTGCTGCAACAGCGTGCCGCCGTGTCCGTGCACGATGCATTTCGGCGCACCGGTGGTCCCGGACGAATACAGGATGCAAAGCGGATGATCGAATTCGACCGGCACGAACTCGAGCTCTGTATCGTCGGTCGCGAACGCATCCCACGACACGGCATTGGCGATGCGGGTCTCCTCGCCGAGCTCGCTCACGAACGGGACGATGACGGTCCGCTCGATGCTGGCCACTGCGTCGACCACTCCCTCTGCAATCGCGCGCGTATCGCGGGCCGTGCCATTGTAGTAATAGCCATTCACGGCAAACAGCACCTTGGGTTCGATCTGACCGAACCGGTCGACGACCCCGTTGACGCCGAAGTCCGGCGAGCACGATGTCCAGATTGCGCCAAGGCTCGTTGTCGCAAGCATCGCGATGACGGCCTCGGGAGAGTTCGCAAGAAACCCGGCAACCCGGTCGCCGCGCGTCACTCCGGCCGCTTTCAGGCCACCGGCAACCGCCGCCACGCGCTCCCGCAACTCCTGGTGGCTGAGCTCCTGCCGTGCGCCGTTCTCGCCGACGAAGATGATCGCGGCCTGTTCCCCTGCACCGCGCAGCAGGTGCTCGGCAAAGTTCAGTTCGGCCCCCGCAAACCAACCTGCGTCCATGATGTTGTCCGGCCGCGTCAGCACGGTCGTCGGCGGCGCCGTAAACCGAACGTCGCAGAACGCGCACAACGTGTCCCAGAAATTCGCCGACTCGGCGATTGACCAGCGATACAGGGAGTCGTAATCCTCGTGCCCGGTTGCCGTCATGAATCGGCTCATTGCGGTCGCTGCGATGCGTTCCGGCCCCGGTTGCCAAATGATGGGATTGCTGGTCATAGCGAGGCATTCAGTATCCACAATTAGTGTCTTGTGTCCATGCCTGCCGGACGGTACAAAGGGCGCCATGGTGATCACGATAACCATCGTTGCCGGCGTCCTCGCCGTTGCCGGCATTGCGGTCGTGGTGTGGATGCGGACGCGTGCACTTCGCCCGACACCACCGCAGCTCGAACCCGGCAATCCGATGCCCGACTTCACGGCCGTTGACGAGCACGGCAACCCGGTGCAATCGGGCGACCTCCCCGGTTCCCCTACCGTCATCCTGTTCGTCCGCGGCAACTGGTGCCCGTTCTGCAGCCGCCAGGTCAGCAACCTGACCGAGCACTACCGTGAGATCGTCGATGTCGGTGCCAAACTCATCCTGGTCACGCCCAAGCCGCTCGAGACGACGCGACGGGTCGCGAAATTTTTCGAAGTGGACTTCGATTTCTGGCTCGACGAAAACCTGACGGTAACCCGGCAACTCGGCCTGTTGCAGGAGGAAGGCGTCCCGCCGGACTACGACAGGGAGTACGGGCGGGACACGGTCTGGCCGACAGCGCTTGTCGTCGACGCAGCCGGCACCATCCGCTACACCGAGCTCTCGAAACATATCTCGGATCGGCCGGATCCGCAGGTGCTGTTGCGCGAAATCCGCAAGACGCTGGAAAACTGACCGGATTTGCTGCGAATTCCGAGGTGTTCCGGAATCGCCTTCTTTATCATGGGGCATCGTCCCACGAAGGAAGGTCGAGAAGTTGCTTTCGGATCCCTGGTTCTATGCCGTCGCCATCCCGGCCGTCCTGCTGGTCGGTATTTCGAAAAGCGGGTTCGGCGGTGCGTTCGGCGCCGTGGCCGTGCCGCTCATGGCGATCGTGGTCTCTCCGGTGCAGGCGGCCGGCATCCTGCTGCCGATTCTGTGCCTCATGGATCTGCTGGGCCTGTGGGCGTACCGCGGCAAATGGGTGCGGCAGGAGTTACGCATACTGATCCCGGCCGCGGTGTTCGGCATCGCCGCCGGCACCCTCCTGTTCGGCTACATGAGTGCAGACGCCGTGCGCCTGATCGTCGGTGCCATCGCGCTGGTCTTCGCAGTCCACTACTGGCTGCACCTGGCGGGCACGGGAACCGGGCGACCACCGCTTCCCGCGGCGGCGGGCATCGTTGGCGGTGCCGGTGCAGGATTTACGAGTTTCGTCGCGCATGCGGGCGGGCCGCCGCTCAGCATGTACCTGCTGCGCCGGTCACTCGACAAGACGGAATTCGTCGCCACGACCGTGCTCTTTTTCGCGGTCGTCAATTACGTCAAGCTGGTGCCGTACGCGTGGCTGGGGCAGCTCTCGACGAGCAACCTCGCAGCCTCACTCCTGCTCGCCCCGTTTGCACCGATCGGCATAGCGGCAGGCATCTGGCTGCACGACAGGATCGCCGAACGGCTGTTCTTCCGCTCGGCCTGCATCTTCCTGTTTGCCCTGTCGCTGAAATTGATCGGCGACGGAATTCGCGGCCTGTTCTAGGTCGCAAACTCCGGGCAACGCGCGGTGTTACTCAGGGACGACGTTGTCCGCCTGCGGACCCTTTTGTCCCTGGCTCACTTCCATCGTGACCTTCTGGCCCTCTTTCAGTGACTTGAACCCTTCCATCTGGATGGCCGTATGATGCACGAACACATCCTGACCGCCTTCGCGCTCGATGAAGCCAAATCCCTTGTCGTCATTGAACCACTTAACGGTCCCTTCAACTCTCTCGCCTGACATAACTACCTCTTGGTGAAACGCACCGTCCGCAGACGGCTTCTCTCCTACCCCATGTCGCGGGGTACATGGATGATGGTACTCGCAAAAGTGTTACAAGTTTCTATCAAATTACCGCCGGGGAGGTCATTTGTTGGTTCCGATAAGCATTTTCTATTTTGAATCAATGGGTTCTGCTCGCTTTCGGGGCCAGCACAGGCCCCGTTGACGGCAAGTCCCGCGAGCCGAAAAGCCGCTCCATTGCGCAAAACTCGCCGGTCAGCGACGCCGCTTCACATAACGGCGATCGAGCCTCGTTACCGAACTGCACCCGATCAGGGCCATCGCACGGGCCAGCTCGTCGTGCAACAACTCCAGCCCGCGCACGACCCCGGCCTGCCCTCCCGCGGCGAGCGGATACAGGTAGGCGCGACCGATGGAGCAGGCATTGGCGCCGAGCGCGAGCGCCTTGACGATATGGGTGCCACGACGGACGCCGCCGTCGCAAATGATTTCCAGGCGATCGCGCAGTGCGTCGGCGACCTCGGCGACGCAGTCGACCGGCGCCGGCGACCCTTCCAGCTGTCGCCCGCCATGATTCGACAGCATGACCGCGGTCGCACCGGCGTCCGCTGCCTTGCGGCAATCCGCGACCGTCTGCACGCCCTTGATGACGAGCGGGCCGCCCCACTCCGCGGCGAGCCACTCCACGTCCTGCCAGGTCAGGGAGCGGTCGAACTGGCTGTCGATGAAATCCTTGACGCTCATGTCCGTGAACTTCGGCGCATTTTCGGCCTGCGTGATATTCACGAGCTCCATGTCCCGGCGTACGACCGCGCGGTACAGCCAGCCCGGATGGCGCAGCATGCTGGGCACACTGCGCAGCGCCGGCTTGGCCGTCGCCATCATGCCGTAGTAATGATCGCGCTCGCGATTGCCCGCGACGGGCGTGTCGACGGTCAGGCAAAGGGCCGTGTACCGCGCGGCCTTGCAGCGCTCCACGAACTCGCGGGTGAGGCCACGATCCCGAAACACGTAGATCTGGAAAAGTTTCGGATGCTCGCCGATCGCGGCGATCTCCTCGATCCGCGTCGTGCCCACGGTCGACAGGCTGTACGGCATGCCGAAACGCGCTGCCGCCTGTGCAACGGCCGGCTCGCCTTCCCGGTGAAACAGGCGCGAAGCGCCGGTCGGGGCGATCATGACGGGCCAGTCGATCGACCGGCCGAAGAGCGTCGTTTTCAGGTCGATGGAACTGACGCCGGAAAGATGCGACGGCAAGAGTTCGTAATCGTCGTAGGCGGACACGTTGTGACGCATCGACCACTCGTCGTCCGCGCCGCCGTCGAGATAGTGGAAAACCGGCGCCGGTAGCTTGCGCTTCGCAATCCGGCGGAAGTCCATCACGTTGAAGCAACTGTCGATGCCCATTCGTGAAATTATGCCGTATCATTCGCGCCGATGTCGTATGCACAATCCGCAAACCGAACCGTCGCCACGTGGCTGCTCGTCTGTTGCGGCCTCGTATTCGCCATGGTCGTACTGGGCGGTTTGACGCGCCTGACCGGCTCCGGCCTCTCGATGGTCGACTGGCGCCCGCTGACGGGCATATTGCCGCCGCTCAGCGAGGCAGAATGGCAGCGCGTGTTCGAGATGTACCAGGCAACGCCGCAGTTCCAGAAAGTCAATGCCGCCTTCGACCTGCACGACTTCAAGAGCATCTTCTGGCTCGAGTACCTGCATCGTCTGCTCGGCCGCACCATCGGTATCGTCTTCCTGCTGCCGTTCTTGTTCTTCGTGGTCAGAGGTTACATAAAGCGCGGGGAATGGCCGAAGTACCTGGCGATGTTCCTGCTCGGCGGCCTGCAGGGGCTGCTCGGCTGGTACATGGTACAGAGCGGGCTGGTCGACAATCCCAACGTAAGCCAGTATCGGCTTACCGCACATCTGGTCGCCGCATTCGCGATATATGCGTATATGTTCTGGGTTGCGATGTCGCTATTGTTCCCGCGTAACGCGAGTTCGGAAAAGCACGCCTGGTACGGGCGGACGCTGGCGCTCTTCGTTCTGATCATCGTTACCGTCATGTCGGGCGGTTTCGTTGCCGGCCTCAAAGCCGGCAAGATCTTCAATACGTTCCCCATGATGGGAGAGCACTGGATCCCGCCCGGTCTCATGGCACTCGAGCCGTTCTGGCGTAACTTGTTCGAAAACATGGTGACGGTGCAGTTCGATCATCGCCTGCTGGCATTGACGACTTTCGCCCTGATCGTGACCTACTGGTTCAGGGCGCGCGCCGCAACGCTGCCGGCGCGTGCGCGACCGGCAGTGAATGCCCTGCTGCACACTGCCGTACTGCAGGTCTTGCTGGGCGTCGCGACGGTGCTGATGGCTGTGCCCGTCTTGCTGGGCGCAGCGCACCAGGCCGTCGCCATGCTGTTGTTCACGGTGGCGCTGTACCTGGTGCACGCGCTGAGGAGAGTTTGATGCAGGTTTGCTTCGACCAGGATCTTATTGTCCGGTACGGCGGTCGCGGGCCGCGTTACACGTCTTACCCGACGGCGCTCCAGTTCCATGACAGGCTGACCGAGGCCGAATACAGGGAAAAGGCGCGTGCGAGCAATGACAGTGATGTGCCGTTGTCGCTATACATCCACATCCCGTTCTGCCACTCGCTCTGCTATTACTGCGGGTGCAACAAGATCGTCACGCGCAACGAGCAGCGCGTCGCCCGTTACATGGAAATGCTGTACAAGGAAATCCGGATGCAGTCCGAGCTTTTCGACCGCTCGCGCAAGGTCGAGCAACTGCATTTCGGCGGCGGGACACCGACCTACCTCGACAAGGAGCAGCTCGGTGCGCTCATGCGGCACCTGCGCGCCTCGTTCAACTTCGACGAGAGCGACGACCGCGAGTTTTCGATCGAGGTCGATCCGCGTACGGTCGATGCCGAACGCATCCAGGAGCTCTGGGACCTGGGGTTCAATCGCCTGAGTCTCGGCATCCAGGACTTCGACGAATCCGTGCAGCAGGCCGTCAACCGCAGGCAGTCGCCCGAAGACATACAGGCGCTGGTCGATGCGGCTCGCAGCGCCGGGTTCGGCTCGATCTCGTTCGACCTCATCTACGGCCTGCCCCACCAGACCGTCGAGAGTTTCGACAGGACGCTGGACATCGTGATCGCGATGCAGCCCGACCGGCTCGCCGTTTACAACTACGCGCACCTGCCGCAGCGTTTCAAAGGCCAGCGCATGATCAACGCAGACGATATCCCGGCGCCCGAAACCAAGCTCGACCTGCTGCACCACACCATCGACAAGCTCTGCGATGTCGGCTACATCTACATTGGCATGGACCATTTCGCACTCCCCGACGACGAACTCGTGCGCGCCCGTCAGAACGGGACGTTGCAACGCAATTTCCAGGGATATTCGACGCATCGCCAGTGCGACCTGGTCGCGCTCGGCGTCAGCGGCATCGGCGGCATCGGCAACATGTTCGCACAGAACAGCGTCAGCACGATCGAATACGAGGACCTCATCGAGCGCGGCAAGTTACCGATCAAGAAGGGCCTGGTCGTCGACGACGACGACCTGATCCGCGCCGCGGTCATCCAGGACCTGATGTGCTACGACAATCTCAGCTTCGACGACTTCAGCCGCAAGCACGGCATCGATTTTCGCGAATACTTCGCTGCCGAAATCGACAAGCTCAACGTGCTCGAGGACGACGGCCTGATCGAACTCACCGACGCCGGCATCACGATCACGCCGCAGGGGCGCCTGTTGTTGCGCAATATCGCGATGACGTTCGATCGCTACGTCGATCTCGAAGAGAACGACAGCCGCTTCTCGAAAGCCATCTGAATCGACGGGTACGGCGTCAGCCGACCTCTGTGAGCCAGCCGCGGGTGTCGGCGGCCCTGCCGAACTGGATGTCCTGCAGCGCCTTCTGCAGCTTCTCGCGATTGGGTCCCGGCTTGCCGTCGCGCACCCGGATCTCCTCGCCCCTGTAAACGAGCGCGCCGACGGCGCTCAGCGTCGCCGCCGTGCCGGACAGGCAGGCTTCCCAGGTCGCGACCTTGTCGAGCAACTCCTCTACCGTGAACGGCCGTTCGCTGATCCTGTATCCCATCTCGGCACCAAGCTTGAGAACCGAGTCGCGCGTCATGCCGTGCAGGAACGTCGTATCGAGTGACTTCGTGATGATTTCATCATCGCTGAGCAGCAGGAAATTGGCAGCGCCCGTTTCCTGGACGTCGCCGTGCGGACAGAACAGCACCTGGTCGACGCCATACTGCTTTTTTGCCGCAAGCGTCGGGCCGAGCGCAGCGGCGTAGTTGCCACCGGTCTTCGTGCTGCCGAGTTGCTCGGTCGTACGTTCCCGCTCGTCCTCGATCAGGAGTTTCAATGCCGCCGCGCCACCCGCAAAGTAGTCGCCGACCGGCGATGCCAGCACGTAAAGCAGGGCCTCGGTGGACGGCGCCGCCGCGGCACCGATATTGGGAAGTGTCCCGATCAGGGTCGGGCGCAGATACAGCGATGCCGGCGGT